>JAESGK010000054.1_pt1 | contig 154544 bp, 151 predicted proteins | sample 9269681 | NCBI WGS metagenome assembly JAESGK01 (sample SAMN14515347, study PRJNA621673) | algae metagenome | isolation source: Timaviella obliquedivisa GSE-PSE-MK23-08B and co-occurring heterotrophs from... | place: USA: Grand Staircase Escalante National Monument, Utah | collected 2006-08-15 | reverse complement strand
GTCCTCCTGTCGTGAGGATCGGCTCGGCCTATCCGAGCAACCCTCGGAAGACAAGTGTAGGACGAGCCACCTCAGTCTCGAAGACGGACATACGGTCTTACGGGTCAAAGGTTGTGCCGATGGCAAATGGAACAGCCACCTGTTGGCATCTTCTGTCTTGACGTTTTGCGGCGCCCTGTTTGCAACAGAAAAAGACGGCTGTGTTGGCGTATCTGCGCGTCTGTACGTCAAATCATGACACCCGCAGTCGAAATTTTGGGTATCAATCGGCTGAAAAATCTGGCAAAGCCCCCTCGTCCGCAAGGACCGGACGCGGCTGCTATTAACTTTAGAATAGGGCCGGGCGGGCAGATTGACGTCTCTCTCGCTGCCACGAAAAGACGTGGCCGTCCATTTTGCGATCCGGCAGAACCGCCACGCGCAAGGATGATGGGCTATAGTACCCACTCCACCCTTCCACGGGTCACTTGGAACATGAGACATGGACGGGCAAGGACTTGCCGCCGCCAGAGCGGCATTCGAGCGGGCAGACTATCTGGAAACCCTGGCGCTTGTCAGCCCGATGCTTGGCGCCAACGCCGATGCGGCCCCGCTCATCCTTCTTGGCGAAGCACTCGAAAAACTCGGACTTACGGCCGACGCAGCCGAAGCTTTCGAACAGGCTGCGCAACATACCGGCAATGACTCCGCACTGTTGCTCAACCGCGCCGCAGCCCTGTACTTCGATGCCGGCGACGACGATCGTGCGCAATTGATCGGCATCCGCCTCCTGGACACCATCCCGAACGATGCGGCGCTTGCCTATATGCTGACACGCTCGTTCCAGCGCACCGGCGACATGGGGCTCATCGGTCTGGTCAAACAGAGCCTGGCCAACAGCGACAACTCCAGCCATCTGAAACTTGCCGGCGACATCCTCAACGAAGATGAGCGCGACCCGCTGGCTCTTCAGGTCTTCGGAAAGCTCGCCGCGCTTTTTCCGCACGATCCTTACACGCAGTTCAAATTCATGTCCGTGGCGCGCGATTTCTGCGACTTTGCCGCCATTGAAAAACTGGAACAGACGCTGGGCGGCCAGATTGCCACGGGCGACCTTTCCTCGCTTGAGGGCGAAACCGCCTATTCCAATCTGCTGCGCTGCGCCGACGAGCGGTTGAACCGGCTGGCGACGAACAATCCCGGCCTGTCGGCCCCCTCACCTGCCGCCAGCCGGCAAAGGCGGATGCGGCAGCATTCCTGGGGCGAGCGGATACGCATCGGCTATCTCTCCAGCGACTTCTGGAGCGAGCACGCGACCATGCGGCTTCTGCAAAGTGTCCTCGAGGAGCATGACACAAGCCGTTTCGATGTCACCCTCTATTGCTACACACCGGAACGCCATACATCCGCCGATGCCGCCAACAGGGCAAGATGGGGCCGCATCGTATCTCTGCTCGGCAAGACCGATGCGCAGGCCGCCGATATCATCCGTCAGCAGAACATCGATATCCTCGTCGACCTGAAAGGTCATACCGGCGGATCGCGCTCGAATATCCTCAACCAGATGGTCGCTCCGGTGCAGGTGGCTTGGCTCGGCTTTCCGGGGAGCACTGTGAATGTCGATTGCGACTATGTCATCGGCGACCGGATCGTGCTGCCGCATAGCTCCCGGCTGAGCTATCACGAGAAGGTCTGCCAGCTGCCGGAAAGCTACCAGCCGAACGACCCCGCGCACCGGGTTCTGCCCCCTGCAGCGACGCGGCAGGCGCTTGGCTTGCCAGCGGGCCGCTTCGTCTTCGCCGCCTTCAACGCGGCGCGCAAGATTTCGCTTCAAGCCGTCGATCGCTGGGCAGAGATCCTGCGCCGCTCCGGCCATTCCGTCCTCTGGGCGATGATCGACGGAGATCTCGCCCGCAGCAACTTTCTTTCGGCTTTCGCCAAACGCGGCGTTGCAGCGGACCGGATCATCTTCGCGCCGTCGACAGGCTATGACGCCCATATCGCCCGGCTGCAGGCGGCCGATGCCGGGCTGGATACATTTCCCTATAACGGCCACACCACCACGTCGGACAAACTCTGGGCGAGCCTGCCGGTCGTGACGGTCAAGGGCAGCAATTTCGCCTCGCGGGTTTCCGAAAGCCTGTTGACGGCGCTGGGTCTGCCGGAGCTTGTGGCCGAAACACCTGATGCCTTCGTTGATCTTGCCGTCGCACTGTCGCAAAATCCGCAGCGTGTTGCCGACCTGAAACGAACCATCGCCAGCAACAGGTTTCTGGCACCGCTGTTTGATGCCGAACGGTTCTGCCGCCACCTGGAAAGCGGATACGACATGATGATCAAACGGGCACAGGCAAAACTGCCGCCGGATCATCTCACCGTATCGGCGCTGCCCCCGCGATTGGAACCGTTTTCAACACGTGTTCTGCCAGCCGATCCGGCCCCGATGCCGATTGTGGGTACGGGCTGCCGCAATTGATGCTACAGGCGATGACGGGATCAGCGATACGGCGCACCCTACCGCCAAGCTGAATATTACCAAAACCCGATCCGACGCCTATCACCGGCCTTGCCGGCACCAGATCCTTGAAAGAGCCACGCATGGCCGAGAAATTCATCATTATCCCCTATCGCAAGGCGCGCGGCGGAATGACACCCGGCGAAATGCGCCAGGCATCCAGCGCGGCCAGCGCCGAGAAGATCGCCGCCGCCATGGCGGACCGTTTTGCCGGCGTCGCGGCCTATGCCGTTGAGGTCGATGAGGAAACAGGCGATATGACCAGCCCGCGACTGCTCGCCAAATTCGGCGAAATCGCCGACCTTCCCTCGCCCTAGGTCTCTACTGTCCGGCTGGCTTGGCGGCCGCAACAGTCTTTTCAAGGAACATTCGTCCTTCAGCGACGTTGAGTGCGCAGTTGCCTTCAAAGTTTGCTGGCACAGGCACCATTTCTCGAAAGGATATGAACGCCATGAATCAACGTTTTGACCCCAGTGAAAACCGCAACGTGAATCCTGCCGCATGGCCAGCCGAACAGGCCGGCCCGCGTATCGATCCGGTGACAGGAACGCCGGTGAACGATCCGTTGGCTACCCAGCGGCGCGTCGAAGAGATAGAGCCGCGCAAAACGCGCTCAAGCTGGCCGTTAGTGCTCATTCTGCTCGCAGGTCTGGTTCTCGCCCTGCTCGTCTGGCTACCGGCGGACATGTCGTCCAATCAACCGGCCGATACGGCGACCCCGCCGGCGACCACCGGGGAAACGGCAACGCCGCCGGCCGATAACAGCATGGCCCCGGGCACGGTCACCCCGGAAACCAGTGTTACCCCCGGCACGACGACCACGCCGAACGCAACGCAGGCGACCCCGGATGCACAGACGCCTGCTACCGGTACCGATACGCAGACACCGGCCACCGGCACTGGCCCGCAGAACTAACCTGCACACCATCTTCAAGAAATGGCGGATCCGTTTGGCGGGCCCGCCATTTTTCGTGTCCATTTTTCGCAAATGATGCGGAGCACCGGAGACGAATGAACCAAATGCTTCGTCATCCGTTTCTGTCCTGATCCTATCATAGTGAGGATATGACGATGACCGGCAAGACACCGAAAAGCACCGGACGCGAGGAAGACTACCGGGACTACGAGGAGCGTGACCTGGACGAAGGCTGGCCCTATGCCGATGGCACTCCGGGATCGGAAAAGAAGGCCGGCAACGGTTCTTATGGTCAAGGCAGCGAAAATTTCGACGAGGCAGGCAATCCGGGGTTCCAGCGCAGCGGCAATCCCACGATCGACAGCGAAAACGGTTCTGACCTTTTCGGCGACGAGACGGAGGCGGATGTCGATGACGATGTCCTTGAGGATACGATTGCCAATGTTCTTGAAGAGAGCCACATCGAAACATCGGACGTCGATATCAGGGCACGGCGCGGATCCGTCCGGCTGACGGGCTCCGTCGATACGGCGCACGAGCGCCGTAAGATCGAAGCGCTGGTCTATGCGATTCCCGGCGTCGTCAGCATCCGCAACGACCTGGAGACCAGCGGCGCCGATGGTGGCATTCCGGCCGACTGGGACGATTGACCCCGTGGTGTCCGGCTGTTTGTCGCCGCGCGGACACCGTTCGCTCGGGGTCTCGTTTCAAGGACAAAACAGCTGAACGGTCAAGCGCGGCGGGCTTTCCACCCTGCTGGTCGCGGCGCTGATCCTGTGGATCGCCTACCATGCCGTCGTCCATTCCGATGGCGTTCCCCACCTGGATGTCAAGGTCATTTCGTATGAGGCCAATGCCGGCGGCACCTACACCGTTTCCTTTGTTGTCAGCAATAGCGGCACACGAACCGCAGCCGCAGTCCCGGTCACCCGCGCGTTGAAGTACGGAGACAAGGTCATTGAGACGCAGGAAATAATTTTCGACTATGTTGCGGCACAATCGGCGGTAACGGGAACATTGCTGTTCAAGACCGATCCTTCGGCCATCTGCTCGACATTCACGCGTCAGGTTACGTCGATCCGTGATCATGCACTTTGGCACCTGGCCGGCCAGTGGCGCGACGGAATGGGAGAAACCGCATTCCAGCCGAATTGACTGTGTGATGGGTCGCCCTCACCGGGCACCCAGAAACTGGCTGGCGGCATCGGGCGTCCTGCCGGTTTCGATAGAAGCGCGATAACCGCGCGCCTTGCTTCGGGCGGGCGTGAAAACAGACGGCCATCAAGGCTCCAGACGCCGTACTTAACCGCGATGAAGCGGAACCGGTCGCCTTCGGGCATCAATGCGCCCACGGCTTCGCCGTTGAATTCGATCACCTGTTTTTGCATGAATTACTCCCGCCACTGCTTGCCGCAGCAGTCTTTTCAATTTCTGCGCATAGCGCAGCCGACCGATCCCTCGCCTTCAGCCGCCACAGTAACGGCGGAGTTTGACGTTTGTTCCGGCCTTGTTGAAAAATAATCGGGAAAATATCGGGAGTGTCGCGGCGAAAGACGACCTCTGCTCGCGCCGCCGTTCGTTCAGGCCAGGAAACGATCCGGCCGGAATGGCTTGATATCGATGACGGTCTTCTCGCCCGTCATCTTTTCGGCAAGGGCGCGGCCGGTCACGGGGCCAAGGGTCATGCCGTGATGGGCATGGCCAAAGGCAAACCACAGGCCTTCGTGACGCGGCGCCTTGCCGATGATCGGCATCATGTCCGGCGTGCAGGGGCGCGCGCCCATCCATGGCTCTTCATCGCGGCGCTCGGCGAGCGGAAAGAATTCGCGGGCAACACGTTCGGCCCGCGTCAATTGCACCGGCGTCTTCGGTGCATCGCGATTGGCAAATTCAGCGCCGGTGGTCAGCCGGATGCCACGCAGCATCGGGGCCAGGAAATAGCCCTTCTCGGCATCGAGGACCCAGTTGTTCAGCTGCGCGCCTTCTTCCATGCCGTAATGCATGTGATACCCACGCTTGACGGCCAGCGGGAAGCGATAACCAAGCTTGCGGGTGACGGTATCGGCCCAGGGGCCGAGTGCAACCACCACTTCCTTCGCCTCGACAGGCCCTTCCGGCGTCGCAACGCGCCATCCAGCCCCTTCCAGCACATGCTCAAGCGTGGCTGCGTCGCCGGACATGAGGCGTCCGCCCAGCGCCTGGAAATAGGTGAGATAGGCTTTGTTGAGGCTGTGCGGATCGCGGATCGACCAGGGGTCGGTCCAGCGCAGGCCACCGGTCAGATCCGCCTTGATCGACGGTTCCATCGTCTTCAGCTCACTGCTGGACAGCTTCTGGTGATTGACGCCGAACGTGGACGAGAGCTTTTCCGCCTCCTTGTAGGCCGCATCGCGCGCGGCTTCGGACCGGAACACCTTCATCCAGCCATCCTTGCGGATGAGATCGCCGGCGCCGGATGCGTTGATCAGGTCGCTGTGCTCGGCAATCGAATTCTCGATCAGCGGCGCATACATCGAGGCAATGTTCTGGTGCTGGGTAAAGCCTGAGTTCCACCAGTAGCGGATGAGGAAGGGGACGAGACCCGGCAGGGCGCGAAAATGATAATGCGCATCGATCGTATTGTTCAGCGCATAGCGGAACAGCGCGCCGAAATCATGCGGGAACCCGTAGGGAAAGACGCCTTCGCGCTGGATCAGGCCGGCATTGCCATAGGACGTTTCTTCGCCCGCACCGCGTCTGTCGACGAGGATCACGGACTTGCCGCGCCGCGAAAGGTGGATGGCCGTCGACAGGCCGACGATGCCTGCGCCCAAAACAACGACGTCTGTCTTCATGTGCGGTTCCCCGTTCTGCTTTCTGCTTACTTCTTCAGTCTGGTCATGATCTGCTCAAGGAACCCAAGCATCAGCGCGGAGACCACGAAGGCAAGATGAATGATGGTCGCCCACATGAGCTGCTCGCTGGAATAGCTCTGCACGTTCAGGAAGATCTGCAGCAGATGGATGGATGAGATCGCCACGATCGACGATGCCACCTTGATCTTCAGGCTGCCGGAATCAAGCTTGCCCAGGAACGACACTTCGGCATCGCCCTCGTCGAAACGGCTGACGAAATTTTCGTAACCGGAGATCATCACCATGACGATGAGGCTGGCGACAAGGGCCGCATCGATCAGGCCGAGCATGGCAAGGATCATGTCGGACTCGTCGTAGGTGAAGACCATGATGGCGATCTTGTAGAATTTGTAGACGAAGGACACCGCGTACAATGCCAGAGCCGCGACCAGCCCCAGATAAAAGACCACGAGGAGCCAGCGGCTCGACAGGATGATTCTTTCAACGATAAGTTCCAGCGATTTCATGCTTCGCGCAGCTCCGGGATGTCCGATTGCAGTTTCGATCATGCATAGCCAAGCCAACTCTCTTCGGCAAGGCGCAAGCGGCTGCCACACATTGCCGCGTCCCGAGACGGACATGAAAAAGGGAGCGACGCTTTTGCATCGCTCCCTTTGTTGTTTTGCGCGACCCGACGGGATCAGGTTCTGCGCATCAAGCCAGCCACCAGCGAGATGACGAGAAATGCCAGGAACAGGAAGAACAGAATCTGCGCGATACCTGCCGAAGCGCCGGCAATACCGCCAAAACCCAGAACACCCGCGATGATGGCAACAACGAGGAAGACGAGAGCGTAGTAAAGCATCGAGAATTCTCCTTTGTTTAAACTTTCGCTGACTAAACGCTGGTGAGGAAACTTTGTTCCAAAGGAGGGAATTTCAGCCCCCGTTTGCATCTAAACCATTGATTAACCATGGCAGGAAAGATTGCCCCGATTTGACACGGATTGGCCACAGGTTTCACGGAACATTCGAATGCGGGCAACGTTGTGAAGGCATATACCTCATGCGAGATAGTAAAATGACCGTATCGAACACCAATATCTGGAAATCAGCCGCGTCTGCCGTCCGTCAACCGCACGATTTTCGCGGAAAGAACCTGCATATCGGCAAGACGCTACGCGATTTGTACTTGTCCGGGGACGCGACAAAGACAGACGGGACCTTTTCCAATCTCCTATCCGAACTCGAAGCGACAGAGAAAGCCTCCGGCAATGGTAACCACTGACGGCAAGAACGTACAAAAGGCAAAATACAGCGGCTTCGAGCCGCTTTTTTTGTGCCCCGCAACGGTGGGCATCCGGGCAGTAAAAAACCGGCGCCATGCGGACGCCGGTTTTTCGAGAGGCTTTATACCAAGGATCAGTTGGCGGGATTTGAAAGCATGATACCGCGCGGATTGGCCTTGTAGGCCTCCTCGTCATAGGCAACCTGGCTTTCCAGCTGCGCCTTGGTAAACGGCGAATAGATGGTCATCGTGCCGCTCGCATCGGCCATCACCTGGACGCTTTCTCCACTCATTGCGACCGGCTTCTGTCCCATACCGAGGAAACCGCCGACATCGATGACATAGGCTTCGATCTTCCCATCCTTCCCAAGAATGACGTCCCCGATATCGCCGACTTTGGTGCCGTCGGCCACCTTGACCGCCGTGCCGATGAGCTTGTCGGCGCTGACCGAAGCAAGATCCACCAGTTTCAATTCGTCGGACGGGACCGAAACCGTTGCATCCGGATTAACCGGCGTGTTGTTATCCGGGTCCGTCATCTGAGGTGTCGTGCCGCTGGCGGGCTGTCCCAATCCAGCGCTTTCATCTGTGATCACCGGGGCCGCCGCCGATGCAGAGTTTTCCGGCAATGTCGCTGCCGCTCCCTCCATGATGGCCGCCCGTGCGAATTCGGGTGCGGCCTGAAGCTCTTCCTTCGTGGCAGCGACGACGATAATGCGCTGGCCGTCCCTGTCGGACCAGGAAACGCGGTCGAAGCCGACCGCCACATCCTTTTCGCCAATGCCGAGAAAGCCGCCGACGCCGATCACCAATGCCTCAGCACCGCCATCGGCATTGATCACGACATCATTGACATCGCCAATCGCTTCGCCTTGTTCGTCAACACCGGTATAGACGGTTTTGCCGAGGACTGAGGTCGCGAGCACCTGCTCAGGAGCGGCCGTGAAATAGCCGGCCGGGCTTTGCTTGGACGCCCCGGAGTTGCTGCTTGCGGCATTGGCCGGATCGGCCTTGGTGGCAGCATCCTGCGCGAGCGCTGCGGATATGGGCGCGCCGGAAACCAGAACCGCGGCAAGCGCGGTCGTCGCCAGAAGAGTGCGGATCATGTGATGCTCCTTGATGCAATCTGAATAAGCCAGCCGCGCAAGCGGTGGCTGTCTGCTGGCCGGTATGGCCTTCCGGGAAACGGCATCATCCAGATTTTGTTCCACATTTTATCGGCATCTCCGGACGCCGGGCATGAAAACGGCACCCGGACGGATTGTCGGGGTGCCGTTTGACCATCAAGAATGACGGGATCAGTGGCGCGACGACCACTCCTCGATCTGCCGCTCGGCTTCGTCTTTTTCGATGCCGTAGCGAACCTGGATGCGCCCGGCCAATTCCGTGCGTTGGCCGTTGATAACGTCCAGATCATCGTCGGTTAGCTTGCCCCACTGGGTCTGCGCCTTGCCGCGATATTCCTTCCACTTGCCTTCGATCATATCCCAATTCATGACAATCTCCTTTTGTTGGGTGTTGAGGAAACGGCGAATTCCCGGAAATGTTCCCCTGGATACCCTGATCAATTGCTCAAGATCGCCTTGCGATCCGCCTTCTGCGCAACCTCAATAGGGGGAGCGGGATCGTCGAATGTCACCTGGACGGCCAACTCGTTCGCTGGCGTGATGTCCCAGGTTACCGTCGCATCCTCGATGTAGAGGGCGGGATCGATTTCAGCGCATTTACCGTACACTATCCTGTATCTGCCACCGGCACCCTTGATCGACGGCTGCAACAGCTGCTGGCATTCTTCGGCGGTTTCGAAACCGATGGCCGGCGCTGGCAATTCCTTGCATTCGACATTGCCCTGGCTGCACCCGACAAGCATCATGATCGCTGCAATATGTTCCATCCTCGTGCTCCCTGCACAATGATTGACGTGCCAAATGAACGGGGATGTGCGGCAAGAAGTTCCATTGGCCAAAACCGGAATCTTTTACGCCAAATGGCCTTCTGCCAACGCGCCAGAGAATAACTGGCGTGGCCTGGTGACCCGGGCACCCGCAGTCCTCATGCTGCGCCTGTCCATGGCGGGAGCGCGCGACGCGGTGGACCGCCTCCTGTAAACAAGCGCTTACCAATCCGGCAAAACCGCATTCTTTTGTGAATGCCATACCCCTCGGAATTAAATGAGAAATCGGCACGGGAACAAAATTGTGTGACAGACGTTTCCGCAGCATAACACCCTCGGACCGCAGAGGGTTGAACCCGAAGAGGAAGTATAATGCTCGGTACAATTCTCCTGATCGTCTTGGTGCTGTTGCTGATCGGTGCGCTCCCCAGTTGGGGCCACAGCCGCAACTGGGGCTATGGACCCTCGGGTGGCCTCGGGCTGGTCGTCGTGATCCTCCTCATCCTCGTGCTGATGGGCCGAATCTGATCGGCTATCATGTTTCCGTCCTTGTCCATCAACGCCCTGAAAGGGAACCCACCATGAAAAAGATCCTCCTCGCAGCCGCCCTCATCCTGCCGCTCGCAGCCTGCTCGCAGACAGAAAAGGGTGCCGGCATCGGTGCCGCTTCCGGCGCCATCATTGGTGGCGTGGCAACGGGTAATGTCCGCGGTGCGGCTGTCGGTGCTGCGGTTGGTGGCGTCGCCGGCGCGCTGATCGGCAATGCCAACGAGCCCGGCCGCTGCGTCTATCGCGACCGTTACGGCCGCCGCTACACCGCAGCCTGCTGATTGCACGGCAACAGCGGCTAAAACAGGAAAACGGGCTTCGGCCCGTTTTTCGTGTGAACGTATGGGAATGAAATCAGCTGGACGTCAGGCTGGCATAGCCTCTGCTGTCACAGTTGCGGTTTGCTACGCTGTTCCGCCCTGTCAAGCTTTTCAAGCAGATCGAGAAACATGTCGGGAATGGGTTCCTGTTCGACAGCGCTGTAAAGAGCTTTCAGCTTGTTGGCGATCTGGTTGTTCGGGTCCGCGATGTTGCCACCTGCCCGGCCTGACCGCCGCCGATTTTCCGGGATGTCATTCATCGACCGTTTCACTCCTCACCCCGCAACGGCGATTGCCAGACTACGATGCTTACACGCATCCCTCTGATACACCGAAAACGTTGCGATATCCCAAATTTCTAGGGGTTTGGTTTCCGCCGGTATGCAATTGGGTCCGCCCGGAAACTTCCCATAAACCACAAAACATGTTCAAACCAATGCCATGTTTCGACTCATTATAGCGTCGCGCAATGGCAAATTCCGGCGCCATCATACTGAAGGAAGTCATAAATGTCACTTTCCATGCGGATCGCAGCCCATCTTCCTTATCTGCGGCGTTTCTCCCGCGCGGTCACCGGATCGCAAACCTCCGGCGACGCCTATGTTGCCGCCGTCCTTGAAGCGCTGATCGCCGACATCACGATCTTTCCGCAGGGCGCCAACGACCGTGTGAACATCTTCAAGCTTTTCTCAACGTTGTTCGACACGCTCAGCATCGACCTGCCGGAAACAGCTTCGCCCTTCGGTTGGGAAACCAGGGCCGCCGCAAACCTCTCGGTTATTCCGCCAGCGGCCCGCAAGGCCTTCCTTCTGGTGTCGGTGGAAGGCTTCACGCAGGCGGAAACGGCCGAAATTCTCGGCGTAACAGAGGCTGAAGCTGCGGCGTTGCTACGCGAGGCTTCGGAAGACATTTCCAGGCAGGTTGCCACCGAGATCCTCATCATCGAGGATGAGCCGTTGATCGCGATGGATATCGAGGACATGGTCACCAGCCTCGGCCACAAGGTTTCAGGCGTCGCAAGAACCTATAGTGAAGCCATCACGCTGTTTGAAAAGACCGCGCCAAAGATGATCCTGGCCGACATCCAGCTTGCCGACGGAAGCTCGGGTATCGATGCCGTCAACGAAATCCTGAAGAGCGCGACGATCCCGGTGATCTTCATCACCGCCTTCCCGGAGCGGTTGCTGACGGGCACGAAGCCCGAGCCAGCCTTCCTGGTGACGAAACCGTTCAATCCGGAAATGGTGAAGGCCCTGATCAGCCAGGCGCTGTTCTTCGACGAGAACGCACGTTCGGGCAAGCGCTGACACCTCAACCGGCAGGTGGCGGCGGCCGGTCGATGGCGAAAGCATCGAACCAGCCCTGCCCTCTGCCGGCGCACAATTCCGCCAGCATCCGCGATGCCATGAAGCTGAAGGTTATACCATTGCCGCCGTACCCATAGGCGGCAAGGATACGCGGCATGCCCGGAACGGCGCCGATCAGAGGAAGGCCGTCTTCCGTCTCGCCAAACGCACCGGACCAGCTGAAATCGACCACCGGGTTGGCGGCGGGCCAGAGCCTGACGAGGCTTTCGGCCAGTGCTGCCGTTTTCTGTGGCATCTTGCCGTCCCGCACCCCCGGATCGATCGTGTCGTCGTCCTCGCCGCCGATGATGATCCGGCCATCCGCCGTGGTCCGCGCATAATTGTATGTTTCCGAAGCCTCCCAGATCAACGCGCCCTCCCGCCAGAGGCTGCCGGGAGCCTGCGGCACTGTTGCCAATGCCCAGCTCGACGCCGTTCGGTGGATACCGCAGCGGACGAAATCCGGCATGAGATATCCCGTGGCAAGGATGACACGCCGTGCTTCGATGACGAAAGGACCGTCCGTCTCCACCGTCACCGAACCCGGCGCATCGTGATACTCCGTGACCATCGCATCGATAAGCCGCGCACCCCTCGCTTCGGCATCGCGCAACAGCCCCCAGGACAGCAGCAGTGGATCGGCCTCGGCAGATCCCGGCGATAGAATCGCAGCACCCCGATCGATATCGAAGCCGGACAAAAGCGCCGCGTGATCAAGCAGTACGCCGGGCAAACCCGCACGCCGCCGCAGTAGGTGCTCGTCACGCAAGGCCGCCGGCCCCACCTCGCCGGCCGAAAGGTAAAGCGTCGATCGCGGCCGGAAAGAACAATCGATGCCAAGCGAACCAACCAGGTCCGACAAGCCCTGAACCGCGACGGCGCTGCGCTGATAGAGGGTTGCTGCCCGGTCAAAACCGTAGAAATTCGTCAGTTCGCCAAGCGTGCAATCGATTTCCCATTGCAGCATCGCCGTGCTTGCGGCGGTGCTGCCGAGACCGGGCTGCTCGCGATCGACGACGACGACGTCCACTCCCCGCGCCGCCAGATGCTGGGCCGCAAGCGATCCGGTAATGCCGCCGCCGACGACCAGGACTTCCGTCTTCATGCTTTGCGTCAGGCTGCCATGCCGGGGCGGGCGAAGACCCCTTCCCCATGGAGCCCTGCCACCGTGAAGATCGGCCTGTATAGTATCAAGGGCATCCAGCATTGGGGGCATACGCCTGTCTTTCTGTTCGGTGCATGTGATGGTGCTACGCAGGCGCCGGCTTCAGCCCGGCAACTGCCGCTCCGGCGGTTGGGTGCGTACTTCGTTGAAGATGGTCATGGCGATCAAGGAGAGCGGCAAGGCAAGCATTGCGCCCACGGCACCCCACATCCAGGTCCAGAAGATGATCGCCAGAAAGATCAGAAACGGGTTGATCTCCAGCCGGTGCCCAAGGATCGCCGGCGTCACCAGATTTTCCATGACCAGATGCAGAAGAAAGAATGCAGCGGCGGGTGCAAGCGCCAGAAGCAGGGCGTCATGGGTCATCAGTCCGGCGCAGAGCAGTGCCAGCGTCATGATGGTAACGCCAATATAGGGAATAAAGCTCGAAACGAAGGCGAACAATCCCCACAGAGGCGCCATCGTCAGCCCGCCGAGGAAGGCGATGGCCGTCGTGATCAGCCCCAGCACCATGTAGATGATGCTTGCGGTCGAGAAATAGAAACCGACCGCATTTTCCGTCGCATTCATGATGCGGATCGCTGCCAACCGGCGCTCGCGCGTGGCGAATGCAAGGATGATCGTCTTGCGCAGATGCCCGCGCCCGACAAGGAACAGCCCGAGCGCCGCCATGAAGATCATCGTCTGGATGAAGGCCGGCGTCACTCCCGAAGCGACAAGCCCGAGCATGGCGCCGGCATTCTGGATGGCCACATCGGTGACAGCCTTTTCGTCCGTGCCGGCGATTGCGGTCTTTGCCCATTCAAACCGCTGGATGAGGGGAAGGACACGTTCGATGGCCCGCTCGAGAATGCCGGGCGCCTGACCCGCCAGAGATGTCAGCGGGTCGATCAGCGCATTGACCAAAAAGAGCAGGCCGATGACAAAGACGATTGCCAGAAGCAATCCGCCGAGCGCGGGCGGTACGCCGAATTTCGCGAGGCGGTCCGCAGCGAGCCCTAAAACCATGCCGATAACAATGGCGAGGATCACCGGCATCAGGATGGCTTCCATCGTGTAGATCACGGCGGAAGCAAAGATGACGAACGTGCCGATGATGCTCCATGCGACCACAAGATCCAGACCGGTCTTCGGCGAAGGTTCCGGATTGGCGGCCTCTGCGGCCTGCGCCTCAATTTCTGCTTGTTTTCTTTTCCTGAAAACCCCACTCGCCGAAAAGGCAGCACTCATGGCCCAATTCTCCAGATGTCCGGTACGGTACGGTCTCTGCCGGCGGACGAAAAAATCGATGTCGGGAAAACACCGGAGCAGAGGCCGCACCGGCATATCGGCCGTAAACTCGCGACGCACGGAAAAGTTCCACAGCACTTTCCCGCGGTGAGAGGTGACGTGCTTTCCGTGGGAGTAGCTCAGGCCGTAATCAGGCTCCGCATCCATGGTTTGCACTGCGGCTCAAGGATTTTTGTCCGCTGCCCCGTGTCCTTGGAAAGGCGCTCGCTGATCAGAGTTGTTGCCATCATCTTCCACGATGAACTCAAGGATCGCCGACGCTGCGGCAGACCCTCATATGGATTTGACCAGCATTACCGTTGGCATAGGCCTATTTGGAGGCATTGGTGATGAGCGCATCGGGGACGATCGACCCCAGCACATGAGGTCTCGTGCAGGGAGAACGCCCAGCGCCTCCTTGTCATCAATGTCGAGTATGATTGTGTCAATATTCCCGCGAGAAGCGGCTTGCCGTCACACAGCTTGCCGCTCCACCCGTTTTGGCCGGCCGCTTCAGTAGCGCTCAGGGGGAAAAACATGCAGCGTCAGCGAGAACAGGCCGAGGCCAAGAATAACCACGATCAACGTATTGGCAATCTCTTCCGACGTTGCGGGAAGGACACCCAGGCCCACAACCGCGCCGACGAGCAGGAACAGGCATAGCCTTGGCAACCAGTACAGCATGACACATTCCTCTATGTTGGATGGCATTCGCTTGGAACACGCAGTTTAACGTGGCGGGACCTGAATGGTTCCATAGCCTTGTGTCGATCCCGGCAGAACATTTGGCGTAGGGGCCGATATTCCAATTGTTGAGTATTCCAAGTGTTGAGTGATCCAATTGCCGAGCGCGGCGTATCGAGTGCAGTGCGACGGAGACCACCATGCGGAAAATTGCAATCGTCATTTTGAGCGCCACGATCTCCAGCTTCGCTGTAGCGGCGGAAGCCACGCAGATGAAGGAGGCCGATATCCGCAGCCTCATCATCGGCAGGACGATCTATCTCGCAGCCCCGATGGGCGGAGAGTTCCCACTCAACTACCACCCCTCCGGCGAGGTCGATGGAAGCGGCAAGGCATTGGGTCTGGGCAAATTTATAAAGCCAACTGACAAGGGCCGCTGGTGGATAAAATCCGACAAGCTCTGCCAGCAATTCGAAGTCTGGTACAACGGGTCGACCATGTGTTTCGATTTGACGGAAGCCGGCGAAGGGAAAGTCAAATGGGTGCGTGACGATGGCGAAACCGGCATTGCTCGCATCGGAAATTGACGATCCAGCATAGAAAAAGCCGGCACCCTTCCACAGGACGCCGGCTTTTCTGCGTTGATGGCGGTTCTTAGAGCGCCGCGATGACGATCACTTCGACCAGGTATTCCGGGGTTGCCAGCTTGGCTTCACCGGTCGCGCGGGCCGGCGTGTTGCCCTGCGAGGCCCAGGCATCCCAGACGGCGTTCATCTTCGGAAAATCGACCATATCGGCCAGCCAGATGGTTGCCGACAGGATGCGTGACTTGTCGGTGCCAGCCTCGGCCAACAGACGATCGACCGAGGCGAGAGCCTGCTTGGTCTGCTCTGTGACATCGGAGCCGGCCTCACCAACCTGGCCAGCGAGATAGACGGTACCATTATGCACAACGGCCTGGCTCATGCGTGGACCGGTTTCGAAGCGTTTGATTTCCATCTTCATATTCCTCGTAAAATGCGGCGGGCCGCATATGAATTGCGTTAACGCAGGCGCTTTATCGCAGATTGACGGTCAGTGGAACCGTCATCACGCGATTGCGGCAACCAACTTGCCGTTCAGGCCGCGTTTTTGCGGGCAAGCCGTGCCTTGATGCTGTCGACATCGGCACGCGGCGTCGCGGTGAAAAGCGTCCTGGTGTAATTGTGCTTGGGATCGCTGAAAACCTCCTCACGGCTGCCGTATTCAACGGCTTCCCCGTAATACATCACCATCACGTCGTCGGCGATGTAGCGCACCACCGACAGGTCGTGGCTGATGAAGACGTAGGTCAGCTGGAATTCGTCCTGCAGATCGGCGAGCAGATTGAGAACCTGTGCCTGAACCGACAGATCGAGCGCCGAAACCGGCTCGTCGAGCACCAGAAGCCGCGGGTTGAGCATCAGCGCACGGGCAATCGCCACACGCTGGCGCTGGCCGCCGGAGAACATGTGCGGATAGCGGCCGTAGTGCTTTTCCTCAAGCCCGACCTTCTTCAGCATGGCCATCGCCTTGTCGCGGCGGTCATCGGCTTTCATGCTGGTGTTGATGATCAGCGGTTCGGTGAGAATTTCACCGATCTTCTTGCGCGGGTTGAGCGTGCCGTAGGGGTTCTGGAAGACGATCTGCACCTTCTGGCGCATTTCCGGGGTCAGACGTTCCTTGGCGATATCGACCTTTTTACCATCGATCAGCATGTCGCCCGATGTCGCCGGGTCGATCATCGTGACGATGCGGGCAAGCGTCGATTTTCCGCAGCCGCTTTCGCCGACGATGGCCAGCGTCTTGCCCTGGTCGACCGAAAAGCTCACGCCCTTGACGGCGTGAACGGTCTTGGCCTTCTTAAAAAGGCTGCCCGGGATGTGATAATCGCGGGTCAGGTTTCTGGCTTCGAGAACATGGGTCATCGAACAGCTCCTGCAAAGATCTGGTCGTCGCTGAGGAATTCCGCGATCGTCGGCAGCCGGTCGCCGGTGGCATTATCCGGAAGTGCCGACAGAAGCGCGCGCGTGTATTCGCTCTTGGGTTGCTCAAACAGCGACAGCACGTCGGCCTCCTCGATCTTGCGCCCCTTGTACTGGACGATGACGCGATCGGCGGTTTCCGCCACGACGCCCATATTGTGGGTGATGATGATCAACCCCATGCCATGTTCGGCCTGCAGCCGCATCAGCAGATCGAGGATCTGCTTCTGAATGGTGACGTCGAGCGCCGTGGTCGGCTCATCGGCGATCAGGAGCTTTGGATTGCACGACAGCGCGATCGCGATCATCACGCGCTGGCACTGGCCGCCCGACATCTGATGCGGGAAATGACTAAGCCGTTCCGCAGGGTTGGGAATGCCGACCAGATCGAACAGTTCGATGGCCCGCGCCCGGCGGGCTTTCTTGTCGAGACCGAGGTGAATGCGCAGCACTTCCTCGATCTGGAACCCGACCGTGAAACACGGGTTGAGACTGGCAACCGGCTCCTGGAAGATCATGGCAATGTCCTTGCCGACGATCTTGCGCCGATCGGACGGCGACAGGCCGAGCAGATCGATGCCGTTGAACTGAAGTTTGTCGGCGGTGACCTTGGCCGTCCAGGGCAACAAGCCCATGGCCGCCAGCATCGATACCGACTTGCCGGAGCCCGATTCACCGACGATCGCCAGCACTTCGCCGGCATTGACCTTCATCGAGACGCCATCGACGGCACGGAAAGGACCGGCAGCCGTCTGGAACTCGACGACGAGATTTTCGATTTCGAAAAGCGACATCATGACCTCTTCAACTTAGGATCAAGCGCATCGCGCAGGCCGTCGCCCATCAGATTGATGGCAATGACGGTGATGAGAATGGCGAGACCGGGGAACGTCACGACCCACCAGGCACGCTGGATGAACTCGCGGGCTTCGGCCAGCATCGTGCCCCATTCCGGCGTCGGCGGCTGAGCGCCCATGCCGAGGAAGCCAAGCGCTGCTGCGTCAAGGATCGCCGCCGAGAAGGCAAGCGTCGCCTGGACGATCAACGGTGCGAGGCAATTGGGCAGAATGGTCAGGAACATCAGGCGCAGGGTGCCGGCGCCGGCAACCTTCGAAGCGATGACGTAGTCCTTGGTGCGCTCCGACATGACGGCGGCGCGCGTCAGCCGCACGAAATGCGGCAGGTTGACCAGCGAGATCGCGATCATCGCGTTGACCAGGCCCGGTCCAAGCACCGCCACCAGCACCAGGGCCAGAAGCAGCGACGGAAAGGCGAGGATGATATCCATGACGCGCATGATGATCGTATCGGTGCGGCCGCGGGCATAGCCGGCGATCAGGCCGACGAGAACGCCGGAGATGACCGAAAGCGTCACGACCACAAGGCCGATGAACAACGAGAAACGCGCACCGTAGATCAGACGGGACAGGATATCGCGGCCGACGGCATCGGTTCCGAGAAAATAGGTCCACTGACCGCCCGCCGCCAAAGCCGGCGGCAGGAGAAGAACGTCACGATTCTGGACACTCGGGCTATGCGGCGCCACGAACGGCGCAAAGATTGCCAGAACCAGAATGATCAGGAAGGCAGCAAGCCCCATCACCGCGCCCTTGTTGCGCGAGAAATAGAACCAGAACTCGGCAAAACCGGTCTGTGGCTTGGTAGTTTTGATTTCAGCGACAGCCATCAGACCCTCCTAATGCCGGATACGCGGATTGATGAAGCCGTAAAGCACATCAACGATGAGGTTGATGATCATGATCATGGCGGCGATCAGCATCAGCCCGCCCTGCACGACCTGATAGTCGCGCTTGAACACGGAATCGACCATCCATTTGCCGATGCCGGGCCAGGAGAAGATCGTTTCCGTCAGGATCGCGCCCGCAAGCAGCACACCGACCTGCAGGCCGATGGTGGTGATGACCGGGATCAGCGCATTGCGCAGCGCATGCACGCCGATGACCCGAACCGGCGACAGACCCTTGGAGCGGGCGGTGCGGACATAATCCTCGCCGAGCACTTCCAGCATGGCCGAGCGCGTCTGGCGGGCGATGACCGCGAGCGGGATGGTCGCCAGTACGACAGTCGGCAGGATCAGATAGCTGACCGCAGATCTGAAGGCGCCCGCCTGACCCGAGATCAGGCTGTCGATCAGCATGAAGCCGGTGACCTGCGGGAAGAAGTACAGCATCGAGATGCGCCCCGAGACCGGCGTCCAGCCGAGATAGCCGGAAAAGAAGATGATGAGCAGAAGACCCCACCAGAAGATCGGCATCGAATAGCCAACGAGGGCGACGCCCATGAGCGATTGGTCGAGCCAGGTCCCCCGTTTCACCGCAGCGATCACGCCGGCCGGAATGCCAAGCAGCACCGCGACGATGATGGCGCAGAGCGACAGTTCCAGCGTTGCCGGAAAGAGGTTCATGAAATCATCGAGAACCGGCCGCTTCGTGACGATGGACGAACCGAAATCGCCCGTCACAAGACCGCCGAGATAATCGAAATACTGAACATACATCGGCCGGTCGAGGCCGAGCTGGTGCATGAGTTCGGCATGGCGTTCCGGAGCCATCACGCGCTCGCCCGACATCAACATGACCGGATCACCCGGCAGAAGTCGTATGAAGGAGAACGCGATCAGAGATACCCCGAGGAACGTGGGTATCAGAACGGCAAGCCGTCCGAAGATAAAGCGCAACATGGGAGCCAATCCCTTCTTTCTTTGAAAAAACCGACGGCCCGAATGTCTTCGAGCCGCCGGCCATTGCACGCTCTTTGCGGCGTGCCTTTCTCGTAGCCGATCTTACTCGGCGATATCAACACCTTCGAAGACGAAGTCGCCGAGCGGAGACTGGACGAAGCCCGAAACCTTCTTGCTCATCGGAACGACGGCGAGCGAGTGGTCCAGCGTGTTCCAGGGTGCTTCCCTCTTGAAGACGATCTGCGCCTCTTCATAGAGCTTCGTGCGCTCGGCCACGTCGGCAGTTTCCTTTGCCTTCGTTACCAGGTCGTCGAACTCCTTGTTGCACCATTGCGCGCGGTTGTTGCCGCCCACGGCATCGCAGCCGAGCAGGGTGTCAAGGAAGTTGTCCGGATCGCCATTGTCGCCGGTCCAGCCGAGGATGGCCGCGCCGTCGCGGTCCTTGGCGGACGAGAGCTTCAGGTATTCGGCCCACTCGTAGGAGACGATTTCGACGGTGACGCCGATCTTGGCAAGGTCAGCCTGCATCAGTTCAGCTGCACGGCGAGCGTTCAGCATGTACGGACGCGCGACCGGCATGGCCCAGATCTTCATCTTGAGATCCTTGACGCCAGCGTCTTCAAGCATCTTCTTGGCGGCATCCGGATCGTACTTGTCGTCTTCGACCTTGTCGTTATAGGACCACATTGTCGGCGGGATCGGGTTCTTGGCGACGGTTGCCGCACCCTGGAAGACCGCATCGACGATGGCCTGCCGGTTGATCGCCATGTTGAGGGCCTTGCGGACTTCAACCTTGTCGAACGGTGCCACGAGCGTGTTGTAGGCGAGGTAGGACACGTTGAGGCCGGCCTGTTCGGAGATGCTCAGGTTCGCATCGGCCTTCAGTTCGGCAACGTCAGCCGCGTTCGGATAGGACATCAGGTGGCATTCGCCGGCCTTCAGCTTCTGCGCGCGTACTGCAGCGTCCGTGGTGATCGCGAAAACCAGATCGTCGATCGGCTGCTTGCCGCCCCAGTAGTCCGGGTTGGCCTTGTAGCGGATGGCAGCATCCGGCTGGTAGGCGACGAACGTGAACGGACCGGTGCCGAGCGGCTGCTGGTTCATCAGTTCCATCTTGCCGTCAGCCTGAAGCTTGTCGGCGTATTCCTTCGACAGGATCGAGATGAAGGGCATGCCGAGGTTGGCCAGCAACGGCGCTTCCGGACGCTTCAGCACGATCTTGACCGTCAGGTCGTCGACCTTCTCTACCTTCTCCAGAAGGTCCGGCAGGCCCATGCCGGCGAAATATTCCCAGGACGCGCCCGGGACGTACTTGTTCCAGGCATTGTCGGCCTTGTACTGGCGTTCGAAGGAGTAGATGACGTCGTCGGCGTTCAGTTCGCGCGTCGGCGTGAAGTATTCGGTCGTCTGGAACTTTACGCCCGGACGCAGCTTGAAGGTGTATTCCTTGCCATCAGCGGAAATTTCCCAGCTTTCGGCCAGCGCAGGCTCGATTTCGGTCGTGCCGCGCTTGAATTCCACCAGCCGGTTATAAATCGTGTGCGCGGCCGCATCGAAGGTCTGGCCGCCCGTGTACAGGCCAGGGTCGAAGCCTTCCGGCGACGCTTCCGAGCAGTAGACGAAGGTCTTCGACCATGCCGAACCGGCCATCAATGTGGCGATCGCGGTTGCGGCAAGGAGAGTAGAGAGCTTTTTCATGAATTTGCTTCCCAGCTTTGTTCTTGTTCTCGTATTTTTTCGACGCAGAAGCCGTTGTTCCGGTCAAGACCGGATGGAACGACATTTGATCGGGCAATGCAATAAGCGACCCGAAAAATTTGTCCAATTGGAAAATCCTTCCAGATGCGACAACAGGGGACGCTATACACGACTTTCTTTGGAGCACCACCACCACGCCGCGAATCGATTTCGTTTTACCGTTAAAGTCAATCCCAAATTGCACCGATAGCGCCAGGCAGGCTCACATGCCATAACCACCCTGCGGGGCGGGAGGACTGTTCAACTTTTGTCTGCCAGGCGGGGTTAGACGAAGGCAACGACACACGGTCCTCCCTCTCGCAGCAACTTTAACGGTGTGAACCGGACGGTTCAAAACAGCCGACAACTCCCCTCCCTATTGAGATGTCAGTTGCTTATAGTGAACTGCGCGTTAAACTGGCGGCTGCGGAACACTTGGGGACGGCCGCGTCGTGGCAAATCATCTGAAGAACCACCGGCAATACTATTTCGACAGCGATTTGGAGAAAGCTCTCAATCGGGTCGATTTCTTTCGCATATTCCATACGATGTCGCTCCGGTATGGCTTCGACCATTTCGGCATTCTACAGCTTGGCAACGAAGGCGATGCCTGCACGCTGACAAATCGGCTGGCTTTGCACGATCTGCCCTCCGGGCTTGCCGAGGAGTATGACAAGCGTCACCGTTTCGGCGATTCCATCGTCTTCAAAAGCCTACATACGTCCTCCATACCATCGGTGTGGAAGTCCGACGACCTGTCTCTGGGCAATGGCGGCAACCTTCTCGGGCAACTCGGCTTCGACATGCTGATGTGCGTTCCGGTGACCGGCATCAACGGTGCGCGTTATGCGGTCCTGTTCCTGGGCGACGGCGAGACGATGGAGCAGCAAGCCCATTTCGCGCTCTGTTACGATGCCATTTGTGCCTTCGACTATTTCTACCGCCTTGTGCTATCCAACAAGGCAGGCCTTGGTCTGACGCCGCGGGAGACAGAGATCTTGCGCTGGATCTCGCATGGCAAAACTGCAAGCGAGATCGCCCTGATCGTTTCAGTCTCCGAACATACGGTCAATTCGCACACTGCGACAATCCTGAAGAAACTCGACGTCGTCAACAGAACCCAGATGGTGGCAAAGGCAATTCGGGAACAAATCATACAATGATGCGCAAGCGCATCACAGACCGCATATCAAAAGTCTTATTGTCAGTTCTTCACCAAGCGAAATTGCCAGATGACACACCCGGTTCACATCCTCCTTGTCGACGACGATCCGGCTGAAAACCTGATCATGCGCGGCCTGATGAAAAAGGTCTCGAGCATCGAGATCCATCTGCATTATTGCGAAACGATCAACGCGGCACTCGATTTCATCCAATCCGGAACGCCGGTTTCCATGGTCTTGATGGACAACCGCCTGCAGCCGCAATGCGATTTTAGAGAAACCGTTCCCGCCATGCGCCAGCAGGGTTTCATCGGTCCGATCGGGGTGATTTCCTCATCACTCGCCGACCCCTATTTCCAGAAATTCGAGGAATACGGCGCTGATTTCCGTATCGACAAGGCGGAACTCGATCCGACGGCGATCGAATTCATCCTTCGGGAATATGTGACCAAATCATAGACAACAAAAAGCCCGGGCGAACCGGGCTTTTTGTTGGACCAGAGGCAGTATCAAGCCGCCGTTTTCGGATGCGTGATCTGGTCGAGACCGAGCAGGAAGTTGATCTGCGGCCGCGCCTTGACAAGGTCGTCGATCGAATATTGCTGCAGCACTTCGAAGAAGGCGTTCAGTGCCTTACGCAAGGCTGCATTCAGGCCACAGCTATCGACCAGCGGGCAATCGACCTCGCCGGCCTCAAAACATTCCGCCATGGCAAAACTGTCTTCGGTGACCTTGACGATATCGAAGAGGCTGATATCGGCGGCCGGCTTGGGCAGACGCACGCCGCCGTTGCGGCCACGTACGGTCTCGACGAGACCGGCCTTGTTCAGCGGCTGAAGGATCTTGAAAAGGAAGAGTTCCGACACTCCATAGGCCTTGGCAATTTCCGGGATGCGGCTGAGATGGCCGTCATTGGCAGCGCAATACATGAGCATGCGGACTGCGTAGTTCGTTTGCTTCGTCAGGCGCATTATCGACTCCGGGCTTCGAATTTCCGTGCCCCCGGTTCGGATGAACCCGCGGGCCTCTGGCGGCACTCAAGAACATGTGACCCTCCAGCGATTCTGCCGGTCGCGTCACAACCTCCTGCTTTATATAAGGTGTATGCTAGTTTGGAACAATTCCAAAAAAGCAGAAAATCATGTTTGAGCGATCATGATCAGCTTCCGGCACGCTGTCCACCCTCCAGACGGGATAAAGTTGACGTTACCAGTCATGTTAGCGCCGTGTGCAGCACAATCCGGCTAGTTTGGAGCGGTTTTCTGGCGCAGTTCGGCCTCGTAGTCGCGAATCGCCTGTTTGCGCTCTGGCGTTCCCGGATGCGTCGACAGGATATTTGTCCCGGATGTATCGCCAAGCTTTTTCTCGATGACTTCGAAGAAACGCGCGATGGCGGCGGCATCGTAGCCCGCCTTTCGCATGAGTTCGACCGAATGCCGGTCGGCTGCCGCTTCCGCGTCCCTGGAATAGGACAGCGCAATCAGACCGCCGCCCTGAACAAGCAGGTCCTCGACGCTATCGCCGACGTCGCCGGCGATCAGCATGATCAGTCCCGCCATGCCCGCAGCGCGGTAAATCTGGCGCAGGCTGTGTTCCAGCTCGACATGGCCGATCTCATGGGCGAGCACGCCAACCAGCATTTCGGTATCGCCGTCTGCCAGGTCGACCAGTTCATCGGTGATGATCAGCGTACCATCCGGCAGGGCAAAGGCATTCGGACCGATCGCCCCGCCCTCTCGGAAGTTCAGCGTATAACCAGATAGACCCCGCGCGGAATTCGCCGCTATGCGGGCGAACCCCTCCGAAATCGCCCGCCTCTTGGCTTCGTCCAGCTTTGTGTCGTCCAGGACGGTGCGATCCAGCGTTTCCAGCGTGCTCACGGACATCAATTGCGGCACGACGGGAGGCGTGACGGCAACGGCGACCTCCACCAGAACCGGCAGCGCAAAACGGTAGACCAGACCGGACAAAAGGAATACCGCAGCGACAAAGATCAAAAGACGCGGGTGAAACCGCTCAAGCCCATGAATAAACCCTGCCCGCTTGCGACCATTGGCCAGCTGAAGCGCGTCGATCGCGCCGTTATCCGTGGTTTCGAACAATGATCCATCGGGAAACTCGATGCGGCGCGGGATCGAGCCGACCCGCGCCGAGATATCGAGTGCTGGAAAGTGAGCAGATGCGAGTGCCTCACCATCGTCCGCCCGAGCGACAATCTGCCCCTCCTTCGCGATCAGATGCGCCGGTATCGAGCGGCTGGAATCGCGCGGCTGCCAATCGCCACGGCAGACCGGCTTTTCATCAGAAGCCAAAATCGAAGCCCTCGAACTCCATGAACTCCGCACCGACTGCGGAGCCCTCCTGATCGACCGTGGCGAGAACCTCGCCGACATCTCCATCGAAGCGGACGGCGGTGTGCTCATTGACATAACGCGCCATGCGAACCGCCGCCCAGGGGCGCATGAGGCCGAGGGTCAGCACGGTCACGATCACATTCGACACGGCGACCCAGACGTAACCGAACCGTGGCAGATCACTCTTGAGATCGTGCTTGCCATCGAAACGTGTTGCCGACCAGGCAATGTTGCGCACGCCGGCACGATAAAACAGGGCGGCGATACCGAAGGACAAAAGTATGGCCAGATAGGCAACGATGCCCAGGACGAACATCGAGGCCTGGAACTCGGGCGGCAGCGCTTCGGGGTTATCGATCAGCGCGACGATCAGGGACATATTGGCAAACGCCGCGACCGCAATGATGAGTAAGCCGAGGATAACGATCAATGCCGAGAAGAACCAGGTCTGGTAGATCGGCCCGAGCTTCGGATCCGTCGCAAAGGATCTGCCGCCATAGCGCAGATTGTTGCCGAGATAGCGGTACATCCAGCGGCTGGCGAGCGGCGCCAGGATGCCGAGCGACAGGACAGCCATGACCGGGCCGGCCATGAAGGCGACGAACGCGCCGCCCATTTTGCCGACGAAGTTGAACCGGACGTTGCGGTAGCTGGTGACACGGGCACTGAAACGCAGGCCGCGCATGATCAACCACGGAAAGAAGAACAGAACGATCACACCCAGGACGAGACCGGCAAGCGGCAACACGGTGAGCACGATGTTGTAGATGATGATGTAGCCGAAAACGATCAGCCGCCCGATGAAGATCTGCTTGCCCTTGGCGTGATATTCGAAGGCGCGTCCAAGCAGCACCGTGTTGCCGTAGAAATACCGGTTCCGGCGCACCTTCGCCCACGCCGAATAGATGCCGAGCGTAATGATGGTCAAAAGGATGTTGACGATCCAGATGCCGAAATATTCCGCAGCGTTTCCGGTAAACGACAGCCGGTGAAAATCCTGCGATGCGGCCGGTAATGGTGCCGTGTCGGTTGTGTTCATCGTCGCCCCTCTGCGTATCATCAGATGCAATTCAAGAAACGGCCGGCTATCCCCCGATATTCGGCCAACGCGCGAACTCTTAAACGGTCACCACCACAGGTCAACCGCACACCGGCACGACAACAAAAAAGGGCCTCCCTGCGGAGGCCCAATCGGGGAGGATAAACGATATCCCGGCGTTACTTCATCGTCGGAATGGAGAACTCGGCACCGTCCTTGATGCCGGACGGCCAGCGTGAGGTGATCGTCTTGGTCTTGGTCCAGAACCTGATCGAGTCCGTGCCGTGCTGGTTCAAATCGCCGAAGGACGAGGACTTCCAGCCGCCGAAGGAGTGATAGGCGAGCGGAACCGGGATCGGAACATTGACGCCGACCATGCCGATATTGATGCGGCTTGCAAAGTCGCGGGCCGCATCGCCATCGCGGGTGTAGATCGCGACACCGTTGCCATATTCATGCTTCATCGGCAGGTCGAGGGCTTCTTCGTAGGTCTTGGCACGAACGACCGAGAGAACCGGCCCGAAGATCTCCTGCTTGTAGATATCCATGTCAGGCGTGACGTTGTCGAACAGGCAGCCGCCGACGAAATGGCCGTTTTCATAACCCTGCAGCTTGAAATCGCGGCCGTCGACGACGAGATTGGCGCCCTCTTCGACACCCTTGTTGATCAGGCCGAGAATACGTTCCTTGGCTTCCTTGGTGACGACCGGGCCCATATCGGCCTTCTCGTCGGTATAAGGACCGATGCGCAGGCTTTCCACCATCGGGGTGAGCTTTGCGATCAGGCGGTCGGCGGTTTCCTTGCCAACCGGAACGGCAACCGAGATCGCCATGCAGCGCTCGCCGGCCGAGCCATAACCGGCACCCATCAGGGCATTGGCGGCCTGGTCGAGATCGGCATCCGGCATGATGATCATGTGGTTCTTGGCGCCGCCGAAGCACTGCGCGCGCTTGCCGTTCATCGCAGCCGTGCCATAGACGTAACGCGCGATCGGGGTCGAGCCGACGAAGGAAACGGCCGAAATATCGGGATGCGTCAGGATCGCGTCGACCGCGCCCTTGTCGCCGTTGACGACGTTGAGGATGCCGGCCGGAAGACCAGCTTCGATCATCAGTTCGGCCAGACGGATCGGCACGGACGGGTCGCGCTCCGAAGGCTTCAGAATGAAAGCGTTGCCGCAGGCGATGGCAGGCGCAAACATCCACATCGGGATCATGGCCGGGAAGTTGAACGGCGTGATGCCGGCGCCGATGCCGACAGCCTGGCGGATCGAATACATGTCGATGTTCGGGCCGGCGCCCTCGGTGAACTCGCTCTTGGAGAGATGCGGAATGCCGATAACGAATTCGCAGACTTCGAGGCCGCGGATGACGTCGCCCTTGGCATCTTCGATGGTCTTGCCATGTTCGCGCGACAGCATTTCAGCCAATTCGTCCATGTTGTCGTTCAGGAGCTGGACGAACTTCATGAAGACGCGGGCGCGGCGCTGCGGGTTGGTGGCGGCCCATTTCGGCTGCGCGGCCTTGGCATTCTGCACCGCTGCATCCATTTCCGCGGCGCTGGCCAGCGCCACGGTGGCCTGAACTTCGCCGGTTGCCGGATTGAAGACATTGCTTGTGCGGCCGCTGGTGCCCGCAACGCGCTTGCCGCCGATGAAATGACCAATCTCGTCCATGGGTGATCCTCCTGATCTTGATTATGGCGGGAGTGTCGCACTACAATATGCACAAATCAACGCGCGATATTCAGCAACCGTTGTGCAAAAATTGATGTCATCAATCCCCATGGAGACTGTCAAATGAAAACCGGCTCTGAGAAGATGACCAGAATAGCGGAGCTGGAAATCGATCAGGCCCAACTTGAGGACTACATCACCCTTTTGACGGAGGAGATCGACGCTTCCATTACCAAAGAGCCGGGTGTGCTGATGCTGCATGCCGTCTCGATCAAAGGCGCGCCTGAAAAGGTTCGCATCCTTGAAGTCTATGCCAGCCGCGAGGATTACGAAGCCCATATCCAGACGCCGCATTTCCTCAAATACAAAACGCTGACCGCCGGCATGGTGACGTCACTCAACCTTGTCGATGTCGACCCCATCGTACTATCAGCCAAGTGAGGATCGCGCGATGAACTGGGATGACGTCCGCATGTTCCTGGCGGTTGCCCGCAGCGGCCAGATATTGTCGGCTTCCAAGCGGCTGGGCGTCAACCATGCCACCTTGAGCAGGCGCGTCACCGCGCTGGAGGAGGCGCTGAAAACCCGGCTCCTCATCCGCCGCACCAACGGTTGCGATCTGACGGCGGAAGGCGAAATCTTCCTGCATGCGGCGGAGCGCATGGAAACCGAGATGCTGGCGGCGCAGGCGCAGATCGGCCGGATCGATACCGCTGTCGCCGGCACCGTGCGCGTCGGTGCGCCGGATGGTTTCGGCGTCTCGTTTCTGGCACCTCGGCTCGGCAGGCTGACCGCCCGGTTTCCGGAACTGCGCATCCAGTTGGTGCCGGTCCCTCGCTCCTTTTCGCTGTCGCAACGCGAGGCCGATATCGCCATCACGCTGGAGCGTCCGGAACAGGGACGGCTGGTTTCATCGAAACTCACAGACTACACACTGGGGCTCTATGCCTCTCAGGAATACCTGTCGTCCTATGGCGCACCGGAAACCGTCGATGACCTGAAACACCATCGCCGCATCGGCTATGTCGAAGACCTGATCTTCACCGCATCGCTGAACTTTACCGGTGAAGTCATGCGCAGCTGGGATGCCTCGTTTGAGATTTCCAGCGCCACGGGTCAGACCGAGGCGGTACGCTCAAGCGCCGGCATCGGCATCCTGCACAATTATATTGCCCGCCAATACCCCGAGCTGATCCGCATCCTGCCGGAGACCACGATCCGGCGGGGCTACTGGACGACCTATCACGAAAGCGCCCGCGATCTCGTCCGTGTCCGCACCGTCGTCGAGTTCCTCCAGGAGCTGGTGACGGAAGAACACGGCATCTTTCTGTAAGAGTGCCCTTCACTGCGTTACGGATGCAATGTCTGATGGCTTCGGGACAAAGGACGGCTTGGCGGCGACCTTCGCCACGTCCTCCCCGGCAATCACAGGCGATTTCCCGGTATTGGCCAGTGCTGCGGCCTCTCCCGGCAGAGGCACCTTGGTAGCCTGGGCGACCGGCTTTTCGACTGCCGCCTCCACCGGCGTTTCCGCGACAGCGGCGGGTCTTGGTGTCCGGCGTACCGCGACCGGGGTCTCCGTCATTGTCGGCTGCTGTTCCGTAAACGGTTCAACCAACGGCAGCGGGGCTGGCGCGAAAGCCAAGGCTCCGGCGTTGTTTAACGACGGATTGATCCGCAAGCCCTGCATCAGCGCAACCACGCGGTCGGCCGGAATGGTAGGGCTGCAATAGCGCATCCGGATCTGGGCGGCATCGCCGGAACCGATGCCGCCCGCGCCGTCGTAGGACTTGATGTTCCTGGCAAACTGCCATGCGTAGACGCAGCTGCCACCCTTGCCGATTGAACCGGTGGCATAACCGAAGACACCATAGGCATTGTCGGCGATCACCGGACTGATCCGCATCTTCACCCCGGACAGGGCGTTGCGTATTTCGGCCTCGACCTGCGACTGAGACGGCGCGCCCTTGCTGCGGGCGACCTTTGCCGATTGGCCCATGGTCACGGCCAGCATGTTTTCGCCGGCAAGATCGGTGGCGTTGGCATAGAGGATCGTCTGCTCGATGCGCTTCTTTCCGCCTGTCTGGCGAACGCTGATGACGGACAGGCCCGGCAGCGCTGCAACCGCGTATTCGGCGGGAACCGTCGTCGCGAGCGATGGCCAGTCCCCCTGTCCCTGCACGGAGGCCGTCTTGAGGAAGGGATCATCCACCACCGACGTGCAGGAGGCGAGCGCCGTCAGCGAAAGAAGAACGGAGAGCAGTCTTGTCATCGGCGTGTATCCGTCTGGCTGGTGGCGATCAGGCCCCGTCGTACATCTGCATTCGACAGATGATCGTTGAGGCGCTGGAACACCTGCTTGGCGACCTGTTTGTTTCCAAGGTGATAGTAGGCCCAGCCGCGCAGCTGGCTGAGATCGGCAGGCTCCGCCACCAGGCTTGCACGTGCGTTCAGCGCATCGAGCGTCTTTTGATACTGCTTGCGATCGAAGCTCGCCCGGGCGCGCTGAAAATAGATTTCCACCCGGATTTCCCGGTCGCGTTCGGCGCTGAGCGGATAGGCCCGGATGGTTGCCTCGGCATCATCCGTCAGGCGTCCGCGCAAAAGGGTGAGCGCGGTACCGTAGGCGGCATCCGCCCGGATCTGTCCGCCGGCGGCAAGACCCTCGGCAAAGGCCGCGCGTGCCTCGGCGAGACGGCCAAGGCCGAGATAGCACCAGCCGCCGATCTGGGCCGCGTCCGCAGACAGCTGCCCCCGGCTGCGCAGGCCGGCCAGATCGGTGATGCAGGCGGCATAGCGCTTGGCCTGGAAATTGCGGAAATAATTGGCCTGAATGATGCCGCGCGGCTTAACGACCGAAGCCGCCGCCCTTCCCTTCGGCGGCGATGCCGCACGAATCTCGTCCCAGATATCGGGATAGGCCGAGCCGTATTTTTCCTGCAGCGCGACGAACTCCTGCGTCTGCGACAAGCGCAGATAGGACATCGCCAGCCCCTTGACGCGCGCCGGCGCCATCTTCCATTCCACGGCCTTCTGGAACCAGGCGGAGGCTGCCTCATACTGCTTGGAATTATAGGCGTACCAGGCAAGAATTTCGGCGTGATCGGCATTCAGCGTCTGCAGGATCGTCGTCGAATAGGATGCGACGATCTTTTCGTCGATCGGGGCCATATCCGGCTTGGCGAAGCGCAGGGATAGCGCATTCATCAGGAATTCCGGATCGCCGGACAGGTCCTGAAGATGGGTGGCCGCGACCTTATAGGCTTCCTCCTCGAGATTTTGCGCAGCGAGGCTGAGATAAAGCCCCTTGGCATTCGAAGCGTCCGCCTGGATCGCCAGCGCCTTGCTGAACCACTGGGCGCTGACGGCCGGCTGCTTTATCTTCAGATAATACCAGCCGAGCAGCGCCATGTCCCCGGTCTTCGGCGGGACGGCTGCCTTGAGCGGCGCAAGCTGATCGTCGGACAGCGGTACCGTCTGCTTTTCATCGGAGTTGAAATCGGCCACCGTCTTGCGCATCAGATCGAAAGCGACCGGCTGCAAACCCGCCTGCATCGCAGGCGTCACGGCCAGCTTCTGCATCACAGCCTGGACTTCCGCGGCCGAAAAATCGCGGATGGCCTTCTGCAGCGTCGTCACCAGAACCGCATCCGGCAGGCGCTTGTCGCCCTCGCGCAGCAGGATGCCACGGTAGACGTCTGCGAGCGGCTGTTTCATGCCGGTCTGCGCATAGGCGTCGATCAGCGTCCAGAGCAGGTCCACTTCCGTTTCCGCCGCAGGGTCGATACTGCCGCCGGCCTGGATGACCTCCATCCAATTATTGCCCTTCGCCGCTTCCGTCATCAGCACGCGCTGTTTGCGGCGCGTCAGCTTTTCGGTGAAATCGGCCGTCGGCTCCCAGTCCGGCGTTTCGCTCTTGCGGCGAATGATCTCGGCGTCGATACCGGTAAAATCGCTTCTGTCATAGAACTGCCAGAGGACGGTTTCGTCGATCCCGCGGGCCGATTGCGGCAGATAAAGGTCTTTCGGCATTTCGAATTGCGGGAACTTCAACCGGAGCCGGGCGGCCTCGGCTGCCACCCGGTGCTCCTGCTTCTGTTCGGCATAATAATAAAGAGCCGCGATCTCGACCTCATCGGGCTGGTTTGCTGCGGCTGGGGATGCCTTTGCGGTTTGCCCGTTGCCGGCCTTTGCCGCAGGGTCGATCTGCCCGGCTGCGGCCGAGGTCATTGCTTCATCGACGATGCGGAAAGAGCCGGCCGCCTGCGTCAACAACCTGGCGGAGTCTTCGGAGAATGCCATTGCAGGCAAAAGCAGGCTCGATGCCGCAAAAAGAGTGAGCAGATGTTTTTTCATCATGATCATTGATCCGACCTCACACCTTTGCGCGGAATGGCAAGCCCGAGCCACACAGCGAAGACCCCCATAAACCCGACGATGAGCAGAACGTAGAACTGGAAATTGTCCGAGAACCATGCAGCGGCCAGGCGGCGGATATTGCTGGGACTCTGGTCGGTCATCCCGGCAATGAAATGCGAGCTCGCCGGCAGGGTATTGACGGCAAGGCTTGCAATCTCGATTTCGGCGGAGCCGCCGTTTAATCCCGCCCAGACAGCGGGCTCGACAAGCCTTCGAACACCAAGCGCGATGTCTGCGGGCGATGCCGCGTGCACAACGGTCCAGACCGCATCACCGGAAGGCGACGGCACTTGGGTCAGCGTCAGCAAGGAATGGCCGTCCTTGAGCTTCGCCACCGGGCCGGCACCATCTTGATAGTGCAGCCACTTGTTGAAGCGCGCGCCCGCTCCTGAGAACCAGCTATGCAGCTTTGATGTAACGGAGGACTGTTCGTCCGGGCGGGTGGTTGATTTGCGGAAGGCATCCAGCAACGCGCTGGATTCGCCGCCATCTTGATCAACGCTTGCCGTGAAGGCGCTGCCGCCGATGGCCGCCGTCTGCAGCGGATCGACGTCGGCAACAGCAGCCGCTTCCATCGCAAACGCGCCAGACGGAAACGCTCCCTTGCCGGCATTGCCGAGATCGGCAAAGGCGTTCCGGGTGTTGATCACCAGCGCATTGCGGCCTTCAGAAGGGGTCGTTACACCGAGGCGAATATCCGCATTGAGCGGATTACGGGCAGCCAGCGCCAGGCGGGACAAAATGGTGAGGGCAGCACTTGCCGACTGCGCATCCGGCCGCTCGACGACAACATCGAACGGTTTGCCGTCGGCATAGGGATAGGCGGTACCGGCGAAGGCGCCGATGTCCGGAAGGCGGCCGATCCGGGCAAGCGCGGGGATTTCGATTGCCGTTTCCTTGAGGAGAATGAACCGTGGCGTCATGTCGCCGCGCCCTTCCGGCGCGCAGGTCTCATCCGTGCTAACGGGCAGTTCGGCGATAAGCTCGACCTTGTTGTTGCCCGGACGGAATGCCCGCAGCGGCAACTCGATCAGCTTGCCGTCAAATTGCTCCCCGTCGCCGTTGCGGAAGGGATAGCTGGTGACGACCCGGTCGTTGACCCGAACCAGGAATTGCGCTGTCCGCTTCAGGCCGGGGGATGTGGCGGCGTGCAACTTCAGGCCGATCGTCGCGTAGTCTGCCGGATAGAAATCCGCCGGCATGACCATGTTGAAACCGGTCCGCGACAGGCGCCCGGAAAACACGCGGGTCTCATAGCCGGTTTCTGCGAGCGTATAGGTTTTGGACGCATCGGCAACGATCGTGCCCGTTCCCGCGGCAAAGATGCCGCTGTCGAGGCTTTCCTTCAACGGTCCCCGGATCGCTTCCAGCAGCTGGCCGCTCATTTCGGCGCGGGTAGTGCCCCGCAGGCTGACCATGGCGCGCCCGTCCTCTGCCGCATCCCTGACCGACAAGCCATAGGGCGGAATTTCACCACTGCGAGTCTGCGCGCGGGTCTTGTCCGTCGAAACATAAAGGTCGATGCCGGGACCCGTGCCGGGCTTGTCCCCGATAGTGACGGCGACATCGTCCCGGTTGAGAAACAGCGCCAGCGTCTGCAGAACCGGGGCCGCGTCATTGAGCATCTCGGCAGTCGCCGTCTGCGGCAGGATCAGTCTGATATCGGTCAGATTGGCATCCGTGCGCGCAACCGTCAGCAGATCGTTGAAGGAGCGAAACCCATGGCTGTTCGCGGCAACAAAACCGCTGGCTGCCGGATTGAATTCGCTCCAGAGTTCATAGGTCGCCTCCAGCGAGCAATCGACCCGATGGAACTGCCGCGCCCGCACCTGCACCTGATTGCGGCCTGCTCTGAGGAGTTCGGCGCCAACGCTGATCATTGCAGACTTGAAGCCGTTCGGCGAACCGATGCGAAACGTACCCGCGACCTTGCCGTTGACTTCGACGTCCATCACCGAGCTATCCGGCAGAACCGAAACCGCATTGCGATAGGCAAGCGCGAGATCGCCGCCGCTTGCGGCCTGATCGGCAGACAGATTGAAGCTCAGCTTTGTCACGTCGTCCTCGCCGGACAGGCGATAGGCAGGCAGCGCCTGTTCGAACGGCACCATCGCGCCATTTGTCCCGGCGGCAGCAACCTCGACCGGCGCCGGCCGGGTCGACAGAATGCTGCCGCTTTCAAGCGGCGCCATGCGGACGGCGGCGGGCGCGGCGTCCAGAAGGCTCTGGGCCGATAGCGGCAGCGCCTGGGCGAAGATCAGGGCCAACGAAAAACCGGCGGTTTGGGCGCGGCGGGATTTAGCCATAGAGTTGCGCTCCTGGATGGACTGGGCCGGTTTCGGCAATTTTGGCAGGTGCGGAGACGGGTACGACCTTGTTGTCGTTGAGCACCATCGGCGCATCCTCGAAGGACTGGACGACGCTTTCGCGGATCAGGCCAGCGCTATAGCGGATGGCGCGCAGCGATTCCGTCAGGCTCCAGAGCGCAAACCGGCTGGTACCCCAGAAGAAGTTCTTGCGGGTCTGGCGGCGCACCAGGCGATCCTGCAGCACGGACTGGTCGGAATACATCAGCTCGGCAATCGCCATCACGGTTTCGGGCGTGCGTTCGGCATAGGCAAAGCCGCAGATCGCCGTCTGGTCCAGCACGCGGCGCGAGCGATAGACGACATTGAATTTCACGGTCTGGCCGCCGCGGCGCACTTCAACCTTCGCCAGTGTCGGATTGACGAGATCAAGCTTCGGCTCCTTGTCGACGAACTCGATCGAGACGCCGCCGCTCGAGGCATCCTGGATGATCACATGATGGATGATATCGTCGATATGCATCAGTGCATGGCGCTTGACCGGCAGGCGCTGGTTGCGGCGCAGTTCGCGGCGCTCGGCAATGGCGCCCAGTGCTGCACCGGCAAGGCCCAGATTGATCAGGTTCCACATCGCGACGATCAACAGCAGCTCGCTTGCGACCGGCTCTGTCAGCACGCGGTAGCCCGAATAAAGGGCTGCGGCGAGCAGCAGGAAGAAAATGGCAAAATATGGTGTTGCTAAGGGCGACAGCTTGCTCTTGTCCAGCGTCTGGCCCTTGGCCGTCACATTGAAGGTCGGCTTGCGGGGATTGCGCACGACGCTGACGATGCTGCCGAACAGGAAGACGGCCTGGACATATTCATAAAGCTCGGAAATCCACGGCCAGCGGACGCGGCCATAGAGATAACTCTGCATCGCAAACGAGCTGATCAAATAGGTGACCGCATAGGAGGCGAACTCGAGGATATTGGCCTTGTAGATTTCCAGCGAGAAGAAAATGTAGAGCAGCGGCGAAAACATGAAGGCGAGACGCGACAGCGGAAACAGCCAGAACATGTTGATGCCTGCGTAGCAGATGCGCTGCGGGATCGTCAGGCCCTTGGCCAGGAACGGCCGCTTGAGGATGAGGATCTGCAGCATGCCCTGGCACCAGCGGGCACGCTGGCCGATGAAGGAGACGAAGGTTTCCGGCTGCAGACCGGCGATCAAGGGCTTGTCGACATAGACCGAGTGCCAGCCCTGGCAATGCAGTGACAGGGCCGTTTCGCAATCCTCGGTGATCGACTGGCCGGAAAATCCATCCGTGGTCATCAGCGCCGAGCGGCGCAGGACGGCGGCCGAGCCGCAGAAGAACGATGCGTTCCACTTGTCGAGCCCGCGCTGCAGGATCGAATAGAACATCTCGTTTTCCGACGGCATGCGGGCAAAGGTCTGGAGGTTCTTTTCCAGCGGGTCCGGATTGAGGAAATAATGCGGCGTCTGAACGAGGAAGAGCTTTTCATCCTGGCTGAAGAAGCCGACGGTCTCGCGCAGAAAATCGCGCACCGGGGCATGGTCGGCATCGAAGACGACGACCAGTTCGCCCTTGGAGATCTTCAAGCCTTCGTTGAGATTGCCGGCCTTGGCGTGATCGTTCTGCTTGCGGGCGTGATAATGCACGTCCATGGCGGCGCAGAGCGCCTTCAGCTGTTCATGACGGCGGATGGCTGCAACCGAGATGTGCGGGTTCTTGTGATTGCGCTTGGCATCCGTGCCGCCGTCGTCGAGCAGGTAGATGTTGATCTTGTCCTTCGGATAGGCCATCGACTTGGCCGCAGCCAGCGTCACGGCCAGAAGCTCGGCATCTTCGTTATAGCTCGGAATGAAGACATCGACCGTCGGCAGTTCGGCGGCAGCGCCCATATCCGGCGTCTTCCGCTTGATCGGATCAATCACCATGAAGAAGCTGATCGCCAGCATCGCCAGGCAATACATTTCGGCGAGGTAGAGCAGGAATCCGGGAATGAAATTCAGCGGTTCGGAAATGTTGGGCAGCGTTTCCGTCGTGCGCCAAAAACCGTAGCGTAGCGCGATGATGCCGGCAAACACGAGCGTGATCACGCGGAACGTGCTGTTATCCGGCCGGGTCATGCCGATAAACATGATGCCGAGAACGGCAAAGGAGAGCATCAGCTGCGCTTGCAGGCTCATCGGCAGCAGAAGAAGCGCCAAGCCGAGACCCCCGGCCGGAACGGCCAGATATTTTCCGCACGTCATGTGCCACCAACCCCATCGTCATTTTCAGCGGCGCATCATGCGTGCCGGTTCTACATCGAACAGCCGGAACCTAATCGGCGAAGGGTCAACAGAATCCTAATTTGCGATGGGGTGGCCGGAAAGGACACAGGACGAGGTTAACACGGGGTTTACGCGGCGCGCCAAGATATGAGGAGGGGAGCAAGGGGCCGCGCGAAGGAACATGCAGGCCGTCATCGCGTTGATGTTTCGCAACAGGAGACAACGGTATGACGCTTCCCCCCGGCCCCATTCCCGGCCCCATTCCGCCGATCCAGCAACCGGTGCCGGTCAGGGAGCCCGAGCCAGACCGTCTGCCGGACGAGGAACCATTGCCCAATCCCGACGAAAATCCGGAACCGCAGCAAGAGCTCTGCAAAAAAGTGAACTTGCTTGCACGCAATTAGTATTTTTAAGGTCAGCGTGGCCGCAGCTGCTGACTTCCCGCAAAGAGCATACCATTCCCGCAGGTCTCGTAAGCAGAAGGTGTCTCGCGTCGGTTTCGCGACAACCGGTTCTGATAAGCGATTTATGCTGCGTCGATGTTTCACGGGTCTACTCGCCGCACCCGTCGCGGTTGCCGTGCCTCTACAACGAAGGTAATGGGGCCGCCACCCCGTTCTCGATCCGAATATGATCCGAACACGTTTGGAGTCAACATCCAGCATTGAGAGTGACTGGCATCTCACACCCACGGGTATGATGGTGTGCGCCCAAAAAACGGTGGAAGCTGCATCATCACTCATCAGAGTAATTCAGAGAATCGCTATAAAGTCGGCCCTAGTGACAAAAAAGGTCGGGGTCGAGAATCAGTCAACCCCAAAGGGAACGTGAAGACATGCCGCAAGGTACGAGCGAGCCATCTACGATTCGGAAGTGTGTCTCCGGCTTCATCACACCAGCGAGAATTGCGATTGCCCTTAGCTTTGGGTGGCTTTTTCTTCTCTGGGGGCTAGTCGCGAAATTTTCAGTGCAGACAGCGTTCAACCGCTTTCACCATATTCAAGGCATGGAACCGAACGAAATTGGTGATTTTCTTGCGGGAGCATTTGCGCCCATTGCACTGATTTGGCTCATAGCAACGGTATGGCTGCAGCAAAAGGGGCTGCAGGAAGCACGAGAGCAATTCCGCGCAACTGAGGCAAATACGTTTCGATTAGCACTCTTCGACAAGCGATTAAAAGTGAAGGAACAGTTCGAAACCGGTGCCCTACAGTTAATGCAGGATGACGAGGTTCAGCAGAAAGGTATCCTAGTTCTATGGGAAGCGGCTAGCACGGCCGAGTACATTTACGGCAGTTCCATCCGTGAAACGCTTAGGGAGTTGTTGGATAAGGCTCATCGAGCCCGATTTTACGATATCGAATATGATCGATTGCAGAGAAAGGCCAATCTAACGACGGACGAAAAAGTGAGCCTTCAGAAAGCTATTGATGGACGTTACGAAATTGCCATGTGGATCATTGACGCTGCAACGCCAGCTCGGCTCACGGAAATGTTCCGGCCCTACTTGGAGATGCCGCCGCCAACGCTTTCCGGAAAATAGAAAATTCCGGATCTCTGTGTCAAAATTCCGGAAATTCGCGGCGATCTACATACGTTTTGTTACCCATGTCTCCGGGCTGGACAATGGAAGAAATGGTACGGTTGGGGGGTCTCGAACCTCCGACCTCAGGTGCCACAAACCTGCGCTCTAACCAACTGAGCTACAACCGCACAAAACAAAGCTGACGAAACAAAGTCGCGCCGCGCTTTCCGGGTCAAATACGGGCAGTCCGGATTTTTTGCAAGCCATAACTTGCCCGTAGATGTGAAAAAACCGGGTAAACAATCACCCGGTTCTTTTGTCGTGCTGCGCCGGCAAGGCCGGCGCCTGCAGAAATCAGTTCTTCTTGAAGCCGGAGATGGCCTTTTCGGCGGCATCCTTGCCAGGCTTGGTCACGGTTTCGGCAACCTTGCGGGTGGCTTCCTGCATCGACTTTGCCTGTTCCATGGCAAGCTCGGCCTGCTTGCGGATGAAGGCGGTCTGCAGTTCGAACAGTTCGGAAACCGACTTGACGCTGAGCAGTGCTTCCATGTGCGACAGCGAGTTCTCCGCATTGGTGCGCAGGGCGTCGATTGCCTTGAGGCCGAGCTCGACGGTGCCGGACTGCGCGCTTTCAAATGTCGCTTCAACGGTCTTCGTCGCGTCTTCGGCGGCGGTCTTCATCTTGGAATAGGCTTCCTTGGACTGGGCAGCACCCTTTTCCGCGAAATCGCGGAACGTTTCGGTGACCTTTGCCGGGTCGAACGAGGCAAGCGAAAAGACGTCGTCGGTTTTCTTGGTAGCCATGATCTGCGCTCCTTGGTTTCAGGCCCTCTCATGAGGCGCCTATTGCTTAATGATGTCTATATAGGCGATCTCGTTGTGCATTGCAATATATTTGTGCAATGCAGCATTCATTAAAATCACCTGCATTAACCTTCTGCGCCGAAAGGCTTGGGCGCCATGGTCAGCAAGCTGGACCCCCAGCGTCCCTGCGTCTATTAATAGACTGTTAACAATCCCGTCCCCGTGGCGGTTGCGCAAACCAGGTCAGCCGATGCCCGCAAAATCGTATCCCTTTATCGACATCGCCGTTCATGAACGGGTGCGGGAGCATTTTGCCAAAGGCGATGCTGCCGTGCTGTTTTCACCCGACATGAGCCAGGTGCTGTGGTCGAATGGCGAAGGCGCGTTCCTGTTCGGCCTGCCGTCGATCTACGATTTCATCGACAGCGGGGCCAACCGCAACGATGCCGCCTATCGCCAGATGGAGGCCGCTGCACGGCAGTTGAAGCGTAGCGGCGATAGCCGGGCGTTCCTGATGCGCATCGCCTCCGGCTTCCAGCGCGCTTCGGTCAGTGCCTCGGTCGAGATGATTTCCGTGCGGCCGGGTGAAACAGCCATCCTCTTTGCGGCTCCGCGCAGCGGCAAGCCGCTTGCCATTCAGGACCGCGCAGCAAGGATGATCTCGGGCTTCGACGACCCGGATACGCATATGGCCGTTCTGGACGGCGACGGCGCCGTGCTTGCCGCCTCGCCCGGGTTCAAGGCACTTGCCATGACGCCGCAGACCTGCCGCTCGCTGGTGACGGCCGTCACCCGCGACAGCGACTGGCTGCTCAAGCGTCCGGTCCCGACGGGCAAGGGCCATCTGCCGGCCGCCATCGGCAAGCTCTCGGAGCGTCCCGCCCTGCATCTGCTGTTCGCGGTCGAGACCATTCTCGGCAACCTCGATCCGGGAACGGATTTTCAGGAGACCGCTGATGGCAATGACACGCCAGCCGGGGCTGTTGCCGACCAGACCGCCACGCCGCTTCTGGCGCCTGTGGCCCTGCCCGCCGATGTCATCGACGAGATCGGGCGGATCGAGGACATCGCGCCGGAAGACGATGGTTTCGTTCATGCGCATGACGACATCGTTCCTGCACCAGAGACCGAACAGCCTTTCGCTGATGATAGTCCGGCTCCAGTTGAACCCGTGAGCGAAGAAGCACCGCCGCATCTGGAATTGCCCTCGGGTTCGCAGCCGGAGCACATCGCTTCCGATGCCGCTGTTTCCGATGCCTCTGGGCCGGGCAAATCCAGCGAAACGGATGCCCCAGAGGAAACCGCCGTTACGCCGGGAGCCGGTGAAACGGTGGCCGGCGAGATTGCAACCGGCGAAAAAGCGCAGGCCGAACCGGTGGAGGCGCCGGAAGAGCCTGTCCAAGACAGTGTTGTGCCGGATGAAACGATTTTGACCGGCGCCGCCAGCGGCGCTGCGACTACCGAAACCGCCCCGGATAACCTGGCAGACGACGACACCGCCGCCATCGTTCCAGCCGATATCACGCTGGAAGAAACACTTGCCGAAGACGCAGGCGCGGCGGAGCCTGTGCAAGGTTTCGTCTTCAACCCGAACAGCCGCGCTGTGCGTTTCGTCTGGAAGATCGATGCAGACGGGCGGTTCAGCGAGATTTCCGAGGAATTCGCAACGGCCGTCGGGCCGAACTCCGCCGATATTGCCGGGCAAAGCTTCAGCGATCTGGCGGATCGCTATCACCTCGACCCCGGCAACACGATCAGCGAACTGTTGAAGCGGCGCGACACGTGGTCGGGCAAGACGATCTACTGGCCGGTCGAAGGCACGAGCCAGCAGGTACCGGTCGATCTTGCCGCCCTTCCGACCTATTCGCGCAACCGCGAATTCGATGGATTTCGAGGTTTCGGCATCGTGCGCGTAGCCGATACGGTGGACGACGAACACGCCATGGGACTGCGCTTCGGCGCGCAGGCCGAAGACAACGCAGCAGTTGAGCCCAGCGGCGAACCAGCGGGGGTGGATGCGCTTTCCAGCGACATGGAGGCAGACGCTGTTGCGGCCGTTTCAGACAACACAATCGACGACATCGGCATCGTGGCTGACGAGACGGAGACGGACGAGCTTCCCGTGTCCGAACCGGTTGCGCAGCAGACAGACGACGCGGCCGTTTTTGCCGATCACGAGGAAGACCTGCCCGAAAACGGCGAGCTGCCGGAGGACCCCTTCCGTGGCGAGCGTCCGGCATTGAAGCTGGTCGATACTGCTGGCCGCCGCGCGCACGACAAGGTCATCCAGCTCGACAATCACCGCCCGCAGGGTATGGAGACGCTGAGCCGCAGCGAACAGGCCGCCTTCCGCGAGATCGCGCGGCAACTGGCTGAAAAGGCCGGCACGCGCCCGAACGAAGACATGCCTGCCACCGACGAACCCGTTGTGACCGGTTCACTCGAAGAGCCTATGCCGCCGGTGGCTCTGGACAGCGATAACCGCGCCGTTGGTGATACCGATGAGAACGCCGTCGCGATCGCAGAGGACACAGTGCCCGAGACGCTTGCCCCGATCGGGCCTGCGCGCACGAGCAGCAGCAGCAGCCTGACGCCGGACATCCTCGACAACCTGCCGCTGGCTCTTCTGGTCCACAGCGGCGACGATCTTTACCACGCCAATTCCGAATTCCTGAAACTGACCGGCTATGCCGATCTGGATGCGTTGCGGCAGGAAGGCGGCATCGACGCGCTTTTTGCCGGCGAAGAGGATGGCCAGTTCGACCTGCCCGACGGCGCGATGATGGTGATCCGCAACGATGGCCAGCTCGTGCCAGTCTCGGCAAGGCTCCAGTCCATCCGTTGGGAAGACCAGAGCGCGCTGATGATGGCACTTTCGTCCACCCAGACCATCGCCTCACCGGTGGCAATCGACACCCCGCCGGATGCCGTTGCCGAAGACGACGGAGAAGCAACGGAGATGCAGGCGTTGCGCATGGAGGCGGAAGAACTCCATTCCATTCTTGAGACGGCAACCGACGGCGTCGTCGTCGTTGGTGCGGAGGGTGAGATCCGCTCCGTCAACCGTTCGGCAAGCGCCCTGTTCAACTATGACGATGGTGAAATCCGCGGCAAGCCGTTCGCCATGCTGTTCGCCCATGAGAGCCAGAAGGCCGTTCTCGACTATCTCGCCGGCCTTTCCGGCCATGGTGTCGCAAGCGTCCTGAACGACGGCCGGGAAGTGATCGGCCGCGAGGCTTCCGGAGGCTTCATCCCGCTGTTCATGACCATGGGCCGCCTGTCCTCTTCCAATGGCTTCTGCGCCGTCATCCGCGACATTACCCAGTGGAAGCGGACAGAAGAGGAACTGCGCAACGCCAAGCGGGCCGCCGAAACGGCCAATGCCCACAAAAGCGATTTCCTCGCCCGCGTCAGCCACGAAATCCGCACGCCGCTCAACGCCATCATCGGCTTTTCCGACATGATGGCGAGCGAACATTTCGGGCCGATCGGCAATCCTCGCTATGTCGAATATGCCGGCGATATCGGCCGCTCCGGCCGCCATGTGCTGGATATCGTCAACGACCTGCTGGATATTTCAAAGATCGAAGCCGGCGAGATGGACCTGGAGTTTACGGCCGTCGAGATCAACGATGCGGTGTCGGAGGCTGTCTCGCTGGTGCAACCGCAGGCCAACAGCCAGCGCGTGATCATCCGCACCTCGCTGTCCGGCTCGGTGCCGAACGTTGTTGCCGATAATCGCTCGATCAAGCAGATCGCGTTGAACATCCTGTCGAATGCCATCCGCTTCACCCCATCCGGCGGCCAGATCGTCGTTTCGACCGCCTATGAGGCCAATGGCAGCGTCATCCTGCGCATCCGCGACACCGGCGTCGGCATGACCCGCACCGAGCTTGAACAGGCGATGAAACCTTTCCGCCAGGTCACCACCGGCGCGCGAAAGCGCGGCGACGGCACCGGCCTCGGCCTGCCGCTGACCAAGGCGATGGCAGAGGCGAACCGGGCGCAGTTCTCGATCAACTCAGCACCCAACGAGGGCACGCTTGTGGAAATCTCCTTCCCGTCGCAGCGGGTTCTCGCAAATTAGCAAAAATTGATAAGCCTCTGCAAGCAAAGGCAAAAAAAGAGGCAGCTAAAAAGCTGCCTCGATAGTTGAATGCTAAAACAGGTGCTCGAGAAGTAATGACATCATGTCTGCGCCGGCATCTCTGCCAAAGCCAACCTCACATCGGATGGCCCCAAGTTGAGATAACCATGCGCCGCCATTCGTAAACAAAACCTTTCCAGCCAACCCGCGAATTTTAACCATCGGCCCGTAAGACCTAAGCTTTGGTTAATTCGGCAGGCCCGAAATCGTTAACGCGGCAAACTCAATTTCCAAGCTCGGCGAGGTTGGCGTAGAGATCGAGCGCTTCCGGATTGGCAAGCGCCTCCTTGTTCTTGACAGGGCGGCCATGCACGACTTCGCGCACTGCAAGCTCGACAATCTTGCCGGATTTCGTGCGTGGAATATCGGTGACGGCGATGATCTTGGCCGGTACGTGGCGCGGTGAAGCGCCACTGCGGATTCTGGCCTTGATCGCCTTTACGAGATCGCCGGTCAGCTCATGCCCTTTCGCCAGCCGCACGAACAGGACGACGCGAACGTCGTCATCCCAGTCCTGGCCGATGCAGATCGCCTCGGCGACCTCGTCCATCTGCTCGACCTGATTGTAGATTTCAGCCGTGCCTATGCGCACGCCGCCCGGATTGAGCGTCGCGTCGGAGCGGCCGTGGATGACGATGCCGCCATGTCCGGTCCATGCGGCGAAATCGCCGTGGCACCAGATATTGTCGAAACGCTCGAAATAGGCCGCCTTGTACTTGGCGCCCTCCGGATCGTTCCAGAACATCACCGGCATGGAGGGAAACGCTCTGGTGCAGACGAGTTCGCCCTTTTCCTGGCGTACCGGCTGACCGTCGTCATTCCAGACATCCATGGCAAGACCGAGCCCCGGCCCCTGGATTTCGCCGCGCCAGACCGGCTTCAGCGGATTGCCGAGCACGAAGCAGGAAACGATATCGGTTCCGCCGGAGATCGAAGCCAGCTGGACGTCCGGCTTGATGCCTTCATAAACGAAGGAAAAGCCTTCCGGGGACAGCGGCGAGCCGGTCGAGGTCATCAGCCGCAGCGACGAGAGATCATGGGTGGAGACCGGCGTGAAGCCGCCTTTACGCACCGCATCGATGTATTTTGCCGAGGTGCCGAAGATCGCGAACTGCTCGTCGCGGGCATAGTCGAACAGCACGTTGCCATCGGGATGGAACGGCGAACCGTCGAACAGGCAGAGCGTCGCGCCAAAGGCAAGCCCGGAGACCAGCCAGTTCCACATCATCCAGCCGCATGTGGTGAAATAGAAGAGCTTTTCCCCTTCCCTCAGCCCGCAATGGAAGCGGTGCTCCTTCAGGTGCTGTAACAAAGTGCCGCCGGCGGAATGGACGATGCACTTTGGAACGCCGGTGGTGCCGGACGAGAAGAGGATATAGAGCGGATGTGCGAACGGCAGCGGCAGGAATTCAAGTGTTGCGGCCGAAAACGGCGCGATGAAATCGGCCAGCGTCCTGCCGTTCTCCAGCGACGCCGCGAGCGTATCCGCATCGCCGGTGTAGGGAACGATCAGGGCCGGAACGCCAAGCGTCCTGGTAACAGCCTGCACCTTGGAGACAACATCTTGACGTTTGCCGGCATACCAATAACCGTCGCAGGCAATGAACAGCTTGGGTTCGATCTGGCCGAAGCGGTCAAGCACGCCCTGTTCGCCGAAATCCGGGGAGCAGGACGACCAGATGGCGCCGATCGAGGCTGTTGCCAGCATCAGGGCGATGGTTTCCGGCATGTTCGGCATCATCGCGGCGACGCGGTCGCCCTTGCCGATGCCCTGCGCCTTCAAGGCCTGCTGCAGTTTTGAGACCAGAGACCGCAACTCGTCCCAGGACATGCGTGACTGCACCTTGTCCTCGCCCCGGAAAACCAGTGCATCGCCGCTGCCGGTATGGCGCAGGAGATTTTCGGCGAAATTGAGCGTGGCGTCCGGAAAAAAGCGGGCATCCAGCATCACATCGCCATGGATCAGCGCCCGTTCGCCGAGATCGCCGATGACGCCGCAATGATCCCAGACCGCCGTCCAGAAATCGGCGCGCTCGGTGACCGACCAATCATGGAACGCATCATAGTCCGCAAAAGTCCTGGAAAAGCGTTGTCCGCACCAGTCGATGAACGCCTTCATCGGCGTCTTTTCGATGAATTCTACCGACGGTATCCAAAGGGGCCGATCTGACTGCATTTTTTCCTCCGCTTCCCAATCCAGCTCTATATCATGCTGCGACGCAAGATAAACAGGGCATACAAATGATGGCTGTGGCAGTTGCGACATTTCGCGTGTCAACCGTTTGATTTCCGAGCAATGAAAGCCTATCCAGAGGCCTTCAAACCGATTGAAAGTGCCCCGGACGGCCATGAAGCCATTGTTCATCATCGCCAGCAGAAAAATCGGATGGCGTGCGTTTTTCCTGTCGCGCACCGTGGCCTGGCTGATTGTCGGCGTGATCGCGCTGACGATCCTGTTCAAAGTGGCCCTGCCACTGTTCGTCTCGACGGCAAGCGTCAAGACGAATATGGAACGCGTGCTCTCATCGTGGACCGGCGCGCGGGCTAATATCGCCGGTGATCCCGACATCAGCTTCTGGCCGCAGCCGGTGCTGACACTGCGCAATGTGACCTTTGAAGGCGGCGCCGAGGCGGCACCGGAGCTGCTGGCAAAGGCCGACGCGATCGCGGCCGGCTTCGATATTCTTGCCGCCCTGCGCGGCGCGCCGGTCTTCTACGACTTCCACCTGGTCAACCCCGTCTTCAACGTGGAGCGCAGGCTCGACGGAACATTCAACTGGCGTCGTGCCGGCTGGATGGCCGATGCCATTGCCGATGCTTCCGGCAAGACGCCGTCCCCTGCCCGCGATACGCCGATCGGCGACATCGAGATCGTCAACGGTACGGTCGACCTCATGGATCGCATGACCGCCAGCACCCATCGGGTCACCGGCATATCCGGGTCCGTGGATTGGCCAACGCCCACGGCGCCGATAAACGCCAGCCTCTCGGCGGTGATGAACGGCGAAAAGGTGGATGGGACTATCGCCTGCGATGAACCGCTGATGTTGTTTTCCGGCAAAAACAGCGCGATCCAGACGTCCTTCAGCTCCCCGCTGCTGACATTCAACTTCAAGGGCACGGGCAATGTGTCTCCTCACCCTTTTGCGTCCGGCCGCGTTCAACTCACGGCCAGGTCGCTCCCTGCAATTCTGGCATGGTCAAGCGGCAAGGCACGGCCTGCCGGAAACGCCGGAACAGCCAGCATCGATACGAGCATGACCTTATCGGGCGCGATGCTGAAAATGGACAATCTGGCGCTTTCGCTTGACGGCTCCAATGCGACCGGCGTTCTGGATATCGCGTGGAAACGGGCAAACGGCCCCCGTGTCGATGGGACCCTCGCCTTTGACCGGCTCGATCTACCGGCTCTGCTTGCATCGTTTTTGCCGCCGCAACAGCCGTCCGGTAACGCCGAGGCCATGGACATAAGCCTCCTGAGACAGATCAGCCTCGACCTCCGGCTGTCGGCGCAGGAAGCGAGCTATGGTCCCATGGCCATGACGGACATCGCAGCCGGCGTCCTGGCCGAGGGCGGCCGCGCCTCCATCGATATCGGTGACGGCACCTATGCCGGCGGCGCGATCAGCGGCCGTTTGGCTCTTGCCAATGACGGCGCCGATGGCGGGCAATTGCAATTTTCCCTGAAGAACGCCGATCTCGTGCCCGTTGCCGCCAGTCTTGGGCTAACGGGCCCGCTGCCACTCGGCCGTGGCGTGCTGAGCGCCGATCTTTCCACCGCCGAGCCGCTTTCGCAAATGACGATGGCGGGGGTCACCGGAGAAATCCGCTACATCGCCGGCAACGGCACCGTCAGCCATTTCAACGTGCCGGAATTCGAGCGGCTTGCAGCACAGGGCCGCGTCTTCAAAATGGATCAGGCAAGCGACGGTTCCTTCACGTTCACGACGGCGGAAATCACTGCGACGCTGCGAAACGGTTCTGCGGAACTCGACAAGGCCGAGATCAAGGGCGACGGGCGAACGCTGTCCCTTACCGGGATCATTCCCTATAGGGGCGGCGGGTTGACCCTTGCCGGTTCCATGCGCAGCGACGATACCGCGATCCCCGCCATCCGCTTTTTCGCAGCGGGTTCCTGGCCCAATCCAATGATTTCGTCGTTGACGGCAATCCCCGCGCAGCCATGATGACGCCGCATCGACTTTGCCACAGGTCATTCTAAAATAAGCAGCCGAATCAGCCAACAGGAGATGTGTCCGTGCTGCGTTTCCTTGCCGCCCTGCTCAAGATCGCATTGGCATCGCTGCTGACGGGTGCCGGGCTTTCGATCTTCAACATATCATCGGCGCAAATCCTCGAGCAGGCCGGCCTGACGCCGGATGTGCTATGGGCTTACCTGCTGCGCTTCAGCAACTGGGCGCTGCCGAACATCCTGCTGGGTTCAATGATCGTGCTGCCGATCTGGTTGCTGACCTACGTTTTTCTGCCGCCACGGGAAAGAGAACGCGAGCGCGATTGACGCGCCCGCTCCAGCACATTGATATCAGTGTGCGAAGGCTGCCTGCTCATCCTTGACGCGCTGGATGTCCCGGCGGCGCGAGACCACCGAGGCAACCAGCACGCCGACGGCGACAATGCCGATCAGGATGGTGCAGACGGCGTTGATCTCCGGCGTCACGCCCAACCGCACCTGACTGTAGATCCGCATCGGCAGCGTTGTGGCGCCGGGGCCTGACGTGAAGCTCGAAATCACCAGGTCGTCCAGCGACAATGTGAAGGCGAGCACCCAGCCGGAAAAGACCGCCGGTGCGATGACGGGTAATGTCACCTGCAGGAAGGTTGCGACGGGTGTTGCACCCAGGTCCATCGCCGCCTCTTCGATCGAGCGATCGAAACTCAAGAGCCGGGACTGCACCACGACGGCGACGAAACACATGGTGAAGGTGATGTGTGCCAAAGTCAGCGTCCAGAAGCCGCGATCAAAGCCAATGGCGACAAACAGAAGCAGCATGGAAAGGCCGGTGATGACTTCCGGCATGACCAGCGGCGCGTAGATCATTCCGGAAAACAGCATGCGGCCGCGAAAGCGCGTGTAGCGGGTCATCGCAAGCGCTGCCATCGTGCCGAGAACCGTCGCGATCGTCGCCGAAATCAAACCGACACGGATGGTAACCCAGGCGGCATCGAGAAGCGCCTGATTCTGGAAAAGCTGCACATACCATTTGGTCGAGAAGCCTGCCCAGACGGTGACCAGCTTGGATTCGTTGAAAGAGAAGATCACCAGCAAGACGATCGGCAGATAGAGAAAGGCGAAGCCGACGACGATAGAGGCGATATTGAAACGGGACCAGCGCTGCATGACTATCTCCCCTCGCTGTCGGCTTTTGACTGCGCATGCTGGAAGAACATGATCGGCACCACCAGGATCAGCAGCAGGATGGTTGCGACCGCTGCGGAGACCGGCCAGTCACGATTGGCGTTGAATTCGTTCCACAAGGTCTTGCCGATCATCAGCGTCTCGGAGCCGCCGAGCAGATCGGGGATAACGAATTCGCCGACGGCGGGGATGAAGACCAGCATGCAGCCGGCGATGACGCCGGGCATGGAGAGCGGGAATGTGACCCGCCAGAAGGCGCGGATCGGTGTGCAACCGAGATCCTGAGCGGCCTCGGTCAGGCTGTGATCCATCTTTTCCAGCGAGGAATAGATCGGCAAGACCATGAACGGCAGGTAGGAGTAGACGATACCGATGTAGATCGCCCAATTGGTATTGAGAATGATCAGCGGCTGATCGATCAGGCCCAGCGTCAGGAGCAACTGATTGAGCAGCCCCTCGGGCTTCAGGATGGCGATCCAGGCGTAGACGCGGATCAGGAAGCTCGTCCAGAACGGCAGGATCACCAGCATCATCAGTGTCGGGCGGATGGTGGTGGGCGCCTGCGCCATGCCGTAAGCCACCGGGTAGGCGATCAGCAGCGTCATGAATGTCGAGACCGCAGCGATCCACAGACTGGAGCCATAGGCCTTGGCGTAGAGCGCGTCCTCGGTCAGCCAGATGTAGTTGGCGATCGAAAACTGCTTGATGTTGTCAATGAACCCGCCAAAGCCGGATGCCAGATCGAAAACCGGCAGATAAGGCGGCATGGCGACGGCTGTTTCCGACAGCGAAATGCGGATGACAATGAAGAATGGAATAAGAAAGAAGAACAGCAACCAGGCATAGGGGATGATGATCACCAGCCGGTTGAACAAGGCCGATCCGAATTTTGCCATGGCTTCAATCCTTCAGCACGACGCCGGCATTTTCATCGAACGAAATCCAGACTTCCTGGTCGTAGCCAAGGGGGTCTTCGACGGCGCGCACGGCATTCAGCGACGAGGCCTTGATCACCTTGCCGTCCTTCAGCTTGACGTGGAAAACCGTCATGTCGCCGAGATAGCCGATATCCCAGATTTCGCCCTGTGCTGCATTGAGCGGCGCACAGGCGGGGCGGTCGCGGCCGACGCGGATCTTTTCGGGACGCACGGCAAACCCCGCTTTGGCGCCAACGGCGGGCGGTTCGGCCGAGGCGACGCGAACCGTAAAACCGGTTTGCGTTGCGATCTCGATCGTGCCGTTGCCTGCGGATGAGACCGTGCCATCGAAAATATTCACGTCACCGATGAAATCGGCCACGAAACGCGAATTGGGCGCTTCGTAGATTTCTGGCGGCGTTGCGACCTGCACGACCTTGCCATGCGCCATAACGGCGATGCGGTCGGCCATGGTCATCGCCTCTTCCTGATCATGGGTGACGACGACGAAGGTAAGGCCAAGCTCCTGCTGCAGGTCCATCAGTTCGAACTGGGTTTCCTCGCGCAGCTTCTTGTCCAGCGCGCCCAGCGGCTCATCGAGCAAAAGCACCTTCGGGCGCTTGGCCAGCGACCGGGCGAGTGCCACGCGCTGGCGCTGGCCACCGGAAAGCTGGTGCGGCTTGCGCTTGGCGAACTTGTCGAGCTTGACCAGCTTCAGCATCTGATCAACACGCGCGGCGATATCGGCCTTCGGCATGCCGTCCTGCTTGAGGCCGAAGGCGATGTTGTTCTCGACCGTCATATGCGGAAACAGCGCGTAGGACTGGAACATCATATTGACGGGCCGCTTATAGGGCGGGATGCCCGCAAGGCTCTGTCCATCAAGGATGATCTCGCCCGAGGTCGGCTGTTCGAAACCGGCGAGCATGCGCAGCAGCGTTGACTTGCCGCAGCCGGACGCGCCGAGCAGCGCGAAGAACTCGCGGGGGTAGATGTTGAGCGACAGATCATCGACGGCCACAAAGTCACCAAACCTCTTGGTGACGTTCTTGACGGCGATGAACGGTACGGATTTGGGATCTGCCCAGGGAGCAAAGGAACGCCGGATACTGCCAAGTGACTTCATCATCTATCCCCGAATGACTTGCACAAACGGCGCCGTCCCCAGCGCCACAAAAGAAAATTGCCCGGATTTCAGGTCCGGGCAACTCTTTTCGATTTACTGGCCGGTGACCACCTTGGTCCAGAGCCGGGTCACCAGACGCTGCGATTTGGCGTCATACGGCGTGACCGTAAACAGCTTTGCAAGCACCTCCGGCGTCGGATAGATCGCCGTGTCATCAAGCACTTCCTTGTCGATGAACTGCTGCGAGGCTTTGTTGCCGTTGGCGTAAAACACCACGTTCGAGGCCTTGGCGACCACCTCCGGCTTCATCATGTAGTTCAGGAATTCATGCGCTTCGGCGACATGCGGCGCGTCGGCAGGCACGGCCATGACGTCGAACCACATCTGCGCACCCGTCGGCGGGATAACGTAGTTCACCGTTACGCCGGCTTTGGCTTCGGCCGCACGGTCGCGCGCCTGGAAAACGTCGCCCGAATAGCCGACAGCAAGGCAGATATCGCCATTGGCGAGCGCATTGATATATTCCGAGGAATGGAACTTGCGAACATAGGGACGGATGGAGACCAGAAGCTCCTCCGCCTTCTTCAGGTCGTCTGGAGCGCGGCTATCCGGGTCGAGGCCGAGATAGGCCAGCGCCGAGGGCAGCACGTCGGAAGCGGAATCAAGGATTTGAATGCCGCAATCCTTGAACTTGGCGGCAACGTCCGGCTTGAAGATCACGTCCCACGTCGGCGCCTCATCGGTGCCCAGAATCTGCTTCACCTTCTCGACATTGTAGCCGATACCGGTGGTGCCCCACATGTAATCGACGGCATACTCGTTGCCGGGGTCGTATTTCTGGATACGCTCGGAAATCACGTCCCACATGTTGGACAGGTTCGGCAGCTTCGACTTGTCGAGCTTCTGGAACACGCCAGCAGCGATCTGGCGCTGCAGGAAGCTCGCCGTCGGTACGACGACATCGTATCCAGTGCCGCCTGCAAGCAGTTTGGTTTCGAGGATCTCGTTGCTGTCGAAGACGTCGTAGACGACCTTGATACCGGTTTCCTTGGTGAAGTCTTCGAGAATGCTGGCTTCGATATAATCGGACCAGTTGTAGACATTGACCACGCGCTCCTGCGCGGTGGCAATCGTTGCGGATCCGGCAAGGATCAACGCGGCAAAGGCGGTGGCAATCGAACGCGACATGGAATTCCCCTTGATTTTTTTGGGTCAGTCCAGGCACGCTGCCGTTGCCTGCCTGTCTGTCCCTCCGTATGCGCGTTTGGAAGTTAGGCATGTTTTCCAACAACCACAAGCGCTTTTACTGGCCCAGCCCGAACCATTTGGTGTGATCTCAAATTTTAGTGGTTACTGGCAAAAGCCGAATCTTTTCAGTGCGGCATGGCCATCCGTTGACCAGCGGGACCGGACCGCCCACGCGGATTAACCATAAGCTTAAATCGATCCCGAACCACCGCGTTTACGATTGCTTAACCATGCCCGGAATGCGATTTTGCGCGCAAAGGTTATGCGTTCGGAGTTGACCATCATGAGTGTGAAGTCGCAGCGGATCGATCCTCGGGCATTGAAGCGGCTGTCGGTGCTGCAATCTCACAGAACGCTTCTGGCCATCGGTTTCGACTGGGCGCTGATCGCCGGCGCCATCGCGTTCAGCAAATACATGCAGCACCCACTCGCTTATCTTGCAGCCGTACTGGTCATTGCCGGACGGATGCACGCCTTCGGATGCCTGATGCACGAGGCCGCCCATTACCGCATCATCAAGAACCGCAAAATCAGCGACTGGATGAGCGATCTCCTGCTCGCCTGGCCGATCATGGCGACCGTCGATGGTTACCGGATGAACCATCTCGCGCATCACCAGCATCTGAACTCGGACGACGATCCCGACTGGGTGTCCAAGCTTGGCATGACGCAGTTCACCTTTCCGCAGAAGGTTTGGCGCGGCATCATGCAGTTGCTCGGCTATCTCGTCGCGATCAATTCGGTTCGCGATATCCTGCATATGGCCAAGCGCATCGCCAAGCATGACCGCTCGACCCGGACCTACAAGCTGCTGCGGTTTGGCTTCTACATCACCGCCGCCGTGATCTTCTCAGTGCTCGGGCTCTGGACGGATTTCACCCTGTACTGGCTGGTGCCATTCTTCACCTTCTTCTGCCTGTTCCTCTATGTCCGCAGCGTTGCCGAGCATTTCGGCAGCATGGACTATTCCGACGAACTGGGCAGCTCGCGCACGGTCTATCCCTATCTCTGGGAAAAGCTGTTCTTTGCGCCTCACAACATCAACTACCACCTGGAACACCATCTTTATCCCGGCGTTCCCTACTACAACCTGCCGGAACTGCATGCCATCCTGATGAAAAACCACAGTTACGCTGCCAAGGCTCATATCACCCGCGGCTATACGACAGGGCTTGCTTCCGAGTGCTTTGCGCCCGAAGCCCCGCTGCTGCCGGCTCACCATCCAGTCAGCTACTGAACTCGTGGCTACTGAAAATCGAAGGCGCTCAAACCGGTCACCATCTCATCCAGTCCGAGCGGCCGGGTAACCGGCGGCTCGGCTCTGGCGAGACAGCCTTGCCGCTCGCAGAGGCGACAGGCGGTGCCGCCGGCGACGGTCGCAAGTGGCACGTTGCCATAGACGGTCTCCGCCGCCTGAACCGCATCGCAGCCGATCAGGATCGCCGTGCGGCGAACACGCTCCTGGAAATCAGCCCGTGGACCCTCGATGGTCCGGGCGATGATGACAAACTCTGCACCTCCGAAAATCTCGACCCGATCAGCAAGGACTTGTCCGGATTGAGCAAATGCGGCATGGACATTGAGCTTGGGACAGCTGCCGCCGAAGCGCGCCTGTGGAAAGCCTGACGCGCCAGCCTTGCGCAAGCGGTTGCCGGCATGATCGATCTCCATCAGGAAGAACGGTAGCCCCGCAGAACCGGGACGCTGCAGCGTTATCAGCCGGCTGGCCGCCTGCTCGAAGGAAACCTGGAACCGGGCACTCAGGACGTCGATATCGTATTTCGCCCGCTGCGCCGCTCCCAGAAATCCGCCGTATGGCATCATGATCGCATGCGCGGCGTACCGCGCCAGCTCGAAGCGGCCGATGCGGCGCGCCTCGCCCGTCGAGAACGCCAGCTGCTGGAGATCGGCGGCGATGGCCTCCGGAAAAGCGATCTGCGCCGCCTCCATGGCGATTTCCCGCAGCTGATCCTGCGCCGATAGCCGCTCCGACAGAAACAGCCGCATCGAATGGCGGTCGAAACGGCGGCGCAAATCCGGCATGACATGCACGGGCAAAGTCCGGACCGTCAGGCCATGCTCCTTGCGCAGAAAACCTCTCAATGCACCGGCAAGATCATCGCCGGGCGACAGCTGCGCATGGAATGCTTCGGCGGCCTCGTCGATTGCAGCAAAATAATGCGGCCGATTCTCAAAAATATCGCGCACCTCGTCCATCGGCAGGCGGGCATCGGAGAGCGCTGCCATATGGCCCTGATCGGACAGGAGCGCACTCAGGTCCTTCAGCCGCAGGGATTGTTCGCGGTAGGCGCGATACAGCTTGAGCACACCCATCGCGGCATTGGGCGCTGCCTCCGCCACCTCGATCAACTCCTGATCGCCCGGCAGCTCGCCCGAGAGCAGCGGATCGGCGAACACTTCGCGCAATTGCGTGACACTGCCGGTCGCCTCGCCCTGCAATTCATCGAGATCGACCTTGTAGACCGAGGAGAGTTTCAACAGCAGTTGTACCGTCAACGGCCGCTGATTGCGCTCGATCAGGTTGAGATAGGACGGCGAGATGCCGAGCGCCTCTGCCATGGCCGTCTGGGTCAGCGACAGGCCATTGCGGATGCGCCGGACGCGGGCACCGGCAAAAATCTTGTTCTCAGCCATTTGTCACGCCTTTTACAATTTCCACCGGGAGCAGCTTGTTTACAGAATTTACAAAATTACAGAACCATCTTGTAAAAGACAAGACATGATAACCCTTTTCAAAGAAGCAAAAATCCTTTTGTTCTGGCGGTATTGTGCGTCGCACTGTAAAACTAGTCACATCAAATTCGACGAATGAACGGTGTTAAACCAAAGTCGAATACTGTTTCTAGAACTGCAGGAGGATGCTTATGACTGATTTTTACAACCTCGTTCCCGGTGCACCGCAGGGACGTTTCGATGGCCTCGATCGCCCCTATACCGCCGAGGATGTCAAGCGGCTGCGCGGCTCCGTCCAGATCCGCCATACGCTGGCCGAGATGGGTGCCAACCGGCTGTGGCAGTTGATCCATGAGGAAGATTTCGTCAACGCGCTGGGTGCGATGACCGGCAACCAGGCAATGCAGCAGGTTCGCGCCGGCTTGAAGGCAATCTACCTGTCCGGCTGGCAGGTCGCCGCCGACAGCAACACCGCGTCGTCGATGTATCCCGACCAGTCGCTTTATCCGGCCAATGCCGCACCGGAACTGGCCAAGCGCATCAACAGAACATTGCAGCGCGCCGACCAGATCGAGACTGCAGAAGGCAAGGGCCTCTCGGTTGACACCTGGTTCGCCCCGATCGTCGCCGATGCCGAAGCCGGTTTCGGCGGACCACTCAATGCCTTCGAGATCATGAAGGCGTTCATCGAGGCGGGCGCTGCCGGCGTTCACTATGAAGACCAGCTGGCATCGGAAAAGAAGTGCGGCCATCTCGGCGGCAAGGTTCTGATCCCGACGGCAGCCCATATTCGCAACCTCAACGCCGCGCGGCTTGCCGCCGACGTCATGGGCACGCCGACGCTGGTCATCGCCCGCACGGATGCCGAGGCCGCCAAGCTGCTCACGTCCGATATCGACGAGCGCGACCAGCCCTTCGTCGATTACGATGCGGGCCGCACCACCGAAGGCTTCTATCAGGTCAAGAACGGCATCGAACCCTGCATCGCCCGCGCCATTGCCTATGCGCCCTATTGCGACCTGATCTGGATGGAGACCGGCAAGCCGGATCTCGAACAGGCCCGCAGATTTGCCGAGGCGGTCCACAAGGCGCATCCGGGCAAGAAGCTCGCCTACAATTGCTCGCCGTCGTTCAACTGGAAGAAAAACCTCGACGACGCGACGATCGCCAAGTTCCAGCGCGAATTGGGCGCCATGGGCTACAAGTTCCAATTCATCACGCTGGCCGGCTTCCACCAGCTGAACTTCGGCATGTTCGAACTGGCACGCGGCTACAAGGACCGGCAAATGGCGGCTTATTCCGAGCTGCAGGAGGCGGAATTCGCCGCCGAGGTCAACGGCTATACCGCGACCAAGCACCAGCGCGAAGTCGGCACCGGCTATTTCGACGCCGTCTCGATGGCCATCACTGGCGGCAAGTCCTCGACCACCGCCATGCATGAATCGACCGAACACGAACAATTCCGCCCGGCGGCGGAGTGAGGAACTGCCCTCCCCGCCTTTCTGAACGTGGGGAGGGAAAACCCGAACGTCCCTTCAAGAACCCCGTACAAGAGGAGAAATGCGATGACAGTCCAGACCACCATCAAGACGCACGTCAAGGAACGGGCAGAGGAACAGTCCTCGGCCATGACACCGGAACAGCAGGCGATGATCCGCATGGTCGCCAACGACCTGCATAGGCTCAACCAGGCCGTCATGAAGGCCGTGGATGCCGGTGTTTCCGTCGAACTCGTCCGTTCCGCCCGGCATCACGGTGGCGAAGGCAACTGGGGCGATCTGCTGATCCCCGTCATCGTCACGCAGGGCCGCGGGTGAGGCATGGTACCCTATCCAAGGAAATCCCGGCGGGAGTTTTCTCGCCGGGATTTCGCATTTTATTGCAACGCTAAATATTTCGGCTTGGCCGCTTGCCGGCAAAGAGATCGGCGTGGCTTTTGAGCAGCCGGAACAGGCGCTCGGAGACGGTGCGGATTTCGCGGCGGTGGCGGTCTTCGCTGTTGGTGACGATCCATTGTCCGTGCCGCAACTGTTTCAGCTCCTCGCCTGCCCGCTCCAGACCCGGATCGAGATCGCCGACGAAACAGGGCAAAACCGCCTGGCCCGCGCCGGCCTTTGCCAGATCCAGCAAGGAGCGCGGCCGGCTGACAATGACCGCTACGGAAGCAGCGACGTGCTCATGCGGCCAGCGCAGATAGGGCGAGATTGCATCCTCCTCGGAGACCGCAAGCCACGCCGTCGCCAAACCATCCGGCGCGTTGCGCTGACGATAGGCGGCATAGGCAACCTCGCCGGCATGGCGCGTGGTGAGATTTGGTTCCTCCGGCGCCACAGCGCGAACGCCAACGTCGCTTTGCCGGTGCGCCAGCGCCGCCCGCCGTTCGGAGACGGACATATCGAGCCGGAAGCCATCGCGCTCGCTCCAGAGAGCCTGGATATTCTCACAAATCAGCCAGGTTACCCATGTTCCCGCCATCAGCCGCACCACCGCCGACCCATGCGCTTGCTCGCGCCAGCTTTCCACCTTGCGCACGACGGCATCCATCGCCTGCAACTGCTCGAACAGGGCCTGTCCGTCGCCGGTGAGACGGTAGCCGGTCTGGCTGCGCAAAAAGAGCTGGCGGCCAATGGCCTGCTCGAGATCAAGGACACGGCGGCCGATCGTTGCGGGGCTAAAACCGCTCGCCTGTGCCGCGCCGGTCAACCCACCGTGCCGCGCGACGGCTAAAAACGTCTGATAGGAATCCCAACCGATGTTTTTCATTGATGAAAAACATAAGGCGATTTCTCCCGTTTATAAAGCTTTTTTTGAAGCTTAAATTTCAAGGCGTAGACGGAGCGTTGCGAATGGCACCTCCCCCTCCAACCAACGAAGCCGTTTTGCCGGACACCATCCGGCGACGGCCTGCCATTGCCAAAGGAGATGCACCATGCCGGAAATGCTCGGAATGGCCCTGCTGGTGGACATGCTGTCCAGAAACCAGCGCAGCCGGCACGAATTCGAGGAACTTCGCGACAACAGCCGGACACCGCGTGGACGGCTTGCGGCAGCGATGGGCCGATGGCGCCTGCGCTGGATGCGGTAAACATGCCACACAGAGAGACCCGGAAGGCGCAGCGCTACGCCTTCCGGGTCTTTTGTCTGCTCAAGCTCTGGAAAGATCAGGCAGCGCGACTGACCTGACGCGGTGCATTGCTCTGCTCCAGGCGGAATTGCTCGACCAGCGTCATCAGCATATCCGCCTCACCTGACAGTTCGCGGCTGGCATTGGTCGTGTCGGCAACCATGGACGCATTCTGCTGCGTCATCTGATCCATCTGATTGACGGAGCCGTTGACTTCATGCAGCGCTGCGGATTGATCGCGGCTTGCCGTGGCGATCATTTCGACATTCTGGCTGATGGCAACGATCTGCTTGCTGATGGAGGCGAGCACCGCGCCGGTTTCCTGCACGAGCGACGAACCGGTGCTGACTTCGCTGCTCGATTTGTCGATCAAGGTCTTGATCTCCTTTGCCGCGGTTGCCGAGCGCTGGGCAAGTTCGCGCACTTCCTGGGCGACGACGGCAAAGCCCTTGCCTGCATCGCCGGCCCTGGCGGCCTCGATACCAGCGTTCAACGCCAGAAGATTGGTCTGGAAGGCGATTTCGTCGATGACCTCGATGATCTGCTCGATCTGGCGCGAGGCCTCCTCGATACGGCCCATGGCCGCAATCGCACTGGACACGACGCTGGCTGAATTGTCGGCGCTCTTCTTTGTCTCGGCGACGGCGCGATTGGTTTCCTGCGCGCGACCGGACGATGCCTTGACCGTCACGGTGATCTCCTCGACGGCGGCGGCCGTTTCCTCGAGCGAGGCTGCCTGCGCTTCGGTCCGCTTCGAGAGAGCGTCTGCCGAAGACAGCATGCGGCCGCCATTCTGCTGGATCGCCTGGGCATTGTCGCGGATATGCAGGAGGGTTTCCTGCAGACGGGTCACCGAGCCGTTGAAATCGGTACGCAACTGTTCGAGGCGGCCGGTGAACGGCGTGTCGATCTGCTGCGAGAGATCGCCCTGCGACAGACGGCCAAGGCCCGCGGCAAGCGCATTGACGGCGAAATCGATCTGGCGATCCATGTCACGCTTTTCCAGATCACGGCGGGATCGCTCTTCGTCCGTTTCAAGGCGGCGAGTTTCGCCTTCGATTTCCATCTGCTGTTTGGCCAGCGCGTTTTCGCGGAAGACCGCAAGGGCGCGGGCGATACCGCCGAATTCGTTCTTCCTGTCCAGATAGGGGACGGAGACATCGAGATTGCCAGCGGAGATCGTCTCGACCGATCCGGTCAGGAGGCCGAGCGGACGGATCGAGCGGCGGATCGCGACATAGGCGAACATGCCGACGACCATCATGACGCCTGCGCCGATGGCAAGGATCAGATATTGCAGGTAATTGATCTTGCTGAAATAAACCTCGGTCGGGATACCGATGAACAACATGCCGACATTGCTACCAGCACTGCTTTTCACCGGGAAATAGCCGGTGATATAGTCGCGTCCGAACAGCACCGCGGGACCGTAATAGGCTTCTCCCCGGCCAAGAAATGCCTGCGCGGGATGATTGGCGGCAAGCTTGGTACCTACGGCGCGTTCGCCGTTTTCCTTCTTGACGTTGGTTGAAACCCGGACGTAGTCGCTGCCCTGTTTTTCGAAGACGGTGGCAACGCCGCCAATGGTCTGGGCGGTGCGATCGACAAGGTCGTGATCGGGAAGGACAGCCATCTTGTCTTCGGTCACGCCAGCCAGCGTTCCGTCCTTCAAATCGATCTTTGCCTCCGGCACCTTCAGCCCGTAGAGAACGGCCATGGCCCGGCTTGCATCGCGGGCATCCATGGCCGCATCGTTCATGACATACGTGCGCAAGTTATAGTGCATGACACCCGCGATCGTGGCGGTGCTGAGGAAGATCAGCCCCAGTGTGATTGCGACCAGTTGGGAGACGACTGAGGACTTGAAAAACCGGAGCATCGAATGACCTTCATAAGGAACAATTTATAATGTTCTTAAATTAAAATCTTTAAAAAACAGTGAGAAACCCCCACGATTCCGGGGTTTTCGGGAATGTGGCGAATATTTGTTCAAACAAAAAATGCCCGGCGCAAAGGCCGGGCATCGAGACTGTATTTGACGTCGGATCAGGCCGCGCGGCTAACCTGCCGGCCCGGCCCGGCCGGTTCCAGCCGGAACTGTTCCACCAGCATCATCAGGGTATCGGCCTGGTTGGCGAGTTCGCGGCTGGCGCTGGTCGCCTGATCGACCATCGTGGCGTTCTGCTGGGTCATCTGGTCCATCTGGTTGACGGACCCATTAACTTCATGCAGGGCGGCGGCCTGATCGCGGCTGGCGGTCGCGATCATTTCGACATGGCTGCTGACAGAGACGATCTGCTGGCTGATAGAGGCCAGAACCGCGCCGGTTTCCTGAACCAGTTGCGATCCGGAATTTACCTCGTTGGCAGACTTGTTGATCAGGCCCTTGATCTCGCGGGCGGCGCCCGCCGAGCGCTGGGCAAGCTCGCGAACTTCCTGCGCCACCACCGCGAAACCCTTGCCCGCATCGCCGGCACGCGCCGCCTCGATGCCGGCATTCAGCGCCAGAAGATTGGTCTGGAAGGCGATTTCGTCGATAACATCAATGATCTGCTCGATCTGGCGTGAGGCATCTTCGATGCGGCCCATGGCAGAGATGGCGCTGCTGACGACGACAGCCGAGCTATCGGCGCTCTTCTTGGTTTGCGTGACCGCAATATTGGCCTCGTGGGCGCGTTCGGCCGACGAGCGGACCGTGACGGTGATCTGATCGACGGCGGCGGCGGTTTCTTCCAGCGACGCAGCCTGCGCCTCGGTGCGCTTCGACAGCGAATCCGCCGAAGCATGCATGTCGTTGCCGCTGCGCTGGATCGACAGGGCATTGTTGCGGATTTGCAAAAGCGTGTCCTGCAGGCGGATCAGCGAGCCGTTGAAGTCCATGCGCAGCTGTTCGAGGCGGCCGGTAAACGGCGTTTCGATCTGCTGTGACAGGTCGCCCTGCGCCAAACGGCCAAGGCCTGCGGCGAGTTGGCTGACGGCGAAATCGATCTGGCTGTCGAGGGCGCGCTTTTCCGTGTCGTTGCGGGTGCGTTCGGCATCGGCCTGCGCGCGTTGCTCCTCGCTTTCGGCTTCGATGCGCACCTTGGACAGGGCATTTTCCTTGAAGATGCCGAGCGCGCGGGCCATGTCGCCGATCTCGTCACGGCGGGCACCGCCGTCGATCGACGTATCAAGCGCACCGTCAGCCAGACGGCGCATGGCTGCCGTGATCTGGCCGATCGGGCCTTTCAGCGTCAGCACGAGCGCGCCGCCGGCCAGAAGCGCGATCAGAATACCCACGACGGTTGCGAAGACCGAGACCTGATTGGCCTTGTCGCGCTCGACCGACGCCGTGGTCTTCTGGCCTTCGGCAAAGGCCGTCAGCTGACCCCAGATGCTGTCGATTTCGGCCGCGGCCGCCGTGAATTCCGCCTCCCGCTTCTGGCTGGTCGCGACCAGGGCCGTGCTGTCCTGATCCATCTTCTCGATGATCGGCTTCAGCGAACCCACGAGGTCGGTGAAGAATTTCAGGTCGCCTGCCGTCTGTGCCAGGCTCTGCACGTCCTGCCCCATGATGGAAAATTCGCGGGCGAGACGCGCGCGACCTTCCTCGTCGGACTTCTCAAGGAAGCTCGCAGCAGCGATGCGGATGGAATAGACCGAGTTGACCAGCTTGCGGGTGTCGGTCAGCACCGTCGCGGCCTTGACCAGCGGCGCGTCGAGCTTGCCGAAGGTGGCGGTGGCGTCGCGCATCTTGACGGTCGCTGCAGTCTGGAGCTGGATGCTGTTCTGGCGGAAGCGGGCAACCAGGCGGCCGACAGCCGTCGCATTGTCTTCGCTGAGATCGCCCGTATCGATCAGGGTCTTCATCTCCGCGACTGTCTTCTTGAAGGTTTCGGCGACCGCCTTCTGGTTTGCAGGCAGGCCGGAGGCGATCTTGCGCTGCACCTTTGTCAGGTCGCCATAGGAGGCGCCGGCAAGCTTGATCTTTTCGTCGGGCGTCGCAGCCTTGGCAAAGGCCGACATGAACGCGACGAGCGTATCGCTGGACGAGGTCAGCCGGTCGGCCTCCCGCAGGATCGATTTTGCCGCTTCTTCATCCTTGCGGACGACGCGCTCCATCTTGGTCGCTTCCTCCAGCACTTTCATCTGCTCGCCGAGCAGGCTGCCGAGGCTGTTGGAGATGGATTTACGCAGCGCCACCTCCTCTTCGTAGAGCGTCCAGAGCTGGCCGACACGATCGCCGATCTTGGTGCTGCCCTCGACGGCTTCCTGCAACTGCCTGCGGCCCTCTTCGTCATTGACCTGCGCCAGCGTATCCGACAGCACCGACTGCTGGCCCTGCAGTTTCTCAACGACAGCCTGGCGGGTTTCCTCAGACGTGTTCTGGAGGAAGGCGTTCATGCCGGCATAGACATCCTTGAAGCCGCTTAGCGACCGCAGGACGCTGTTGGAGATCTCCATCCGTCCCTGAAGCAGGCCGGACGCATAGAGACCGGTAATCCCCACGGCGCAAATGCTGACGACGAAGGGCAGAATGAACAAAAGCACCTTCGTCTGGATTTTGAAGCGGGCAAGAATCTTGTCGATGAACATGAACGCACCTTGGCTCGTAGCCTGCGTCCGCCCTCCTCAAGCCGTGAGAGGCCTGCCCGGTGCGCCAACAAGCTGATGATTTAACTGAAAAATCATACGGCGCATCGCCGCCAGCCTGCCTGGCATTCATTGCATGACCCGCCTCGTCACCAAGGCCAAATCACGGCAGACTCCGTTGCGGCACAGTCTTCAATGGCAACGATTAATATTTGAATAAATGCAACCTAAATCGTTTCAGATAGTCGAAACAAACCTCACTCTCCGGACAATGGAGGGCGCAGGAATATCGCCAAGCCGCAACGCAAGTATATGGGCTCAGATGTATATCGTCTTCAGAATGACAAGAATGAGGGAAGGGCTGCGAGCGCTGCAAGGGCACAGACGGCGATCACGCAAGCGCGGATCATCAGTGTCTTCCGCGCATTGGTTTCGTCCACTTTTGTAATGGCGATAGCACGGGCTTTGGAACGGCTGCGTGACTGATTCATGGCATCATGTCCTTTCGACCAAAAGCAACAGTAACTCCGGATGATCCGGACCGCCAGCCCACTTGATGTTGCAACTGCTCACGAAAGAGTGAAAATGTCACTTTTTTGATACATTTCCCGAAAAGCGCATCTTTTCAATCTTCGGAGCCGTTGTGCCGGCAGATGAAACAGGTTCCGCGAGATGTCTTAACAATCGCTGAAGCCGCATCGGCTTTGTGCCGATTACGCCGCCTGCCCCGCCGAAAAGCCCGATGCCCAGGCCCATTGGAAATTATAGCCGCCGAGCCAGCCGGTGACATCGACACACTCGCCGATGAAATAGAGGCCGGGAACGTCGCGCGCCTGCATGGTGCGGGAATCGAGTGCCCTGGTGTCGATGCCGCCCAGCGTCACTTCGGCGGTACGATAGCCTTCCGAGCCGGCGGGCGTGATCGCCCAGTCCTTGATCGTGAGACAAAAGGCATCGATGGCCTTGTCGGAGAGATCGGCGAGCGGCCGGTTGCTGAGCCCGGCGGCCTCGGCAAAGAATTGCGCCAGCCTTTTCGGCAGAGGCTCGGCCAGCGCGGTTTGCAGCGCCTGACGGCCATTCTCCTTGCGCGCCGCCTTCAACAGCGCGGCGATATCGGCATGCGGCAACAGGTTGAGGCGAATATCGCCGCCCTCGCGCCAATAGGAGGATATCTGCAAGATGGCAGGCCCGCTCAAGCCGCGATGGGTGATCAGCAATGCTTCCTCGAACATCGTCTTGCCGGCGCGGGCCTGTGCCTCGACGGCGACGCCGGCAAGCGCGCTCAGGCTCTCAAGCTGCGCCGGGTCTAGCGTCAACGGCACCAGTCCCGGACGGGTCTCGACCAGCGGCAGGCCGAACTGCTCGGCAATCTTATAGGCGAAGCCGGTCGCGCCCATTTTCGGGATCGACTTGCCGCCGCAGGCAACGATCAGCGAGGAACAGTCGATTGCACCATCCGCCGTCACGATCCGAAAGCCGGAAACCGTTTTTTCAACCGTCTGGATCTGTGCGCCTAGCCGCAGAACCGCACGGACCTCCTTCATCTCTGTGAGGAGCATGCGGATAATGTCCTTGGCGCTGTCGTCGCAGAACAGCTGGCCGAGCGTCTTTTCATGCCAGGCGATATTGTGGCGATCGACCAGCGCGATGAAATCGTGCGGCGTATAGCGCGCCAAGGCGGACTTGCAGAAATGCGGATTAGCCGACAGGAAATTCTTCGGGCTCGCATGGATATTGGTGAAATTGCAGCGTCCGCCGCCGGAGATGCGGATCTTTTCGCCCGGCGCCTTGGCATGATCGAGCACGGCGACGCGGCGGCCGCGCTTGCCCGCCTCGATCGCCGCCATCATGCCGGCAGCCCCTGCCCCGATTATCACCACATCGAATTGTTCGGCCAAGACATCCATTCCCGTTTCGGTTTCCTTTCAAAGGCAAGGACGCCAAAGTCAATCGCTGTTGCTGCGATGAGCGCGAATACACCCTGTACGGCCGCAAAAGTCCCGGTTTTCACCCTAGCCAATTGCCAAACTGTGGCTATGATGACCCATCCGAACCCAAAACCGGTGATTTATGCCCGTCAGAAGAAATGCTGCCCAACCAACTGCAAGGACGATCAAGACCTCGAAAATACCTGCCGCACTGCAAGCTCCACGCGGAGTAAAAACCTGGAAGGAAGCCGCCGACTGGCTGAAGATCCGCGGCATCGAAGATATCGAATGCATCACGCCCGACATCGCCGGCGTTCCTCGCGGCAAGATGATGCCGTCTTCGAAGTTCACGTCCAATACCTCGCTTGCGCTGCCCTCGGCGATCTACCGCCATACGATTTCCGGCGAATATCCCGAAGAGACCGGCAATTTCCGCTATGACAGCCGGGATAGCGACATCAAGCTGGTGCCTGACCTTTCGACCCTTTCAGTCGTCCCCTGGGAAAGCGACCCGACGGCGCAGGTGATCTGCGACATTGCCGGCTCCCAGGGCGAAAAGGTTCCCTATACGCCGCGCAACGTCCTGAAGCATGTGCTCGACCTTTACCATCAGAAGGGCTGGAAGCCGGTGGTCGCGCCGGAAATCGAGTTCTACTTGGTCGCCAAGAACGAGGACCCGGATTATCCGCTACATCCGCCGAAGGGCCGCTCCGGACGCGCCATCCAGGGAGGACAGGGATACTCGATCGCCGGCGTCAACGAATTCGACGAACTGATCGACGACATCTACCACTTCTCGGAAAAGCAGGGTCTCGAGATCGATACGCTGATCCATGAGGAAGGTCCGGCGCAGCTGGAAATCAACCTTCGCCATGGCGATCCAATCGAGCTTGCCGACCAGGTCTTCATGTTCAAGCGGACGATCCGCGAAGCGGCGCTGAAGCACGGGATCTACGCAACCTTCATGGCCAAGCCGATGCAGGCACAGGCCGGTTCCGCCATGCACATCCACCAGTCCGTCATCGAAGTGAATACCGGCCGCAACCTGTTTTCCAATGCCGATGGCTCGCCGTCCAAGGAGTTCTTCTCCTTCATCGGCGGCATGCAGACGTTCGTCCCGAAGGCGCTGTCGATGATGGCTCCCTACGTGAACTCGTACCGGCGGCTGACGCCGGACATGTCTGCACCGGTCAACAATGCCTGGGGCTATGACAACCGGACCACGGCGTTTCGCATTCCCGTTTCGGAGCCTGTCGCCCGGCGTGTCGAAAACCGCCTGCCAAGCTCGGACGCCAATCCTTATCTGGCGCTCGCAGCGTCGCTCGGCTGCGGTTATCTCGGCATCGTGCAGGGTCTGGAGCCATCGGCACCGGCGGACGCTTCGGCAGATAGAGGGACAGTCGACCTACCGCGGGGATTGCTTGAAGCGGTGTCGCTGCTCGAGGCAGAGCCTGCCTTTGCCGAGATCTTCAGCCCGGAATTCATCGCCATCTATGGCGGGGTGAAGCGGGGCGAGTTCGAAACCTTCATGCAGGTGATCAGCCCGTGGGAGCGCGAATACCTGCTTCTCAATGTCTGATACGAAAGGCGCAGCCATGCCTTGGCAAAGCCCGATCTCGCCGGGGATCTCCTGGTACGAGTCCAACGTCCCGGAGCGGCCGGAATATCCGGCCCTTTCCGGCTCGGTGGAGACCGATGTCGCCATCGTCGGGGGCGGCTTTACCGGTCTCCAGGCCGCCTACAATCTTGCGCTGAAGGGCGTCCGTGTCACGCTGATCGATGCCTGCCGCTTCGGTGACGGCGCGTCGGGCCGCAATGGCGGCCAGCTCGGCACCGGCCAGCGCTGGTCGCCCGAAGAGATGGAGGGATCGCTCGGCTTCGAGCGATCCAAGGCTTTGTTCGATCTGGCCGAGGATGCGAAGAAGCATCTTCTCGACTTTGCCTCCGTGCATGGCATCGACATCGAATATGTCGAGGGGCAGTTGAACGTCTGCCACAAGCAGCGCCTCGAAAAAGAGTATCGCGAAAGCGTCGAGATCGCCGCATCGCGTTATGGTTACGCCCACCAAAGCTTCATGGAACGGGATGAAACCGTGGCACGGCTCGGTTCCGAGCGCTACCTGTTCGGCATCCGCGATACCGGCACCGGCCATATCCAGCCGATGAAACTGCTGGTCGGCCTGGCAAAGCTCGCAGCCTCCGCTGGCGCTTCGTTGCATGAGCAGACCAAGGCCCTGAAGATCAACCAGGCCGGTGGCCGCGCCACGATCGAGACGGACAAGGGCACCATCCGCGCCGAACGGGCGTTGATTGCCTGCAACGGCTATATCGGCAATCTCGAACCGGTGACGGCACGGCATGTCATGCCGATCCGCTCGTTCATCGGCGCCACCAAGATTCTCAGCGACTTTCCCGATGTGCTGCCCGGCGGCGAAGCGGTTGCCGATTCGCGCTTCGTCGTGCGCTACTTCCGCAAATCGCAGGACGGCCGTCTGCTGTTTGGTGGCCGCGAAGCCTATACCGCAGACAATCCGCGCGACATTTCCGACCATATCCGCCGGCAGATCAGCGAAATCTATCCGTCGCTGGCGAATATCGAAATGACCCATTCCTGGGGTGGTTCGGTCGGCATCACCCTGCCGCGCCAGCCCTTCGTGCGCGAAGTCATGCCCGGCGTCACCTCGATCGGCGGATATTCCGGCCATGGCGTCATGCTGTCAAACTATTGCGGCAAGCTCTATTCCGATCTGGTGACCGGCAATCGCTCGGACCTCGACCTGTTCCGGGAGTTGAACATTCCGGCATTTCCGGGCGGCACGCGGTTCCGCTCCGTGCTTTTGTTCGTCGCACTCAGCTGGTATGCCTTGCGCGACAAGTTTTAAAAGCTGCACGTGAAAGGCGGCGGGACGCATTTTGTTGCGTCGCACCCTAGCGCTTTTAAATCGATTAGATTATACACTCCTCAGACCAGAACGAGATCGAGATTTCTCATGAGCAGCCAGATCATTCCTGTGGAACCCTTTGACTATGTGGTTTTCGGAGGCACCGGCGACCTTGCCGAACGCAAATTGCTTCCTGCCCTTTATCATCGCCAGCTGGATGGCCAACTCTCCGATCCCACGCGCATCATCGGTGCGTCGCGCAGCGTGCTCAGCCACGACGAATACCGCAAATTTGCCACCGATGCTCTCAAGGAACATCTGAAGGCAGGCGAGTATGACGATGCGCAGGTCAAAACCTTTACCGACCGTCTTTTCTACGTGCCGGTGGATGCCAAGGCGGACACTGGCTGGGACCAGCTGAAGGCCCTATTGGACGAAGGCAAGGACCGCGTCCGCGCCTTCTACCTCGCCGTCGCCCCGGCAATCTTCGGCGACATCTCGGAAAAGATCCGCGACCACAAGCTGATCACCAAAATGACCCGTATCGTCGTCGAAAAGCCGATCGGCCGCGATCTGGCCTCGGCGCTCGAACTCAACGACACGATCGGCAAGGTGTTCAAGGAAGAGCAGATCTTCCGTATCGACCACTATCTCGGCAAGGAAACCGTGCAGAACCTGATGGCGCTGCGCTTTGCCAACACGCTGTACGAACCGCTGTGGAACTCGTCCTATATCGATCATATCCAGATCTCGGTCGCCGAGTCCGTTGGGCTTGAAAGCCGTGCCGGCTACTACGACAAGGCCGGCGCGCTGCGCGACATGGTGCAGAATCATATCCTGCAGCTTCTCTGCCTTGTTGCCATGGAAGTGCCGCCATCGATGAACGCGGAAGCCGTGCGCGACGAAAAGCTGAAGGTGCTGCGCGCGCTGAAGCCGATCAATCCCGGCAATGTCGAGAAGATGACGGTGCGTGGCCAGTACAAGGCAGGCGCTTCGGCCGGCGGTGCCGTGAAGGGCTATCTTGAGGAGCTCGAAGGCGGCGTGTCCAACACCGAGACCTTCGTTGCCATCAAGGCAGAAATCAACAACTGGCGCTGGGCCGGCGTTCCCTTCTATATCCGCACCGGCAAGCGCATGGCCGGCCGCATGTCGGAAATCGTCATCACCTTCAAGCCGATCCCGCATTCGATCTTCGACGAGGCCGCCGGCCGCATTGAGGCCAACCAGCTGATCATCCGCCTGCAGCCGGACGAAGGCGTCAAGCAGTCGCTGATGATCAAGGACCCAGGCCCGGGCGGCATGCGCCTGCGCAACGTTTCGCTGGACATGACCTTCGCTGAAGCCTTCAACGCCCGCAGCGCCGATGCCTATGAGCGCCTGCTCCTCGATGTTGTGCGCAACAACCAGACCCTGTTCATGCGCCGCGACGAAGTCGAAGCTGCATGGCGCTGGGTCGATCCGATCCTGAAATCCTGGGAGGCCGTCAACCAACAGGTCCAGTCCTATACGGCCGGCACCTGGGGACCGAGTCAGGCCATCGCGCTCATCGAGCGGGACGGCCGCACCTGGCATGAAGTGATCTGAGGACGAAAGCCATGACGGCTGCGATGCATGTATTCGACGATGGTGCGGCACTGGCAGATAGCCTTGCCGAAGCCGTGGCTGCTGCTTTGTCCGCAGCCGTTGCCGCACGCGGCAAAGCCTGCATCGCCGTCTCCGGCGGCTCGACGCCAAAGGCATTCTTTAAAGCCCTGTCCAGCAAGGCGATCGACTGGAGCAAGGTCACCGTGACCTTGGTCGACGAACGTTTCGTTGCACCCGACACCGACCGCTCCAACGAAAAGCTTGTCAAGGACAACCTGCTGATCAACGCATCTGCTTCGGCACTCTTCCAGCCGCTCTATTATCCGGCGGCTTCGGCTGAAGAAGCAGCGGCGGCTGCCATGAAGCAGACCGCCGCTCTTGGATGTCCCTTCGATGTCGCCATTCTCGGCATGGGCGGCGACGGACATACAGCTTCGTTCTTTCCGGGCGGTTCGCGCCTTGCAGAGGCGCTTGATCCGGCCACGCCGCGCGGCGTGATGACGATGGAAGCCGAAGGGGCCGGCGAGCCGCGCCTGACATTCACATTCTCCAGCCTTCAGGATGCCCGACTTCTGGTGCTCCATATCGAAGGAGCGGCCAAGAAGGACGTTCTTGCCAAGGCTGAAGCGCCCGGTGACGAGGCGGAGATGCCGATCCGGGCGATGTTGCGCCGGGCCGCCTCCCCGCTTCAAATCTACTGGGCACCCTAAGCCCCACATCCGGGGACCCAAGACCCGGATAAACCGCAACCATGCAGACCACAGGAGTGCCGAACACTCCGGAACAGGATTGCCATGTCCGCCGACAGCCGTATTGCCGCGATCACCGCCCGCATCGTCGAACGTTCAAAGCCTTATCGCGAGCCCTATCTCGCCCGTGTTCGCGCAGCGGCATCCAAGCGCGTCACCCGTTCGGTTCTCGGCTGCGGCAACCTTGCCCATGGCTTCGCCGTCTGTTCCCCCTCCGAGAAAGTGGCGCTCTCCGGCGACGAAGTGCTCAATCTCGGGATCATCACCTCCTATAACGACATGCTCTCGGCTCATCAGCCATTCGAGACCTACCCGGCACTGATCCGCCAGGCGGCCCATGACGTTGGCGGCGTGGCGCAGGTGGCGGGCGGCGTGCCGGCCATGTGCGATGGCGTCACCCAGGGACAGCCGGGCATGGAACTGTCGCTGTTTTCCCGCGACCTGATCGCGATGGCGGCGGGCGTCGGCCTGTCGCACAACATGTTCGACAGTACCGTTTACCTGGGCGTCTGCGACAAGATCGTTCCCGGCCTGATGATCGCCGCCATGACCTTCGGCCATCTGCCCGCCGTGTTCATTCCGGCCGGACCGATGACCACCGGCCTGCCGAACGACGAGAAGTCGCGCGTTCGCCAGTTGTTTGCCGAGGGCAAGGTTGGCCGCGACGAGCTTCTGGAGGCGGAGTCGAAGTCCTATCACGGTCCCGGCACCTGCACCTTCTACGGCACGGCCAACTCCAACCAGATGCTGATGGAAATCATGGGCTTCCACCTGCCCGGCGCCTCCTTCATCAATCCGGGCACGCCGCTGCGCGACGCGCTGACCAAGGAAGCGACCAAACGGGCGCTGGCGATCACCGCGCTCGGCAACGAATACACGCCCGCCGGCGAAATGATCGACGAGCGCTCGATCGTCAACGGCGTCGTCGGCCTGCATGCGACCGGCGGCTCGACCAACCACACGATGCACCTTGTCGCCATGGCCCGCTCGGCCGGTATCGCGCTGACATGGCAGGATATTTCAGAGCTTTCCGACATCATCCCTCTGCTTGCCCGCGTTTATCCGAACGGCCTTGCCGACGTGAACCATTTTCACGCGGCAGGCGGCATGGGCTTCCTGATCAGCCAGCTCTTGAAGCATGGCCTGCTGCACGACGACGTGCGCACCGTCTTCGGCCAGGGGCTCGATGCTTACGCCATCGACGTCAAGCTGGGGGCGAACGGCACAGTCGCGCGCGAACCGGCACCGGACGTCAGCCACGATCCGAAAGTGCTTTCGACCGTCGAACATCCGTTCCAGCATTCGGGCGGCCTGAAGATGCTGACCGGCAATCTCGGCAAGGCCGTCATCAAGATTTCGGCGGTCAAGCCGGAGCGCCATGTCATCGAGGCCCCCGCAAAGATCTTCCACGACCAATCGGAACTGCAGACGGCCTTCAAGGATGGCAAGCTCGAAGGCGACTTCATCGCCGTCGTCCGCTTCCAGGGCCCGAAGGCCAATGGCATGCCGGAACTGCACAAGCTGACCACCGTGCTCGGCATCCTGCAGGACCGCGGCCAGACGGTGGCACTTGTCACCGACGGCCGCATGTCCGGCGCCTCCGGCAAGGTACCGTCGGCGATCCACATGACGCCGGAAGCCAAGGATGGCGGGCCGATCTCGAAAATCCGCGAAGGCGACATTATCCGGCTGGATGCCATCCATGGCACGATCCAGGTGCTGGTCGATGCGGCGGAACTGGCCGCCCGGGCTCCGGCCGAGGCCGATCTGTCGGACAACGAATTCGGCATGGGCCGCGAACTGTTTGCCCCGTTCCGCGCGGCAACAGGTCCCGCCGATCACGGCGCCAGCGTCTTCTTTCACTGATCCCGGAAACTCTCGGCCACAAGCAGCGGGCGGATGGCGATCCTCATCGCCCGACACCCGCATACGATCGATAAAATGTAAGACAAACCTAAAATCAATAATTCTTGCGCGATCTCATATTCCGGCGGGGTTTGTCGCGAGGAAAATTGCCATACCACGACGCCAACTTCACCCTGCGACGGCGCTGCGCGAAAATCACGTGTTTCCCGTCATCCGACCAAACGTCTTGCGGTATTATTGAAGATTCCCAAGGTACTCCAAGACAGTGGTTGACAGGCTCTTACCCCTCGTTAAGGTTGTAATATTGCAGCCGAGTTGCCGGTGGAAAAATGGAACAGAGCCATGGAACAGAATATCTACGCGGATGATTGGGTGGAACTGCTTGTGATCTATATCACTTGTGCGATGGTTTTGATTTGCTTGGCTGTCTCTATTTGGAAAGCTGTCGCCCGACATTTTTCACTCTTTTGGTGTGCATGCGCCATTCTTCTAACCGCGGGTATCGGCTTCATCCTCAGCCCGGTCTCCGGCTATGTGCCGGTCGAATTCTGGGATTCGGTGGTCCGTATGGGGCAGATAAGCTTGCTTGTCGGAATGATCGCAGTGATAGCTGGCTCGTTTATGATGCGCCGCCCATCGGCCGGATCAAGATAGCCGCAAAGCCCGCATGCGTCCCGGCATTTGCATCCTCTCCCCTGACGACTGGCAAGACTTGCTGTCGATCAGCGGCAAGGTGAGAGCACAGCGCCGTTTTCGGGTCTCTAACATATTCGCGATGCACGTATCCAACGCCTCGCTACCGGTCGCGTAAACTCATCCACCCGTCACAATGTTCTTTGATCGGGCCGGAACCTTCCAGTGCAGAAAGCCCGAGCGGCGGCATGTCGAGCAGTTGCATTCGACCAGCTCGGAAATCTCGTCATCGATTTCAAAGCAGATATCGCCGCAATGACAGGAAAGGCGATAGGGTCTTTTCATCGGACATCGTCTCGCTTCATTCGCTTGGCTCTATCAATCCGTCTCCCGCCGGCGAAGTCAAGCGCAGCTCGCGGGGGATTGCCAGCGTGCTTCCCATAACGGAAGAGAGACCCCGGACGGAAACCAAGCGATGATATTGTTATAGATCAGCTGTAGATGTCGAGAACGCGGTTGCGATGGTTGGGGTGCGTCGAATAGACGAAGATGCGGTTGAGGTCGCGCTCGGACATCAGGCGCAGGAAACGGGCCTCGATGATGTTGTTGGCATGCACGCGCTTGACGATGCAACCGACCATGCCGATGCGGGCGCCGGGGATATCGAGATAGAAATTCTGCGGCAGCTTGAACTGAGTGGCGATGCCGATCACCGCGCTGCTTTTCGATATTTTCAGGAGTTCGCAGCGGCGCGATGTCAGGTTCAGCATGCCGTTTTCGGTATACTCGATCCGGGCATCGTTGCGGGTATCCTCCATCGGGAAATTGGCTTCCCGGTCGTACATGAAGGACTCTTCCTTGCTGAGATATGTCGGTTTATCGGATGCCTGTCCCCGCATCTGCCTGCTCCATGTTTTGATTCTTCAAACACTAGCGCCGGAGATTTAACAGAGCGTGAGTCAGTGACCGATTTCGGTACGGCACACACAAAATACCCGCCGGAAATCACAGCCCAGGCGGGTCTTGAGCCTATCGGCCTATTCTACGTGCGGTAGCTTTTCCCGTTTGCATCGAACAGATGCAGCTTGGCCTTGTCGGCGGTAAAGCGCACCTTCTCGCCACGCTTGATGTCGAGGATCCCCGGCACCTTGGCAATGATCGGCTCGTTGGCGACGAGACCTTCTATGTAGAGAAGCGTGACTTCACCGAGCGCCTCGATGATGGCCACCGTTCCTTCAAACAGGAAACTGTCGCCGGTCGAGACCCGAAGGTCTTCCGGCCGCACGCCGAAACTTGCGGCCTTGCCGTTTTCGGAAGCCGCCGTTGAAATATCGAGGACGTCCTTCTTGCCGCCGGGCAACTCAACCGTGGTCTCGGCACCTGTTCCGACGATCTTGGCCGGGATGATATTCATGGCCGGCGAACCGATGAAGCGGGCGACGAACAGATTGGCAGGGCGCTCATAAAGTTCGAGAGGCGGGCCTACCTGTTCGATGTGACCGGCCGAGAGCACGACGATGCGGTCGGCGAGCGTCATCGCCTCGACCTGGTCGTGGGTCACGTAGATCATCGTCGTGTCCGGCATGGACTCGTTCAGCTTGGCGATCTCGATGCGCGTGGCGACGCGCAGCGCTGCATCGAGGTTGGACAGCGGCTCGTCGAACAGGAACACCTTCGGGTCGCGGCAGATCGCCCGGCCGATGGCGACACGCTGGCGCTGGCCGCCGGAGAGCGCCTTGGGTAGGCGGTCGAGATATTTGGTCAGCTGCAGGATATCGGCGGCGGAGCGGACGCGGCGGTCGATCTCTTCCTTCGATTCCTTGGCGATGCGCATGCCGAAGGCCATGTTGTCATAAACCGTCATATGCGGATAAAGCGCATAGGACTGGAAGACCATGGCGATGCCGCGCTGCGATGGCGGCACCTCGTTCACCAGCCGCTCGGCGATGTACATTTCGCCGCCGGAGATTTCCTCAAGGCCGGCGATCATCCGCAACAGCGTCGATTTTCCGCAGCCGGACGGGCCGACGAAGACGACGAACTCGCCCTGCCTGATGTCCAGATCGATGCCATGGATGACATCCACCGCGCCATAGGACTTGCGGATATTCTTCAGTTGCAAACCTGCCATGTCATCCTCCCCTTCATTCTCTCGTTTTTGGCCGGTTCTTGACTTGAACCGGTTGATCTCATTCATTCGACCCGGGCGAAAAAGCCGCTCCAGGCCGGTATCGTGATGGTGCCGCCGTTCAATGCCGATCCGAAACCGTGGCCTTCGAGCACATCGAGCTTTTCAATCGGCTGCGGCGTGGTGACCGGCTCGGCGTTCATGTTGAACAGGCACAGGATCGTCTCGTTGCCGAATTTACGTTCGAAACCGAGCAGCGGCGCCTGATAGGCGCGAAACTCGATCTCGCCCTTGGCAAAAGCCGGATGCTGTTTGCGGAATGCGAGAAACCGGCGGTAATGGTTGAGAACCGAGTTCGGGTCTGTCTGCTGTTCGGTAACAGCGCGGCCGAGATGCTCCTTCGGTACCGGCAGCCAGGGCTTGCCCTCGCCGAAGCCGCCATTGACAGCATCCTTGTCCCAAACCATCGGCGTGCGGCAGCCGTCGCGGCCCTTGAAGTCCGGCCAGAACTGGATGCCGTAGGGGTCCTGCAGGTCTTCGAAGGCGAGATCGGCTTCGGTCAGGCCCAGTTCCTCGCCCTGATAGATGCAGACGGAGCCGCGCAGGGTCATCAGCAGGCTGGCGAGGAATTTCGCATGCGCATCCTGATCGGCAATGCCCTGGCCCCAGCGGCTGACGTGGCGCACGACATCGTGGTTGGAAAACGCCCAGCAGGCCCAGCCTTCCGGTGCCGCGCGGGCAAAATCGTGCAGCACCTGCGCAACGCCTGCCGGCGTCAGCGGATCGGGCGCCAAGAATTCGAAGGCGTAGCACATATGCATCTTGTCGTTGCCGGACGTGTATTGCCCGGCGATCTCAAGACCGATCTGGCTGTCGCCGACTTCACCGACGGCGGCGATCGCCGGAAACTCGTCCATCACGGCACGGAAGCGCTTGAGGAATGCGAGGTTTTCCGGGCGGTTCTTGTCGTAGAGATGTTCCTGATAATTGTATGGATTGACCGCCGGTGCCGTATTGGCGTTGCGCCGCTCCGGTGCCAGAGCCGGATTGTCGCGCAGTTCCAGATCGTGGAAATAGAAGTTGATCGTGTCCAGCCGGAAACCATCGACGCCGCGCTCCAGCCAGAAGCGCTCAACAGCCAGAAGCGCATCCTGAACCTGCGGATTGTGCAAGTTGAGATCCGGCTGCGAGGTCAGGAAGTTGTGCATGTAATATTGCAGCCGCGTCGGATCCCATTGCCAGGCCGAGCCGCCGAAGATCGACATCCAGTTGTTCGGCGGCGTGCCGTCCGGCTTGGAATCGGCCCAGACGTACCAGTCTGCCTTGGGATTGAAGCGGCTTGAGCGGCTCTCGACGAACCACGGGTGCTGGTCCGACGTATGGGACAGAACCAGATCGATCATCACGCGGATGCCGAGGCGGTGGGCCTCGGCGATCAGCGCGTCGAAATCGGCAAGCAGGCCGAAGATCGGATCGACGCCGGTGTAGTTCGAGACGTCATAGCCGAAGTCCTTCATCGGCGAGGTAAAGAACGGCGAAATCCAGATCGCATCGACACCCAGCGAGGCGACATGCGGCAGGCGGGCGGTGATGCCCTTCAGGTCGCCGATGCCGTCGCCGTTCGAATCCTGATAGGAGCGCGGATAGATCTGGTAGATCACCGCGCCGCGCCACCAGTCCCGGTCGGCCTGCAATGTGGAACCACTCGGCTCAGTCATGCTCGTATTCATTCCTGTCGACGTCCTTGTATTATCGAAAAGTCTCAGCCGCCCTTGACCGATCCCGCCAGCAGGCCGCGCACGAGGTAGCGCTGCAGGGTAAAGAAGACGATCAGGGGCACGATGATGGTGATGAAGGCCGAGGCCGTGAGGATTTCCCAATTGCCGCCCCGCGAGCCGAGCAGGTTGACCAGACGGCCGGTGAGGACCAGCTCGTCATTGCCGGTTCCAAGGAACACCATGGCGACCAGCAGATCGTTCCAGGTCCACAGGAACTGGAAGATCGAGAAGGACGCAAGGGCCGGGAACGACAAGGGCAGGATGATCTTGATGAAGATGTCGAAATCGCTGGCGCCATCGACACGGGCCGATTCCATGATTTCGCGCGGCAGGCCGGCCATGTAGTTGCGCAAGAGATAGATGGCGAGCGGCAGACCAAAGCCCATATGCGCCAGCCAGATGCCGACATAGGTCTTGGCCGGAACACCGAGAAACGCGCCGACGCCGTTGTACAGTTTCAACAGCGGGATGAGCGACATCTGCAAGGGTACGACCAGAAGGCCGACAACGACGGCGATCAGGATTGCCCGGCCGGGAAACTTCATCCAGGCCAAAGCGTAGGCGGCAAAGGCTGCAACCAGGATCGGAATGATCGTGGCCGGAATGGCGACGGTCAACGAGTTGATGAAGGACGCACCGATGCCTGCGGCTCGCATGACTTCGCGGTAATTGTCGAAGGTAAAGCGCGGCGGGATGGCTGCCGTGTAGAAGATACGCTGGCCGCGCGTGCCTTCCATGCGGGTCGGCGAGACGATCTCGTAACTGCCGTCATCCTTGACGGTCAGTGTCTGGCCGTCGCCGATGTCGGCGGGCGTGCCGGCCTCGAATGCGGTGGGCTGCAGTGGCCGGAAGCCGAAGGCCGAAACCTTTGCATCGCCGCCCTCCAGCAGATTGCCGGCAATGACGAACTTTCCGTCGCGTTCGACCTGCGCTTCAGGCGATGCTGCGCGCCCGGTCAAGTTCTGCGACGACGTGGAAAGAGCTGTCCACCAGCCGGAAACGGCGAGCTGATCCTTGTCGCGCAGCGACGAGATCAGAAGGCCGGCGGTCGGCAGGGTCCACAGGACGACGAGCAGGATCACGGAAATATGGACGACCCAGACGAGTGGCGAGCGGGAAGAAGCAATCATCTCAGTGGCCCTCCATTTCCTTGGCAGCGTTGCGGATGTTCCAGATCATGATCGGGATCACCAACACCATGATGATGACGGCGATCGCAGCACCGCGGCCGAAGTCACCGCCACCGCGGAACATCCAGTCGAACATGAGATTGGCGAGAACCTGGCTTTGCCACTGCCCGTTGGTCATGGCGAGAACGATATCGAAGACCTTGAGCACCAGGATGGTGATGGTGGTCCAGACGACGGCGATCGTGCCCCACATCTGCGGGATCATGATCTTGAAGAAAATCTGCAGGCCATTGGCGCCGTCGATCACCGCGGCCTCGATCGTTTCCTCCGGAATGCCGCGCAGGGCGGCCGACAGGATCACCATGGCGAAGCCGGTCTGGATCCAGATGAGGATGACCATCAGGAAGAAATTGTTCCAGAACGGCAGCGTCACCCAGGCTTCCGGCGTACCGCCGAAATAGACGACGACCGCGTTCAAAAGGCCGATCTGAGCGGTGCCTTCGGCGCGGTAGTCGTAGATGAATTTCCAGATCACCGACGCGCCGACGAAGGAGATCGCCATCGGCATGAAGATCAACGTCTTGGCGATATTGCCCCACCAGATCCGATCGGTCAGCGCCGCGATGATCAGGCCGAAGAACGTCGCTGCGGCAGGCACGACCAGCAGCCAGAGGAAGTTGTTGTAGATCGACTGACGGAATTCGCCGTCGTTGAACATCCACATGAAATTGTTCAGACCGACGAAATTCTCACCCGCCCTGTCATGCAGGCTCAGCCAGACGGACGCGATGACCGGATAGATCAGATAGATGGTCAGCGAGAACAGCGCCGGGCCGAGGAAGAGCCACGGCCGGATAGCATTCGTGATGCGCAGGTTGCGCGAGGCGACCGGACCCGTCAGGCCTTTCGATGGAAAGAGCTTGTCGAGGATCCAGTTCGTGCCAAAGAAATAGGCGGCGCAGGCCAGAACCCCCGCGGCCATCGTGGCGATGGCGAATATCAACTGCTGCATGGCAACTTCCTCCCCCAGGAATGTAAGGCCGGATACGCGGCCTGCCCGCCCCTTTTGCGCAAGGCTCCCGGCCTTTCGGGAGATCAAACGCGACCAGAATAGTCACACCGCTTATTGTGCCCGAACCCGAAATCCGGTTGGCGAGGGTGTGTTGATCCAAAAGGGCTTCTTTTTGTCAGCTTTCCCCAAGCCGCACGCGCCACCTACTCTACCGGGCGGCTTGGCGAACGGCGTTTCAGGCTTCGCGGTCTTTTTGATTGCGGCCCCGGGATTTCATGCCCGGAGCCGCTTTTGGGTAGCAAGGCAGCCGATCTTACTTGATCGAATCCCATGCCTTCTGGGTACCGTCAGCGACGTCCTGCGCCGATTTTCCGCCGACATAATCGACCATGCCGGTCCAAAATGCGCCTGCGCCGATCTTGCCGGGCATCAGGTCGGAACCGTCGAAGCGGAAGGTTGTCGCGTTCAGCAGGATTTCGCCCTGCTTCTTCATCGGGCCGTTGGCATAGGCATCCTTGTTGACGCTCTTCAGCGGCGTCAGGAAGCTCGTCTGGGCCATCCACACTTCATGCGCGATCGGCGTTTGCAGGAACTCGATGAAGGCGCGAGCCGCCGGCGTGTCCTTGGTGATCATGGCCAGCGTGCCCGCGCCGAGAACCGGATTGCCGAGCTCGGGCTTGCTTGCGTAAGGCGGCATGTAGAAGAAGTCTGCATCTTCGCCAACCTTGGTGCCTTCCGGGAAGAAGGACGGGATGAACGATGCCTGATGGTGCAGGTAGCACTTCGGCGGTGACGCAAACAGGCCCTTCGGGCTGTCGCGGAAGTCGGCGGATGCAACGGCTGCTGCGCCACCATCGACATTCTTGTCGTTCTTGGCAAACCAACCGAATTCATCGATGGCGCCGACGACAGCCGGGTCGTTGAACGGGATCGCATTGGTGACCCACTTGTCATAGACGTCGGCAGGCTGCGTGCGCAGCATCATGTCCTCGACCCAGTCGGTGGCCGGCCAGCCGGTCGCACCGCCCGAACCCAGACCAATGCACCACGGCGTGCCGCCATCGGCGACGATCTTCTCGGTCAGAGCCTTCAGCTCTTCCATGGTCTTCGGAACTTCATAGCCCGAATCCTCGAAATTTTCCGGCACGTACCAGACCAGCGACTTCACGTCGATCTTGTAGGGGAATGCGTAAAGAGCCTTCGTGCCGTCCTTGCCGGCATAGGTCGACAGATCGACCCACGACTGGCCAGCGGCATAATTCTCGAGAAGCCATTTCTGGGTCTCGTCGCCAAGCGGCGTCAGGTAACCCTTCGAGGCGAGATCGGCGATCAGGCCCGGCTGCGGCAGGATGGCGACATCCGGAGGACTGCCGGCCTGGGTGTCGATGACGATCTGCTGTTCGTAGTTTTCAGACGAGGAATATTTCACCTCGACACCGGTCGCATCGCGGAAATAGTCGAGCACGGATCCGGCCAGCGCTTCGTCTTCGCCGCGCCAGGGACCAAAGATCGTCAGCGTCTGACCCTTGAGGTCATGGCTCTTCTTGAATTCTTCAAAGCTTGCCCAGTTGAATTTGGAATCTTCGCCCGGCTTGAATTTCAGCTCGGCTGCATTCGTGGCACCCGCCACAAGCGCAAGCGCCGCCACTCCCAACAAGAATGTTCTCTTCACGTCATTTCCTCCCAAGAAAGACCCGGCCTCTTGATGCCGGGCGAACACCGCAGCGCCGCCAAAATTCAAAGCGCTTTGAGTTTGCTAACAAACCATTGCGACAGGCACGAAGTCAAGAGCTTTCCCGTAAAGGGCGAACAAAGGTCCGTTTCCTGCAGTGCAGCGAAGGTTTGCAATGCAATGAAGCTGATTTTTCTGGTTGATAGGCAAAGCCGATGATACAAAATCTGTCGCGCGTTGGGGATGGAAAGCAAAAACAAAATAGAAATCAAAGCGCTTTGGGAGTACGCGCTTGTCATGAACGTGAATTTGAAGCAGCTGGCGGAGATGTTGGGCCTGTCGCAAACGACGGTCAGCCGTGCGCTCAACGGCTATCCGGAAGTGAACGCCGAAACACGACAACGGGTCCTGAGTGCCGTCCGCGAAACCGGCTACCGGCCGAACCGTGCGGCCCAGAGGCTTGCCACCGGGCGGGCCGGTTCGATCGGGCTGGTCATGCCGATCGCCCAAGGCATCGATTCCGATGTGCATTTCGGCGAATTCCTGGCCGGGCTCGGAGAGGAATCCGTCCGGCACGATTTCCATTTCGTCATCAATCCGAGCGCGCCCGACGACGAGGAGGCCACGTTCAAGCGCCTGGCCGCCAGCGGCAACGTCGATGCGCTGTTCCTTGCCTATGTCCGGGCCAACGATCCACGCATTGCCATGCTGAAATCGCTGTCGATCCCATTCGTCGTCCATGGCCGGGCGATCGGCCAGCCGGCCGACTATCCGTTTCTGGATATCGACAATACCGGCGCGTTCTATGATGCGACCCGCCTGCTCATCCAGCTTGGACACCGGCGCATCGCCCTGATCAACGGGCCGGGGAACCTGACCTTCTCCATTCGCCGCATGAAGGGAATGCGGCGCGCGCTTGAGGAAAACGGACTGCGGCTTGACGAGGGTCTGGTCCAGAATTCGCTGATGACGGACGAATACGGCCACCGCGCCATGCAGCAGTTCCTTGAACGGGATCAGCCGCCAACCGCCGTTCTCTGTTCCAGCACGGTGATCGCTCTCGGCGCCGTCCGGGCGATCAACCGGGCGGGTTTGCAGATGGGCGAGGATATTTCGCTGATTGCCCATGACGACGTGTTGCCGATGCTGAAGCCGGAAAACTTCAGCGTGCCGCTGACGACGACGCGCTCATCCTTGCGTGCAGCCGGCGCCCGGATCGCGACGCGGCTGATTTCGCGTATTCTCAAGACCGGCGAATATCCGGAACAGGAACTCTGGCGCACTGAACTGATCGTCAGGGCCTCGACCGGCCCCGCGCCTAGATCATAGAGCGATCGTTTACAACGTCAGAACTTTGGCGCCGTCTTGCCGGCCTTGCGATAGGCGGCGATCACCGTGTTGGCCATCAGCATGGCGATGGTCATTGGACCGACACCGCCCGGCACTGGCGTAATGACGGCTGCGACCTCGGCGCATTCCGCAAAGGCAACATCGCCGACCAGACGGGACTTGCCCTCGCCTTTTTCCGGTGCTGCGATGCGGTTGATGCCGACATCGATCACCGTGGCGCCGGGCTTGACCCAATCGGCCTTGACCATCTCCGGACGGCCGACGGCGGCGACCAGGATATCGGCATTGCGGCAGACGGCGGCCAGATCCTTGGTGCGCGAATGGGCGATGGTCACCGTCGCGTTGGCGGCAAGCAGCAGCTGCGCCATCGGCTTGCCGAACAGGTTTGAGCGGCCAATGACGACGGCATTCAGGCCGGAGAGATCTTCGCCATGTGTGCGCTTGACGAAGACCATGGCGCCAGCCGGCGTGCAGGAAACCAGACCGCCATCGAGATCGCCGGTTGCCAGCTTGCCGGCATTGACGACATGCAGACCATCGACATCCTTTTCCGGCAGGATCGACTGGATGATCGCTTCCGAATTGAAATGTTTCGGCAGCGGCAGCTGGACGAGAATGCCGTGCAGGCTTTCATCCTTGTTGAGGGCCTGAACGAGAGCAGCCAGTTCCTCCTGCGTCGTCTCCTCCGGCAGCGTGTGCTGGACCGAGGTGAAACCGCATTCCTTGGCCATCTTGCTTTTCGAAGAAACGTAGGCGTGACTTGCCGGGTCGTTTCCGACGATGACGACGGCGAGACCGGTCTGGACGCCAACCTGATCCTTCAGCGTCTGCGATGCTGTTTTCACGGCATCGATCACCGACGCTGCAACTTGCTTGCCATCAATCACGGTCGTCACGGCGTTCTCCCAGATTCTCGTTTGTTCTGTTCAGTCTAGTTTCAGCAAAAAATAGCGTTGGCCTCAATGCGTCCTATGCTGTTCAGATCGCATAAATTCAAGGCTGGCGCGATGATGACGATGCGGAAACACCCTTGCGGCCTGATTTTCCTGAATTGCCGAAAGATGGGCGGACAGGCCACGCGCGCCGCCGGCTGGATGCAAGACCGCTAATGGCGGCCGCCGGCCCGCAGTTTCGCATAATGTTCGACGCGGTTGCGCAGGGCACGCAAGTTTTCCTGAACCAGGGCGATATCGTTGCCGTCAACATCCTTGTCCTGCATCTCGCGCAGATAGTCCCGCAGGCCGGATGGCGTCATGTCCGGGCGCTGGGGAAAGACGGAAAGAGCCGCCGCTGAGGCTGCTGCGTGATGAGCCGATGGCATGCGCGGGCGGTATTCGGCCGCTGCCGGAAGAGGTTCATCGGCATGACGCTGCGGTCCCGGGCCATCCGGATAATGATCGTCCCTGCCCGGCGGATCGCGCTGCGGCGTGGCCGGAGCGGTGCGGTTCGAGCCCTGGAGCAGTCCCTTCAGACTGCGATAGACGCCGAGCGTCACGCCCAGTCCGACGCCTGCCATGAAGCCTGCGATCATTCCGCCAATCGCAATCAACTTGCGTGAAGGCCCCGCCGACTGCAGCGGCGGCTCCGCCGACGAGATTACGCGGATGTTTTTCGAGGTCAGCTTTTCCTCCTGGCCGGTTTCGCTCGCCCGCTTCAGGAAGGATTCGTAGATTGTTCGCGTCGCATTGGCCTTGCGCTCCAGCTCGCGCAGCTCGATAAAACCGGCCGACGAAGTGACCTGCTGCGCCTTCAGAACCGCCAGTTGCTGAACGAGATCGGTCTCGGTGCGGCGTGCGCGGTCCAGCTCGGTCTGTGCCGCCGCCTCGATACGGCGGAGTTCGTTGCCGATTTCCGAGCGTGCGACATCAAGCGACTGGACCGCTGCAAGTCTCTGCGGATGGCGCGGACCAAGGCTTGCATCCAGCGCACCCAACTGGGCACGGGCCTGAGAATGTTGCTTGCGCAACTCCTGCAATGTGATCGAGCTGAGTTCTTCCGGGAACGCTCCGGTGAGCACATCATCCAGCCGGGTCTTCGTAACGACCTCGACTTTCGCCCTCGCATCGGCGATGCGGTTTCGCACGGCGCCGACCTGATCATTAAGGGAAAACAATTGCTTGTCTGAGATCAGTTCCCCATCCGCACCGACGATATCATGATCGGCCTTGTATTTCTCGACCGCATTCTCAGCCGCATCGAGTTCTTTCTGAAGCTCCGTCAGGCGACTGTCGAGAGCGGCGGTCGTTCGCTGGAAGAACCCGGATTGTGCCGCCTGCTCCTCGTTCAGGAAGGTGGTCACCAGGCGATTGGCGATCAGCGCCGATTTTGCCGCATCCCGGCTTTTGACATCGACAGTGACAATGAAGGTTTTCGGATCGCGTGATACCGCCACGGCATTGCTCAGCTTTTCCAGCGTCTGCGGATTAACCCCGGATTGAGGCGCGGGCTGCGCCTTACGCGGCGAGACGATATCGCGGATGAGACCGATTCCGGCCGCAAGGCCGCCTTTGCCCGTGGCGGCGCCACCGAATTCCGGATCGCGGTCAAGCCCCAGGTCGACGGCAACCTTTTCCAGAACCGTGCGGGAGCGCAATACTTCCAGCTGACTGTCCACCAGAGCCAGGATCGCTTCGGTTGCCAGGCTTTCCTTGGATAGATCGGAATCCGTCAACCGCACTTCGCGGGGGTCGACGTAGAGCTTGCTCTCGGCCACATAGACACTCTGCGTCGACATCGCGACGAGCACCCCGCCGACAGCACCGACAATCGTCAGGACCACGATGATTTTTCGCACCTGCCAGACAGCGGTCAGGATCGTCAGGAGATCGATCAGCGGCCGGTCCTGCTGGTCCATATAGGCCTCGGAACCGACCGTCGGGGCGTAGGCGGGGCCGTGCGGAATTCCTGAAGTCTGCGCTGGTGCCGACTTAGTGTTCTGGAACCAGCCGAAAAGACGCGCAGTCATTTTTCCGGAAGCCACCGCTTCGGGCTGGTGGACCGGTTGCGTCCCATCGACCGGCGCCTTCGGTTTGGCAGCCGGGCCAGCCAGACGGTTCAGCAACTCGTTTGCATTGCGCGCAACAGGAGCACCGGCGCGAGCCGACGTCCTTGAACGCAGCAATCCGTCGGCCTCATCCGACACCCGGTCGAAGGGAGGCTGGCGGCCAGCAGTCCGCTTTTTGTCTTCCGGATCGAACATCAATGCCTGCAAACGCCCGCAACCGGGCAAAGTGACGAGTTATGAATGAAGCTTAAGTTTTTGTGGCAAACAAACCGTTAACAAGCTGCGGTTAACGCGCCCACGATCCAGTTCAATCCATGCTTTCAAACCCCTCATTAAGCTTTACCGGTTAGAAACAGAACTGGCCATCCGGATCCCCACTCGTGATCGATTTCGCAAAGACCCTCTACGCGCGCCACAGCAGCGTCATTCACGCCTACATGTCGATGACAAGCGGCTCGGCGGGCAGGCTTGTGCTGTCGTTGGTCTACTTCATCTGTATCGCCAACGGGCTGTCGATCGCCGACTTCGGTCTTTTCGCCACCGCGTCTGCTGCCGGCATCATGATGTCACGGGTCCTTGCCTTCGGTTTCATATCACCGCTCTACCGGGTCGCGACCGTCAAGCCGTTGCTGGTTGGCACCTATACCTGCGGGTTCGTTGCTGGCGCCCTCATGTCCCTGCCTTTGATCGCGGCTCTCTCTCTCGCCGTCTATCATGCTGTTTTCGCGCGTGATATCGGGCTTCCCGTTTTCCTCGGCTTCATGGTAGCCGAAATCATCTGCTGGCGTGGGCTGGAGGTCGTGGTCATCGTCCTCAACGGGCTCGGGCGCTTTGGCCGTGCTGCCCTTCTCGTGGTTATTGGTACAGGCATCCGTACCGCCGCAGCGCTGGCTTTCTCGCTGTTGCATTCCTCTTCGCTCAGTACATGGGCACTCTTGTACGTTGGTGCCAACCTGCTTGCCCTCCTGATCGCCGTCATCTGGTTTTTCCCCAAAGGGCGGCTGCGTTGGCGTCCGCGATTGTATATCCGCCGCTGGGCAGATTCTGTCTCGGTCGCAGGAGCAGAGGTGCTGTTTTACGTTCAGTCGGAATTCGACAAGATCGCCGTCCTTGCGATCGGCGGACCGGAAGTTTCCGGAATTTACGCGATCATCATGCGGCTTGCCGACCTCACAGCGTTGCCGGTACGCTCGTTCAACACACTGTTGGTACAGAAGATCATGCGCACGCCCGGTACCATCGCGTCCTGGCGTACCCGGCTGACAATCGAGACCCTGGTGGCGGTTACATCTTTCCTGGCGATTGCCGCCATGGCGATCTACCTCTGGATTTTCCCGCGCGGACTTGGAAACAATGTCGCTCAGGCTGCGCCCTATCTCATGGCCGTCCTTCTTGTGCCCTCGTTCCGCAATCTGGTCGAGTACCACTCTGAGTTGCTTTATGCGACAGGCCGCACGGTGCGCCGGATCACCAATCTGGTGATCGTTGGGACTGCCAAAATCATCCTGCTCGCCGTGGTTTTTGGGCGCAGCACGGATACCGACTATTGGGCACCTCAGCTCAACGGCGTCTATCTGGCACTTTATGGTGTGTCCTTCGCCTTGACCTATATGGCGCTCCGCCGTGACACGGGCCGCGTCATATAAAAGCTGTCACGCAGCCCGTTCGAGAACGACGTTGCGGATATCGGCGAGATCATGGCCGACGAAGGACTGAACGCCGATACCGATCTGGTGCGGTGCCATTTCCCGCATGAAATGCCTCAAACCGCTGATATCGCGCGTATAACTGTCGTCGAACCACAAAACATGGCAGAGGCCGTCCGGCGAAGCGGCATGGCCCTTGCCCATCAGCACCTCATCGACAAAACGGCCGTATATAGTGCATTCCGAGAATTGCCGCGACCGGATCATCGTCCGGATCCAGCTGCGCCCGTGCAGCGCCTCAACATGATCGAGCAGCGCCCGGCAGCTGCCGGTGCGCCAGGCAATCAGCGTGTTGATGTAGTCGTTCGCCGGCAGGCTGAAGGGGCCAATCCCCAGCAGCCGATCGGAATGGGCCAGCCATTCGAGGTGATTGGAGCGCATGCGCTCGCCGATGCCGCCATCCTTGCGATAGAGGGTCAACCGGTCGCCCTGCCACAGGTTTGCAGGATCGAAGTCACGCAGGAAGACCACATCGGAATCAACAGCGAACATCGCCGCTTCGTCTATATGCCGGGACAGGGCCAGCCGGCGCAACTGCTGAACGTGCCAGCCGCGCAACGGCAGGCTGTAAGGACTGATCCAGAGCTTGCGCCGCCCCGCCGACATCGGGTCCGGAATGGCGCGCAGCCACCAGGGCAAGAGATCGCTTTCACTGACGACCTGCCGGCGCGTCCCTTCCAGCTGCCGGAACAGCGCAACGTCGAAGGGGGCGACGAGCAGGTAATGGACCCAGTCACCTTTCAGGCGCATGTCCATGCTCTCGCACAGCAGACGGCAACGCTCGAAATCATTGGCGTAGGAGGCTGTAACGACAGCTGTGCGCATGATGGCTTCCGTCAGAACGATTGTGATCCGGCGTGATGCCCATCGACAGGCGACGAACCCTCACGCCCTTTCAGCTTGTGGCGAAGCACATAGTATATGAACAAGGGGTTTCCGAGGATATAACGGCGCCACAGACGGCGCGGCTCGACGACCAGCCGATGCAGCCATTCCAGACGCAGGCGCCGCATGGACACAGAGGCGCGCGGCACTTCCTCGGCCATGAAATCGAACAGTGCACCGACGCTGAGCACCAGCCGAGCGTGGCCCGGGCCAACATGACGGTCAATCCATTTTTCCTGCTTCGGGCTTCCCATGGCGATCAGGAGGATATCCGGCCTGACGGCACGCACCATGGCCATGACGTTGTCGGATTGCTCAGGATCGAAAAATCCGTCCGAAACCGGAATGAACTGGTGCCACGGCGCATGCTTCTGGAAATTTTCCGCTGCGCGTTTGAGAACATCCGAACGTGCACCGACCATGGCGACACGCCTCGGCGTCGTCATATAGGTCATCAACGCCGGCACGAAGTCCGTGCCATTCAGATTGGCTGGAAAGGCTTTCCCATGAAACAGCATGGACGCCAAGTCCATGCCATATCCATCCGGTAATACGATCTGGCGATTAAGGACGGCCCGGTATTCCGGGTCCTGCATCATCAGATTGGCGTTGTGGGCATTGAGAAACGATATCACCGTCTGCCCGATCGGCAGCGAAGCGATTGAATCGGCAAAGGCGAAGGCATCCGCCCAGCCGAAATCGCAGACCTGCATGTCGAGGATCGCTCTTTGCGACGCGACGATGGTTGTACCAGGAAAGACGTTCATCGGGATTTCCCTCCCTCGTGCATGGCCAGGCCATACGGCGCACTGTTGGTTTTCCGGGTCATGGATTGTGTTTCGCCCTGCATTCTGCCGGGGGGCTGACGGGTTGCCGCAAGCGGCGCGCCAAACCGCGAAAGCCCCTCGCCCATCGTCGCGAGCAACAGGTTTTTCTGCGCCTGATGAAAATCAGCGCCGGAGGAGCGCTGGCGGTTACCGGCCCGAACCTGCGCGACCTTTCCAATCAAGAGCCGCGCAAAATCCGCCGGATCGTCTGCAACTGCGCAGTTTTCCGGAAGCACGCCAATGCCGCGCAGCGAGGCGTTTGTCGCAACACTTGGCAAGCCCAGCTCGAAGGTCTCGATGGTCTTCAGCTGAACACCCGTCCCGCCACGGCTGATCAATGGAATGATTGCGCCGGCCTCAACGAAGGCACGTGCATCCGGCACCCGCCCAAGCAGGCGCACGCCGGGATGCGCGATTACCTGCGCGTCCGGCAAGTGCCCGGCAATGCCGATCGATATGTCACCGGGCAGCAATGGCACCACCCTCGACAGAAACCAGTCTAGGCCGATGCGATTGGCCTTCCAGCTCCAGGTGCCGATCAGGGCAAGGTCATGCTCAGGTGCCGTCTCGTTCACGGTTTGCGGCACGTCCCAGCGCGTCACCAGCGGCAGGACGGCGGCACGGCCGGAAACCGCATGGCCAAACCCGAAACGATCAGCGTCGGCAAAAGTCCAGACCGCCGAGGCAGCCTGCGTCAATTGCCGTTCGAGACGGCGCAGATGATGGGCCTCGCGTTTGAACAGCAGCCGTTCCAACCGGGTGGATGCAGTGGCGGCATTTTCAAGCGCCGAATCCGCCTCGACATTGTGCGCGACGTAGATCGTCTGATGCTTCTGGAAGACATCGGCGAAGGCACCGGGCAGCTGTACGGAATTGAGGACGATACCGTCAAACGGTTGAAGCCCCTGCAACAGCGTTTCGATCTGCGCTCGCTTGACCTGCAGCATCTTCGCCGACGAAAGGGTCGTGCGGTTGAGCATTGCCGCCATCAGCCAGCGCAACTTCGTTGCCCGATCGACCCTGGCATTGGTCACTTCGAGTTCGCCAAGTAGATGCATGTCTCCACCCGGGGCCACAGCCTGACCGGGCTGCAGGTAGCCGATCACGCTTACCCGGTGGCCGAGAGCGCGAAGCCCTTCCAGGACAGTACGATTGGCGATGTCGAACCCCGACGAAGGGTTTTCCACCGGTACCAGCGAGGAAACGAAAACCAGATGCATGCTGCCACACGAGACTTGAGAACAACTGTCCCGACTATAGCAACACGGCGTGAAATGACCTTTAAGCCGTTCATTCAAAAGCAAATTCAGAAATTTAGCGTCTGTTTAGGAAGATTTGCTTTAGTGCTTGCCAGATATTCGCCTTTGACAGGTCTCCCCATGCCCCCGTCCCCCAACGATGTGACCGTTTTTTACCAGACGACGCTTGAGGCAGCGGGCGCCATCGAACTCGTCGTCACCTTGCCGACATTCAGGCGGCCCGAACATCTGTTGAAAACCTTGAGAACCGTTATTTCACAGGCCCCTGGCTGTCCTTTCGCGATCGTCGTGATGGAGAATGACGCGGATGGGCTGGAAGGTGCGAGCGCGGCAAAAATGTTCTTTGCCGATCATCGGATCAATGCGCTCATCGTCATCGCGCACCAGCGCGGAAATTGCCACGCCTACAATGCCGGCTGGTCGATGGCGCTTGCGACCTATCCCAATCTGAAGGCCATTGCGGTGATCGATGACGATGAGATCGCATCGCCGGATTGGCTCGACAATCTCATTTCGGTACACCAACAGACGCAGGCCGACCTGGTGGGGGGGCCGCAGCTGCCGGATTTCGAAGACAGGACGCGCAACGATCAGAAACGGCACCCGGTCTTTATGCCTCATTACGAAACGACCGGTCCTGTTCCGATCCTTTATTCGTCCGGAAACGTGCTGGTTGCGCGGCCTGTGCTCGATGCGATGCCGCGGCCGTTCCTCGATCCGCTGTTCAATTTCATCGGCGGGGGAGACAGCGACTTCTATCGCCGTTGCCGCGAGAAAGGCTTTACGTTCGCCTGGGCCGCTGACGCCTGGGTGGCGGAGAGCATCTCGGCACGACGAACGGAGGCATCCTGGATCAGGGCGCGAAGCCTTAGAAACGGCGCGATCTCGGCATTGCTCGAACATCGCGCGGCACCGGGGTTTCGTGGCCGTGCTAAGACAATCGCCAAATCGCTTGCGCTGCTTGCGGCGTCGCCGTTTCGTGGTGTGCGATTGTGGAAATCAAGCAGCCTGCCATCGGCGGGGCTTTACCACTTCTACGTGGCCTGCGGCCGCCTGATGATGGAATTCGGGCTGGTCAACGAGCAGTATCGCAACCCGGAAAAGAACTGACGAAATTTGGCTTTCGGATCAATGTCCGGCCGCGGCAGCGCGCTTTTCGCTTTCGGGCATCTGGTCATGGGCCGTTTCGCCGTTCTTATCGACGATCGGAACCGGCTTGCGCTGCTTTTCGTTGGCGGAATTGGCGATACGGGCAACGTCTGCCTTTGAGAGATATTCGAGCTGCTCGATCAGCACATCGAAGATCACTTCGTCACGCAGCTGCTTGTTCAGCCCCTCCTTCACCTTCGTCTTGAAGGTGGCGAGATCGAAATTGCTGGTATCGGCAACATTGATCAGCTTCTGGCCGACGAGAATGTCGAACAGCGCATTCGTCACCGATTCCTTGAGCGGCACGTCCAGCATCTTGGCTTTCGCCTTGTCGACGGTGAAGGACAGCTTGGTCAGGAAATAGCCCTGCACGGCGCCATCGGTGATGACCGGGACGGTAATCAGCTCACCCTGCACATATTCCTGCAACGCGCGGCGTTCCGCCTCCGCATCCGTTTCCACCGGCGCCGATGCATGCTGGATCGAAAAATAGACGGATCCGAGCGATACGGCGCAAATCCAGACACCGGTGAAAACGAGCTTCAGCATCAGAAGTCGCCGTAGCGGAACTGCTGTTCGGTATAGATGCCGTCCGCATCGGCTTCCTGCACGGCAGTCTTCAGAAGATCGACCACCGAGCGGCAGGCTTCCATATGCGCGTTCACCTTCTGCGAATTCATCACGAGCTTCGTCTTGATGTGCTGCGTCTGCGAGACGAATGCCGGCGAAATCTCGTTCGGCGAAGCGTCGCGGTGCAGCATCGTCAGCTCATAGAGGCAACGGCTCTTGCGGGCATTCGACGTCTTCAGGTCGAAGCTCGGATCGATGCCGATCCGGGTGTTTTCATTGTCGAGGATCATTTCGAGACGCCCCAGCACGTTCTGGATACGCACGTCACTCGATGCTGCAACTTCCATTCTTTGGCTCCCGTTGGCGCTGGCCGCACGCGGGGCTGAGCCCGTGGCGTGGTCTGTGCGCGAAACTTCTGTATCAGGTCAGCCCGGCATGTCCGGGATAGCCTCAAGCTTGCTCGTTATTGCCTTGCGTGCCCATGAAATCGGCGACCGCCTTGCGCTGGTATTCCTGCACCATGCTCAGCGCGACATTGTTGTCATTGCCATCGAGCGACGCATTGACCCGGTCCGGCGCGTCCGACCCGACGATCCGGTCGGTGACCATGCGCTCGGCAATCCCGACACCATCGCCCTGCGCCATGACGTTGCCGATCTGCTCGGCCATCATGCTTTTCCACATGTCGCCAGACGTACCCTTGCCATAAACCTCTTCGCTTTCGGTGGGGAGCATCGACTTGACGAAGTTCTGCAGCACCATGGCCTCGAATTTGCGATAGCTTTCCGGAATCTTCTTGGCTTCGGCTCGATTGGTGATGTCGCCGAGGCTGTTGGTCGGGCTGTCCTGATTGAGGACGGCAACCGTGTTCGCAAAACCGTTGCCATTTTCGGCAAGGCTCGTCGCCTGAAAGGCGGCGCGATTGGCTTTCAGCCGCGCCTGCGCTTCCTGAACCTCAGCGGGATCGGCGGCGCGCACAACATCCATCACCAGGTCGCTTGGAGGAGAAATGGCCATGCGGTATCCTCTTGGGTCACGAAGTAGCCGCGCGCATGCCTGCGTGCTGGCTAAAATCCCATAATTTCAGCGTTTTAAGCGAACGGTTCGGACGCAATCCGCGACCGTTCCTGACGCTGCATTATGACCCGCCAACCTTACCGGAAGCTGGTGACTTGCTCATCACATGCTGGTCGACGAGATCGTAGATGGCATCGTCCGCCTCGGCGCGATCTTCCAGAACGCGTGCGTCCTTCATGTTTTCCTCCAGCCGGTCGCCCTTTGCCCGTTCCTTGAGAACGCGGGTTTCATGCCCCTGCTGGATGTCCAGGAGCATCTGGTCCTTGAGCGCAAGACGGCCAAGCTGAGAGGCATAATGTCCTGAAAACATGGCGTGCAGCGGACTGGCCGAGCCCATGGCATCGACCACGACATCGATGGTTTCAGCAAGATCGCGGCGCTTCCTGGCGGTTTCGGCCAGATCCCGCTCCGCCATCTGTTCCAGGTGCCGCTGCACAGTGACGAGGCGCTTGAGTTTCTCCGACCGGTTTTTCACCTGCACTAGCTCCCTTGCATCATCGGGCCGAAGCCATCGGCAAACAGCTTCAGCATCGCTGCGATGCCCAGATAGAGAAGAAACATGCCGCCCATGATCAGATAGGGCAGCGAGATGAAATAGAGCGGCATCTGGGGCGCCAACTTGTTGACCATGCCGATGGCAACGTTGAACAGCAGGCCGTAAATGATGAAAGGGCTCGCCAGCCGCAGCATGATGGAGAAGGTCATCTCGAGCGCATTGGTCAGCGTGATCAGCACACCCTGCGGATCAAAGCCGATGCCGAGCGGCATGACCTTGTAGGAATCGACGATGCTCGACAGGATGACATGGTGGAAATCGAGCATGAAAAGAACCATCAGGCCGGCAAAGCTGATCAGGTTGGTCAACTGGTTTTCGGCCGTGTCTTCCAGTACGTCCGCGGCCGGGGGAGCGTTGAAGCCGATCATCATCGTGATGACCGTACCGGCGAATTGAAGCCCCAGAACATAGTATCGGGCGATCAGGCCGATGACGCCGCCGATGACCGTTTCCGTCGCGACGATGTAGATATAGGTATGCCCCTTGCCGGAAATTTGCGGATAGATCTCATTCCACATGATCGGCAGCACAGCCATCGAGATCGCTAAAGCGATGAAGATACGGATCTGCACCGAGACGCGGGCCGTCGAAAATCCGGGCATGACCATGATGCAGGCGCCGATCCGGCAGAATGCGGCGAAAAGCGCCAGCACTGTGCCTTCAGGGTCGGTGATCATGAAATCGAGCCAATGATCTTTATCTCGAGGCCCTTGGCGAGCTCGACATGCGAGAGGACCGGCAATGTTGCAAAAAGACGCTCGATGATCATGCGCACATAAGAGCGGGATTCGGGCGAACTTACCAGTACGAACGGCATGCCACGGTCAAGATGTTCACGGATAACCTTGGTTGCCTGCTCGCTGAACTCTTCAAGATGGCGCGGATCGATGTCGAATTCGACGATTTCGCCCTTTGCATCGCGCTTCAGCGCCTGGTGGAAGACCATGTCCCATTTGTTGCCGAGACGCAGGACCCGCAGCGTGCCGTTGTCGGCAAGATCGCCACACAGCTGCTGCGACATGCGGACACGAACGTGTTCGACGATCTGCTCGGTCTTCCGGACATGGGGAGCGAGTTCGGCGACCGCTTCGAGGATCAGATGCAGGTTGCGGATCGAGACGCGCTCGGCCAGGAGCAGTTTCAGCACGGCCTGCAAGCCGGAATAGGACATGTGCGAAGTGCAGATTTCGTCGGCCAGTTTGCGGTATTCCGGGTCCAGCCGCTCGATCAGGATTTTCACGTCCTTGTAGGACAGAAGCTGCGGCAGGTTGTTGCGGATGACTTCCGACAGATGCGTCAGGACCACCGAGACGTTGTCGATCGGGTGGAAACCTTCGCGCTTCAAGTCTTCGGTAAAGGTCTCCAGGATCGACACGGCGGGCATGCCGAAAGCGGGTTCGCGGATTTCGTCGCCCGGAACGCTCGGCTTGCGGCCGCCACCGGTGACGACGATGACTTCGCCGACGCGCACGGTGTTGGATGCGATCGTCGTGCCGTGGATACGGATATGGTAAGCCTTGTCGGGAATACTGATATCGTCGGAAACCTTGATTTCCGGAACGATCAGGCCGTACTGACCGGCGAACTTGCGGCGCATCTTGCCGACGCGGAACGCCAGTTCCTGATGGGCTCCGAGAAGACGGGTGGAGACCTGCTTGCCGAGCAGCAATTCGATCTCGGCTGTTTTCAGCACCGACTTGACCGAATCCTTTTCGCTGTCCGTCTTCAGCTGTGCCGTCTGCTGGTCCTGATCACGCTTGAGCTTGTTGGCCGCAGCCAGCTGACGGGGGATAACCCAGCTGAGGAAGGCCATGCCGCCGCCAAGAACCGCGAACGGAAAGAACGGCAGACCAGGCATGAACGCCAGCATGAGGATCAGGCCAGACGCCACCATCAGCGCGCGGGGGTAGCCACCGAGCTGATTGATGACTGCCTGATCGGTCGAACCGGACGTGCCGCCGCGCGAAACGAGCAGGCCTGCCGCGAGCGAAACGATCAGGGCCGGGATCTGTGAAACCAGACCGTCGCCGACCGACAGCTTGACAAAGACGTCCGCGGCTTCGCCGATCGACATATCGTGGCGGACATAACCGATGATGATGCCACCGAAAACGTTGATGGCGGTGATCAAAAGGCCGGCGATCGCATCGCCGCGCACGAACTTGGAGGCACCATCCATCGAACCGAAGAAGGAGCTTTCCTCTTCCAGTTCACGCCGGCGCCGTTGCGCTTCCTTTTCGTCGATCAGGCCGGCCGAAAGGTCGGCGTCGATCGACATCTGCTTGCCGGGGATGGCGTCGAGGGTAAAACGCGCGCCGACTTCGGCGATACGCGTTGCACCCTTGGTAATGACGATGAAGTTCACCGTGATCAGGATCAGGAAGACGATCAAGCCGATGACGAAATCGCCACCCATGACCAGTTCGGCGAAACCGGCGATGACGCCGCCGGCCGCGTCGTGTCCTTCATGACCGTGCGAGAGGATGACGCGCGTTGTCGCAATGTTGAGCGCCAGCCGGATCATGGTGGAGATCAGCAGGATGACCGGAAAGGACGAGAAATCCAGCGGCTTCTGGATCCACAGTGAAACCATCAGGATGAGCACGGAGAAAGCGATGGAGAAGGCAAGCCCGACATCGATCAGAAACGGCGGTATCGGCAGAAAGAGGATCGACAGGATCGCGACGATGCCGAGCGCGAAGCCGATATCCCGGCCTTTGGGCGCGACTTTCGGAATGATCAGTGCAGGAGGTTGTGCCATCGGAAATTCCGTCTCTTCATGAGAGGCGGACAGCATTCATACCTGCTGCCCAAACTAAGCAGCAGGCCTAACGCACCAAACTTGCGCGAAGGTGGCATCGATGCCGAAAGGAGGATGCAAATGCGCTTTTACCACAGCCGTCCGATTTTCCGGTCGCCGGCCGTTCAGAAGCCGGTTTGAATGCGGGAAAAGACAACGTCGGTGAAGATGGATATCTGCGCGCCAACGAAGGAGGCAGAAAGGGCAACGGTCACCAGCACGGCCAGGATCTTTGGCACGAAGGTCAGGGTCATTTCCTGAACCTGGGTCAGCGCCTGAATGAAAGCGATGACGACGCCGACCACCATGGCGGCAACAACGGCGGGCCCGGAAGCGACGACCACAGTCCAGATCGCCGCTTGCACGATATCGAGGGCATCCGCCTCATTCATTGGCTATCACTTTATGGTTACACCCGGACCGACGACAAGTTCCTTGCCGCTATCAAGCACCGCGATGATTCCGTCGGAGTATAGCTTTACTTCCTTGACGACACCAGTTGTCTTGCCGTCGGCGCTGGTCACCGTCTTGCCGATGACGGCATTGGCCTCACTGAGCGATGTGCGCTGCAGCAGGCTTTCCAGGTTGGTGTTGGTTTTGATCGTCTGCTCGACCTGCGAGAAGGTCGCCAGCTGGGCGATCTGCTGGGTCGAATCCATCGGCTCGGTCGGATCCTGGTTCTTCATCTGGGCCACGAGCAGCTTGAGGAAGCTGTCATAGTTCAGGGTTGCCTTTGCCTTGTCGGCCCCCGATTCCGTTCCCGACGCCGTGGGCACGTAATTGTTGGCTGTGTTGACGCCGCCTACCGCCATGGTGCGATCTCCTTGCGAATCTGTTCGATCGTTGCCGGGGTGATTTCCTGGTCGTTCAAGATCCTGTCTTCGACAGCATAAAGACCACGGATCGCCTTCAGCGCGTCAAAGGCGCGCCCTTGAGTGACCATGCCGTCGATCTTCTTCAACTCCGAGACGACCTCGTCATTCTTGAAGCATGTCAACAGCATCACCACCGACTTGCGGAACATGTTGGTCGACTGTTCGGCACCTTCGGGATTGATCAGGATCATCTGGGCGATGAAATAGAGCTGCTTCAGCGGGGTTGTCGCGTCTTCCGGCTGCAGAACGTGATTTTCAAGCAGGAAGGTGACGTCGTTCAGGAATTCAACGGCGACCTTGCGATCGACGCGCAACACCGCCCCGTTGACAAAAATCCGTTCGCCCGACTTGAGCGAGATACGCAGTGTGCTCTTCATTTGAGTCCATCCCTGATGATGGTTGTGATATCGATAATGCCCTGGAAGTTCGAGGATTCGCGTTTGCGAATCTTTTCCGTCTCTCCGAGAATCCAGATGGCTATGGAAATAAGGTTGGCGCGCAATTCGTCATTGAGCTGATTGTCCGAAGCGCGCAGATCCTCGATAAACCGGATCCAGACCCGCCTGGTGTAGTAGATCGCCTCGATGGCCTCCCGCGAGTACCCTTTCTGCTGTTTTGCGGCTGTCAGCAGCGCAATCGAGCGATCGAGCACCTGCCGTTCGCGATCCTTGGAGTCGGCAACGCCGTCCTCCATGATCTCGGCGTAAGAAAACTGATACATTCAGACATCCTTCATGTTTGTCCTGGTCCTCACCGCATCAGAGGAAATTTATCAAACTCAACTGCTGAAGCCGCGAGGTCAGCGTGTAGGAGGTCTCGAGCTGGGTCTGCAAAGTCTTCAGCATGGTGGAGGCTGCGAAAGTATCGATCCCCTCCAGATCCAGCTGATTGGCCTTGATGATCTTGGTCTGCGCGTCGATCGAGGTGTTGGCCTTCTTCACGCGCTCCTGCGACAGGCCGAGATTGCTCTGCACGCTGATCAGGCCCGTTACCGCAGCACCCATGTATTCGATCGCCTTGCCGGTGACCACGCCGCGAACTTCATCGCTCAAGCCGACGCTGAGAAGTTCCGAGGAAATGATGCTTGCCAAGGCAAATTTGCGCGCGCCTTCGGCATTGATATTCGCTGAACTCTGGATGACTTCATTGGCGCTGATGCGGCTTGTCATGTTCTGGCTGGACGCATCCGACCAGTCTGTCCATTTGGAGCCTGGTACAGACGGATCAGCATACATCGGCGCCAGCGAATTCTCAATGAAGTCGGTCATCTGCGCTTTGGTGAACTGCGTGACCGAGGTCAGCGGTGGCACTTGGACCGGTTGCGACGCGATAAAGGTCGAGAGAGCCGCATCATAGGATACCTTCGCATCCGATGTGGCCGAGTATTCGGTAAAGGGCTGCACATCGGTATTGATGCCGGAGAACAGATACTCCCCGTTCAAAGACGTGTTGGCCGCCGACGCGAACGTCGACATGGCCGCCTTGTTCTGGTCCTGCGCAATCTTCAAGAGATCGGCTGTGCTGTTATCCCGGAACGTCGTCAGCGAGTTCAGCGTCTTCTGTGCAGCATCCTGCATTGTCTTCAGGGCTTCCTGAGATCCAGAAAGCCTTTGATTGACGATGGAGTTGGTGCTTTTCAGCGTCGCAAGCCGGTCGAGTTGAGATGAGATATTGACCGACCGCGACGTCGACGCGCCCAAAGCCAGACCGTAGTCGGCATGAACCCCTGTCGACACTTCGTCATTCAACTTCATCATTTCCACCTGACCCCGTTGAATGGTCAGGCGCATGGCATTTTGAACAGCCAGATTGGAAACGAAAGACGCTTTCATGATTTTATCCTACAGCTTGCAGAAGGGCGGCCATCATGGCGTCCACTGTACTGACCAATTTCGCCGATGCCTTGTAAGACTGCTCGAGGTCGAGCAGCTGCGACAATTCCTCGTCAAGACTGACGCCTGTGACGTTGCTCAAGGCATCCTGCGTCCGCGACAGCATGGCCGTCTTGTTGTCATTGGCGGTCGATGCGCCGCTGCGCTGTTCTTCCAGCCAGCCGATCGAGGACGCCGAGAATTCCAGAATGCTGCTGGAGCTATCGAGGCCGGTGGCGGGATCGAACGTCATGTCGGCACTGAGCGATGTCAGAAACTTGTCCAGAAGCGCCGTGTAGCCGGATCCGCCTGCTGTATTCGACTTGTAGGCGGGGCCGTTGAAGCCGCCATCGCGGACAAGTGTCGGATTGCCCGCCGCGAGTGGATTGACCGTCAGCGACGCGGCCATACCGGGAACAGCTGTGCCGGCTGCCGGAACGGTCGCACCTGCCCACGTAAAGAGACCCGGTTGTGCCGTCGTGACGGGCGTGGTGTTTTCCTGGAACAGCGTGACCAGGCCGCGCGCGATCTCGTCGAGCTGTGACTGGAACTTGGGTGCGAGTTCGTCCCGCATCTGAAGCAAGCCCGCGAGCTTTCCTTGTCCGGATGTATCGGCTCCCTTGCCGGGCTTGAGCGCCACACCGTCCACATAAATGGCTTTGCCGGTGGTCGTCGCGTCGAAGGCGGCCGTGGGTTGAAAGGTAACCGCACGTGGGCTGTTTTCGAACAGGACCGTTCCATCCGACGTAAAGATGACGGTGTCGTTGTTGGCGCGGGTGACCGTCGAGATGCCGACAATATCGGAAATCTGGCGAAGCAGCTTGTCGCGTTGATCAAGCGCATCGCTCGCATCCACACCGCCAGCCGTCGCGCCCTTTACGGCAGCATTTGCCGTCTCGAACTCAGCCAGCAAGCCGTTCAGCTTTTTAACCGAAGCATCGATTTCCTTGTCCGCTTCATGGCGGACATCCTGAACGGCGGTAGACGTCCTGTTCAGGGACTTGGCCAGGTCCGTGGCGCTCGACACGGTTGTCGCGGCGATGGCTGTGTTTGCAGGTGTCGATGCAAACGTCTGCAGGCTATCGCGAAACGACTTGAGATAGTGCGACGGCGAGGTTTCATAACTGTTGCCGCCAAGGGCCGCCTTCACCGTTTCCAGGCCGGTCAAAAGAGCGTCCTGGGCGGAGGATTGCGAAATGCTGACGGAATGCTGCCGCATCAGCGCGTCGTTCTGCGCGCGCTGAATGGATACGATCTGCGCGCCGTTGCCCGTTGTGCCCAGCATGGCCATGCGGCGCGAATAGTCCGCATTGCTGACGTTGGCGATATTCTTCGAAACGAGCGCCGTCTGGGCAGCCGTGTTGTTGAATATCGTCTGAGCAGTGTTGATGGCTGTTGAAAGCGACATGACGCAGACCGTACCTTTTCAATTACCGCTTCAGGTTCACAAGAACGTCCAGCAGGTCGGCGCCTGTCTGGAAGACCTTCGAGTTCGCCGTATAACTGCGCTGGGATTCGATCATCGCCGTCAGTTCGTTGGCGATGTCGACGTTGGAGCCTTCAAGCGCACCGGACTGGATGCTGCCGAAGTCGCCGGAGCCGGCAAAACCGGTAATGATGACACCCGATTCGACACCCTGCGAATAGACGTTGCCAGACTGGGGAACGAGGTTGTCCGGGCTCTGGACATTGGCCAGCGCGACGCGGTAGCGCGGATCGAGCTTGCCGTTTTCATACTTGACGTAAACGATGCCTTCCTTGTCGATCTGGTAACCGGCGACCTTGCTCGGAGCGTTACCATCAATCGTACCGCCGTCGGCATTGAACTTGTAGCCGAGCTGGGTTGTCTTGCCGAGATCGATCGTCAGCGCAGCAAGGTTGGCCCCGGTCCCGGGAAGACCGGTCATTGGCGTCGTCGTGAGTGTCGATGGCACCGTCGTCAATTCCCCTGCGGGGTTGAACGCGAGGGTCTTGGTGGCCAGCACGCCGGTGGCCGGCGCGACATAGGTGGCGCGATCGCGGACTTCAAGCGTCCACGCATTCGGGCCGGTCTTCTCATAGACGAAGTCGAGGAGGCGGGAATTGCCCTGGCTGTCGTAGACGCTGAGCGAAGTCGAGGATTCGGTGCCGACAGCGTCGCCCGAGTTCAGGTTCGCACCCATAGCGCCCTTGCTCGACCCGCTGGCAACCAGGCCATCGGACGAGAGGTTGACCTTGGACAGTCCGTCGAAACCGTTAACGACGACCGTCGGATCCACGCCTGCCTGGTATTCGTAACCCATCAGCGTGTATCCGGCCGAGTTGACCAGATCGCCATCGCCGTTTTGCGTGAACGCACCGGCACGGGTGAGGTAGTTGGAGCCGTCTACGCCTGAAACGATGAAGAAACCGCCGCCGTTGATGGCCATATCGGTTTTGGATGTGGTGTAGGTGGTCGGACCCTGTTCCGAGATGCTGTACCGGATTTTCGTCTCGACACCGCCGGAATTGTACGCGCCATTGCTGGTCGGCAGGATCAGCGAGGAGAATTCCGTCGAGGCCCGCTTGTAGCCGGTGGTGTTGGCATTGGCGATGTTTTCAGCGACTGTGCCCAGGCGGTTTGCCTGAGCATTCATGCCGGAACCACCGGTTCGCATCATTCCGTAAAGACTCATGTCCGATCCTCGTTTTCGTCGTTATGGAGAGACTATGGGGTGGGCCTTGCGTGAACCTGTCTTGGGGGAGCGGATGCCTGACATCAGCCCCATCACGGATCAGCTCCAGTCGATGCAATAGCCAAGGAAACGCTTGGAATCGATCGGATCGAAACCGAGCCGTTTGCGCAGCTTCTTGCGCAGCTTGCTGATATGGCTTTCCACCACGTTTTCTTCGACATCTTCATCGAAGATGCCGTAGATCGCGTTGAAGATCTGCGACTTGGAGACGCGGCGCCCGCGGTTTGCGACCAGATATTCGAGAATGCGGCGCTCGCGGCGCGGCAGGGCAAAAACCTCACCCTGGACTTCCGGATCCCGGCCATCCGAAAAGACCCGGATCGGTCCGATGTCGGTGAAATTCACGAGCGCCTTGAGGCGGCGGCGGATTGCAGCCGCACGTGCCAGGATTTCGCGGGGGTGAACCGGCTTGCGCACAACGTCATCGACGCCACAGTCGAAGAACGCCAATGTCGTCTCCAACGATGGGCTATCGCTGATTGCGATGACGGGGGCCGTGGAACGGTCCCGGATCGCCCGGGGAAGGCTCATGGCCTTTTCACCCTGGCCGATCAGGAACGCCTCGACAGCATCGATATCGCTATCGGCCGCCTTTGAAACCCAATCTCCAAACTCGCTTGGATCGAACCCCTGGGAGGGCACGCCCTCCCGTCCGAACAGTGAAGTATATCCGTCTTTCACGAGCTCACGCTCATCAACCACTACGATCATTCGTCCGCCTCCGAATCAGTATGGTGCCTCTATGGTTAAGAGGTACGAATCGGGGGATTCATGAACAACTATGGAATGTTAATGGCTGAAATTAATACTAGATTAAGATTTCTGTACCGATTTGATCTACATCTAGTAGGGAGGCGAAATTATGGCACTAAATTTCATGTGGAAACGTTAACGCTATGTTAAGAAACAGCTTGCGATCATTTTTCCAACTTAATGTTGTCACATTCGCCTGACGCGAATTACCGACTTGCGATATACACCCTTGGATTGATTTACTGGCAAAAGGCCGATGCGTTCGGCGTCCACTTTCCGTACCCTGTCGCGACGAGATTGGCGATCACCCGGCAGACGTACTTCTTCTGTGCGGGGTCGTTGTTCGGTCCAGCATGGTAGCGTGCGACAGCCATGGTCCAGGTCTCGTGCCGGGCATGAAGATTCGACAGGAAACGAGCTGCGTATTCGACATTCTTTCGCGGATCGAGCATCTCATTGGGGGAAGAAAAATTCTCTCCGTGGAAATAGTAATTAATCTGCATGCAGCCGAGATCGATCAGCTTGGCACCCTGCGCCCGCGCCGCGCTGAAGCGTTGCAGCACCGCATCAGCGCTGTTCTCAAAGTATGCCTTACCTTCAATATTCATCGCAAACGGTTGAAGCGATCCCTTGCGGCCGGTTTCTGTCAGGCCGACGGAATAGAGGATGCCTGCCGGGATCTGGTACTTCGCCGCCGCCGCCGTGATTTCGCTTTCGCACAGGCCGGGGCTTGCCTCAGCGCTACATATAGACGTCACCAGTGCGGCCAGGCTCAGCACCAGAAGACGCATCGCCCGTACCGCCATTGCCTGTCCACCCTTCACGGCCCTGCTCTCGGGCTCCATTGTCATTGCGCTGGCCCTTGGCACCGTCGCCAGCGGTCTCGCGGCCGTGCTGGCCTGCCTGGGACTGTGCCTGCTGCTGGTTGCTGCCACCGGACGAGTCCGAGGCATTAAAGACGATGTTGACCTGATCGACGGCAAAGCCCTGTGCACGCAGAGCCTTGACCATGCCGCTCTGATCGTCGCTCAATTGCCGGAAGGCATCACCGGTCTCAACCTTGATTTCGACCTGCAACTCGTCGTCCTTGAGACGCAGCGTGGCCGTCACCATGCCGAGATCGATGGGATGCATCTGGATTTTGAGGGTATTGAGAACCTTGCCGGCCGCGGCATCACCCGGCGAAGCCGATGCTGCTGCTTCGGACTGCAGCGTCCGCGCCCATTCCGGATTGCTGGCGATCTGGCTGGTGACCGCTGCCGCATTGCTGGACGGAGCAAGGCCGAGATAGCGGCGTGCCTCCAATACGGTGACGGCTTCCGCCTTGGCGGATGGTGAGGCCGCCTCGTTCTTGACGACCGTCTTGTCTCCGTCGGAACCCAGGTTCATGGAAACAGCCTGGCCCTTGCCATCGGCGCGGGCAAAGCGGAAGACCTGATCGGAGCCTGCCTCCGTCGCATTCTTAACCGCGTTCGCGTCACCTGCCTGATGCGCACCCGCTTTTCCGGGGATGGCACCCTTGGCATCCGCCTTGGCTTTTCCGGCGCGCTCGGCAAGCGTCTGGAGTTCAGACATCACCGGGGCCGCTCCGGATGCGGCCTGATTTGCTGCGGCCGGAGTGTGCGCCGCATCGAGCAAACTCAGCAATTGGCTAACATCAGCCGATGCCGCATCGCCTGAAGGATTTGCAGGCAAAGCATCGTCAGATGTTTCTGTAGCACCGCCGCCCTTCGACGGATCGGCCTTGCCCCCTTTCAAGAGGCCGGCCAGCGTCTCGCCCAACGGTCCATCAATGGTTTTGCCAGCGTCTGCGGTTGCGCCGTCAATGCCGGCAAACCCCTGCAACTCGCCTTTGCCGCCAGTGCGCTTCAATGTAAACTTCTGCGCGGTTTCGCTGCCGGGAAGCCCTTGCTCGCCATCCTGTCCCGCAATCGTCTTGCCGAACGCGCGAAGGGCCGGACTAGAAGAATTTTCAAATGTGGACTTCATGAAACCTTCTTCCGAAGCAGCCCCTTGGCGGGAGGAGCTGTGGCCTGCTTCGGCCTCTGCAATCTTCGTGTCCGGTAAGGCGGTCTGACCCGCGGCGCTGTCTTCCGCACCGGCGTTTCCGGTGATGGAAACGACTGGCTGCTTCTTCTTGCCGGCGTCGGCAAAGGCGTTCTCGAAAGCAGAGCGTTGACCGGCAGCGTCCATGTCCTGGCCATTGCCGGCAGATTTTGAGCCGGATCGCGCCGATCGTGCCGGGCTCGCGGCCAGCATATTATCATCTACGAATGTCATTTAGCGTCCTCCTCTTTCAGGAGAGAATCGATCGCGTCGAGCTTCGAGCGGCCTGTGCTCAAAAACGCATCGTGAACCGGATCGGCCGGGCTCTCCGCTGACAATGCCGTCTGTTGCGGCTCGGCCGGCTGCGCGGCCTTCAGGGCCGCGGCGGATTCCGGTGCTGCAAATGGGCTTTCTCCGCTGCCTGTACCGGTTACGTCCTCTTCCATACTGATTTCGGATTCAACATTAGAAACAGTTGCTTGTGTCAGGCTTTCCATTTCGGGAACACGCAGCACTTCTTGCGCGATGACGGTTGCCGCCTGGCGCAACGCCCGGTCGCGCGGCGAAAGCTCCGCATCGGGAATGGAGCTGATATCCTTGACTGCTTCCAGGATGCCTTTGGAGGGCACGCCGGCGAGACCGGAATAGAGACTGGCCAATGCCCTTGGCTCCGCATCCGTGACATCCGACAGGTCTTCAGCGCGTGCGGATGCCAGTCTCGCGAGTTCCTGCATGCCACCGATCGCGGCGCGCCGGGCAATGCGCAGGTAGACCTCGCGCTGCCTCGGCTTGTCCATGAAACCGAGAATCTCCTCGATCTTGGCCTCAGTGTGCTCGCCATAATTGGCCACGGCCAGTTCGACGAAGACATCCGCAAACTGGCTGGCATAGGGAGATGTCAGGAATCGCCGGGCATAGGATAGGGAAAAGGCAAGCCCCTTTTCCGGCATCGCACCCCGTGTCGCAAGTGCGATCGAGCGCCGCAAGGCTGCTTCCTCGATATTGGTGCCTGGTGCGGTCAGCCGCGCCCAATCATAATACTGGAGTGACTTGGCAGTACTCTGCTGCGCCGTCGCGTTGCCGAGAACCAGGTAAAGGTATGGACCGACGCGGGAATTGCGGTATTCGCCGATGACCTTTGCCAGGCCTTCCACCATCAGCCCGCCCTTGCCCGCAAGGTAATGGCTCAGCGCATCGACGACGCGCGTGTCGAAATTGCCTTCGATATCGTGGTTGGCAAGATAGGTCAGCGTTTCCGGATTGCCGCCGCTCATCGCATAGATGAACGCCGCATCGACATTTCTTGGATCGTCAAAGATCGATGGGTCCGACTCCCTTAGACGCTTGTCAATCGCGGCCAGCATGAAGCGCTGCATCTCGGACGCCGAATGATCACCGAGAACGATCGCGTCCTGGATATATTGCAGGGACCGCAACATCTTGTAGGGCGCCAGGTCCTCCTGGTCCTGCGCATGCGCGTCCATCGCCGGGACAGCGCAAAAGGCACATGCGCAGAGAAGGAGAGTACGGATCGCCTTCAACATGGTCATGAACCCTGATTTGTCTGAAGCAGGATTTCAATACGACGGTTGGCCGGCGCCATTGGATCGCCTGGAACCTGAAGACGCTTGTCGGCAAAGCCGCTGATCTGGCTGACGCGGCTTTCGGCCAGACCGCCACGGATCAGCATGTAATAGGCGCTCTGGGCGCGATCGGAGGACAGCCGCCAATTGTCGTAGGCGCCCTTTTTGAATGGCCGTCCATCCGTATGGCCGCGAATAGCGATGGCGCCGCCGCGGGCCGACAACAACTTGCCGATCTTTTCCATGGCAATCACGGTGTCCTTTTCCGGAACAGCCGAACCGAGCCCGAACATCGGTGTGTCCGCCTGTTCGCTGATGGTCACCAGCAGCCCGCCTTCGGTCGGCGTTACCAGAAGGCCTTCAGCAAGCTTGCCGGCGGAACCGCCAATTTCCTTCTCGATCTCGGCCTTCAGGGATTTGGCGGCGTTTTCATCCGGCTTTACCGGTGCAGCCTTATCGTTTGCGGCCTCGCCAGGCGCCGGCTGGTCAGCTGCGGCCTTGTCTGCCGGAGCCGTCATTGCGACTTCAGATTGGTTGGCGACTTCGGATTGATTGCCGGCCGCTGCCGCCTTTTCCTTGGAATCGTCTGCCGGGCCATCACCGGCCTTCGCTTCAAGACTGTCGCCACCTTTTTCGGCGTTCTGCAACTCGACCTGCTTCGTCCAGAAATCCGGGTCAAACGGATCGCGATAGGCTTCGCCGCCATCGGCACCTGTCGCAGGACCGGAAGTCGATGCGCCGCCATCGCCCTTGGCGCTGATATTGGCATTGCGGCCGACCTCGTTGACGATTTCGGACATCACTGAATATGGATTTTCGAAGAAGTCCGCATCGGAATACTGGGTTTCTTCACCAGAGCTCGCGGTCAGGTCGTCGCCGCTTTTCGCCGATCCGCCTGTCTTCGTCTCGGTGCCGTCGACCTTCGACTTCATCTGGTCCTCTTCACCCTTGGCATCCTTGGCGGGTTGCTTGACGCCCTTCTCGGACGGTTTTGCATCGGTCAGCTGCACAGGGTTGAAATAGGAGGCAAGGGCCGCCTTCGTCTGCGGATTGGCCGCGTTGATCAGCCACATCACGAGGAAGAATGCCATCATTGCCGTCATGAAGTCGGCATAGGCGATCTTCCATGCACCACCGTGATGGCCGTCGTGACCGCCGCTGTGGCGTTTGATGATGATGATTTCGTTCTTGCCGTGGTGATGGCCTTCGTTTTCGCTCATACCAGCACCTTGCCAACGGTATCGGCCCAGGCGGCCATTCGTGTCACCAGGATCGACTCTCCGAACTCAACCGTCAGATCGATGTCGGCCGTTTCCTGATGACGGAAAATCAGTGTTTCACTGTCGAGGTGACGCTTCAGCGCCTCGAAAAGAGCGAGCGGGCCCTTCACCGTGATCTTCACGCCTTCACCAGCGCCGATGGAGTGCGTGATCATCCGGGCGAGGTCGCCTATGGATTTCTGCAGCAGTACATCGTCCATCACAGGCGCCAGCACCCGCGCCGTCTGATCAGCCAGCATGGTTGCAAGCTGCGATCCCATGTCGGAATAACGGTCGTAGATCATGGCAGCGATCTCGTTTTCGCAGCGCACGCGCATCGCCTCAAGTTCGGCCGCATGACGCGCGTTCAAGGCCGCAATCTCGGTGGAGTGCAAAACCTGCTGTTCGGCCTCTGCCTCGGCACGCCCTTGCGCGAACGCATCACGGCGCTCGGCTTCGACATCGACCGTTGGCTGAACCTGCTGCTTCATCTGGAAAGCACCGTTGGCCGGAAAATCGTCGTCCAGATCCGGGAAGTATCGCGGCGGAACCAGGGACAGATCGACCTTCGGCGCACTAAAATCCTTGAGATAACGGGAGATGGAAGCGCTCATTGGCGTCCTCCCGTGACACAGATTATCGCCACGCCCAAGCTTGCCGCCTGTTCGGTTACAGGCAGCATGTGGCTAACAAGCCTGAAAACATAAGACTGTGACACTTCGGGAATGTCTCCTTTGGGCCTTGCGGAGCGGGAGGACCGCACGACCCGAACATTTTCAATCCGTACCGGTTCGCGCCGGGAAAATCCGTGGCACAAACCGCATACAACGGCAGCACAACATTCATGTTGACCGGCAACCGGGACGAGGATGGCTGCGGTTGGAGACTATCCGGTCAAACTTGTGCGAAAATGTAGGTCAGAGGCATATCGGCTCTCGCTGATCGGCTTTCGCCCGGCAGGCCGGTATGAGGTGTTGGACCGCGCTTGGGCAATGAGCGCGGTCCAACCGTTTCCACCAAACCGATGACCGGCGGAATGATGGAAAAAGGATTCGCAGCCCCAGGAAAAGGAGGCGGCGACAGAGGCTGCCGGGACCGGTTTCATGCCCGCCGGTCCGGCATATCGCTTACTGCTGGAACAGGCGGAGGATGTTTTCGGAGTTGGTGTTGGCGATCGAGAGTGCCTGGATACCAAGCTGCTGTTGTGTCTGCAGCGCCTTTAGCCGTGTCGATTCTTCGTTCATATCGGCGTCCACCAGGCGGCCAACGCCCTTGTCGATCACATCCATCAGGTTGGCGACAAAGTTTTCCTGCATATCGATGCGGCTGGTGATGGCACCGAGCGTCGAGGCTGCATCCGTCAGTCCGCTGAAGATGGCATCGACGGCGCTGATCATGCCTTCAATGTCATCGTAGCTTGTGGTGGCAGTCAATTCGATGATGTCCGAGCTTGCCGGCGCGGTACCGCCGGCGACGGCGAGCAAGTGGTAGGTGGCAGTCGTAGTGGTCACACCGTTCGGCTGGGTAACCGTAATGGCCTTGGTCAGCTGACCGAGCGAAGCGTCCTTGGTATCGATAAGGATCGACGACGCCGTGTTGTAATCGAGTGTCGAGACCGACACGGTGCCGTTTGTCGACCGGTTGAAGGATGCGACGATCGACTTGGTGCCGGCCGGCGTGGTGCTGTCATTGTAAAGCCAGTTCTCGCCGGAGAACGAGGCAGATTCGGCGGCCGAGGCCAGCTGGTTCTTGAGTTCGGCCAGCTCCTTGTTGATCTTCGTCTTGTCCACGCCCGGTTCGCGCGCAGCGACGAGCTTGGCCTTGATCTCGGACACGACGTCGATAGCCGAACTCAGGCCGGCATAGGATGTGTCAACCTTGGCTGCGCCAAGTCCGAGCGCGTCCTGTACGGTCGACAATGCCGCGTTATCGGAGCGCATGGTGGTCGCGATCGACCAGTATGCGGCATTGTCCGCAGCGGTTTCGACCCGGTAACCGGAAGAAATGCGGTTCTGCACATCCTCCATGTTCGTATTGATCGAACGCAATGTCTGGAGGGCGGCCATAGCGGCCGAGTTGGTCAAAATGCTGGTCATGGTCATTGCCCCAGTTCGGAATTAAACGGAACATTCCGGATTAATAACCGGCAGCGACGGGACCAGCGTCATGCAAACTGCTCCATGTTTAGCCCAGGAACAGCCTATCGCTCTTAACGAACACTTAACAATCAGATGGTTAACAAATCGTTAAGGTCATTAGCAAGTCAGTAATCAAAATGAAGGAAAATAAACTTCAATTGCTGAATTCTTAACGTCACAAGGCAGCGCCGAAACGAAAAACCGCGCCCCTTACGGGACGCGGTTCTATTGGAAGTCTGGCGGGGTAGTGTTGTAGGCTCTCCGCCAGCGTTATCGCTTTCCCTGTTCCGATTAACGGAAGAGCGAGAGGATGTTTTCCGAGTTGGAGTTGGCGATCGAGAGAGCCTGGATGCCGAGCTGCTGCTGCGTCTGCAGTGCCTTGAGGCGGGTCGACTCTTCGTTCATGTCGGCGTCAACGAGGCGGCCGACACCCTTGTCGATCACATCCATCAGGTCGGCCATGAAGTCGTCCTGCATCGAGATGCGCTTGTTGGTGGCGCCGAGCGTTGCAGCAGCGTCCGTCAGGTTCAGCAGCATCTTGTCGACGGCGCTGATCATGCCTTCGATGTTGTCATCGCTGGTCGATGTCGTCAGCTCGATTGTGGTCGAGGTGGTCGAAGCCGTCGTGCCGGCAGCAACGAGCAGGTTGTAGGTTGCAGTCGTCGTCGTCGTGCCGCTTGGCTGAGTGACGGCGATACCCTTGGTCAGCTGGCCGTTGGCAGCCGTCGTGGTGTCGATCAGGACCGAAGTCGAAGCGTCGAAGGAGAGAACGCCGACCGAAACGGTGCCAGCGGCGGAACGGGTGAACGAGCCAACCATTTCCTTGGTGCCGATTGCAGTCGCCGAGTCGTTGTAGAGCCAGTTTTCACCGGAGAAGGAAGCCGACTGGGCGGTCGAAGCCAGCTGGTTCTTGAGTTCGGTGATTTCCTTGTTGATCTTCGACTTGTCAACGCCCGGTTCGCGAGCAGCGACCAGCTTGGCCTTGATTTCGGAGATAACGTCGATGGCGTTGGTGAGACCGGTATAGGCCGTGTCCGTCTTGGCAGCGCCGAGACCGAGAGCGTCCTGAACAGTCGAAAGAGCCTTGTTGTCCGACTTCATGGTCGTAGCGATCGACCAGTAAGCGGCGTTATCGGCGGCGGTTTCGACGCGCAGGCCGGAGGATACGCGACCCTGGGTCGTTTCCATGCCAGCGTTGATCGAACGCAGGGTGGAGAGTGCTGCCATTGCAGCCGAATTGGTGAGAATGCTCGTCATGGTAAACTGCCCCTTTTGAACAGGTGAAATGGAAGGGACATTCCGGTCGTTACCGGGGAAACAGCGGCCAGCTTCATGCCTGCTAACGCGTTAAATTTCTTAGTTAACCCGCTGTTTCGATGGTCATAGAAAACACCAACATGGTTAAAGAAACCTAAAGGGACGGAAACAATTTTCGCAGACAAAGAAAAAACCGCACCTCTTTCGAGATGCGGTTTTCAATAGGTCGCGAAACCGGCCGTTTGGGGGGGATGGCCGGTTCGCGCCGTTTTCGATTAACGGAACAGCGACAGGATGTTCTGCGAGTCCGAGTTGGCGATCGAGAGAGCCTGGATGCCGAGCTGCTGCTGCGTCTGCAGTGCCTTGAGGCGGGTCGACTCTTCGTTCATGTCGGCGTCAACGAGGCGGCCGACACCCTTGTCGATCACATCCATCAGGTCGGCCATGAAGTCGTCCTGCATCGAGATGCGCTTGTTGGTGGCGCCGAGCGTTGCAGCCGAGTCCGTGAGGTTCGTCAGCATCTTGTCGACGGCGCTGATCATGCCTTCGATGTTGTCATCGCTGGTCGACGATGTCAGCTCGATTGTGGTCGAGGTGGTCGAAGCTGTCGTGCCGGCAGCAACGATCAGGTTGTAGGTAGCAGTCGTCGTCGTCGTGCCGCTTGGCTGCGTGACGGCGATGCCCTTGGTCAGCTGGCCGTTGGCAGCCGTCGTGGTGTCGATCAGGACCGAAGTCGAAGCGTCGAATGAGAGCACGCCGACCGCAACAGTGCCAGCGGCGGAACGGGTGAACGAGCCAACCATTTCCTTGGTGCCGACTGCAGTCGCACCGTCGTTGTAGAGCCAGTTTTCACCGGAGAAGGAAGCCGAAGTTGCCGTCGAAACCAGCTGGTTCTTGAGCTCGGTGATTTCCTTGTTGATCTTGGTCTTGTCAACGCCCGGTTCGCGAGCAGCGACCAGCTTGGCCTTGATTTCGGAGACAACGTCGATGGCGGCGTTCAGACCGGTGTAGGCCGTGTCCGTCTTGGCAGCGCCGAGACCGAGAGCGTCCTGAACAGTCGAGAGAGCCTTGTTGTCCGAGCGCATGGTCGTTGCGATCGACCAATAGGCAGAATTGTCAGAAGCGTTGCCAACCTTCAGGCCCGAGGAAATACGACCCTGGGTCATTTCCATGTCGGAACTGATGGAGCGCAGCGTCGAGAGTGCTGCCATTGCAGAAGAGTTTGTCAGGATGCTTGTCATTGGGGTTGTCCCTCTAGATACAAAATACAAGATTGGGGACATACCGGACTAAAATACTTACCGGTGATAACGGCTCGGCATCATGCCACTCGGTTCCTGTTGGTCAGGAAGTCCAAATCCGTTATGTGAGGGTAATGTCGCAGGGAAATATTGCCATATGTTTAAGTGCGGCGTGAATATCCGCACGGCAACGGCCGCTCCGGCGCGCAGCCGGGATGAAGAATCCCTACAGATTATATATTGAATTCAATATCTTAATTGTTTTTCTGCACAGCCTGCCGCCTCGAAAAAGAGACGAACCGTTAACCATGCGGGAGAGATCAGTTGAAAGATCGCACCAAGCTGCCGACAAGCAGGTTCCAGCCGTCGATCAGAACGAAAAACAGGATCTTGAACGGCAGCGATATGGAGGTCGGCGGCAGCATCATCATGCCCATCGCCATGGTAATGGTGGCGACGATCAGGTCGATGACCAGAAACGGCAGCATGATCAGGAAGCCGATCTCGAACCCGCGCCTGATTTCCGAAATCATGAAGGCCGGCACGATGGCCCGCAGATCGACCCTTTCGCCGTCCACGACAGTCTGCCCCTTTTCCCGGGCGATATCGATGAAGAGCTGCAGGTCCTTGTCGCGCGTGTTGGCGAGCATGAAGTCACGGAACGGCTCAGCGATGCGCGTCATCGCCTCCGTTTCGTTGATCTGGTTCTCAAGCAGCGGATTGACGCCGTTCTGCCAGGCGCGGTCAAAGGTCGGCGCCATGACGTAGAACGTCATGAACAGCGCAAGGCTGACCATGATCATGTTCGACGGTGTCGTGGCGAGGCCCATGCCGGTGCGCAGGATCGCGAACGCGATGACGAAGCGGGGAAAGCTCGTCACCATGATGAGGATGCCTGGCGCCACAGACAGGACGGTCAGAAGGCCGAACGTGCGGATGATCCAGGATGCGACCGAGCCGTCGATGGGCGTGTTGAGGATATCGGCGGGGAAGCCTTGCGCTCCCGCTATACCCGACATCGCCATCATGGCGGCTATGAATGCGATAGTCCGGATCATGAGCGAATCATTGAATAACAAACGTCCTGAAGATGACATTGGTTACGCGCCCTTCGGAGCGCAGGTCAACCCGTTCTTCGATGTCATCCTTCAGATACTGGAATCCGCGCGGTCCCTGTATCTGCTGCAGCGATACCGTCTTGAGATAGGCAGCAATGTCCTGATGGATCTGTTCCGCCATGGCCACATCGGGCGCGCCCTTGAAAAGCAGGGCGACTTCAAGCCGGATCCAGTTTTCAGTGGGATAGGCAAGGTTGGTGGTAATTGCATCCAGTTGAACGATACCGTTGGCCTCGGTTGCGATTTTCGGCAACCCTTCGTCCTTCTTCGAAGCCTCGCCTTCGGGTTTCTGCTGACCGGCCTTTTTCAAGGCTACCGCGGCCTTGGCTTCCTCGACGATCTTGGCTTCCTCGGTGCTGAGCGGCTTGGGCGCCAGCATTCCGCCAATCACCCAGCCGCCGCCGCCCGCTATCAGGGTCAGGACCGCAAGCGCGGCGATCATGATAACCGGCGATGATTTCTTCGGGCCGGCATTGGCGAGATCGGCTTCTTCCATCTTCAAAATCCATCAAGAGTTGGCCGCTACAGCCCGCGCGCCATTCATGACGCGCAAAGGCTGCTGTAACACTTTCAATCTGCTGCATAATTTCCCCTTAAATCGATTGGGATTTCAGGAATTATGCAGTGGCGCGACGCTGCCGGGCCGTCAGATCGGCGAAACGATATCCATCACCTGCTGGCCCCATGGCGGCTGCTGGACCTCTGTCAGGCGGCCGCGTCCGCCGTAGGAAATACGCGCCTCGGCGATCTTGTCGTAGGATATCATGTTCTTCGCATCGACGTCGTACGGCCGGACGATACCGGCAACGTTGAGAATGCGGATCTCATGGTTGACCCGGACTTCCTGGGAACCGCTGATCAAGAGGTTGCCGTTTTCAAGCACGCCGGTAACGACGGCTGCGACAAGAAGAACCAGCTTTTCGGAGCGCTCGGTCGTGCCCTCGCCCTTGGACTTGGTGTTCGAGCCGTAGTCCAGCCCGCCCTTCCAGCCGAAATCGCTGGATTCGGATTCACCGTTGGCGCCAATCTTGAACCCGCTGTCGTTGGTCCGGCTGCGATCCGTCTTGTTATCGAATGAAGCCTTGTCATCGATGCGGATATCGACGGTCAGGATGTCCCCGACCTTGAGCGCCCGGGCATCCTTGAACAGCGCTGACTGGTTGTCGCTCCAGAGCGAATAGCCATTCATGACCTGGCGCGGTTCCTTCGGATACATCGCCATCTGCGGCGTCTGCGCATATTGCAGACCGCTACCGATCGGGCTCATGGACGGTGCCCGGCCAATTTCGTTGAATGTCTGGTTCTGGCAGCCCGATAGCAGGCTTACGGCGAGAAGGACCGAAATCGGATATCTCATGACGGTTCCTTCGATGTGTTCGGATCTGTGGCACTGGAGATGACGTTGGTGAGGACCGCAGCCTTTTCGCTGTTCATCTCGCTGAGGATGAGGCTCGACTGGCGTGGAGGCAGCCGCATGATAATGGCGGCCGCGATGGCCGGATTGACAAGCTCGAGCTTGCTTGCCGCAGCGTCCGGCTTCATCGTCTTGTAGATACCGACGAGACCGGTCTCGGCCTGCTTGAGGAAGTCGTTGCGCCGCTTCAGCCAGTCTTCATATTCGGCCCGCCGCTTCTCAAGCGTTACAATGCGCTCATCGACCTCTGACTGCAGTTTCTCCAGGTCCTTCTTCTGCAACAGGTAACGCTGGTCGCGGGCCGCATCGGCGATATTGGTGCAGAATTGCTGGATTTCGCCGCCATCGGCCAGCGTGCCACCTGCTGGTGCTGCAACTTCCTGCGCAAAGGCGCCGGGCATCGCCAGCATGGTGCAGCCTGCTGCGATCAGCATCAAACGGCGGCTCAGGCTTTTAGATGGGCCTTGAAGATTGTGTGCGATCATTGCAGGACGAGCTCCGCCTGGAGGGCACCGGCTGTCTTGATGCCCTGGAGAATGGAAATGATGCCATCGGGTTTAACGCCGATGCTGTTGAGGCCGGCGACCAGCGAGCGCAGGTTCGAACCATTGAGGATCGCCACGGCGCCCCCCTCTTCCAAAGCCTCGATCGTCGTGTTTGGCTCAATCTCGGTGCGGCCGCGCGAGAACGGTTCGGGCTGCACGACGGTCGGGGTCTCGGTGACCTGCACCGTCAATGTGCCGTAACTGACCGCCACCTGCGCGATACGCACATCCTGCCCGATGACGATGGTTCCCGTCCGCTCGTTGATGACAACGCGGGCGGGAACATCGGTCTCCACGACAAGGTTTTCGATATCGGCCATCAAACGGGAGAGATCTGCCATCTTCGGCTTGTCGATGACGACCGACTGGGAATCGCGCGCTTCCGCCAGACTGCCGCCGAACTGGGTCTTGCCATAGTTATTGATCGCGGCGGCCATGCCAACGGCAGTCGAAAAGTCCGGATTACGCAATTGCAGCACCAGATTGAAGCCATCCTTGAACTTGGCCGGCAAATCACGCTCGATAATCGCCCCGTTGGGGACACGGCCAGAGGTCGTCACACCCTGCGTCACGGATGCAGCATCGCCTTGCGCGCTGAAACCGGTGACGACGACGGACCCTTGCGCCACGGCATAGATCTGGCCGTCAGCACCCGAAAGCGACGTCATGACCAGCGTGCCGCCCCGAAGCGAGGTGGAATCGCCGAGCGACCCGACCGTCACGTCGATACGGCTGCCGGGGCTGGCGAAAGGAGGAAGATTGGCCGTGACAAGAACAGCGGCGATATTTTTCGACCGGGATTCGTTGTCCTGCGTCGAAATTCCGAGGTTCTGCAGCATGGCGCGCAGCGATTGGGCGGTAAAGGGCGCGGAACGCAGGCTGTCGCCGGTTCCCTGCAAGCCCACGACCAGCCCATATCCGATCAGCTGGTTTTCCCGGCCGGCCTGCAACGAGGCGATGTCCTTGATGCGCGATGCAGCCCCTGCCGGAACGATCACCATTGAAAGGACGGCGACGAGCGCCAGGCACAACTTGCCGAAACGAAAGATCATTTTGCCACCACATGAATTGTGCCGTCGTCCATCACCGTTCCGGAAACGATGATGCCGGAATCGGTATTGCGCACGCGGATCAGGTCCCCGACCGCGGCGTTTTCCAGCGGAGCGCCGCCGGCGGTGATCGTCAGGGGGCCGCTGCTGAAGACGATCCGGACCGCCTTGCCGCGTTCCACCGCATAGGGCTCCCGCAAACCGGAAACGAGAATGACACGTCCCTGAAGCAGGGTGCGGCTGGTTACCTTGCCGGTAATCTGCTCCACTGAGGTGGCGTAGTCGCCCGTAAGTGCAGGATTGGTCACCTCGACCTCTTCCAAGCGGCCGGCATCGACGACTTCGCCCGGATAGATCGTCTGGGTCGGAATGACAGCCATGCGCTTTTCAGCGCGTGCGGCGTCTGCCGGCATCAGGACGGCACACACGGACCCGGTGACGGCCAGCACCCGCAGAAGGAAACTTCTGCGGGTGGCAGCTGCCATCACGAACGATGCATTGGCAATCCGGCGAAACGTCATGTTTGCCATTCCCCTCTTTTATCTCAGGTTCTTGCTGACCGTCGCAGCCATTTCGTCGGCGGCCTGGATGATCTTGGAATTCATTTCATAAGCGCGCTGGGCTGAGATCAGGTCGGTGATTTCCTTGACCGGATCCACATTCGACGCTTCCAGATATTTCTGCTTGATCTGTGCATAACCAGGATCTGCGGGGGTGCCGATCACCGGCTCACCGGAAGCCGGCGTCTGCTTGAAGAGGTTGTCGCCCTGCGGCTCCAGGCCCGCCTCGTTGACGAAGTTGGCAAGCGTCAGCTGGCCAAGAACGGTCGGGGCCGTGTCGTTGCCGATGCGCACCGAGACTTCACCCGAGGCGCTGACCGTGATCTGGCTGGCATTCTGCGGCACGGTGATTGCGGGCACGACCGTGTAACCGTCAATCGTGACCAGCTGTCCTTCGGCATTGGTGTTGAAGGCGCCGGCGCGCGTGTACACCGTTTCGCCGTCCGGTGTCTCGATCTGGAACCAGCCGCGTCCGATCAGCGCCATGTCAAGATCGTTGCCTGTGCTGACCAGACTTCCCTGAAGATGCAGATTGCGGACAGCGGAGGTCTGCACGCCGAGGCCGATCATCGCACCTTCCGGCACGATCGCCTGGTTGGCGCGGTTCGGCACGCCCTGGGCGCGTTCGGTCTGGTACAGAAGATCGGAGAACTCCGCCCGCGCACGCTTGTAGCCAGTTGTATTGATGTTCGCGATGTTGTTCGCGATCACTTCCAGGTTCAGCTGCTGGGCGTTCATGCCTGTCGCGGCGATCGAAAGAGCCTTCATTACATTTTTCCTTTAGATCGGCATACGTGCGATTTCGAGATAGGCACTCACCACCTTGTCGCGGATGGCGATGGCGGTTTGCAGCGACTGCTCGGCACTCATGACGGAATCGATGACTTCGCGGGTGTTGGCTTCGCCGCGGATGCCCTGGATCGAGCTGACTTCAGACTGCTTGAGGCTGTTGGTCATTTCGGTCGCCATGTTGCCCATGACCTCAGCGAAACTCTGCGATTTGCCCGCAGTTGCCGCACCGCCGAGAATGCTCTGGGCAGACGAGGCGCTTGACGTCGAGGTGGCGTCCTTCACGGTCGAAATTGCCGCGCTGATGGTTTTGATTGCGTCGATCATTATTGCGAAGCCCTCAGAAGGTCGATGGTTGCGGAAATCAGGTCACGTGCCTGCTTCGTGGTCTGGAGATTGGCTTCGTAGGAGCGATTGGCCTCCCGCATGTCGGCCATTTCGATCAGCACGTTGACATTGGGCAGCTTGACCATGCCCTTGTCGTCCGCGGCCGGGTTGCCCGGATCGAACTCGATGCTGAAATCGGAATCGTCGGTCCCAAGGCGCTGGACCTCGACGGTGGATGCGCCGCTGGCCCGGTCGATTTCCGCCGCAAAACTGACCGTCTTGCGGCGGTAGGGATCGGTGCCAGGCGCGTCGCCGGTGGAGCGGGCGTTGGCGATGTTTTCCGAAACGATACGCAGGCGCGTCGATTCCGCTTCGAGACCGGAGGCCGAAACCTTGAGAGCTGAAACCAGAGGATCCATGGCTGTTACTTCCGTACCGTCATGAGCATCATCCGGTGAAACGCTTTGACGAGCCCGGTATTCAGCTCGTAATCGCGTTTGACTTCACCCGTCTTCATCAGTTCCTTTTCCAGCCTGACGCTGTTGCCGGACTGCTGAACCTCGGCATCATTGAGCATGCTGGTTTCCGTTACCTGCGCGGCGTTGCTGCCGTCGGTAAAGTGCGCGGCATTGGTCGCAGCCATCTGGAACCCGGTTTGCTGCAGAACGCTTTCGAACGGTTTGACGTCCTTCGCCGCGTAATGCGGCGTACTGGCGTTGGCGATGTTGCCGGCGACGACGTTCTGGCGGACTGCCAGCCATTGCGCCTGCCGGGACGCGAGATCGAAAAGCTGTATAGGTTGCATCATGCGACTCCATGCTTGTTGCTGGAGAACCTAGGCAAGCAATCTTGCGTGGGACTGAATTGGATGGCGTCTTGAAAAACGGCGAACGCGAGCGCCCTGAAAGCGGCGTATCAACCGCAAAAGCAGAGTGGCACGCCGCGGAAAATCCGGGTTTTCGATGGGCGCGGGCGGCATGAGCCGTCCGACTGCCCGTCAAACCGGAACAAATGCAATCATTGCATGGGAAGTGAGAGCAGACTGCTCAATCGGCCTGATAGATGTCGCCCTTGGAGGTGATCATCACCCAGCGGCCATCGCGCTGCTCCAAGGTTGCAAGGCGGCTGTTGTCCGGCAAGGTCGAGCCGATGCGGACAATATACATGCCGCTGCCGTCTTCGATCAGTGCGCGGCCGTTGGCAACATGCATCAGCTTGAAGCCGGTCGCGGAAGGGAATGGCTGTTCCAAGCCATCCTGAACGCCGGGTTTCTTGGCCTCTCCGGCATTGGGAACCGTGGCTGTCGTCAACTGATCGATCGCGGCCTGCGTCGCCTCATCGGTTTCCATCATCGCCGTCGGGGATGCGGAACCGCCCGGGCCTTCGCGGCCCGGTACATCGCGCGTGTTGCCCTGCCACAGCGTTGGGATCGAGAATTTGTCCTGATGCAGAAAAGCGTACCAGGGGAAGAACGTGGCGATCGCGGCAAGAGCCACGCCGGTTGCGCCCAGCGCCTTGTCGATCAGCGGCGTGCGTTCTGCTTGCTTGCGCTGCGGGACTATTTCATCGGCGTCATAATCGGTCATGGCTTATCCCCTCCGCATGTTTCCGGCCTGACCGGGGTTGGCTGCGGCCTTTAGCGCATTGGCAAGATCGGTGAACGCATCGAAGGCCGGCGGCTCGCCGGGCGTCTGTTTCAGGATGTCGTAGATGACGGGGACCTGCTTGATCGCCATGTCGAGATCCGGATCGCTGCCGGGCCGGTAACCGCCGATCAGTCTGAGATCGCGGGTTTCCTCGAACCGGTGAATCAGCGACTTCAGGCGCGCCACCAGCTTTTCCTGATCCGGCGACCAGGCTTTTCGCGCCAGACGCGACACCGACGCCAGCGGATTGACCGGCGGATAACGGCCTTCCTCGGCAAGACTGCGATCCATGACGATATGCCCGTCGAGAATACCGCGCGTCGAATCGGCGATCGGATCGTTGTGGTTGTCGCCGTCGACGAGGATGGAGATGATCGCGGTAATCGTGCCCGCCCCTTCGGCGCCCGGACCGGCGCGCTCAAGCAGTCGCGGCAGTTCGGTGAAAACCGATGCCGGATAACCGCGCGCAATCGGCGGTTCGCCCGATGCAGTGGCAACTTCGCGGATGGCGTGGGCGAAACGGGTGACGCTGTCGACAATCAACAGGACGTTGTCACCCTGATCGCGGTAGTGTTCGGCTATAGTCACAGCCGTCAGCGGCGCCATCTTGCGCAGCATCGGGCTTTCATCACTGGTTGCGACCACGGCGACCGACTTGGACAGATTGTCCCCCAGCGTATCCTCGATGAATTCGCGCACTTCGCGGCCGCGTTCGCCGACCAGTGCTATGACAACCTTGTCAAAGGCATCGGCCCTGGCGAGCATCGACAGCAATGTCGACTTGCCGACGCCGGAGCCGGCAAAGACGCCGAGACGCTGGCCCAGGCAGAGTGGGGAAAAGATGTCGATTGCCCTGACGCCGGTGCGGAAGCCATGTTCCACGCGCTTTCGGGTCATCGAAGGCGGCGCCGTGTTGGAGATCGGCCGGCGGATATCGCCCTGCAGCATAGGCCCCCGGCCATCAATGGGTTCGCCGAGCGAATTGATCGTGCGGCCACACCAGCTTTCCGTCGGTGCGATCCGGAAGGCGCCCTTGCGGATCACCGTATCATGAATGCCGATGGGATCACCGGGTTCGATCGGGCAGACCACCACCGTTTCCTGCTCGACCTTGACGACTTCACCCAGATGCACCCCTGTCGAACTCTTATGGGCGACGAAATCTCCCAGGCGGACATGGCGTGAAAGCCCCGTCACCGTGTAGTAGCCGGCCGAGATCGACTGGACATGCCCACCGGGCGCGATCGAAAACTCCGGATTGGAATAACGCCCGACCAGGCCTGCGAGTGCCGCAAGCGATGTCGAGGAATTGCGAATCTGGAGTTTTTCGTTCTGCATTCCGGTTCCTGCCATGTACCTGCCCGCTCTGCTTATCGGGGGCGAGGCCTCGGTCGTTTTAGACGATCAGGTTTGTTACTTGCTGCCGCCGAGCGTCTTGATCGCTTCGCCCATCGACGTTTCGCTGTCGCGCATCAGGGCTGTGATGTTTTCGAAGGCGCGCGATACCATGATCAGCTGCGACATTTCCTGCACCGGATTGACGTTGGATTCCTCGACATAGCCCTGCATCACACCGATGTCGAAACGGTCGACGACCGGTTCAGGCGCGGATTTTGGAATGACCGCGCTGTTGTCGTGGCGCATGAAGCCGTTGCTGAAATCGGCTTCGTAGAGACCAAGGGCCGCCACCTGTCTTCCATCCTGCTGGATGGAACCGTCGGCGCCGACCTTGATTTCGCTGGCCTGCGAATTGAGCTGGATCGGCGCACCACCGGCATCGAGAACCGGGTATCCGCGCAGCGTGACCAGATCGCCGGCTTCCGTCAGGGTGAAGCGGCCGTCACGGGTCAGAGCCTGGCCGCCGCCCGGCGTCTCTATCTGGAACCAGGCATCGCCCTTGATCGCGAAATCCAGCTGGTTGCCCGTGCGGTTGAGACCGCCATTGTTGGTGTTGAGAAATTCCTGCCCCTCGGACACGAACGATACTTTTGTCGGCTTCGTGTCGCCGAGTATCTGGTTAAACTTCACTTCCGTGGCACGAAAGCCGACCGTGCTCGAATTGGCGACGTTGTCGGCCAATGTAGTCATGCGTTTTTCAAGCGCCATCTGCGACGAGACGGCAACATAGAGACCGGTTTGCATATCAGCGACCCCCGAGTTTCAGAGTATTGATGGAGAGAAGGAGATCGGAGGAAATGCCGTAACCGCTGGATGAGCCGAAGACTGCGAGCGGATCATAGGGATCCGAAGAATTGTTGATTTCCCAAAGGGCGGTAAAACGTTCGAGCAGTTTCGACAGCTTGGCCGGATCTTTGAAGTCCTTGATATCGATTGCCTTTTCGATCGCGGCCGCCTGCTTGTCGATATCGGAAGCGGCAAATTCGTCCGGCATCTGCAGCAGGGTGCGCGTGACCTGCGCCAAGGCATCGTCAGCCAGCAACCCGAAGGCGCTGGTGATTGTCGGCGCGGTACGCTCGAAATACAGCGCCAGGCGAACGCCGGCATTGTCCTCGCCGGCTTTCTGCTCCAGCGTCTGGCGCATGTATTTATCGGCGACACCCTTTTGGGCCTTGTCGAAGGACGTGGCTGCGGTGCCGTTTCGGGCAAAGTTCAGCGATTCCACCAGATTCGAATAGCGGCTGTCGGTCAACTGCTTGGCAAAAGAGTCGTCCTTGTCGATACCCTCAGTCAGCACCTTGCGCATGAACGCCTTGGCATAGCCCATGTCTTCGAGGCCGTGGGCCTTGATCGCGTAGTTATAAAGCCGGGCGTCTGCGAAGAAGTCGTCGATCGTTTTGACGTTGCCGATGTTGGCCAGATAATACTCGGTCTCGCGTGCGACATCCGGTTGCTTGGATACCCGCTCCAGCGATTTGGTCAGGTTGCCTGCGATCATCTGGTAGCTGGTGTAAGTCGTCGTCACGACGTTTCCCCGTTCATCCATTGGACATGGCGCACCACGCGCCGATTGACCGGAAACCTGACGGCTGTTGCTTGTGCGAACCTGTTTTCCCGCAAGGCCGAAAAATGTGGCCAACAGCCAGCCTCACGCAAGGCTGGCAGCCTAACGATACCGTCGAAAATCCACCATTGCGGCAGGTATCGAAATGAACATCATCATCGGGTTCCTCTTGACCTTGGGCTGTGTGCTCGGCGGCTTCATCGCCATGGGCGGCCATATGGAGGTCCTGAATCAGCCCTTCGAGCTTGTCATCATCGGTGGCGCCGGCATCGGCGGTTACATCATGGCCAATTCGATGAAGGTGTTGAAGGATACCGGCAAGGCACTCGGCGAGGCGTTCACCCACAAGGTTCCGAAGGAACGCAATTATCTCGACACGCTGGGCGTTCTCTACAGCCTGATGCGCGACCTGCGCACGAAGTCGCGCAACGAGATCGAAAGCCATATCGACAATCCGGATGAATCCTCGATCTTCCAGTCGGCCCCGACGGTCCTGAAGAACAAGGAACTGACGGCCTTCATCTGCGACTACGTCCGCCTCATCATCATCGGCAATGCCCGCAGCCACGAGATCGAGGCGCTGATGGACGAAGAAATCCACACCATCACCCACGACAAGATGAAGCCCTATAACGCGCTGACGACGATGAGCGACGCCTTCCCGGCCATCGGTATCGTCGCCGCCGTTCTCGGCGTCATCAAGGCCATGGGCGCCATCTCCGAATCGCCGGAAGTTCTGGGCGGCAAGATCGCCGCGGCGCTGGTCGGCACCATGCTCGGCATCTTCCTGTCCTACTGTGTCGCCAGCCCGATCATCGCCAATATCAAGGCGGTGCGCGACAAGCAGAACCGCCTCTACATCATCGTCAAGCAGACGCTGCTTGCCTATATGAACGGCTCGGTTCCCCAGGTTGCACTGGAATACGGCCGCAAGACCATTTCGGCCTACGAGCGTCCTTCGATCGACGCGGTGGAGCAGGAAATGATGAACCCCGGTGGTGGCGGCGAAAGCAAGGCGGCCTGATCCGATGACCTCAGCGATCAAGAACAACGTCTACGCTTTCGACCGCAATCTGCTCGCCCGGATGACCGGCGCGCTCGGCGATACCAAAACGATCAGCAAGCTGTGCAGCGATCTTGGGCATGTCTTTGCCGAATTCCTGCCCGATATCTTCCAGAACGAAACCGGCCTTGCCATCGAGATCGGCTATGCCGGCTTCGATACAGGCCTGAAAAGCGAGCTGATCGCCAATCTCGGTAACGGCGTTGCCCTATGCGACACGACGCTGCGCAACTGGTGCCCCGAATTCGTCATCAGCTGCGACAGCCCGGTTATCATCACGCTGATGGAAATCCTGCTCGGTGCGCCGGCAGATGCCATCGAGGAGCCAAAGCCACGGTCGCTCTCCAACATCGAACTCGATGTTGCCACGATGATCTTCGAAAAGGTCGCCGAGGTATTGAAATCGGCGGTCACGGTTGCCGGGAGCTTCGAACCGGTGGTCGGACGCCCCTATAATGCCAGCCAGCGGCCCGCCGCCGATCCGGACGTCACGGATGTCTACGCCGCCTGCATCAACGTGACGATGGGCCTCGGGCCTGTTCTTTCGACCTTCTCGATCATCGTGCCGCAGCAGACCCTGCTGAAAACGGCTGTGATTTTCCCAAAGGGCGTCGGTCAGGGCCGCAAGGCCAAGGGCGCCTGGGGAGAACAGCTGGAACAGCAGGTTCGCCGTTCCACGGTGGGTCTGGAAGCACGCATCAAGCTGCAGAGCCTGACACTGGACAGCATCAGCCGCCTTCAGCCCGGTGATGTTATCCCGTTCCAGGATGCCAAGGATGTGCGCGTCGAGATCAACGCGAACGGCCGCGACCTCTACATCTGCGAATTCGGACGATCCGGGACGAAGTACACTGTTCGGATCAAGGATACCCACGGTTCGGAGAACGACATTCTCCACCACCTGATGAGTTAAAAAGCCCCCGCCTACCCCGGCAACATGGTTGGGGCAAGTTTCAACTGGAATAGTTTGCACATGGCACCGAAGAAAGCACCAATAGAAGACAAGACGATCCTGAACGCCGGCGATGCCGAGCTCGATCAGGCTATCGACGATCTGCGTGGCGTCCTGCAAAGCGATGCCACCGGCGCAGTGCCAGCAACGGATTTCGGCATGGATTTCGCAGCCACATCGGCGTTTGGCGAGACCTCGGATTTCAGCAGCACATTTGAAACGCCGGACAGCGATCTCAGCAGCTTCGGCGGCGATTTCGGTGGCGCCAGCAGCTTTGGCGATCTGAACCAGGCCACGCCGTCCCTGGACACCGGTTCCTTCGGCGGCGGTTCGTTTGGGGACAGCGCCTTCGAAGCTCAGGCTCCCAGCGAGCCCGGCAGCGGCATGACGGCTAATCTCGACCTGATCATGGACATCCCGATCGACGTCCAGATCGTGCTCGGCACCAGCCGCATGCAGGTTTCCGGCCTGATGAACCTGACGGAAGGTGCGACGATCGCGCTCGACCGCAGGATCGGCGAACCGGTTGAAATCGTTGTTAACGGCCGGGTGATCGGCCGTGGCGAAATCACAGTTCTCGACGAAGACGAAACACGTTTCGGTGTAAAGCTCATCGAAATCAAGGGTACCAGTAAAGTTTGAACCCGGTTAGGGTCATGAGGATCAATCCATGATGGATTTCGACAATTTCGAAGCGTCGGCACTGAACAGACCACTTACCCAGATGGACAAAGCTGCCGCAGTTCTCCTTGCAATGGGCAAGCCCATTGCCGGCAAATTGTTGAAATTCTTCACGCAGAGCGAATTGCAGGGCATCATCGCTTCCGCGCAGTCGCTCCGCTCGATCCCGCCTCACGAGCTTGAAATCCTGGTGAACGAGTTCGAAGACCTGTTTACCGAAGGTGCCGGCCTGATGGACAATGCCAAAGCCATCGAAGGCATTCTGGAAGAAGGGCTAACGCCGGATGAGGTCGACGGCCTGCTTGGCCGCCGCACGGCCTTTGCAGCGTATGAAGCCAATATCTGGGACCGCCTGCAGGATTCCGATCCGGCTTTTGTTGCCCAGAGCCTCGGCAAGGAACACGCACAGACGATCGCCTATGTCCTGTCGATGATGCCATCGACCTTCGGTGCGAAAGTTCTACTGCAACTGCCGGAGAGCAGCCGCGCCGACATCATCAACCGCGCCGTCAACATGAAGAGCGTCAGCCCGAAGGCGGCGCAGATCATCGAGGCCCGCGTGATCGAGATGATGCGCGAGATGGACTCGGAAAAGAATTCGATGGGATCTATCAAGATCGCCGAAGTCATGAACGAGCTGGACAAGACCCAGGTCGATACGCTGCTTGCCTCGCTGGAATCGATCAGCACCGATTCCGTCAAGAAGGTTCGCCCGAAGATCTTCCTCTTCGACGACGTTCTCTATATGCCGCAGCGCAGCCGCGTGCAGCTGTTCAACGACGTCTCGGGCGATATCATCACCATGGCGTTGCGCGGGTCCAGCATGGAACTGCGGGAATCGGTCCTCGCCTCGATCGGCGCCCGTCAGCGCCGCATGATCGAATCGGATCTTGCGGCCGGCGAGGCCGGCATCAATCCGCGCGATATTGCCATCGCCCGCCGCTCGATTACCCAGGAAGCCATCCGTCTCGCGGCCAGCGGCCAGATCGAACTCAAGGAGAAGGCGGCGGCGGCGGCTTAAAGCCACCCGCGTTTTCCATCACCCACCGACGCGCAAAGCCCCTTACCGGTTCACCGGTTGAGGGGTTTTTGCTTTTGAGCGAACCCGGCCCCGCTCTACTTTCTGTGAAGCGCCGGCTTTTCAAGCATATCTTTCTTGCATGCCCTGCTGGCCCGGCTCACAACAGGGCTGCCAGCGACGACTGCTGCCGCCAGAGAGAGGTCTTCATCCGATGTCGGACGATCAGGACAAAGACAGTAAAACCGAATCGCCGTCCGAGAAAAAAATGAGCGACGCCATTGAGAAGGGCAACACGCCTTTCTCACGCGAAGTTACCATGTTCGCCTCGGTCGTCGCCATTTATATCTTCATCGTTTTCTTCCTGCCGCAGGGGTTCGCCACGGTCGCGGAATCGCTGAAGGACATTTTCGAGCAGCCGGAAGCATGGCGGATCAATACGGCGACGGACGTCGTTGCTCTGGTCACGCACCTGTTCTGGAAGGCGGGAGCCTTGCTCATCCCGATTTTCGTGCTGCTCATCGTGTTCGGCATCGGTTCGTCCATTCTGCAGAACCTGCCCACCCCAGTCCTTGACCGGATAGCGCCGAAGATGAACCGGATTTCGCCGATCGGCGGCTTCAAGCGCATCTACGGCATTCAGGGTCTCGTCGAGTTCGCCAAAGCCTTCGCCAAAGTCGCTGTGGTTTCACTCATCATCGTGCTGACGCTCTGGAACGACTATTACGCCACGCTTGATTCGATGTTTTCGGACCCTTTGACAATTTTCGCGACGATGTCGAACGACTTTAACAAGATCATGATCGTCATTTTGATCTCGACGGCAGTCATCGCCATCGCCGATTTCTTCTGGACGCGGCATCACTGGTACACCGAACTCAGGATGACGAAGCAGGAGGTCAAGGAAGAGCTGAAGCAATCACAGGGCGATCCGATCATCCGCGCAAGATTGCGCTCCATCGCCCGCGACCGCGCGCGCAGGCGCATGATAACCTCGGTTCCCCGCGCCACTCTGGTCATCGCCAACCCAACGCACTATGCGGTTGCGCTGCGCTATGTGCGCGAAGAAGGCGATGCGCCGGTGGTGGTTGCCAAGGGTCAGGATCTCGTTGCGCTGAAGATCCGTGAGATTGCAGAGGAAAACGGCATACCCGTTTTTGAAGACCCGCCTCTCGCACGCTCAATGTTTGCGCAAGTCTCGGTGGATAGTGTGATTCCACCGGTATTTTACAAGGCGGTCGCCGAACTGATTCACCGGATCTATGCAACGCAGCCGAAACGGATGACGTAATCCCAATGAAAAAATGCGAATATTCGGAACAACGCGAAAAAATAGTAGCCGATGCGATCCGTCCTGTTGCGACGGAATTGCGGCTGATCGACGCCGCCGACTTTATCGCGATGCTCCGTTTTGAATCGCATGGGAGCCTGGCGGACCTTGTGTCATCGGCCGCGGAACTTTATTTTCTTCCCGGTACCGTGAATTTCGGCATCGGCGGCAACTATTCCCTGGATTGGGGCACGGAGCCGGAAGTGACGCTTGATCTCGAATTGAAGCCGGATGGCGTCACCGTCTATGCGCAGCTGGCTCTAGGAAAGAACTCGGCCGGCCTTGAAATCAACCACATCGCCTTCCAAAGCCCTTCGAATGATCCTGACGAGAATACCGCGTTCCTGGCCAAGAGCCTCAACGCCGCGAAATTCGTCAAATCCTATCCGGCCGCTCTTGCGAGTTGAGTTCCGGATTCCGGCCATGACGGCCGAAAAAATCCCTTCAGCTGATATAACCGAGACGAATGGCCTTGGCGATTGCCTGGATTCTGTTGACCGAATCCAGCTTGGTCGTGGCCGCCCCGAGATAGGCATTCACGGTATGGACGGAAAGTCCCATCTTCTCGGCGATCTCTTCGCTGATATAGCCGTCGCCGGCCATCTGCAGGCAGCCGATCTCACGATCGCTCAGCGATTCCGACGGCAGCATGCGGCGTTCGTCGGCGCCCAGAAGGTCAGTCATGATCTGGCAGCTTCGGCCATGCAGATCGATGATCACCTCGCTCGGCACGTCGATATAGTTTCCCGTGAAGACGACGTATCCATTGCCCTGGGCGCCAAGCCTGACCGGCAGCGCAAGGCCGGAATAGGACAGGAGTCTTGTGGTCAAACGCTGGGTAAAGCGCCCAAAATCCGGGGTCTCCGCCGCCTGATGCTCGCCCATGCCGTTCCACAGGATCGGAAGCAGCGACGTATCAAGATGCGCCAGCATCTCGGCACCATACGCAGAAACGAGTTCATGCGCCGTGGCCTCGCTGTCAACGCCCCAGTTGTCGAGCACGCAACTCAGTTTGCGTGTTGCCGGAAGGCCGTTTCCGTTCAGTCGCAGAACGGCGAAATTCTTGGCGTTGATCTGCTTCTGCATGGCTTGCAGCCGCGCTACGAGCGTCGCAGCCTTTGAGGCCCTTGCCTGTTGCCGGCCGGCCCTGGCATCGTCGCCTGTGCGTGCATGCGGGAGGAAAAAGGTCATAACCGGCCTCCTAGACGAGATTGTTGCGAACGGCGTAAGCGATGGCTTCTGAGCGGGTTTTCGTCGCTGTCTTGCGCATCACGCTGGTGATGTAGTTGTTGATCGTGTTGCGCGAAATTCCAAGGATAACCGCGATCTCGTCGCTGGTCTTGCCCTCGGCGATCCAGAACAGGCATTCGAGTTCGCGTTCGGTCAGTTCGAATTCCCGGTCGGTGCGCGCGCCGCGCTCGCTGGTGAAGCTGGCGAAATACCCCGTCAGCAGACCGACGTCGCGCAGGCTTTCCTGCGACAGGATGACGTCCTGCGGGAAAAGGAGCATCAGCGACAGACGGGCACGTCCGACATTGAAGGTGATCGAGCAATATTCCCGGCTCGTTCCGCGGGCAATATCGATATCGTCAGGCAGACTCATGAAGGCCGGCTGCATCACCGACAGGCATTTCTCCATTTCATTGGTCTTGGAATGGAGTTGCGACATGACCTTTCCGAGACGTTTGACAACATCGAAAGGCCAGTCGGAGCACACTACGAAGTCCAGACCTTCGTCCTGTGACAGGTCGTACCGCGCGAGGAGATAATGGGTGGCGCCGACATATTCCGTCAGTGCGGCAAGTCCTTTGCTCACGTTGCCGCGTTCGGCGAATTCGCCAAGCCTGCGAATGAGCTGTTCCTTGGAAACAGGCCGTCCAACGCCACGCACACCAGCAACCGGCGAAGGCCAGATCGCAATTTCTGTTTGTAGAGCATCCATGACATTACCCCCGTGATGGATCCGCCCGTGCTCATTCCAACACTTTTGCCGCCGCCGGCAAACGTATCGAGGCTTTCCGCCTTTCCCCGACACCCAAGAAATAAGCCCGCGAATCACTACATAAAATGTACATCGCTCTCTGTGAAAAACTACTGCCCCCTTTTCGGGATTTACTTTTGGAAGGAAGCATGAAACGATTCGATAAAATGCGATTTGCGTAATGGCACACCGATTTAGATCGACACATTTTTTGTTTTAATACGCTGTAATATCACTATTTTTTAGATTTTTGTCGAACCGTGGCGCGTCGCCTTTCTCCCTGGAGGCCGCGCGATACCCTCCCTAGCGGTTTAAAACCACCGAACAAATCAGTGCTTTTCCTACGGGTCGAATTTGTCAAGTTTTCATTTTTTTATTTGTTTCCTACGATGTTGCTGAATTACATCAGACACTGCCATCGTTTAAATTGGCCATCAGCGACAAAGGCGGAAGTTGAAGCATGAATATTGCCGATGTAATATTTAGACTATCCTGCGTCAGCGTGGAATCCCGGAATCAATACATAGGCTGCCGCTGGCAATGCGGCAGACAAACCGGCTTTTCCACCGCGAAAAATTAACATTCTGTTAAATATAACGAATCCGTGAGGCCATCGTGACTCCATTCGGGTCGTCCCCGATTCTTACGGCCACGCCGCCAGGCCATGACAATACAGAAAACCGACGCCGGTCTATTTTCGACAAAGGATCGATGCTGCCGATTTGCATGGTCGATTTTCGCGATCAGCCGCCATGATGAAGGAAGGGCGCCGGAACGGAGATCCATCGCGTCTGGCCACTTTCGTGCCGGAATAGATTTATCCTGTGCATACTGAAAGACCCGCCAGGGCTTGGCGGGTCTCTTGATCTAGATCGGCAGGAGGCTTTCGATCAGGCTGCTTTCTCGGCGACCCACTTGCGAAGGATCTTGGCGGCGCGCTCCTCGCTGATTTCCACCATGCGGGCGAGCCTGCGTTCCGGCCCTTCCTTGACCCGGCGGTTGAAGCCGCCTTCGCTGTCGTCGCCGAGGCTGAGCAGGTCGTCGGTGCTGTCGAAGCCGAAGTCGGAACCGAAGCCCTCCATAAGCGCACCACCGGCACCACCGGTCGCAGCCGGCGAGAAGTCCGGCAATTCCAGGCCAACCGGCTCGTTATCATTGAGCGCAACACCCCGGCCACCCAGACCCATCGAGCGGGCGAGAGGACGCAGGCCCATCCAGACCACCAGGAAGGCGACCACGACAAAGGCAAGCGCGTTAATGATGCCACCGAGATTGCGGGTCAGTGTTTCCATGATGCCGGGGCCGGCGACCGCTTCGTCCAGCAACTGCGTATTGACGAAATCCATGGCCGTCAGGGTGATCATGTCGCCGCGCGCCGGGTCGAGGCCAACGGCAGAGGCGACGATCTTCTGCATCTCCTGGATATAGGCATCGATCTTCGCCTGGTCCGCACCCTCGCCGACCATGGCCGCGATCCGGCCGCGGTTGACGACGACGGCAACGGAGAGTTTTTCCAGCGTATAGCTGCTCTTCACGGTAGCGACGGTCTTCGAGTTGATCTCGTAGTTGGTCTGCTCTTCCTTCTTTTCCGTCTGGTCGTTCGACTGAGGCCCGGTAGCGCCGCCTGTCGGCGCTGCCTGCGGAACGTTCTGCTGGACGGTCGCGGCATTGTCGGCCTGCTGCTGACTGGATTTCTGCTCTTCCTTGGTCACCCTCGTCGAGCGCTCGACGCGCGATTCCGGATCGAAGACCGTTTCCTGGATCTGCTGGGTGTCGGTGTTCAGCTTGGCGGTGACGCTGGCGCGGAAGTTGTCCATGCCGAGGAAAGGCGTCAAAGCCTTGTCGATATTGTTTTCGATTTCCTTCTGGACGTTCTGGATGATGCCGAGCGACTGGTTCATGGCGCTATTGGCAGGATCGTCACCGGAGGCCAGGAGCTGGCCGGTCGAATCGAGGATCGTCACGTCGTCGATACCGAGGCCAGGAACAGACGAAGCCACCAGGTGGCGGATCGAGGCTGCGGCATTGCGGCCGATATTGGCGCTGGCGCGGATCATCACCGAGGCCGTCGGGTTCTGCTCGGCCTTTCTGAAGCTGCCGCGGTCGGCCATGACGATGTGGACGCGGGCGGCTGAAATTCCGGAAATCTGCTGGATCGTGCGGGCAATCTCGCCTTCGAGTGCACGGACGCGGGTGACTTCCTGCATGAAGGACGTGAGGCCGAGCGAGCCGACATTATCGAAGAGTTCGTAGCCGGCATTGGCGCTGTTGGGCAGGCCGCGCTCGGCAAGGTAGAGCCGGGCCTTACCTGTCATGCCGACAGGAACCTGAATGCTCGATCCGTCCGCACCAACCTCGAAATTGATATTCGCTTCTGCGAGGGCAACGCTGATTTGGTTGAGGTCGTTGCTTTCCAGCCCGACATACAGCGTTTCATAGGACGGTTTGTTGACGTAAAGGCCGGCAGCAAGAACGATCGCCACCGCGATGACACCGGCTGAAACCAGCGCAATGAGCTTGCCTTGCCCGAGACTGGCCAGGTTTTTCGTGACCGTCGAAAGTTGATCCAACAGATTCATTCTGTTTCCGCACCCAGTGGCACATGTTCCGTTCAGACAACATCGCCTGGGGAGTGAACATGCGCAGATCCAAACATTCGGGTTGCTGATGGATGTGACGCATGTGGCTTCGTCAAATCACGCGCAAATCTACCAGTCCCGATTGGCACACTAGAGAACGAAACTTGCGCGAACTTGTCTTGAAATCCTGCTTTTTTGGCCACGGTGCAGACCGGTCTTTGCCAAAAACAAAACCACCGCCTCGACGAACGCAAGGCGGTGGCAGAGATAAATCTGAGCTTCGATACAGGCTAAAATGCCTCGAAGTCGCCGGCAGCCTCGGTCAGCGGCTGGGAATGGCCATGACGCAGCATGCCGTTGCCAAGCGATTTCTGCATGTCGGCAAGCTTGACGAGATTGAGCGCCGTCGTGACGTCCACCAGCCATGACTGCGGAATGGCGGCGGTAACCGTGTCGATGAACTCGGCCAGTCCGCGCGTCTTCTGGACGGCCAGATCGATGCCTTGCAGAACTTTGATCCGATCGGCAGATTCCAGCACCGCCTCGCCATGGATATCGCTGAGCATCGGCTCGATCCGCTCGATGAGATAGGCGACATCATAAAGCTCGGAGACGATGCGCATCATCACATCGGGGAGCGCCTCATCGATGTGAGGCATATGGCTCTTCATTTCAGTCAGCATTATACGCCCTCACGCTGGCAACAAATGCCGTTCGGGACAACCCGCCGAACGGCTACGCTAAACACTTTGCCAAAGCACAGCCCGGCTATGACCCCAGGATGCCACCCAAGCGCTAGAAAAATTCGATCGCGTTGTCGACCGGCTTTGGAACCGGCCTTGGCCGCTGTTCCTGCGCCACGGCCTTCTGCGCCTCCACGCCCGTCAGAGCATACTGCCGGGCACGGCCGCTGAGCGGCCAGTATTCGAGCTTGCGGCCGTGATCGCCACCTGTGCTCTCACCGACCACCTGGATCCTTTCGTCCATCAGGAACTGGCGCGCAAACAGAGCATTCTGCTCGCCGACATTGGAGAAACGCGCGATCGTCTTAGCACCACCAAAGATCTTCGCTTCCAGCCGATCGCGACGGGCACCCTTCTTCAGGAGCCCGTTGATCAGCAACTCCATCAGATGCACGCCATAGCGTGTCGCATCTCCGCCTGACGAAATCGCATCCGCCGAACCCGGCAGAAGGAAATGGTTCATGCCACCGACACCCGCAACCGGATCACGCATGCACGCTGCCACGCAGGAGCCGAGAATGGTCGAAAGCACGACGTCCGGATCGTTGACCACCTTCCATTCGCCCTGAATGACATGTACGCGCTTGGTTGCAGCCTCAGTGATCATTTCAACGCCCCAAATACAGCCTCGATCGCGGCTTTCATCTTTTCGATGGTGAACGGCTTGGCCAGCACGTTATTGGCGCCGAGAGCGGCCGCCTTGGTGACCAGAGCGCGATCGCCCTGCGCCGTCAGCATGATAAAGGCGGCCTTCTTCGTGGCCGGATTGTTGCGCACGGCAGCAAGCAGGCCAAGACCATCCATCTTCGGCATGTTGAAATCGGAAATCACCAGATGATGCGGCTGCGCCGCCATGATCTTGGCCCCCTGCTCGCCATCGCCGGCGACGGTGATCTGCTTGAAACCAAGCTGTTGCAGGGCATCACCCAGCAACAGGCGGCTGGTGACCTGATCATCGACGATCAGAACTTTGATTTTTTCCGCTAGGGACATTTATTCGCTTCCTTCTCTTCGGGCGGCGGTGCTTTTCAGGACTTCTTCCCCGATTGAGCCGAGGGGTAGTTGTGTTTCGACGGCGCCTAGCTCGTAGGCAACCCTCGGCATTCCATATACGACGCAGGTTTTTTCATTCTGACCGAATGTGCGGGCACCCGCGTGGCGCATTTTCAAAAGACCGGATGCGCCATCGCGGCCCATCCCGGTCAGGATCACACCGACTGCATTGCGGCCGGCGAGTTCCGCGACGGAATCGAACAGGACATCGACAGACGGGCGATGGCCATTGACCGGCTCGCGGTCCAAAAGACGGCAGCTCGGCGATGTGGGGTTGACGACCTGCAGGTGGCGTTCGCCGCCCGGAGCCAGATAGATCTTGCCGATCTCCAGCCGCGCGCCGTCCGTGGCTTCCGCGACGGTTGGCGCGCACAGCCGGTTGAGACGCTCGGCAAAGCTCTTGGTGAACGTATGCGGCATATGCTGCGTGATCACCGTTGGCGGGCAATTGGCCGGGAATTTCTGCAAGACCGCGATCAGGGCTTCAACGCCGCCGGTGGACGATCCGATCGCGACGATCTTTCTACTTGCCCGGTAGTCGGAGGCCGCATTGGCATTGGCTGCGCTCGGTGCCGCGACCTTGTTGCCGGAAATGATGAACTTGCGCTGCGAGCGGGCCGCAGCCTTCACCTTGTCGGCGAGATCGCGGAACGGATGCGGATCGCCCGGCAGCGGCTTACCCACACAATCGAAAGCGCCGATTTCCAGCGCGGCGAGCGATGCTTCCGCCCCCTTGTGCGTCAGGGTCGATACCATGATCACCGGCATCGGGCGCAGGCGCATGATTTTTTCGAGGAACTCCAGCCCGTTCATGTTGGGCATTTCGATGTCGAGCGTGATGACGTCGGGATCGAGATCCTTGATCGCCTGGCGCGCCTGCATGGCATCGGCGGCCTGGCCGATGACTTGGACCTCGGGGTCGCTGCTCAAAATAGCCGTGATCAAGCCGCGCATGGTGGCTGAATCGTCAACGACAAGAACGCGCGCAACACTCATGAGCGGCCTCCATGTGGTTTACCGGTATAGCGATAGGTGGTGATGCCGATATTGTCGAAGACCGACTTCGCATCGCCGGAGACACGCTCCGAATGGCCGATATAGAGATGACCCTTGGGGTTGAGCATGCCCGCAAACCGCGACCAGATCTTCATCTGGGTCGGCTCGTCGAAATAGATGACGACGTTGCGGCAGAAGATCACGTCGAACTGACCCTTGAACGGCCACTGGGCCATCAGGTTGAGTTCATTGAAGGTGATCAGCTTCTTGACCCGGTCATCCACCTGCCATTTCTGGCGGCCGTTGGCACTGGTTTCGGTGAACCATTGCTTGCGCATCGCCGGGCTGACGGTTTCAAGGGCGGTCGCGTCATAGGCACCGGCCCGGGCCAGTGCCAGGATCTTCGGGTCGATATCGGTCGCCAGAATGCGGAAATCATAGTCTGCCGCATTCGGCAGCATCGACAGGACCGTCAATGCAATCGAGTAGGGCTCCTGCCCGTCCGAGCAGGCAGCAGACCAGATGCGCACCCGGCCACCATTCTTGGCGCGTGCCAGAAGTTCCGGCAGGACGTCGGACTTCAGATGCTCGAAATGATGGTTCTCGCGGAAGAAGCGGGTGAAATTCGTCGTCAGGTGCGAAAGCATGTCACGGCGTTCGGCGGCACCGGCGGGCGATGAAACCAGCTGGCAATACTCGCGAAAACCCTTCAGGCCGATATTGCGGATATGCTTGGAAAGCCGCGAGTAAACGAGCGAAGCCTTCGATTCATTGAGATAGATGCCCGCATCGGCATAAATCATGGCCGCGATCTCGACGAGATCACGGCGCGTCAGCGGATATTCTCCGCTCGCCAGGCACTCGTCCGGGGGTAGCTTGCTGTCAAAGGCGGCCGGCATGCTCATGCAGCTTCACTTTCAGTATGAGGAAACACGGCTTCCAGCTCGATCAGGCAGATCATCCGCCCTTCGATAGCCAGAATACCGCGGGCAAATGTCCGCTCGAACTCGGACGTCATATCCGGCGTCGGCTGGATATCTTCGTCCTTGATCGTCAGGATGTCGGAGACCGCCTCGACGAGAAGACCGACAAGCCTGTTCTTGACCTGCGTCACGATGATGACATGGCGCACCGTCGGCTCGGCCGGTCTCATGCCCAGACGGGCAGACAGGTCGATGATCGGCAGCACCGCGCCGCGCAGGTTGATGACGCCCAGAACATATTGTGGCGCATGTGGCATTGGCGTCGCCGGCGTCCAGCCGCGGATTTCCCGCACGGACATGACGTTGACGCAGAATTCCTGATTTCCGATGCGGAACGCGATCAGTTCGCGTCCGCCATTCGCCAGATTTTTTGCCAGATACGTCATAGTTTTAACCTGCGGCGGCCAGCGACGATTCGAGTTGCAGGGACTGGCCGCGCGAGGCCGAAACAACGGCATCTACGTCCAGGATGAGAGCGACGCGGCCGTCACCGAGAATGGTGGCGGCAGCGATGCCGGGCACGTGCGTATAGTTGGCCTCAAGGCTCTTGATGACGACCTGGCGCTGACCCTGGATGGCATCGACCATCAGGGCGCGCTGGCCACCACCTTCAGATTCCACCAGAAGCGCCACACCTTCGACCGGATTGGCCTGGGTTGCACGGAAGTTCAGAATGCGGCCGACATCCACCAGCGGGCAAAACGAGTTGCGGATGGAGATCAGCCGCTGTGTCGCACCGAAGGAGTGGATCGCTGCAGCGTCCGGCTGCAGCGTTTCGACGATTGCCGTCAACGGCACGACCAGCGTCTGGCCGGCAACCGTGACGACCATGCCGTCGAGAACGGCCAGCGTCAGCGGCAGGCTCATAGTGAAGACCGAGCCGTGACCGGGCTTCGACGAGATGTTGATGCGTCCGCCGAGCGCCTGGATGGAGCGCTTGACCACGTCCATGCCGACGCCGCGTCCGGAAAGGTCGGAGACCTTGTCGGCGGTGGAGAAGCCGGCGTGGAAGATCAGGTTGTCGATTTCCTCGTCTGACAGATTGGCATCGGCGGCGATCAGGTCGTTGTCGATCGCCTTCTGGCGAACCTTCTCGCGGTTGATACCGGCACCGTCGTCGGAGAGTTCGATGACGATGCGGCCGGAGCGATGCTTGGCGGTCAGCTTGACGGTGCCTTCGGCATTCTTGCCGGCGGCAATGCGCTTTTCCGGCATTTCAAGGCCGTGATCGACGGCGTTGCGGATCATGTGGGTCAAAGGCTCGGCCAGCTTGTCGATGACCGTCTTGTCGACTTCGGTGTTTTCGCCCTCGGTGACGAGGCGGACCGACTTGCCGGTGATATCGGCGATTTCGCGGACCGTGCGGGCCATGCGCTGGAACACCGGCTTTACCGGCTGGGCGCGGATAGCCATGACCGAGTCCTGGATCTCGCGGGTCAGCTGCTGCAGCTCTTCAAGGCCCATGTTGATCGAGGAAACGCCGTTCGAGTCATTCTCGATGACGCTCTGCGACAGCATGGCCTGGTTGATGACCAGTTCGCCGACGAGGTTGATCAGCCGGTCGACGCGATCGAGATCGACGCGGATGGTCGGGGCGGCAGCAGACGAAGCCTGCTGGGCATTGTTCTGAGCCGCAGCGGCGGCTGCACCCTTGTCGCTGGCAGCAGCGCGCGACGCGCTGGCGGCCATCTGGACGACATTGGATGCGGTTTCGGCGGCAGCGACAGCTTCCTGCGCAGCGGCAATCTGTTCTTCTTCCTCGACAACGCCGAGTGGCACATCGAGTTCGCCGTCCAGTGCTGAGAGATCGAACGGAACCGGCTGCATCGGCAGGTCGTCGCCGCTGACTTGCGCAGTTTCGCCGGTTTCCAAGGCCGTCACTTCGAGATCGCAATCCCATTCGGCAAATTCGAACACCGAGCGCACGGCATCTTCGCCCTTGTCGGTCTTGATCGAGACTTTCCAGGAGAAATAGGCGGCTTCCGGGTCTATCTGGTCGAGTGGCGGCAGGCTGTCCATGTTGCAATGGATGCTCATTTCACCCAGGCGCGAGAGATCGCGCAGGAGCAGCGTCGCCTCGTTGCCCTTGGTGTAGAGTTCTGACTTCGGCTTGAAGACAATCTCATAGGACGGAAGATCGGCAGACACGTCGTCGTCCCCACCAAAATCATCAAACGAAAATGCGACCGGGACAAAGCCATCATCGCTGACGGCAGGGGCCGGCGCGGCAGCGACCGGAGCGGCCTTGGGCGCTGCGGCGACTGGGGCCGCGGCAGCCGGGGGCGCCTCGCCCTTGGCAAGAGCTTCAAGTTCCCGGATCAGCTGTGCCGAGCGTGCCTGATCGACGCTGCCACCGTCGCGAGCGACATTGGTCAGGTCGGCCAGCACGTCGGCTGATTTCAGCATGACCTTCAGGACATCCTGGTTGGGTTCCAGCTTGTTGGAACGAACGCAATCTAGCGTGGTCTCAAACACGTGTGCGAAAGAGACAAGATCATCCAGCCCGAACGCTCCGGCGCCACCCTTGATCGAGTGGACCGCACGGAAGACCGCATTCACCGTTTCCGGATCCCGGTCGCCGTCATTGAGCCGCAGGAGACCGGATTCCAGTTCAGCGAGTTGCTCCTCGCATTCCTGGAAGAAAATCTCTTTGATTTCGTTCATATCCATGGGGAGGAATCCTGGCTTTAGGCGGTTACGCGCTCGATGGCATCGATCAGTTTGGTCGGATCGAACGGCTTGACGATCCAGCCGGTCGCACCGGCCTGGCGGGCACGGTTCTTCTTTTCCGCGTCGCTTTCGGTCGTCAGGACCAGGATCGGGATTGCCCGGAACTTCTCGTTCCTGCGCACGCCCTCGATGAAGCCGAAGCCGTCGAGGCGCGGCATATTGATATCGGTGACGATGACGTCCGGATTGGCATCTTCGAGAACTTCGAGACCCTCGATGCCGTCTTCCGCCTGGATCGTTTCGAAACCGGCATTGTTCAACGTCACGAGAAGCATGTTCCGGATGGTCCTGGAATCATCGACTGTGAGAACTTTCTTTTTCATGTCTCAAATCTCCTTTGCCATCAGGTGGTCGATATTGACCCCGATGAGCTGTGTCGTTTTCGTAAAGGCGTCCGACACCTTGGCGAAGGTGAAAGACTGTTTATCCTCGTCCCAGGTTTTTGCGCCGGCCATCAGGACCTGAATGCACAGTGCGCCGACGCGCTCTACCGCAGATGCGTCGATCGCAAGCGGATTGCCGCGCAACCCCATCAGCTTGCCGTGCAGCGCGTTGGCCTCATTGAGATCGAGAACGGGTGCGAGGCTCAAACTTTTCCGAGCGGCTTTCTTGGCTGCCATCTCTACTTTCCTTGTCTGGCTGGGAGTAATTTACAGGGATGGTTCAACGGGTTTCCGGCGCGCCCATGCGAGTGCGCGTTCTGCCCCCCGAAAAGCGCCGATCTTGGCAGTGTATGCTTGTGACGGCTCTGCATCAGCGCGCCCACCCGGCAAGACGGCCCTGCAGGCCGAAACCCTCATCGAAGCTGTCAACGCTGTCGTCGCCAACCTCACTTGGCCGTCCGGCTGGCGCAATGATGGCCGGGGTCGAATAGGACGATGCGAAGCCTGTCTTCGGCGCCTGTCGCTGAACATGGAACTGGCGGATCGTCTGACCGAGCTCGAGAATGACGGTGTGCAGGTCGTCGCACGTTTCCTTGGCGCCGGCCGCCTGATGAGCGCTCGCGCCGATTTCGGCGCCGATGCGGCCGAGATCGGATGCCGCGGCCTGAAGACCGGTGACCTGTTCCGCTGTTTCCTCGGCAATGCCGGCGATCGCATCATTAATGCCCCGGACCTGCTCGACGATGCTGCTGATGGCGTCCTGCGTGCGGCCGACACGTTCGACGCCGGCTTCGACCTGGGACTTCGTGCTCGATACCAGCTGCTTGATCTCGCGGGCCGCATCGCCCGAGCGCTGCGCCAGCGCGCGGACTTCCTGGGCAACGACGGCAAAGCCACGGCCGCTTTCGCCTGCACGCGCCGCTTCGATGCCGGCATTCAGCGCCAAGAGATTGGTCTGGAAAGCGATCTCGTCGATGACGCCGATGATCTGGCCGATCTTTTCGGCCGACGCTTCGATATCGGCCATGGCGGAAATCGCCTGCCCGGCAATCTCGCCGCTATGCTCGGCCGACTGGCGGGTCAGCGCGACGCTCTTTTCGGCAGCCCGCGTCTGGCCGGCATTGTGCTTGACGCGGTCGACAATAGCGCCAAGCGACCTGACGGTCTCGCCGAGAGCTTCGGACTGATCCTGCGCCTTCAGAGAAAATTGCCCCGTCTGGCCGGCAAGTTCCCGCGACGATGTTTCCATTGTGACCGCGCGGTCGGATAGGCTGATGAATTCGTTCTGCATGGCATCGAGCGCGCCATTCAGTTCCTGGGCGAGAGGCTGATACGCGGCGGCAATGTCGCTCGGGGTACGAACAGAGAGATCGCCGCGTCCAAGCGCCTGGGTGACGCCGCCGAACAAAGCAAGCGCTTCGGCTTCACCGGCCTTGCGCTGCTCGGCGAGCTGGCGCTGGTGGCTGTGGCGCTGTTCGTTGAAGCGCAGTGAAACGGAAATTTCGGTATCGACGAAAACGGTGCGGACGAGAGCAGCGACAAGGTCGGCCAGCTCCTTCCTGTTCGCCTTGCCCAACGACAGCATCGATTTCGGCCAGAATTCCTCGATCATCGAACAGATCAGGCGTTCGAGCACCACGGCGTGGCCGGCGATCTGCCAGCGCGGATCGAGCCCCATCTTGCTTTCGGTATCCGACAGCACCTTGACACGCTCGGCATAGAGACTGTCGAAGCGGGCGTCGGTCAAGACGCTCCAATGCGAGGACTGGAGGTCGTGCAGCCGGTCGATCTGGCGGTCGCTGGTGAAATGGCGCGCGGCATCCGGAAAGGTCTGGAGGCGCTGGAACAGGTCACGCAAGGCGAGCTCGACTTCTGCTCCAAGCGACTGGCGATGTTTGCGCAGGACGCCGGTCTGGTCTTCATCAAGCCCGGCAAAACGCAAGCGCTCGAGCAGGCTGCCTGCCTGAGCTTTCCTGGTCTGATCTGGCGATGTTTCCTGCCTCACGCTTTTCCCCGGTCCGGTATGTCGTCTCTGGAAACCGTATGGCCTTCAGAGATATCCTGTAGAAAATCAAACTCTTGCAGCATGTCCGCATGCCCTTAGCGGCGCACGGCGCGTCACTCATCAACGAATGCTCCAAAGGGGCGTTGCCCAAGCGTGCCGTCTTGCAGGACGCCAAGTGGCGACGGCCGCAAAGCCGGCTGGCCACGGCGATAGGCCGCTTCGTTCCCAAGAGATATCCGGTGAAAGTGCATACCGGATCAGAACCGGTTCGTCGGTGCGGCGTCATGCCTTGCGGGGAAGTAGATTTTCCCACTCCAACGTGTACGACCATGTTTATGGTTAATTCCTTGCTTGAAGGTTAACGGTTGATCGTCCGTATCTTCTTTCACTAAAATTAGACGCATATTGTCCTCACCCGGCGCAACCGCCTATGAACCGGGGGTTTGAGCCGACTGGAGAAACAACAGGTTTTCAATGGTAAAACTTGGGAGTTGATCTTGAGGGATCCCGCCATTAACTACTGCCTATTCTGACCGGCGCAAGCCATGCGCAAGCATAGCCGGACAAAGTGAAGCGGCATCATGATGATGACGTAGAAGGAACGAGCAATGATTGTTCTGGGACTGAGCGCTACGCTTATCGCCACCCTTACACTGGCGGCGATCTCCATCCTCCTGAATATCGAGGATGATCGCAAGTCATCGAATGCCCGGATTTTCTAGGAAATAGTTAAACCGCACTTCCGCTTGAAAGCAAATGTGCGCTGCAGGCTGCACTGCAGCAGGACATATCCTTGGACACGCGAACCCCGCACGTCTTTGGCGGCTTCCCCTCCAAAAACCCCGTTTTTCGCACAATGCTCTCCAATCGCACATCGGAACGGCCGGGGAGACCCGCCCCGAAGGGCGGGCCATCGATTCATTCGGCTGGAGCGTATTGCGCGCCTGCCGGGATTTCGGCCCGGCGCGGCAGAGTGAGAGCGACGATCAACCCCAGAACCGTACCCACTGCCGCCAGATAGACGGCAAACCGCGTTCCTTCGATCAGACCGGCCGTCGCCGTCTGACCGATCGATTCCCCAACACCGTTGGCGACTGCGACCAGGATGGCGAGGCCGACGGCCAGTCCAACCTGCAGGCTGGTGGATGCCATGCCCGACGCCACGCCCTGCTCCTCCTGGGCAACCCCGGTCGCCGACACGATCCACATCGCCGTCCACACCATGCCTTGGCCGACGCCGAGGACGGCCATGCCCGGAACCAGTCCGGCATAGCCCCATTCCGGCGAAATCCCATATGCGAACGCCACCATGCCGGCGACGCTGAGGAGCTGGCCGATCACAAGACTGGTGCGAACGCCGGAGCCGGTCGCCATGCGTTCGCCCAGTTGCGTGCCGACGAAGATGGCAATGGCCGGAACCAGGAACGCCAGGCCGGTCCACAGCGCATCGAAGCCGAGCATGCCCTGGAAAAGTACGGTTTCGAAATAGGGCAGAGCACCCAAGGTCGCGCCGAAGAACAGCGTCAACAGCATGCCTGCCAGTGCATAGCGGTTGGAAAACAGGCGTAGCGGCATCAGAGGGTCGTCGCTACGGGCCTCGATGACGAAGAAGGCAGCGAGCAGGACCAGGCCGGCAACCAGCGCCAGCAGGATCGATGGGGACGCCCAGCCGGATTCCGGTCCCTGCACAAGGACGTAGACCAGCAATGTGATGCCGATCGTCGCGGTCAGAGCGCCCGGCAAGTCGAAGCTGCGATGCGAACCTTGGGTGACGTCCCTCGGCATGACGATCAGGGCGCCGGCAATGATGATGGCAACCAGCGGGACGTTGACGAAGAAGACGGCGGGCCAGCCATAGGCGCTGGTGAGGATGCCCCCGAGCAGAGCACCGACGGTCAGGCCGGAGGCACCGGCTCCACCCCAGACGGCCAGAGCACGGTTGCGCTCGCGGCCTTCGGCAAACAATGTGGTCACCAGCGACAGGGTTGCCGGAAACAGCAAGGCGCCGCCGACACCCTGGATCGCCCTGGCGATAATGATGGCGCTCGGGCTTGTTGCCAATCCGCCGACCAGCGACGATACGCCGTAAAGCGCTAAAGCGAAGATGAAGATCCGGCGGCGGCCGAGAAGATCGGCGGCGCGGCCGCCCAGAAGCAGGAAGCCGCCAAAGGCGACGCCATAGGCGCTGACCACCCATTGCAGGGTTTGGCGCGAAAAGCCGAGTTGTGCGCCGATGTCGGGCAGCGCAACGAACACGATGTTATAGTCGACGGCGATGACCAGTTGTGCAAAGGCGAGCAGGAACAATGTCCAGCCCAACCGGCGTCGACCGCCGGTTGCGGGTGATGGTGACATGATTGAAATCTCTTCGTTGCGGGGGCAAGGCTGCGCAGCCTTGATGATTTGATAGTACGGATATAATCGTACCATTGTCAACGCAGCGGCCGTCAAAAAGTTTGACTGTACGCGAACGGTTTATTACCTTACCTTGATGAACGACTATCACCCCCCGCGCGAAGACCTTCGTCTCCCCGACATCCTGCTGGCTCTGGGCAATCCGATCCGGCTGGCGGCGGTGCGCCAGATCGCGACCGGCGAATGCATCTGCAGCGACTTCGTCACCGACGTTTCAAAATCGACGATGACGCATCATTGGCGCGTCCTTCGTGAGGCCGGCGTGATCCGGCAGCGGCCGGACGGCCGGGTCATCTACATGTCGTTACGGCGGGACGATCTGGAGGCAAGGTTTCCGGGATTGTTATCGGCGATCTTTAACGCTGATCAGCCGGCATCGGCGTAGGCTCGCCGACGGCAGGCGAATTTCACCATCTGTCCCGGCAGCTGCCGCTTATGGAGCTTGGACGTGTTTCGTCCAGCTTGCCGCATACGCAGCATAGGCCTGCGGAACAGAACCCTGAAACTCCACCGTGTGCGCCTGCGCCCGGCTGCCGTCGACAAGGCATGCGGCCCCAAGGCTGGTGCCGGTGGCGCTCTGGCTGCCGATCAGGACCGGCCGGCCGGTTGCGGCCTTCAGCATCCGCAGATAGCTTTGATTGACCGCGAACGGCCCCTCGACGACTATTTCTCCCGCAGCACCGATCAGATCGAGAGAGCTGGCCGTCATCATCGCCAGATGGAAGGAGACGACCGCAAGCCGCTGCGGGCCGGTCAGGGAGGCCTCGTCGCAGGTCCAGCGTGCCTTGGCATGCGGGAAAAGACCCGAGCCCTCCGGCACCGAGGGCAGCAACATCCATTGGGCGCTCGCGACCTGTGCCTCGACGTCTTCGGAAACAGTGACAACCGGATCGGGGATGAGCGTCGAGAAGGCACGCCCGCCCATGAACCGTGCCGATGGAACCGGATCACCCAAGGCATTAACATTGATCAACGTGTCGCGCGCCTCGTCGAGCGCCACCTTTCTCGCGCCCATCGCCATCATCACCACCCAGGTTCCGGTGGAAACGACCGAGAAAGGGGCGGCCCGTGTCAGCACGTGCGGCAGCAGCGAGGAATTGGAATCGTGGATGCCGCAATAGACCGGCAGACCGACGGGCAACCCAGTGTCCGTCGCAGCCTGCGGGGTCAATCCACCCAGAACGTCGCTTGCGCGCCGCACCGGCGCAAACAGCCGCCGCCAGCCGCGGGCGTCGACCATACCAGAGAAATCGCCCTTGTATGGGTCCCAGAGATCGGTGTGGCAACCGAGCGAGGTCCGTTCTGTGGAGAGGACGCCGGTCAGCCTGTAGGACCAGTATTGTGCATAGGTCAGGATGCTGGCGACATTGGAAAAACGGTCAGGAAAGGTAAGTTCCTGCCAGTAGATCTGCGCGCCGATATTGAGACCCATCGGAAGCCGCGCCGCGCCGGTTTCTGCAAAGGGCGGGCGAACCTTGTCATAGTCTCCGGCGACCGTATCGGGTCCGGTGAACTCATAGTCGAGCAGCGGCAAAGCGAGATCGCCATTCTTGTCGAGCAGAACAGCGGTTGCCCCATGGGTGGTCACGGAGATGGCGTCGATCGACGCCTCCGCATTGAGCGCGGCGAGACTTTCAGTGATGAAGCGCCACAAGCGCTCGACGTCGAAATGCGGGTACAGGCCCTCGGTCACGACGCCATTGGCGGTCTTGCGCACCGCCGTTTCCTCGAACCGGTCGAGATCGACCAAAGCGACCTTGGCATTCGTCTTGCCGATATCGATGACGGCGATGGTTTTCATGGCACTACTTCATGTGAAAGACGGTTATGAGCGGCACGGCGACGGGCTCGTTATTCGCCCTCGTTTCCATGATATCGGCCATATGGGCCCACCATTTCTGCATCACCGGATGTTTGGGAAGATCGGCCATGGCGTGATCATCCCGCCGCCAGAGTACGCCGAACAGCATATTGGTTTCTTCATCCAGATGAATCGAATAATCCGAAACCCCGGCGTCCGTTAGAAGCGCGGATAGTTCCGGCCAGATCGCGTCGTGGCGGACCTTGTATTCCTCAGCCATGCCGGGATTGAGCCGCATGCGAAAAGCGTATTTCTCCATCGTGTCCTCAATGGGCCGTGCGGCGACGGGCGCGCGACCACAGGATCGGCAATGCAATGACGGAAATCAACAGCACGCCGATAAAGATCGACATGACGATCCCCGGCACATTGAGCAGTCCGAAGCCGAAGGTGACCATGCCCATGATGAAGGCGGCGAGCACGACACCCGGAATGGTGCCGGATCCGCCGAGAATGCTGACGCCGCCGAGCACCACCATCGTTACCACTTCAAGCTCGACACCGAGTGCGATCGACGGGCGGGTGGAGCCGAGGCGCGAGGTCAGGCAGATCGAGGCAATACCCGCCATCAGCCCCGTCGCCAAGAACAGGATGAACTTGACGCGGCCGACGCGCACGCCGGAGAACAAGGCTGCCGTCTGGTTGTTGCCGATGGCATAGACCGCGCGGCCAAAATTGGTCTTGTGCAAGAGTACGCCGAAGACGATGGCTGTCACGACAAACAGCGCGAATTCGAAAGAGAATACCCACCAGACATAGCCTTGGCCGAAATAGGCGAAGCTCTCTGGATAGCCGGTATAGGCCTTGTCGCCCAATATGATGAAGGACAGGCCACGGAACAGGCTCATCGTTCCGATGGTGACGACAATCGACGGCAGGCCGAGGCCGGTGATCAGAAGGCCGTTGACCGCGCCGCAGAGCAAACCGGTGCCGAGGCCAACGACGACGAGCATGGGTGTATCCGCTCCCATTGTCACGGCAAGCCCCATGGCCGTCGAGGACAGCGCGATGATCGAGGCGACAGAGAGATCGATCTCTCCGGAAATGATGACCAGCGCCATGGCGAAGGCGATCAGGGCCTTTTCCGTGAAATTGAAGGTCGCGTCAGACAGGTTCCACGGATCGAGGAAATAAGGCGACGCAAACGAGTTGATCGTGAAGATCACGACTGCCACGACCAGGAGAAGGCTTTCCCAGCTCTTCAGCGTCCGGCTGCCCCGGCTCTGCAGGCGGTCCGGAATGACCCTCGGTGAAAGATGCGCCTCTGCCATCAGACCGCCTCCGCTTTCTTCAGAATGACACGGCCCTTGCGCTTTTCGGTACGGGCATTGACGGCGACGGCGATGATGATCACTGTTCCGGAAATCGCCAGCTGCGCGAAGGGCGAGATATTGATGACCGGCAGCGCATTCTTGATGACGCCGAGGAACAGTGCGCCGAGCACCGCACCGCCAACCGAACCGATGCCGCCGGCAATCGAGATGCCACCGATGACGCAGGCCGCGATGATATCCAACTCGAAACCGGCGGCGATATCGACATAGGCAACCGCATAGCGCGACACCCAGAGATAGCCGGCAAGACCGGCAAGGCCGCCGGACAGGCAATAGGCGAGGAACCGCGTGCGCCCGACATCGATGCCGGTATAGACCGCCGCATGCGGATTGCCGCCAACGGCAAAGAAGGCCCGGCCGACCGGGGTACGGGTCATCAGGACATAGACCGCGGCGATTGCCAGAACGGACAGCCAAGAGAGAACTGGAAAGCCGATCAGCGGCGTGCGCGGCAAAGCCTTGAAGGCATCACTCATCTGGTGGGCGTTGATCCAGGCGCCGTTGGTCAAGAGAAAGATGCTGCCCCGAAAGATGGTGAGCGTGCCGAGCGTCACGACGATTGGCGGGATATCGAGCTTCCAGACGAGCAGGCCGTTGATCGAGCCAAGTGCGGCGCCGAGCGCGACGACCGTCAGAATGACCAGCGGGATCGGTACGCCCGGAAAAGCAGCGTTGATCATCGCCGCAACCATTCCGCAGAGCGCCAGATTGGCGGCCATCGACAGGTCGATGCAGCGCGTCAGGATGACGGCCATCTGGCCGAGCGCCAGGATAATCAGGATGGACGTATCATTATAGACGCGCGCCAGATTGGCGGGCGCGACGAAGCCGGGAAAGCGCAGTGCGATCAGGAAGACCAGCGCGATGATGGCGATGACCAGAAGGATTTCGCGGTTCTTGAGCAGCTTCGCCATTATGCAGCCTCCGCGATACCGGCAGCGGTCCGCACGAGTTTTTCGGCCGTCAGTTCCGAGCGTTCGAAACGCCCGGCGATGCGGCCTTCGCGCATGACGATGACGCGGTCGGCCATGCCCATGATTTCGGGAATTTCCGATGAGACCATGATGACGCTCAGGCCCTGCCCTGCCAGCTCGCTCATGAAAGCATGGACGGCAGCCTTGGAGCCGATGTCGATGCCTTTGGTCGGCTCATCGAGAATGATGACCTTCGGCTGGGTCGCCAGCCATTTGGCGATGACAACCTTCTGCTGGTTGCCGCCCGACAGGGTGCCGACATCCTGATCGAGCGAGGCGGCGCGCAGGTCAAGGCGCTGCGTGTATTCGCGCGCCAAAGCAAACTCGCTGGCAAGTTTCAGGAAGCCCGCTCGCGAAGTCTTCTGCAACGAGGGCAGCGTGACGTTTTGGAAGATCGGCAGGCCGATGATGGCGCCCTGGCGCCCGCGTTCCTCCGGCACATAGACGATACCAGCCTCGATCGCTTCGGCCGGAGAGCGGATGACCAGCACCTTGCCGTCGAGCTTCACGGCGCCAGCAGACGGCCTGGTGACCCCGATCAGCGACTGCATGAATTCGGAACGGCCCGCGCCGATCAGGCCATAGAAACCCAGGATTTCGCCGCGGCGAAGCTCGAAATTGATGTCCTCGAATTCGGTCGGATGGCGATAGCCGGAGACGGTGAGGACCGGCTCGCCGATATCAACATCGACCTTCGGGAAAACCTGGCCGACGTCGCGGCCGACCATCATCTTGACCAGTTGGTCCTGCGTCACATCGGCGATCAGCCCCTCGCCCACCATGCCGCCGTCGCGAAACGCGGTGTAGCGGTCGGCAATGCGGAAGATTTCATCGAACTTGTGGCTGATGAACAGGATGGCCTTGCCATCGGCCTTCAGCCGGTTGATCAGTTCGTAAAGCTCGTGAATTTCCTTGTGCGACAGGGCGGCCGTCGGCTCGTCCATGATGACGACGCTGGCGTCGATCGACAAAGCCCGGGCGATCGCCACCATATGCTTGCTGGCGATACCGAGATCGCGCAGCCGGATGGTCGGATCGATGTCCGCCCCGACGCGGCGCAAAAGTTCACGGGCATTGTTATTGAGCTTCGTCCAGTCGATCAGACCGAAGCGACCCCGCGGCGCATGGCCGAGAAAGATGTTTTCGGCGACCGAGAGTTCATCAAACAGCACCGTTTCCTGATGGATCGCGGTGACGCCGGCGTGCGCTGCGGAGAGTGCGGTCGGAAAATGGGTATCCGTTCCATCAACGCGGATCGTCCCGCTATCGGGCTGGTAGATGCCGGTGAGGATCTTGACGAGGGTCGATTTCCCGGCACCGTTTTCGCCGATGAGCGCGGTCACGGAGCCCGGGTACAAGGCGAGCGAGACGCCGGACAGCGCCTTTACGCCCGGGAAGGACTTGGAGATGTCCTCCAGCGCAATGGCGGGCTTCATCCGCGATGTGGTCGTTTCCTGCAGCAAGAGGCAATCCACCGGTATGATTATACGATTGAATAGGGACAGGATCGGCGGGCTCGATGAACTCCCTCCCCCTTGTGGGGAGGGTTGGGGAGGGGATTTCCTTTTAAAAGAAAGACCCTCCCCTCCGCTTCGCTCCGACCCTCCCCACAAGGGGGAGGGTTAAACCGCGATCAGAATATCTTGGCGAACTCTTCGACGTTCGACGCATCATAGACGAAGGGGTCGGCCATGGCGCCTTCGGTGTTGGCGTCGAGCTTGACGGTTCCCATGCGGCCCATCTTGATCTCGCCATCCGGCTTGGCTTCGGCACCGTTGATCAGGTTGTAGGAGATCATGGTGGCGGCATAGCCGAGGTCGATGGGGTTCCAGATCGCAAAGGACTTTGACGCGCCGGACTTCACATGGCCTGCCATTTCAGAGGGCAGGCCGAGGCCGGTGACGTTGATCTGGCCCGTCTTTCCGGCATCGGTGACGGCCTGCGCTGCGGCAACGATGCCGACGGAGGTCGGCGCGATGATCGCCTTCAGGTTCGGGTAGGACTGGATAAGGCCCTGCGTTTCGCGATAGGACTTGTCGGCGAGGTCGTCACCATAGACGGTGGCAACGACGTTGATGCCCTTGTAGTTGCCCTGGACCTTTTTCATTTCCTCGATCCAGACATTCTGGTTCGTCGAGGTGGCCGTTGCCGAGAGGACGGCAACGTCGCCGCCATCAGGCAGCTGGTCGGCGGCGAGCTTGATGATCATGTTGCCGATCAGCGGGCTGGACGATGGGTTGAGGTGCATCGAACGCCCGTCCTTGGCGACACCCGAATCCCAGGAGATGACCTTGATGCCGCGGTCCATGGCCTTTTTCAGGGCCGGGACCAGAGCGTCGGTGTCGTTGGCGGATACGGCGATGGCATCAACCTTCTGGGCGATCAGCGCGTTGATGACTTCGATCTGGCCTTCCGCCGTCGTCGTGGTCGGGCCGGTGTAGATCACCTCGACATCGCCGAGTTCCTTGGCGGCTTCCTGCGCGCCCTTGTTGGCCGCCTCGAAGAAGCCGATGCCGAGCGCCTTGACGACGAGGGCGATCTTCTTGTTTTCCGCATGCGCGGTGCCAGCCATCAGTGCCAGCGAAACCGCTGTCGTGACCATCAGTGCTTTCAAAATTCTCATGACGTTCTCCTCCCTGAAGCCGCGCGATCACAATGATCGCGTTCATTCGGCTGTATGCTCTCAAACCTTGCCGGCCAGCGCGAAACCATCGGCGATCCCCACTCCCCTCCTCCCGCCGGCATTAAGCCGACGAGCAAGCATTCTCCCCAAGATTGCCCGACCTCGTATTGGCCACGACCAAGCCGACGCCTGCATCTTCAAGCATCTTGACGTGCCGGTCCTCGATGCCCGAATCCGTGATCACCGTGGTGATGCGCTTCAGCCCGCACAGGATGAGGCTGGAGCGCTTGTGAAATTTCGATGAGTCGATCAGAACGACGAGTTCATCGGCCTGGTCGATCAGCTTCTGCTCCGCCTGGATGAGCAGCGGGTCGCCTTCCATCAGGCCGAGCGGGCCAAGACCCTGCGCGCCCATGAACATGCGGCGCGCATAGAAATTGCGCGTCACGTCATTGTCGAAAGGGCTGAGGATGATGTTCTGCTCGCGGTAGATCGTGCCGCCCGACAGCATCACCGTGTTCTTCGAGTGCTTGAGCAGGTGCTCGGCGATCGGAAAGGAGTTGGTGAACACCTGCATGCGGCGGTTGGCGAGGAAATGCACCATCTGGAACGTCGTCGTGCCGCCATTGATGATGATCGGCTCGCCATCCTGGCAGAGCGCGACGGCTTCCTTGGCAATCGCCTGCTTCTGGCGGGCATGCAAGCCTTCGTTGACGCTGAACGGGCGGCCGGCAAGGCCGACGAACTGCGGTGGATTGATGGCTTCCGCGCCGCCGCGCACCCGCCGTAGCCGCTTTTGGACATGCAGCGCCGCGATATCCCTGCGGATCGTCGCCTCAGAACTATCGGTCAGATCGACCAGTTCAGGCACGGTGATGACCGGCTTGTCCTGGACAGCTGACAGAATGATCCTGTGTCGCTCTTTCTCGTGCATTAGGCTCCTCCAATAATGTCTATGTTTCCATCACGACCGCGCAATGTCAATCACAAACAATCATATATTTTCATTGTGCAGCGCAATATGACTGTTTTTGATCGTTTATGATTGACACGCGGCCGATCTTTGTGTGATCTGATCGCAACGAATGCGCTCTTTGCCCCGCAAAATCCAGCGGGCCGGCGCGGAATTGACCGGGAGGAAATGCAGATGCTCGACAAGCAACAAGGCGCGCGCCTTGCCAATCTTTGGGACGACGCAAAAGCAGCGTCGATGAGCGAACCTGAGCGGCTTCTGTACCGCTCCAACCTGCTCGGTTCCGACAAACGCATCACCAATTACGGCGGCGGCAATACCTCTGCCAAAGTCATGGAAAAGGACCCGCTCGGCGGCGGCACGGTCGAGGTGCTCTGGGTCAAGGGCTCCGGCGGCGATGTCGGCACGATCAAAATGGATGGCTTTTCGACGCTCTACATGGAGAAGCTGGAAGCGCTGAAGGGTCTTTACCGCGGCCTTGAGCATGAAGACGAAATGGTCGGCTACCTGCCGCATTGCACCTTCAACCTCAATCCGCGCGCGGCCTCGATCGATACGCCGCTGCACGCCTATGTGCCCAAGAAGCATGTCGACCATATGCACCCCGACGCGATCATCGCCATCGCTGCATCCAAGAACAGCCGCGAACTGACGCAACAGATCTTTGGCACCGATATCGGCTGGCTACCCTGGAAGCGTCCCGGCTTCGAGCTTGGCCTCTGGCTATCGAAGTTCTGCGCTGAAAACCCGAATGCACGCGGCTTGATCCTGGAAAGCCACGGCCTGTTCACGTGGGGCGACACAGCCAAAGAAGCCTATGAGACCACCATCGAGATCATCAACAAGGCGATTGCCTGGTTCGAAACCGAAAACACCGGTCCGGCCTTCGGCGGTGCAGTGAAGCCTGTTCTGCCTGCCGCAGAACGCCGCGCTATCGCGCAAAAACTGATGCCGGTCATTCGCGGCATGATCAGCGCCGACGAGCGCAAGCTCGGCCATTTCGACGACAGCCAAGCCGTGCTCGATTTCGTCACGTCGAAGAACCTCGCGCCGCTGGCAGCGCTCGGCACCTCCTGCCCCGACCACTTTCTGCGCACCAAGATTTGCCCGCTGGTGATCGATTTCGATCCGGCCAATCCGGATATTGACAGGACCCTGGCCGGCCTTGAAGCCGCCATCGCCGAATACCGCGCCGGTTACGCTGCCTATTACACGCGCTGCAAACGTGACAACAGCCCGGCGATGCGCGATCCGAACGCCGTCGTTTATCTGATCCCCGGCGTCGGCATGATCACCTTTGCCAAGGACAAGGCAACGGCGCGCATTTCCGGCGAATTCTACGTCAACGCCATCAATGTCATGCGCGGCGCCTCAGGCGTCTCGACCTATGTCGGCCTGCCGGAACAGGAAGCCTTCGACATCGAATACTGGCTGCTAGAGGAAGCGAAACTCCAGCGCATGCCGAAGCCGAAAATGCTGGCCGGCAGAATAGCGCTGGTCACCGGCGGCGCCGGCGGCATCGGCAAGGCGACGGCTAACCGCCTGATGCAGGACGGCGCCTGCGTCGTGCTTGCCGATATCGACGAGACCGCCCTTGCCTCCGCATTGAGCGAACTCGGCGGCCGCTACGGCAAGGATTTCGTCCGCGCCGTCAGTATGAATGTGACCGACGAAACTGCCGTGCAGACGAGCTTTGCCGATGCGCTGCTGGAATTCGGCGGTCTCGACATTCTCGTTTCCAATGCAGGTCTTGCCTCCTCCGCACCGATCGAAGACACGACGCTGGCGCTCTGGAACAAGAATATCGATATTCTTGCGACCGGATATTTCCTGGTGTCGCGCGAAGCCTTTCGTATCTTCCGCAACCAGAAGGCAGGCGGCAACGTCGTGTTTGTCGCTTCCAAGAACGGCCTTGCCGCCTCTCCGGGGGCATCGGCCTATTGCACGGCCAAGGCGGCCGAAATCCATCTCGCCCGCTGCCTGGCGCTCGAAGGCGCGTCCGCGCAGATCCGCGTCAATGTTGTCAACCCGGATGCCGTTCTGCGCGGCTCTAAAATCTGGTCCGGCGAGTGGAAGGAACAGCGCGCCGCCGTCTACAACACCGACATGGAAGGGCTGGAGGCGATGTATCGCGACCGCTCCATGCTGAAGCTCAGCGTCTTCCCGGAAGACATTGCCGAGGCGATCTACTTTCTCGCCTCCGACATGTCGGCCAAGTCGACCGGCAACATCATCAATGTCGATGCCGGCAACGCCCAATCGTTCACGCGCTGATAGCGTTCACACGCCGATCATTTTTTCAGGATGACCCATATGGCGTGGACAATGCCCGGTATGTAGCCGCACAGCGTCAAGAGGATGTTGAGCCAGAAGTGCAGGCCTATGCCAACCTGCAGAAACACGCCGACGGGCGGCAGGATGATGGCGAGAAGAAGGCGTACGATGTCCACGGGGTTCTCCGGGTTTGGGTTCGGGACACATGCAACGCAGAAACGGGGAAAAAGTTCATATGCGGGAGGAAACAATGACTGACTTCACGATCTCACCGGATCTGGTGTCGAGTGAAAACGAGAGGTCCAAGGCCGCCTTGTCTTCGGATTACGCGACGCTTGGGGAACAGCTTTCCCGTCGCAACATCGACATTGACGCGATCAAGGCGAAAGTCTCGGCTTACGGAGTTGCCGTCCCGTCCTGGGGCGTGGGCACCGGCGGCACACGCTTTGCCCGCTTCCCCGGCACCGGCGAGCCGCGCAACATCTTCGACAAGATCGAGGATTGCTCGGTCATCCAGCAGCTGACCAAGGCAACACCAACCGTCTCGCTGCATATCCCATGGGACAAGGTTGATGACCTCACAGAACTGAAGGAAAAGGGCAACGCGCTCGGCCTCGGCTTCGACGCGATGAACTCCAACACCTTTTCCGACGCGGCCGATCAGGCCCATTCCTACAAATTCGGCTCGCTCAGCCATTCCAATGCTGCGACCCGCCAGCAAGCGGTCGATCACAATCTGGAATGCATCGAGATCGGCAAGGCGCTCGGCTCCAAGGCGCTGACCGTCTGGATCGGCGACGGTTCAAATTTTCCGGGCCAGAGCAATTTCACCAAGAGCTTCGAACGCTACCTTGAGGCGATGAAGGCGATCTACAAGGGACTGCCGGACGACTGGAAGATCTTTTCCGAACACAAGATGTTCGAACCGGCCTTCTACTCGACCGTGGTGCAGGACTGGGGCACAAACTATCTGATCGCACAGGAACTCGGCCCCAAGGCCCATTGCCTCGTCGATCTCGGCCACCACGCGCCGAACGTCAATATCGAGATGATCGTCGCCCGGTTGATCCAGTTCAGGAAACTCGGCGGCTTTCATTTCAACGATTCGAAATATGGCGACGACGACATGGACACCGGCTCGATCGATCCCTACCGCCTGTTCCTCGTCTTCAACGAGCTGGTCGATGCTGAAACGCGCAAGGCAGACGGTTTTGCGCCGATGCACATGCTCGACCAGAGCCACAATGTCACCGATCCGATCGAAAGCCTGATGAACTCGGCGACCGAAGTCAGCCGCGCCTATACCCAGGCGCTGCTCGTCGATCGCGAGGCGCTGGAAGGTTATCAGGATGGCAACGACGCGCTGATGGCAACGGAAACGCTGAAAAGCGCGTTCCGCACCCAGGTCGAACCGATCCTCGCCATGTCGCGCTACGAAGCCGGTGGTGCCATCATGCCGATCGCAACTTACCGTGCCAGCGGCTATCGCGCCAGGGTTTCCCGTGAGCGGCCGGCCTCAAAGAGCGGCAGTGGCGGCATCGTTTAAGGATCATCGATTGCCCAGAAAGGTCCGCCCGCTCGGGCCTTTTTCTGTTTCGGGACGAGTATCGCGGCTCTTTTGTGCAGGAAATGCCACCTCGGCAGCGTGTTTGAGCATTGAACGGCAAAAAATCGCTGAAGAGCGCATTTCCCCTCTAACGCAAAGCACTTTTCGCTCTATCTTGCTTGTTGCGGATACAACGGAAAGGAACCATCCATGGGTATCGAGAGCATTGTTGTCTTTCTTATTGTCGGCGCCATTGCCGGCTGGCTTGCAGGCTTGATTGTTTCAGGTTTCGGCTTCGGCCTGATCGGTAATATTGTCATCGGCATTATCGGCGCGTTCATCGCCAGTGCCCTGTTCCCCTATCTCGGCGTCAGTATCGGTAGCGGCATCCTCGCCGCCATTATCCATTCAACGATCGGTGCCGTCATCCTTCTCGTGCTGATCCGTATCGTCAAGAAAGCCTGACGCATCAGGGCATCGTGCCGGTTTGCCACCCGGCAACCGGCATATCCACGACCGTTCTTCTGGAGACATCATGGCCGACACCTACGATCCGAGGATCGAACAAGCGCTGCAATCGTTCATTTCCGATCATCCCGGCATGCACACGCGCGACGAGGCGATTGCCGCCATTCTGATCAACTGGTTCACCAGCCACGGCTATCTGCCCCACGATCAGGAGGGTACCCGCCCGGAAAATCTTGACGCATCGAACGACGACTGAAAAGATCGCCGGATTGCCTGCACCCTAACGGCAGGCGCAATGCGATCACAGAAGCCGTGTGCAGCCGATGAGCCTTTCTTCCGTCAAGACTTTCTTTGCCGAACACGCCCCCGATATTGCCGTTATCGAACTTGAGCAGAGCACTGCGACGGTGGCGCTGGCGGCCGAGGGACATGGGGTGGAACCGGCGCAAATCGCCAAGACGCTTGCCCTGTGGGTCGCAGACGAGGTGATCCTGATCGTCACGCGCGGCGATGCCCGGCTGGACAACAGGAAGTACAAGGCCCGGTTTGCGACCAAGGCACGCATGCTCGGGTTCGGCGAGGTCGAGGAAGAGACGGGCCATCCCGTCGGCGGCGTCTGCCCGTTTGGCCTTTCCAGGCCGCACAAGGTTTACTGCGACATTTCACTCAAGGCGTTCGAAGAGGTCGTGCCGACGGCCGGAGCGCCGCATGCCGCAGTGCGGATCGCCCCCGAGAGGATGGCCAAACTTTCCTCTGCAGAATGGATTGACGTCTCCGACGTTTGACCATGCCGCACGGCCCTGAACTCAGGTTAACGGGTCTTTCGGGAGGCGGGCGAGTCTGATTCAAGAGTGTTGGTTCTCTGGAGGCCGATATGATTGAAGATGATCGCCCGCGGCTGCGGGTCTTGCTGGACCAT
>JAESGK010000053.1_pt1 | contig 156102 bp, 144 predicted proteins | sample 9269681 | NCBI WGS metagenome assembly JAESGK01 (sample SAMN14515347, study PRJNA621673) | algae metagenome | isolation source: Timaviella obliquedivisa GSE-PSE-MK23-08B and co-occurring heterotrophs from... | place: USA: Grand Staircase Escalante National Monument, Utah | collected 2006-08-15 | reverse complement strand
ATTGTGACCTGGAAACGATCGAACGCATCATGGCTAAAGAACAGGCTCGAATCGAGGCTCAAAACCGTAAGCAGGCATAAAATCTATTCGCCGGACGCTTACGACAAATATGCGTGGCTGACGGGAGCGAGACACGGCCTGCCGACGGTGGCGCAGCCTATAGCCACAGACGAGCGTCAGGCGGCGATCAAATGACCGCTGCTGACCAGCGCGGCTTCGTCGGTCAGGCCTGTTACTCCGCTGATCGTGGCGATCTGGACGAAGTTGTTGGCTCCGCCATCCACATCGACTTTTAGGATGCTGTTCGATCCGCTCGTAGTGATTTCGACGAAATCCGTGATCGCGTGAGTCAGCGGATCGTATCCTTGCAGTAGGTCAGAAATATCTATCTTGTCGCTTTGAGACAGATTGAAATCCGCAATCGTATCGGAGTTCGTGTTGCTTACGAAGGCAAACGTATCTATCCCGGCACCGCCATAGAGCGTATCCGTTCCATCTCCGGCATAAAGCGTATCATCGCCCCGGTTGCCGTAGAGTATATCCGTTCCACCCATGCCCCGTATGATGTCACCGAAACCCGTGCCGTACCCATATTCTGTTCCGGTATTATTGGTTCCGGTCAGGGTAAAGCCATTTGTGATATCCCACACGGTCGTATCGTCGAATAGGATTTGTTCAATGTAGGGGGCACGAACTTCAGATGTTGTGCCACTAAAGCCGGTCACGCTACCGGTAATGGATACAACATCAGTGCCGCTATAAATAGAAACCGTTCCGTTCGATGCTGTCCAGAGGCGCGTCGTGGAAACGGATGCTCCGCCCATAACGATGACATCCGTGTCAACAGCATGAGCTTCGCCGCTGATCGTGTCGGAACCATCGCCCGCTGCAAATACATAGCTATCGCTGCCTGCACCACCGGATAAAGTATCCGTGCCTATCCCGCCGGTCAGTGTGTCGGTACCGTCGCCACCATTCAGAGTGTCGTTGCCGGACTGTCCAGCAAGCACATCATTGCCGACATCGCCATTCAGGGTGTCGTTGTCATTGCCTCCGTAAAGCGTATCGATACCATCACCACCGTGTAGCGTGTCATTCCCGTCACCGCCGTAGATCGTGTCATCGGCCCTGTTCCCGTAAAGAATATCCGTGCCGCCCAAGCCATAAATAACGTCATTATAGCCTGTCCCGTATCCGTATTCCGTTCCGGCATTATTCGTTCCGGTCAAGGTTAGGCCATTTGTCATGGACCAAACGGTCGTGTCATCGAACACGATCTGTTCGATATAGGGGGCACGAGCCTCAGATGTCGTGCCGCTAAAGCCGGTCACGCTACCGGCAATGGATACGACGTCCGTTCCACTGTAAATCGAAACAGTCCCGCCAGAATTGGTCCACATCCGGGTTGACGACACGGACGCTCCTCCGAGGAAGACAATATCAGTATCGACATTGAATACCTCGCCGCTGATCGTGTCCGCACCATCGCCTGCGGCAAAAATATAGCTATCGCTTCCCGCTCCGCCAGATAGTGTATCACTGCCTATTCCGCCGGTCAGTATGTCGGCTCCTGCATCACCATTCAAAGTATCATTATCGTTTCCACCGTACAGCGAATCTATGCCATCGCCGCCATGAAGCGTGTCGGTTCCGTCACCGCCGTAGATCATGTCATCGGCCCTGTTCCCATAGAGAATATCCGTGCCGCCCATGCCGTAAATGATGTCATTAAAGCCCGTACCGTATCCGTATTCCGTTCCGGTATTGTTCGTTCCGGTCAGTGTCAGAGCCACCGTAAGATCCCATATGGTTGTATCGTCGAAAACGACTTGCTCAATGTAGCCGGGACGGGCTTCGGACGTAGTGCCGCTAAAGCCGGTCACGCTACCGGCGATGGATATGCTATCCGTGCCGCTGTAAATCGATACAGTCCCAACAGAATTGGTCCAAAGCCGGGTTGAGGAAACCGATGCTCCTCCCAGAATTACGATGTCAGTGTCTGTATTTAAAACTTCGCTACCGATAGTGTCTGCGCCATCGCCTGCGGCAAAAACATACGTATCACTGCCCGCTCCGCCGGATAAAGTGTCGGTGCCTATCCCGCCTGTCAGTGTATCGGTACCGTCGCCGCCATTCAGGGTGTCATTGCCAGATTGTCCAGCAAGCACATCATTGCCGACATCGCCATTCAGGATGTCGCTATCATTGCCTCCGTAAAGCGTGTCGATACCATCGCCACCGTGAAGCGTGTCGGTCCCATCGTCGCCGTAGATCGTGTCATCGGCCCTGTTCCCGTAAAGAATATCCGTGCCGCCCAGGCCGTGGATGATGTCGGCATATCCGGTGCCGTAGCCATACTCGGTTCCGGCATTGTCGGACCCCGTGAATGTGAGCGCCTGCCCAGATGTCAAATCCCAGCTGACACTGTTGCTGAAATTGATCTGCTCAATGTAATAGCCGATGCGCACCTCGGAGACAGTCCCGCTGAAACCGGTCGTCGTTCCGCTCAGCGACAATGCATCCGAACCGGCATAGAGAAGTATCGTTCCGTTGCTGGAAGTCCACAGACGTGCCGATGTCGATGCGATGTCTGCAAAATCGATCTTGTCGAAGCCCTCGCCCTGAACTTCCGTGATAAGGTCGGTTTCGAAGCCGGAACTCACGATATAAGTGTCGTCTCCCGTGCTGCCAATCAGGGTGTCGTTCCCTGCGTCGCTGGTGAATGTGTCGTTTCCGGCATGCCCGTAGAGACTGTCGTTGCCAGTGCCTCCTGATAGAGAATCATTCCCATCATTCCCGTGCAGAAAGTCGTTACCCGACTGGCCGAGAAGTGTATCGTCCCCCTCATCACCGTAAAGCGTATCCCCACCGCCGTTACCGTCGATGACGTCATTGCCCTCAAGGCCGTGAATGGTGTCGGAATGTGTATTGCCGGGCGTGGTGTCGACGCTGCCTAGCACATCGTCAAAGACCGTCGCGATGCCCTGCATCGCATCCAGAAAGTAAGGCAGATCCAACTGATAGCTGGAGGCAAATTTGATCGTGCTGACAGTGTTATAGCTAGGGAACTCATCGACAACATAGATATCGATCTCGCTTCCGGAAATGGAGCCCGTAATATGCAAGATCGTGTTATCGACCCGCTCGAAGATCAGATCGTTTTCGTCTGAGTAGGCAGTTGGCACTTCGATTATGCCGCCCGATCCTCCATTGATCCACACTTCGGCACCGCCGCCGACAATGCGGTAGGTGTTGGTGCCGCTGCCGCCATCGAGAAGATTCTGCCCTGATGTGCCATATCCATCGATCAGCAGATCGTCGCCGCCGCCGCCAATTATGATATCGTTGCCCACGCCGCCGTCCAGGATGTCAGCTTCATCGCCCCGAACGACGTCTCTGTTGTCTCCCCATATCTGGTCGTTTCCGTCGCCGCCGTAGACTTCGTCCTCGCCACCTCCTGCAATCAGGACATCGTTCCCAGCCTCGCCATAGAGAAAATCGTTGTGGTGGTACCAGGTGCCAGGATCGTCTTCGATATGATCGTCCCCATTTCCTCCGTAGAGCGTATCGTGACTGGAGCCGCCAACAATATTATCCTCACCATCGCCACCATAAATGAGGTCGTTATTGTCTCCTCCGTCGAGGCGATCTGCACCGCCTTGACCGTAAATCGTATCGTTGCCCTCATCGCCGAAGATGGAATCGTTCAACGAACTTCCGGTGATGGTTTCTCCCGCCGTTGTGCCACTCAATAGCAGACCGTTTATGCCGTTTGCGGAACTCTCGATGGATATCTGGCCGCTGACACCATGGTACACCTCAGACCACCGCAACCCCGTATAGCTTCCGCTTATTGCGGCATCGAGGGCGGCTTCGTCGGCTGCGGTCAGTCCGAAATCATCTCTAAGGTTGTCAGGATCGGGAATTATCCCCGATATCGACTGCAACAGCTTGGCGAAGCTGATCCAGAAATCCCGGGCATCTGCAATGGTGCTGAGGCCAGAGGCATGATCCTCCAGACTATCCAGCAAATCCTGCGAGAGCAAAGTCTCTGCCTCTGGCACGCTATCGGACTGTAACGAATAAGCAGGCGCACCGCTGAAAATCTGGGCGCCATAGGCCTGCAAAAGCAGCTTGGATGTAAAGTCACCGATGGCGACGGAGAAGGCATCTTCGAGGAATGGTATCTGGGCATTCCCTGCGGCATGCCGGTTTAACATCGTAGCAGCCGAAATGTGAGTGGAGGTCAGAAGTTCATTAACGTAAGCCTCCAGGAAAAGTAACAGCCGGGCATCTTCCATATGCCCGCCTCTTGCATTGAGCGGCTCATTTATGACCCCAGCCCAGTGATAGGCTATGTTGATGACGTCTTCTTTCAGATCGCCGAAATCCTCGATGAGAGCGGTGATGCTCTTCCCGGAAAAATCAGTCAGCTTGTCTTTCAGCGTATCGCCGTTGGGATCGACGCTGGTATCCATACTCGCCGCGATGTGCAGATCGGCCACCGTGCCATACCCGCGCAGTGTCGGCAGGAACAGCGTATCGATGTCGAGCGTATAATCTCCGACATACCGTGTGTTCACGAAATCCGCGTCGAATAGCACGTTTGAAATCTTCATCGTGCCGGTGGCCGTCGTCACCGTCCCGTTGTGTGTGATGGACGTTTCATCGCTGTTGAGAACGCTGGCCAGGTCGATCGAGGTAATGCCAAGGCTGGAGAGCGTCAGAAGTTCATCGCTCTCGCTGTACCCATTCTGGTTTACGTCCTGCCACACAACCAAATCGGCCCACAGCGCGTCGTTGGAATCGATGACGAGATCGGCGTTCAGATCGAAGGAAGAAAGGACGGAAAATCCGTCCTGCGTCGCGTTGCCGAAAAGCTCTCCGTTGTTGTCAATGTTGCCATTGTCATTCACATCCCACGCTAGAAGACCGTCCGTCGCCGCAACCCAGTTCACGGCTTCCGCGAACCCGTCGCTGTCCGTGTCGAAGTAAACCGTGTGCGTCGCGTTAAGATCGATTTCGCCGTTCGCGTTCAGATCGAGAACCAGCGGGTCGGGCCGCTCACTCTCAGCGAAGTGGAAGAAGTTTGCGATTGTAACGCCAACTGCAAAAGCAACTGTATGAATGCTTGTATAATTATATGCAAAGTTCCAAGCAAAATAAGGCGTCACCGCATCTAAGTCGTTTGCCAATTCTGCTTGCGCGGTAACATCCAGCTCAAATAAAGCCGATCTAAAATTTTCCCATTCGGCAGGCCCACCAGCTTTTGCGACCGTCCAAGCATCCTCAAGAATGTCTTTGGGATTTTCATTGTTCATCCAATCATCCCACAACGCGGCGGGATCGCTGGATTCATTCAGCATTTCGTTGGGAAACCAGCTGTCTTGGGCGACACCTAACAAGCCATATCTTACGTTGTGAATATCCTGTATTGCCTGCCAATCTGGTTGCACACCAGAGTTAACATTATAGGCATCCAGGTACGCTTGAGCGATACTGCCATTCAAACTCTGCCAAGGCGTCGATCCATAACTAAGATCAACATTATCTTGCGCAGCTCCGATAGCGGCATAGGCGTTAGCCAGTTGCCCCTGCCACCCCTCGTTCATCGTCACAGCATAACCCAAAGATGCGTATTCATCGCCGTACGATTCTAGCTCTGCATAAAACGCAGCAACTCCGCTCACTGATAAAGTTGATTGAAGTGATGAAAGCTGCGTTGATGTCAGAGTTGGCATGTATTATTTCCCCTTTTTGTTGGTTATTTCGAATGAATTGAAAAACTTCACCGCGCCCAAACGTTGTTCTTGCCATTTGGAGAAGTGTTTTTTCTTGTTGTAGTGAAGCTTGTATAATATTCCTTTGTCCTCAAAGTAATGAGAACATCCCGGAAAAGGCACCGAGCTATCAACTGAGCAATCGATAAAGCTAATTATCTTTTCATCTCTGATTTCAAGATAAACGTCATCTGGTTGATGACCGTTGGAAAGAGGCTGATCTGTATACTTCTCTAGGCCGTATTCTTTGCCAGAACGCTGTTTAAGTCGGCCGAATTCCATTCTATTCTTGATCATTCGTGGAATTGGGGGGTGCTTCTCTGCGACTTGTACCAACAGGAGCGTAATTTCACCACTCTTGAGGACTTCTTCGTACTCCTGCCGTGTCCGAAATTCCAATTTAGATCGAAAATCCGGCAATACATACACTAGGTTTACACCGACCTGCTTCTCACCCTTGGGTAAACTTCCATTGATATACATCAACGGGATTTCAAACGTCCTGTCGCCCAGGATGATCGTCCGAGTCTGGGATCGCAGAGGCTTTCTGAGATCGACCTTCGTGTATTCCGGGTCTCCCAGTATTTTTCGCCACCGATCAATCGGAGACTGCGGACTTACGAACAATCCCAGAATAAAAGGGAATAGAATGACAGCGCAAAAAACGCCAACGAACAAGAATGTCCGTTTCGTGTAACCTTTATCTCTCGATGTATTGTTGCCCATTCGCTATGTCGAATGATGCCGAAGTATAATAAAAATGCAAGAGCTTATTATACTTTATAGTTGTGATTTAAATTTCGATGCCTCAATCTGGACGGGGATTTTACTATACGCACAAACAAATCTGCCATGCGATGCAGCTTCGATGGTCTGACGATGGAAGACCTGCTACCGACATTTTTGCAGGGACGGTTATCCGCGCCGCTACAGGCGGAGAAACCGCGCTCGCGGGATCATGGGTTTTTCACCGTCGCAGTTCCGAATTTCTGGGAAAAATATGCTCAGCTACTCGGGGGTACGAACCACTGCAACCAGCTAGCATTCCCACTGATTGATCAGGAGGCGAGATAGCTCAGATGCCAAGTGGAATTTCGGCGTTGGACCATTTTCCCTTTTCGTTGTTGGTTGGAATATGTGGCTCTATCTGCGCGACTGTTCGAATGTGAAGGATGGGCGGCTCTTTCTGCATGTCCCACACATGGAAAAAATATACGTCTTTCGATTTTTGCGCCTGATCCCACTCGTTCCGTGTCACGAAAAATCTCAACGGCGAGGCAATGGTCGACTTCACTTCGATAAGTTTGTTCGTGTTCTCAGGCTTACCGAGCTCGTAGGACAAAATATCGTAGCCAGCGGTGTTGTCGTCCAATCCCACCCAAACCGGGTCTGTTTCAATCCCGAGAGCCACCAGCCGCTCCTTCTCGTGGTCCCAGGTTAACTTCTCCGCGGCTCGCGCTTGTGCCATTTTCTCGAGATCGGTTTCGAGCTTAACTTCATGACCGATAACATCCCACCATTCTACGACATCGGGACCGGGAGGACTTACCAGCAGTCCAGCACTGTCGAAAATGGAATAGTCGTCCGCTTCCAGTTTCGCGGCGAAGACTTGCCGCCCCCGTCTCATTGTCTTCACCCAAATCGGAAATCTGCTCAGCACTACGCCTCGAATGCAGTGCCTATAGAATGCTTGACTATCCAGATCACACTGCTCAACGAGCTCGTGGAGCTCACATGACGCTTCGAGATCGAGAGAGGGTGCGTCTGCCTCAGTGAGATTGATGGATTCAATAATCTCATTCAAAGAGAGATCGGGGGTATCAATCAAATTCCGGCGGATTTGCCTGAGGCCTTCGAAGGATGACATCGTGAATAATCGCTCGGTCGTGACCACAACTAAGCCTCTTCAGAGCTGATGTCGGCCTTGCCTTCCAGCTCGGCGATTAGATCCACCAGATCCTGAAGTTCAACATCATAGTCGATTGGATCATCGGCATTTTCTTCATCGTAAGCCAGCAAGTGAAGGTCAGGATCGCCGAGCGTCTGTTCTAGCCCCCGAATTTTCTGCGCCAACCGCCTACTGACCGAGAGATCTATGCTTCCGATTTGTGACGGAGCTCGGGTTCGATAGATATGAATATGCGTTTCTTGGTCAGGCGGCAGTCCCAGGCGATGAATGCGATCGATTGATTGTAAATAGTGCGTGGATACGTAGCTGCGATCAGCGTAGATCGCGTTGTGGCAAACAGTATGAAGTGAGATTCCCTCGCCCGCCGCTGCCGGGTTAGCAACGAGTACGAAACATTTGGGATCATTGTGAAATCTGGCTAACCTGCCTTCCCGAGTATCCGGATCAAAATCTTCCCCCGTCGGCACACCGCCGTGGATGAACACTGGATTTAAATCTGCAAGTGTCGTGACCAACTCACGGATCGTATCCGTGAAAATCGTCCAGATAACGGTCTTATGGCCGTCTTTGGCCAATCTTCGCGCGTGATCAGCGACCGCTAGTATTTTCGCTGAAGTACCCTCCTCTAGGACCTGATCCACTATTCCGGAGGCAACGCTTCCGTCGTTTGACATACCAGTAACTGCGAGTGGCGGATTTACAGAAAGTTGGAGGAGCCGCATCACGGATTTGCGCGCTTTCATAAACTCCTGCCCAATCCGGCCTGAAGAGACAGTTTTGGTAAATTGTCTTAGAGCCTCGCTGCGCACCACGGAATAAAGCGCAAGCTGCCCAGGCGCCATTTCGACATCGTAAAAATGACGTTCAGCAGGGGGCAATCCAAGTTCAGTCTTGGTTGTACGAACATAGAGATTACCGAGAACATCGCGCGGCGCATCGCCCCTTTGGATACTGAGATCATATCCGTGACCCGGCCATAGAAAACCAAGCTGAGAGGCTAGATCACTCGCCGCCTGGGGCATCGGCGTTCCAGACAGAATATCTCTACGTACCGGTAAGGTGGCAGCGGACAATAGAAACGCCCCACGCTGCGAGGCAAGACCCGCTTTCATCCTGTGAGACTCATCAAGAACAAGATGGACCGAGTTTCGCGCCATGTATGCAGTGAGATTGCTCTGCTGCCGAACCGCTAGATCGTAAGAAATCAGGAATCTCTTGGCTCCAGATCGGAGCTCTTTTTCAATATCAGAGCGAGTATCAAGAACCCTGAACGGTTCATCCCCGCCATTTGGAGCGCCCGGTTCCATACACTCCGTCACAACGCCCCGCCAGGCTGGGAATGCAGCTTTGGGTGAGATGATTAGAAGGTGACTGTCCGCCGACCGCGTTAGGATGTGCAAAGCGAAGGTTACAGTGGTCTTGCCTGCCCCAGGCACGGAGAAATTTGCACCGTTAGGTAATGCAAGCAGATTTTCGAGATCGCGTAACTGAAAATCTTTTAGTTTTCGCTTTGTAAAACCGGCTTCGTTTAATCGCTCCTCGATTTCCTCACGATCAATTTCCTTTTTAAGGGCACCCTGGCTTGCTCGTGCCTTCCGAAAGCCATTGGAAAATTCATGTATGCGATCGACAGCTTCTTCCTGTGGGACAAATTTGAACCCCAAAGACGCCTGTAAGGCCTTTGTCCCAAATTCGCGAACTATCGTAAGAGCATCCGGCCAGCTCACCCTAATCGAAAGTGGTTCGACATAGGCATCCATGCCTAGCTCAATTGAGCGAAGCTTAATGCGATCGAGAATGGACGATGTAGGTGGCGCGCCCACTGAGAACGTCCCGGTAACGCCAAACTTATTGTAGTTGATGTTGACTATGTCGGTCACGAAGCCCAACCTTTACTCGTTGTCGGGTTTCTTGGATGCGTCCTTGACCTTTTCGTGCAGTTTTCCTGCCAGGGTGATGATCGACTCTAATTGCTTAAGGATACCGGGACGCGTGTCAGGGGCAGCGGTGGATACATCCACCGAGGCGAGCTTGGAATGAGCCTGAGTAATCGCCTTCAGAGCTGCTTTTGTGGAATTCTTGCCAGCCTGCGCATCCATGGCTGCTTGACACGCCTCGACAAGAGCATCGACCGCCTCTTCCTTTGTCGCGTCGTCCTGCAACCGGTCAATCAATGCGGTGTAGTCGATCTCATTCTCCTCACCGAAATCAATATCGAGCCCACCAACGTCTTCCCCGTCCGCTTCAGCGGTGATCGGTACGTCAAGGTCTTCCGCAAGTCTTTCCAAAACATCGGCTGCCAACTTCCCAATAGCAGCGTTAAACGAGTATAAGCGCCCTTGAATCTTGTCGCGGTTTTCAAACAAAGACCAGGCGATTACGCGACTTCCTTGTTGAAGCGCCTGATCCTTGCCCGCGACCAGCTTGGGCAAATCTTTGAAAAGTTGCCCGGCATCGTCTCTGACGCGACTGTATTCTCCCGGCGTTTCAGCCCAGTCTCGTAAGTAAATGTCAGCTTCAGCAAGCGCTTGAAGCGCGTTTTTTATATCGTTCTCACCACGATTTAGACGATCGGCCACCTCTTTTGTCGAACGTCCCATGTGGATCAGGCGGCTGATCAGTTGTGCATCGCCTATCCAGTCATAATCCAGTTTAGTTTCCGGCTTGGCTTGTAAATTTGCCTCGATGTCGACAATTTCATCGGCTGTTGCATCCGCAGGCAAAACCATGCAGTCCACGTAGCTCTCGCCAAGTTCTCTAAGGGCAGTGAGCCGTCGATTGCCGTTGATAACAACACCCGTGCTGGAGATTAGGAGAGGCTCTTGCTGCCCGTCCTTTTCAAGCACTTCAATAATCGGGCCCTTTGCAGAAAGCCTTTTAAGTATCTCGTGCTGCTGCTGTTGAACAGTTTGAAGTTCTTGCCCCTTCAAAAAATAATCAGCATCCAATTTTTCCTTGGCAATATACTCATGCTGATCAGTATATGTCCGGAAATTCTCCATGCGGTAGACGGGAAGATTAATATCTATTCTAATGACTTTTAGTTTTGTCTTCTGATTTCGAAAATCATAAAAATCAACTTCGCCTTGTGGTGATGCTAGGTGCTTTTTGATCTTGGTTTCGCGCTCAGAGCGCGGCGATATTTTTAGTGAGTATGCCATTCTGCCTCCACGCATTAATCAAACGCAACAACTAGCACCGGGACGGTGATTACTTTTTCGAACAACTGAAGCTCTCGTATTACCCGCTCAGCATTTGCAATGTTGTCACCCATCAACTTTGCGGCTTTTACGGTGGGAAGAGCGATTGCAGCAGCTTTGATTTTGCCACTGGTACAGAGATATTGCATTTTCAAAAGGTCATAGGGTGCCCGGCTCATGTTTCCAGTCTGAAGCTGGAAAGCCACATCGTCCCTCATTGCTGTAACCCGAAGGTTTGCCTCCTGATCGAGACGGGCGTCCATGGCCCAGCCTTCGTTCAGAAATTCAGTGGTAACGTGCTCTTTGATGCGTCCAGTTGTACCGCGTTTAATCGGGACTCCCGGCGCTTCAAAAACGTCGGTCAACCATTCGTAAAGGTCACGGCGTTCCCACTCGTGACCTGCACTATGATGATCTGAATATATAAAAGCGAGTTTCATCCAGTTCCTTTATCGTTGGGATCATAGACTGGCTTGTTCATCGGCCTTGTACGCAGTTCTCCCGCGCGCAGCTGGTGGATACGTTCCCAGGCAACGTCAACATAAGACTGGTCCAGGTCACAGCCATACGCGTCGCGTCCGTGCTTTAAGGCAGCAATCGCTGACGATCCGACGCCCATATATGGATCGAGGACGCTATCCCCTTCGTCGGTCAATGCGAGAACCAAACGCTCTACCAGTCCTACGGGAAACTGACATGGATGGTCTGTTTTCTCGACGTGGTTCGATTTCACATTCGGGATGTCCCAAACGTCCGCCGGATTTTTCCCTAGAGGATTGCTCGAAATCTTTCCTCGGTTTGGCCCTTTGAAATGTTTTTTCTCCGGGTATTTTGACGGTATCCTAACGGGGTCAAGATTGAACGTGTACTCATCGGATCTAGTGAACCACAAGATTGTTTCGTGACGGCCGGAAAAACGTTTTTGGCAATGTAATCCATGTCCGAAGGTCCAGACTATTCTGTTGCGAAGGTGAAGACCATGGTTTTTAAAAAGCTGATAAAGCAGAATATCAAGTGGAAAGATTTCTCCATCGTCGACATGGTTTCCAACCTGCCAGCAGATCGAGCCTCGTGGGTGAAGTAGTCTCACCGCCTCGGCAATACAGGCTGCTTGGCCCTCTATATATTTTTCGAGTGTACGTTTTTCTTCGTACTCTTTCCCAATGTTATACGGCGGTGATGTCACTATGAGCTTCATGGAGGCCGAGGCCAGTCCCCTCATATATTTCAGGTTGTCTTGGCAGACCACATCAGCATGCGCGTCGGCGTGAAGCCTCACTATCGAGTTCGCTCGTAGCTCCGCTGTCTTTTTAGTCGCCGCCATATGCCCTCCATTTACGTTCATGTATCGTTCTCGCATCCTGCCTTTATTCTCACCGCAGGAAAAGGGCAAACATCATTAATCGTCGGCTTAAGATTCTCGCTGATTGCGCCAATTTTGTCATAACATGGATTCGTTTTTCTGCATTAGCTCGCCACAGATTTCTCTGGACAAATCGCTCATAACGTTTTTGTTTTGTTCTGCGCATGACTTCTCTTAGAAGTATAGAGGCGCTGACCCCGCAGCAACTCGCCAGCCTGAGCGCGTGGCTGCTCGGATACGACCCATTCCTTTGTTCGATCCCGCCAAGGGCGAGAGAACATTCCTTCGTCCCGAACAGCCATTATCCAATCGCCCGAAAGCCGATCAGGTCAAGCCCCGAAGCCTTCGGGCGCGGGTAAACCCGCGCGGGTTTGACGTGTCGGTGCGGGCGATAAAATGGCTTTGGAACGGGAAGAAGGAAACCGTGTGGCCGGGTGCGATGGTCGCCGCTGATCAGCGGAGTTCGTCGCCCTGCTCACGGCGATGAAGCTCAAGGAGGGCAAAATTGATCGCGAGGTAAAGCTCTTCTTGTAGGGGCGGATTACCTTCGATCTGCGACCGTCGCCAAATGTCCTTGGCAAGGTCGATCTTCGCGCGTAGCTCATCCAAGGCTAGATCGGCGGGCAGCACGTCGATGTAGCCGTCGCCTTGTGGCTCGTAATACGGTCGCAAGCGCCGGATGGCAAAAAAACGAGCAGCGAGGTTTTTTGCCGGGTCGATCAAAGCGGCAAATCCCGATGCAGATCGTAGCGCACGCGGCTCGCTGGTTCCCGAGGGCGGAGAAAGGCCCTTCGGTCGATGGTGGTGCAGGAGGAGAGCGAATTCGCCTCCTGCTCGATGGGTCCGTGGGAGAGCTGAAATCTCCCCGGTCGCCTCCATGCGCGAACAGCATGGTGCAAGTATCCAAAGGCGGCATACGCTTTTGGTCGCGGGTCCAGTCGGCGATAACGGCTGGTCTGGGTGGGTATCGGGAGGGGCAGGAACGCTTCACCTGATCGCTGTTGAAACGGGCGAACGTTTCGATGATGCGAGCGCAAAGCGAGCATCAAGGCCGGGAGGGATGCAATGGGAGACGCGCAGCGGGTCTCCCTTGCCAAGATGCGTGGTAGTACCACGCACATCTTGCACACAGCACTAGCCTCCACATTCCGGTAAATCAGATTATTTGTCGGATCAGGCACGGGTCACCGCTCCACTTTATAGACCTTCACCAGTTCACTGTGAACTTCCTCGCGATCGAAGATGAAGGCGGCAGGATTTTCCATGTAGTGAAACTCGGCCTCGATCTCGTCCTCGGCTTCCACCTCCCAGATTTCCTGCATGGTGATTTTCAACTCGATCCGGTATCTTGGCATAATCGAGCATCCTCCACGACGAGCGTTGGCCCCGTCTGAATTGCTATTGGATATCGGTGTTGCCGGGCTGCCTGCTGTCCTCTGGAAAATCCAGAAACTTGATATGCAAAAGCGCTGTGTTGGCCGCGTCTCTGATCAATCCCAACGATCGTTCTACTTCGGCATATCGCCAGTACCCCGCCCGGTCCCGCGCCCGCACGTCCGGACTGAACCCATGTTCGTTGATATAGGCCAGCATGCTGGAGATCGTGCGGATGCTGTGGTCGATTTCCCGCTCCTGCGCGTCCTCATTTTCCATTTCCATCTGGAAAGCGCCGTCCCCAATTTTCACGATCTTCATCCGTCCATCCTCTGCGGGGAGAGAATGCTGTCCCGGATTTGAAGGCGGCGGCGAGCCAGGAACGCGGCATCGTATTGCGTACCCCGCAGGCGTTCATATTCCGCCCGCTGCTCTGCGAGGGTTACGCCAAAGGCCAGCCTCCGGACGATATCCGATCTATCCGCGAGCGCGTGGGCGCGGTGATGGAGAACGCAGGATTCCATTTTCACTGCATGGGTGGATTTGATCGGATCGGCGTCGCTCTCGGCAAGGTACTCCCTAATTTTAGCGATCTGCCGCTCCATGATATCGAGCATGACTTTAATGTCGTCTTGCTCGGTGAGCGGTCCTTCACCACTACCGGCTCCAGCATCCGCGATCGGAATGACGGCACCCACGGCGGTAATAGCTGAACCTGAAACGAACTGGCGGCGGCTAATGCTCATGACACACTCCCCTGCTTCCGCGCGGGTAGCCCGCGCAGGGTTTGAACCAACCGTTCCTGAGATGTGAAAAGGATTCTACGGAAAAATCGGAAGAAGGGAATCCTGTTTATTTTTTGAAATTCGCCTACCGACTCTTGACACAACCGGGCGGGTTTCCGGGGCAGCGCGCATGCGATGGGACGGACAAAAAGGCTGCCCCTCGCGAGAGGGACAGCTTTGCGATGGTTCACATCAGTACTCGCATGCAAGCATAATGGTGAGAATGCGGAGCGTCTTGGATGGATCGGCAGCGTCCTCGCTGTGGCCGTGGCACTCCGGATCGTAATAATCGATCTTCCAGAAAACCTTGCCGACTTCGGCCACGTCGAAGCTGCCGAAGTCATGTTCTCCGTGGGGATCGTTATCCGGCGTGAAAGCATCGAAGCTCTTTACCTTCATCACGATTTCAGACTGGAGACTATCGGAGAGGTCGGCGATACCTTCGGTCAGTAGGACTCTTCCGGTCAGGAAGGTGGTGCGGAGCAGATCGTTCAAATCTGCGATGCGGGCGGCTGCGGTGCTCATTGAGCACCGCCTTCGTCTTCGGTCGCAGGGACGAGAAAGAGGACGCCTTGTCTTTGCGTGAGCTCGACTGGAATAATGTCGAGCGAGACGATGCCGCCGGATTTGCCGTTTTTGCGGGGCCAGACAGCGCCGATCTCGCGGGGTTTTCCGAGGATATCTTTGCCGTGATCGTCTTGGCCCGTAATGCGGGCGAAGCTGAGACGGAACATCGGACGTTCTGATTTGGGTTTCATGGTCTTTCCTTTCTTTCATGGGCTGGACAATCCAGCCGATGCGCGAAAAAGACCGGGCGCTAGCGAGGCAGCGTCATGGACAACACGGGAGGTGCGTAAGCGCCGAATGGAGCGGGCCGGACATTGACCGGCTGAGTGCGTCCGGTAAGCGCGATCGGATAAGGATGGATTGAACCTGCTCTGGACGGGAACGGGCTAAGAAAACCGAAATCAGTTCGGCTTTTTCCTTCGTGTCAGCTTCTCGTTGTTTTGCAGACGATCCTGCTCCTTGAGAAACTCGAAAACGTCCTTCATGACGGCCTTCTGCCCCGCGTAACCCATTTTCCAAATACCGGCGGCCTCGCCTTTTTCATTGATGATCAGTCGCCTGAACGCGGCAAGGCGCACTTTCGTCATAGCGAGATAGAAATGGGCATGCTCGGTCCTGCGCGGCGGCCTGTTGATCGGACCCATATAGCGGATCGCAACCATAATCAGCTTGATGAGGTCGTCAGAACGGAATTCGTGCTCATACTCGAAGAAGATTGCTTCCGAGAGGTAGAGGTCGCGATTGTGGGGCTCCACGCCCCGATGCTCGGCTATCACTTTGAGCACGAGGTTGCGAAAACCAGTGTAGTCGAACCAGCTCTCGGTTTCTTCCTCGATCTCGCGTTGCTTCTTGAGAAAGGCAGCTGGATCAGTGAAGACCTTTGCCTCCACCAGTCGCTTGCGCAGATGATTGTTGAAGCGGTAGACCGTCACATGGCTGATGCCGGTCTGCTTGACGGTTTCGCGCGCGGGCACGCGGTTGGCAAAGCACTCGATCAATTTCCGGATATCTTTCATCGCAAGCTTGGTGCCCGCAAGGATGTCCGTGTTCTTGAGCCTGCGGCTCGCCGCCGGTTGGGACCGCCTGGGCATAAACGTCGAAGCTCCCAACGGATTGCTTTCAAATCGCTTTTCCGGATTTTGCTTTAATTTCGTTTACAAATCCTTCTGTGGTCGTCTTGTCCGTTCGAACTTGCTCCTCCATCCTGCCAAAAATCGATGATTTTTCAGAAGATAGGTGAAGTACAAATAGGAACAAATTCCTTGATATGTTCCCTGTTTGTTCTATATACTTGTCGTTTCCAATGGCGGCAAGCAAGAAAGGATCCCGGTCATGAACAATACTTTCGAAGGCGGCCCCGATGCTTCGGCGGATGCTGTTGCCACCACCCCACCGCTCGCGTTCGACGCGGACAAATACGCCCCTTATGTCGCGGAATTCGACATGAGCGAGGAACAGAAACATGAGCTTCTGGAAACGCTCTGGGCGATCATGCAGACCTTCGTCAATCTCGGCTTCGATATCGCCAAGGCTGATCTTTGTGGGCAACTTTTCGCCGACTTCAACGAAGCCTCCGAAAGCGAACCGGACGGTGTAGAATCGCTTCATCCCTCAACAAAGGAGACCGCAAGCGGAAAGGATCGCCCATGAAGGATTCAACAACACAAAAGGCTCTACTGTACTGCCGCGTTTCCGACAGCAAGCAAATCCAGCGCGGGGACGGTCTAAATTCTCAAGAGACCCGCTGTCGCTCCTATGCCAAGGCGCGCGGGTACGAGGTCGACGGGGTCTACAAGGACGATGAAACGGGCGCGATCATCAACCGCAAGGGGATGACAAGCTTGTTGACCTATGTTCGCGAGCATCCTGAGCAATCCTTCACCATGATCATCGATGACATCACGCGCTTCGCGCGGGATTTGAAGGGGCATCTCGAATTGCGGGAAACAGTGCGGACATGCCGCCTGCGGCTGGAAAGCCCGTCCCTGACCTTCGGGGAGGATGCCGACAGCCTGCTCCATGAAAACATTCTGGCGGTCATGTCGCAGCACCAGCGGCAAAAGAACGCGGAGCAGACGAAAAACCGGATGATCGCGCGCGCGATGAATGGTTATTGGGGATTCCAGGCTCCGGCGGGCTATCGGTACAAGCTGGTCAAAGGTCGCGGGAAGATGCTGATCCGCGAGGAGCCCGCCGCGTCTGTGGTTGTGGAGGCCCTTGAAGGCTATGCCTCGGGCCGCTTCGAAAATCAGGCGGAGGTGATGCGCTTCCTGCAAGACAATCCCTTGTTTCCCAAAGATGCCACGGGGATCGTCCGGCACCAGCGGGTGGCGCAGTTGTTGAACCAGCCGATTTATGCCGGATATATCGAAGTTCCCAGATGGAATATCTCGCTTCGCCCCGGCCAGCACGAGCCGCTGATCAGCTTCCAGACCTATCAGCGCATTCAGCAGCGCCTCAACGGTGCGGCCTATGCGCCCCGTCAAAAGAACCACAACGAGGATTTCCCGTTGCGGGGTTATGTGGCCTGCGCCGACTGCGGAACGCCTCTGACGGCCTGCTGGTCGAAGGGCACGCATGCCTACCATCCCTACTACCTCTGCCCTAAACGCGGCTGCGAGAGCTACGGTAAATCAATCCGCCGCGACAAGATCGAAGGCGAGTTCGAAACGCTTCTGCATGCCCTGACGCCGTGCGAAAACCTGTTCAAGGTTGCCACGGCGATGTTCAACGAATTGTGGGACTATCGCCTTAGCCAGACACAGGCTCAAGCCAAGGCGATGGGCGCGCAGTTGATCAAGATCGAGCGGCAAGTGAATCAGTTGCTCGAACGCATTCTCGACGCTAGCCTGCCGAGTGTGATCACGGCCTACGAAAATCGCATCCGTACGCTCGAAGAAGAGAAGCTTGCAATCCATGAACGGGTTGCCGATGAAGGCCGTCCAAAGGCAAGCTTCGATAAAACACTTAGAACGGCGCTCGACTTCCTCGCAAACCCTTGGAATCTTTGGAGTTCGGGTACGCTGGAAGATCGCCGCGCGGTGCTGAAACTGACCTTCGCCGATAGGCTAAGGTATAAGCGGAATGAGGGGTTTAGAACGGCAGATTTGTCGTTACCGTTCAACATGATAAGCGGAATTTTTGGTGGTAAAAACGAAATGGTGCACCCGACTGGATTCGAACCAGTGACCTCTGCCTTCGGAGGGCAGCACTCTATCCAGCTGAGCTACGGGTGCATCCGCGACGGCAAGGCGTCGAAGCAGGCTGTGACCGGTTCATAGCCCAGGATAGACGGCGCATCAATGGTCAATGCGCATCGCCTGCCGAATTTTGCGAAGATGCGCCCGGCATCGATCCGTCCCGCACTTGCTTGCGTAAAAAGCCATGTGTTTGCGTCGATACGCAAGGACTAAGGGCGGCGAGGACGACGGAATGGATTCTCTGGGCAAGGCCTACAAGGCAACCATCATCGGTGCTAGCGGCGGCATTGGCGGTGCGCTTGCAGATGCGTTGGAAGCGAGCCCGAACTGTGCCGTGCTCGTTCGGTTGTCGCGAAAGGAAACCGGTTTCGATCTGGGCGACGAAGCGACGATCGAGCGGGCGGCGGCGGCAATCAAAGACGTCCACGGCGAGATGGATCTGGTGTTCGATGCCACCGGCGCGCTGGAGATCGACGGCATCGGCCCTGAAAAAAGCCTGCGGGCGATCGACCCGGCCGTGATGGCACGGCAGTTCGCCGTCAACGCGATCGGGCCGGCGCTGATCCTCAAGCATTTTACGCCCTTGATGCCCCGTGGCCGCCGCGCCATTCTTGCGACGCTGTCTGCACGCGTCGGTTCGATCGGCGACAACAGGCTTGGCGGATGGATATCCTATAGGGCTGCCAAGGCTGCGCTCAATCAGATCGTCAAAACGGCGTCGGTCGAGATCGCCCGGACCCATCCGCATGCGGTCGTCGTCGCCCTGCATCCGGGCACCGTGGTAACCTCGCTCACCGCGGCCTTCCGTCATGGCGAGGCCACGCTGCCGCGGGAAGCAGCCGGGCAATTGGTCCGCGTCCTCGATAGCCTGCAGGTCCCTTCGACCGGCGGATTTTTTGCCTATGACGGTCAGGCCATAGAATGGTGAAGGTTCGCCATCTGGTTTTCATTCTGGGCGATCAGCTCTCGCCCGCCATCAGCAGTCTTGAAGGGGCGGATCCGGATCACGACGTCGTGCTGATGTGCGAGGTGATGGAGGAAGCGACCTATGTGCCTCATCATCCGAAAAAGATTGCCTTCATCTTTTCTGCCATGCGGCATTTTGCAGATGAACTGCGTCAGCGTGGGTTCACTGTCGATTACACCACGCTGGATGCGCCGGATAACGCCGGTTCGTTCAGCGGTGAACTTGCGCGTGCGGTCGCGCGGTGGAATCCGGATACGGTGCGGATCACAGAGCCCGGCGAATGGCGGGTTCTCCAGATGATTGAGGCCTGGCGGGGGGCGTTGCAGCGGCCGGTTCAGATTGTACCGGACAACCGTTTCCTCTGTTCGCGCGCCGATTTCGCAGCCTGGGCCAGAGATCGCGGACAGTTGCGAATGGAGTATTTCTACCGTGACATGCGCCGCAAGACCGGCCTTCTGATGCGTGGAGACGAGCCGGAGGGCGGACGCTGGAATTTTGATGCGGAGAACCGCAAGCCTGCATCGCCGGACCTGTTTGCGCCCAAGCGGCAGGGCGTGGCGCCGGACGCCATCACCAACGCGGTGCTCGATCTCGTCGGCCGCCGCTTCCAAGCCCATTTCGGTTCGCTGGAAAATTTCGATTTCGCGGTGACTGCGGCCGATGCGCAAATCCTGCTGGACAGGTTCGTCGCCGATCAGCTTGCGACCTTCGGCGAACGGCAGGATGCGATGCTGTCAGGCGATCCGTTCCTCAGCCACTCGCTGTTGTCTTTCTATATCAATGCCGGGTTGCTCGATCCGCTCGATGTCTGCAGGCGCGTAGAGGTCGCCTATCTCTCCGGCGCGGTTCCGCTCAATTCCGCCGAGGGGTTCATTCGCCAGATTATCGGGTGGCGCGAATATATTCGCGGCGTCTACTGGCTGAAGATGCCCAACTATCGGGACGCCAACTTTTTCGACGCCGAACGGCCGCTGCCGGATTTCTACTGGACGGGCGAGACGGACATGAACTGTCTGCACACCGTTGTTTGCGAGACCCGTGACCATGCCTATGCCCATCATATCCAGCGGCTGATGATCACCGGGAATTTCGCACTGCTCGCCGGCATCCGGCCGCAGGCCGTCCATGAATGGTATCTCGAAGTCTATGCCGATGCCTATGAATGGGTTGAGCTGCCCAACGTCATCGGTATGAGCCAGTTTGCCGATGGCGGGTTTCTTGGCTCCAAACCCTATGCTGCAGGCGGCAACTACATCAATCGGATGTCGGATTATTGCGGGACGTGCCGCTACGACGTGAAAAAGAAAACCGGCGCGGGAGCATGCCCCTTCAACGCGCTCTACTGGGATTTTCTCGATCGCAACGCGGACAAACTGAAGCGCAACCAGCGCCTCGGGCCGGTCTATGCAACTTGGGCCAAGATGACCGAGGCGCAGAAGAACGATTACCGGCAAAGTGCTGCCGCGTTTCTGGCCAAGCTGGATGGCGCTGTCCGGACGTATTGAGCGGCTCGTGTTCGGGGAGGGGCGTCCTCCCCGAAACGGGACGGTTTCGCGTTATGCCGTCTGCATGGCGCCCGGGCCGGCGATCGCCTTGGGCGGAACCTTGCCGAGGATGATCATGCCCAGAACCTCGTCCTTGGTGACGTCCTCGGTGCGGGCATGGCCGACGACCTGGCCGTTCTTCATCACCGACACGCGGTCGGCAAGGTCGAAGACGTCGTGGATGTCGTGGCTGATCAGGAAGATGCCGATGCCTTCGCGCTTCAGCTGTTTGATCAGTTCGCCGACCTGCGCGGTTTCCTGGGGACCGAGCGCTGCCGTCGGCTCATCCATGATCAGGATGCGGGCGTCGAACAGGATGGCGCGGGCAATCGCCACGGACTGGCGCTGACCGCCCGAGAGTGCCTTCACCGGCTCCTTGAAGCGGCGGAAGTTCGGGTTGAGCCGTCCCATGACCTCGCGGGCCTTGGCTTCCATCGCCACGTCGTCGAGCGTGCCCCAGGGTGTGCGCAGTTCACGGCCGAGATAGAGGTTGGCGGCCGCATCGACATTGTCGGCGACGGCGAGCGTCTGGTAGATCGTCTCGATGCCATAGCCCTTGGCGTCGCGCGGGTTGCTGATCTGGACCGGCTCGCCGTTGATCAGGATTTCCCCGGCATCGCGCTTGTAGGCGCCCGAGAGAATCTTGATCAGCGTCGACTTGCCGGCGCCGTTATGGCCAAGCAGAGCGACGACTTCGCCGGGGTACAGATCGACCGAAGCGTTGTCGACGGCGTGGATGCCGCCGAAGGAGATGGAAATGTTCTTCATTTCCACCAGCGGAGTGCGTTGTTCCGTCATTGTCGTACTCCTCTTACTTGGCTCTGCCGCGATAAACGGTATCCAGCCAGACGGCCATGACCAGCACGATGCCGATGACGATGCTTTGCAGCGGCGTATCGATGCGCAGCAGCACCATGCCGGACTGCAGGGACTGCATGACGATTGCACCGAGAACCGCACCTGAGATCGTGCCCATGCCGCCGGCGAGGGACGTGCCCCCGATGACGGCGGCAGCGATCGTGTACAGTTCGTCGAGCGTGCCTTGCGCGTTGGTGGCGGCGTTGAGGCGGGCGGTCGAGATCGCCGCGGCGATAGCGCAGAGAGCGCCCATCAGCGCGAAGATGCGTACCGTCACCCAGCGGGTCTTGATGCCGGCAAGCTCGGCTGCCTCCGGATTGCCGCCGATGGCAAAGACATAGCGGCCGAAGCGGGTGCGGGTGGTGAGGAAGCTCATGGCGATGGCGATGCCGACGGCCATCAGGACCGGGATGGCGATGCCGAGCGGAATCTGCAATCCACCTTCCGGCCAAGGGATATTGTGGGTTTCGGCGTACTTCTTGGCGAGGTTGACCGGCATATAGTAGCTGTTCAGCACCCAGACGGCGGCCAGAACCATGACGCAACCGACCGTGGAGAGGAAATACTCCGCCCACATCGGACGCAGCGGAAAGCCGAAACGCTTGCGCTGCTTGCGCGAGTTGATGATCGAGGCGACGATGATGACGCAGGCGATGACGCCGACGACCCAGCTTGCCGTGGCACCGATCGATCCTTCCGCGCCGCCACCCATCAGGCGGAACGTCGAGTCCATCGGGGCGACCGTCGCACCGGAGATGACAAGGAAGGCCGCAGCACGCCAGATCAACAGGCCGCCGAGCGTGACGATGAAGGCGGGGACATTGAGAAAGGCAATGATGATGCCCTGGAACGCGCCGATGGCGGTTCCAAGTGCGATGCCGACCGTCAGCGCGATGATCCAGGTGGCCGGATGGTCGAAACCGATCAGCGGCGGCAGGATTTTCGCCTGCGTGATCGCCATGATCATGCCGACGAAGCCGAGGATCGAGCCGACGGACAGGTCGATATTGCGGGTGACGATGACGAGCACCATGCCCGTTGCCATGACCGAGACCGACGCAGCCTGGACCGTGAGGTTCCAAAGGTTGCGTGGCGTCAGGAAGAGCCCGCCGGTGAAATATTGAAAGCCGAGCCAGATACACAGCAGCGCTGCGATCATCCCGAGAAGCCGGGTATCGATCTCTGTCGCCTGCAGGAAGCGCTGCAAGGCGGTTCCCTGCGTCTGGCGCACGCTGCTCGAAGGCGTGGCAATGGTGGTGTTCGCCATTTCCTGATTACTCCCCCTTTATTCTTGTCTTTACAGCGCCGCGCGCCCTTCATGACGCGCGAAGGCCGCTGTAATGCTTTAGATTTGCTGCATAATTTTCCTTAAATCGATCCCGGTCTAAGGAATTCCGCAGTAAAGTACCGCACATCGGAGAAGCGCCGCAACGTGGTCGCTGCGGCGCTCGTGACGGGACCTTATTTGCCCATGTTCAGGATCGGATCAGTTGCAGACCGCAACGGTTCCGGCCTTTACGCCCTGGCAGGTTTCTTCCTTGGAAATCCAGCCGGCGTCGATGACGACGTTCAGATTGTCCTTGGTGATCGGCTGCGGTGCGATGAAGAACGACTGCATTTCGACAGCCTTCGGTCCGCCGGCAAATTTGACCGTGCCGGGGATGGCGTCCATTGCGGCGCCGCCAGCAAGCGCTACGGCGATTTCGCCGGCCTTCTTGCCGAGTTCGCGGCTATCCTTCCAGACGGATACGGTCTGGGTGCCGAGGGCGACGCGGTTCAGGGCAGCCTTGTCGCCGTCCTGGCCGGAGACCGGTACTGCACCGGCGAGACCCTGGGCTTCGAGCGCTGCGACAACGCCGCCGGCCATGCCGTCGTTCGAGGAGACGACGCCATCGACCTTGTTGTCGTTGGCGGTCAGGAACTGCTCCATGTTCTTCTGGGCAGCTTCCGGCTTCCAGCCGTCCGTGTAGGCTTCGCCGACATTCTTGATCTTGCCGGCGTCCATGGCTTCCTTCAGCACTTCCATCTGTCCGGAGAACAGGAAGTCTGCGTTCGGATCGGTCGATGCGCCCTTGATGAAGACGTAGTTGCCTTCCGGCTTGACCTTGAACACTTCGGCAGCCTGCATGCGGCCGACTTCCTTGTTGTCGAAGGTGATGTAGTAGGCGGCCGGATTTTCGATCAGGCGGTCGTAACCGACAACCGGAATGCCTTCAGCTGCGGCCTTCTCGATGGCCGGGCCGATGGCTTCCGAATCCTGCGCCAGAACGATGATGGCGTTGGCGCCCTGGGCGATCAGCGATTCGATGTCGGTCAGCTGCTTTGCAGCGGACGCCTGAGCGTCAGCGGAGATGTACTTGTCGCCGGATGCTTCGAGTGCTGCCTTGATGGCGGCCTCGTCGGTCTTCCAGCGCTCTTCCTGGAAGTTCGACCAGGACACGCCGACGACCAGATCCTTGGCCATGGCTGCGGTGTGCAGGGATACGATGATGGCAGCGCCTGCCATCAGTGTCAAAACTGATTTCATGAAGTCCTCCCAAGTGACCGCTGACCGTCCGTGCGAACCTCCCGCACGGCCCCCGGCCAGCAAATATGCCTGTCGCAAGCTCCAATAGAGTTTTTTCTCGACAGTCGAGAAAATAGATGTCAGAGTTTTTCAGGGCTGTCAACAACGCTTTGGGCAAGGCCGTTTGACATCGGGCAGATGCTTTGGGAGGAGCATGTGTTTGTGGAATTCGTGAATAACAGGGATGCGTAATGCTGAGTAAATCGAGCACCGAACTGGTGCGTCAGCAGAACAGCGCGCTCGTGCTTGCGACGTTGCGGCGCCTGGGGCAACTCTCTCATACCGATATATCCCAACATACGGGGCTGGCCTCCGCGACGGTTTCGGCGATCACTGCCGAACTGGAGCGGGCAGGGGTGATCGGTAAGGCGGAACAGCAGGCTCCTTCGGGCCGTGGACGTCCGCGCGTGTTGTTTGCGCAGCGCCGCGACAGCGGCTTTCTGATCGCCGTGCGTATCTCCTCGGATGTGGTCCAGTATTCGCTGGTCGATTATTCCGGCCGGCTGATCGACCGCTTCGAGGAGGCGCGCAATCACAAGATTGCCGGAACGCAACCTTTTGCGGCAGGCTTTCTCGATGCGCTGGCCCGCCTTATTCACCGGTCGCAATTGCAGAAGGCACAAATCCTCGCCGTCTCGATTTCCAGCAAGGGCACTGTCGATGCCGAGGGCAAGCGGCTTCTGTGGTCGCCGGTGTTTGGAGGCGAGCAGATCGATTTCGTTTCGCTGCTGCAACCGGAATGGCGCGCCAAGGTCACGCTGAACAACGAGACCCTGTTGGTTGCGCAGGCTTTGGGGATGAAGGCGGATGCGAGCCAGTCCGGTTCGTTCCGTGCGCTTGCCGCTCTGTCGCTTGGACACAGCATCGGGCTTGGCGTTGCCCGAAAGGACCGTTTCGGCGAACTGGAGGTGACCGCCCCCAATTTCGGCCACATGCTGCATGCCGCCAATGGCTGCCTGTGCCGTTGCGGCTCTTTCGGCTGCATCGAGGCGTCGGCCGGGTTCTATGGAATTCTGCGCACGGCGTTTGAAGTGCCGCCCGATACGATCCCGGCCAAGTTCGTGCCGCTGGCGGAAATGGACAAGATCGCCACAAGCGCGCGTCATGGAAATCGCATGGCCGGGTATGCCTTCCGCCAGGCAGGAATAGCGCTCGGCAATGGCCTTTCCCGGCTGCTCAGCCTTTACGACCGCATGCCGATCTACATTACCGGACCGGGAACGCGCTATTTCGATCTTTTGCAGCGCGGTATCGATGAAGGGCTTGAGCAATCGCATGAAGTCCGCCTGCAGGGCCGCCCGGAGATCTCCGTGATCTTCGATGAGCAGAGGTTGGTTTTCGATGGCCATCTGGACCGGGCCTTGACTGACATGGATCATGACATTGCGGCGTTCAGGCCGCTGCCATCCGGAACAGACCAGTCTTGACGAAAGACCGGGTGAGCCCGGCCTTTCTGCGTTCGGCACAATCGGTCAGGCGTCGATGCGGATTTGACGTTTTTCCGCCACGGACTTCACAGCCGCATCGGCAAGCGCCAGCGCCGCAAGACCATCGGCGCCCGAAGGCGTGATCTCGGTGCCCCTTTCGATCGCGGAGATGAAGCCGGCGATTTCGTTGGCATAGGCTTCGGTGTAGCGCGTCATGAAGAAATCATGCAGCGGCGGGCGGGTATAGCCGTCGCCATTGGCGATCTCGATCGAGACGGCGCGCTGGTTCTCGGCGGAGACGACGCCCTTCGAGCCGTGAACTTCGATGCGCTGGTCGTAGCCATAGGTGGCGCGGCGGGAGTTGGAGATGATCGCCTGTTTGCCGGATGCTGTCTCCAGGATGACCGAGACGCTATCGTAGTCGCCGGCCTTGCCGATGTCCGGATCGACGAGAACAGCCGCATGGGCGGTGACGATGACGGGCTCTTCACCGAGCAGGAAGCGGGCCATGTCGAAGTCGTGGATGGTCATGTCGCGGAAGATGCCGCCGGAACGCTTGATATAGTCGACCGGCGGGGCGCCGGGGTCGCGCGAGATGATCGTGACCATTTCGACCGTGCCGATCTTGCCGTCGTCGATCGCCTTGCGCACCGCCATGAAATGCGGATCGAAGCGGCGGTTGAAGCCGACCATCAGCTTGCCCTTGGTCTCTTCGACAACCTTCATGCATTCGCGCACGCGGCCGACGTCGAGATCGATCGGCTTTTCGCAGAAGATCGCCTTGCCGGCGCGGGCGAAGCGCTCGATCAGGTCCGCATGGGTGTCCGTCGGGGTGCAGATGACGACGGCGTCTATATCGGCTGACTGTTCGATCTGTTCGATCGTGCGGACCGTGCAGCCATATTGCTTGGCAAGCGCGTCGGCTGCCTCGGGAAAGGCGTCGGCGACGGCGGCGAGGACGGCATCCGGATTGCCACTGACGGCTTTGGCGTGGACCTTGCCGATACGGCCGGCGCCGAGAAGACCAAATCTGACGGTCATGTTCATCTCTTTTTGACGAGCGGCAAAGCGCCGCGAAGGGACGGGTGATAACGCTCACTCCGGACAGGCGTTGCGGAATACTGGTCCGCGCTGGTGCTCTTGAGGTGGTTTCCGGTTACGGCCTGTCCCGCGCTGGGCCAGGTTCAATCTCTCTCCCCGTTCCGTCCTATCCCGATGCGCTGTTGCCTATATCTCCTCCGGCACAGGCGAAATCGGAATAAAAAGGTAACAACATCATTATTCGGAATATTTATTCCATTTAGGATGCCGCCGTCAAGCTGTTAAACCGGTCGGCCCCTTGCGGCAGACGTCCTTTTAGCCATAAAGCTGTGACCTTTGGTGCATGGCCTAAGCAAATCCTTGAGGACAGTTGGCATGATGAAGTTCATCGACCCGGATCATCCATTCTACAAACCGCTCTGGGTTCGGCTGTTGATCGTGGCATTGTGCTGTGCGTGGACTGCCGTCGAGTTCTGGAACGGGGCGGATACCTGGGGGATGATCTTCCTTGCCGTCTCCGCCTATACCGCCTGCGTGCTGATCATCTTCTTCAAGCCGAAGGCTGAGGTTGCCGAAGAGGCAAAGAAAGACGATCCGGCCTGAACGTCAACGCCGCTGCATCAGGTGCAGGCGCCGTTGTGCTTCGTCGATCAGCATGTTGGCGATCTTCATCCTGACTGTCGCATTGGCACGAAACTCCGGGTGGTGCCGGTCGGGATGATTGCCTGCAGCGAAACGCCGGCGTTTGTCGGCCAGTCCCTGTAGTGTCTCGGTCTCCGTCAATCCCAGATCAGCGGCGATCTGCTCGGGACGAATGCGGTGCAGATGTTCCGGCATGACAGGTTTCGGCTGGGGTTTGGCTGGCGCCAGCATCTCATCGCTGGCCGTATCGAAATAGGCGCGCTGAACCGCGCCGCTGTCCGTCATGCCCGGCGCGGCAAGATTACCGACGAAGCCGCCGTTGAGGCCACGAATATTCGCAGACGGCGCTTGCCTGTCTTCAGCAGCGCCGTCTTCATCTTCTTCCGCCTTCAACCGCTCCAGAACCGACTGGAACACCGACATCCCGAACATCTGTCTCTCCGCTGTTTCTTCCTTAAAGCAGGGCAAGGTTTTGCGGGCCTGATCAGGCGGTGCTTTGTTTCAGGATCAGGTCGTAGAGGAGCTTGGCGCTGGGCGGAAGCGCTCGGCCGCGCGCGGTGATCAGGCTATAGGGCCGGATCTTGATGTCGAAATCGGTGGGCAGGATGCGGATTTCACCGGCGTGGCTGCCATTGCCGGCAATCAGGTTGGCAACGTCGCGCGCAACCGGTGCCACGGCATTGGTATTGCGGACGATAGAAATCGTCAGGATGATCGATGACGTATTGATGATGGTTGCGGGCAGGGGAGTGCCTGCCGACAGAAAACTGTCCTCGACGGCGCGTCGCAGCAATGTCCCGGACGGCTGGAAGACCCAGTCGTAGCCGGGTAGGTCGGTGGACGTGACGATATCCCTGTCGAGGAGCGGGTGACCATCCCGCACGATCAGGCAGACATCTTCCTCACCAATCTCGATCAGGTTGAACTGCCGGGGATCCATGTCGTCCGGGATGCGGCCGATGACAAAGTCGTGCCGCGCGGATAAAAGCTCGCGCACCAGAACATTGCTGTTTTCGATCTGGATGTTGATCTCGATGCCGGGATAGGCGGTGGACACCTGGCGGATGGCGGGGACAGCCAGATTGAGGGCCGGCCCAGTGACGGACCCCAAAGATACGGAGCCGCCGCTTCCCGTTCTCAGTTCGTTGATTTCGCGTGTCGTTTCCCGCAGCTCCAAAAAAATCGTGCGTGCACGGCGCGCCAGCGCCCTGCCATATTGCGTCAGTTCGACGCCGCGGGCGACGCGGGAGCAGAGCGGCGCCTTCAGAATCGCCTCGACTTCGCCGAGCATCCGCGACGCTGCGGGCTGCGAAATACTGAGCGCATCCGCCGCCGCGCTGATCTGACCATGGTCTTCGATGGCCAGAATCAGCTGCAGGTGACTCATTTTTAAGCCTGAGCGAAAAATTCCGCGCTCGGAATAATCCTCGGCTGTGGATGACATCAGTGCTGGATCGTCCATATTTTACCCACCTTCCGAGAAAAATACCGTGATATTCGGGAAAAATCACACTGTTGCGCCATAATATACCGAAATTGTTATGAAGATACACCTATATTGCATTTGACAGTTATGATGTTTGATTCCAATTTGCAGCCATGTGCGCCAGCGTGCTCGGGAGCGTGTAAGGCCTGGGAGGGCTTTCTTTCACCCCTTAAACCTCCGCCAAGAGATTTTTGATCTCTCGGCTACGCGAAGCGCTGCACATATCGAGGCCGGCCGATCGCCGCCTGGATCAACACTCAGGGAGAGATACATGAGATTAGTTACTTCGCTTCTCGCCGCCGCAGCGCTCAGCGTGGCGTCGTTCGTCGTTCCGGCAATTGCCCAGGACAAGGGCACCGTCGGTATCTCGATGCCCACCAAGACCTCGACCCGCTGGATTTCCGACGGCGAGACCATGGAAAAGCTGTTCAAGGAAGCCGGCTATACCGCGGACCTGCAGTTTGCTGACGACGATATCCCGAACCAGCTGGCGCAGATCGAGAACATGGTCACCAAGGGCGCCAAGGTTCTGATCATCGGCGCCATCGACGGCACGACGCTTTCGGACATTCTGGCGAAGGCTCATGAAGCTGGCGTCAAGGTCATCGCCTATGACCGCCTGATCCGCGATTCCGGCAATGTCGACTATTACGCAACGTTCGACAACTTCCAGGTCGGCGTTCTGCAGGCCACGACGCTTGTACAGGGCCTCAAGCTCGACGGCGCGACCGAGCCGAAGAATGTTGAACTGTTCGGCGGTTCGCCGGATGATAACAACGCCTTCTTCTTCTACGATGGCGCAATGTCGGTTCTGCAGCCGCTGATCGACAGTGGCAAGATCGTCGTCAAGTCCGGCCAGACCGGCATGGACAAGGTCGGCACGCTGCGTTGGGATGGTGCCGTTGCACAGGCCCGCATGGAAAACCTGCTCTCCTCGACCTACACCGATGCCAAGGTTGATGGCGTTCTGTCGCCTTACGATGGCCTCTCCATCGGCATCATCTCGGCCCTGAAGGGCGTTGGCTACGGTTCCGGCGACATGCCGATGCCTGTTGTCACCGGTCAGGACGCCGAACTTCCGTCGGTCAAGTCGATCCTCGCTGGCGAACAGTATTCCTCGATCTTCAAGGATACCCGCGAGCTTGCCAAGGTTGCCGTCGCGATGACGGACGCCATCATTGGCGGCAAGGAGCCGGAAATCAACGACACCAAGACCTACGACAACGGCGTCAAGGTTATCCCGTCCTACCTTCTGAAGCCGGTCGCTGTTGACAAGACCAACGTCAAGGACGTCCTGGTCGGCGCTGGCTACTACACGGAAGACCAGATCAACAACTGATCCCGTCTTCTCCATTCCGGGCCCGCATCACTTGCGGGCCCTTTTATCTTGATGAGAGACTTGTATTGTCATTGTGTCTGCCCTCATCATTCACGGACTGCCGCAGGATTACCTGAACATGGACAACATCATTCTCGAAATGCGGGGCATCACCAAGACCTTCCCGGGTGTAAAGGCCTTGGACAACGTCAATCTGAAGGTTCACGAGGGTGAAATTCACGCGCTAGTCGGCGAAAACGGAGCCGGCAAGTCGACGCTGATGAAGGTTTTGAGCGGTGTCTATCCCGCTGGAACCTATGACGGCGAAATCCATTACGACCGTGAAGTTCGCAATTTCTCGACGATTTCGGATAGCGAACATCTCGGCATCATCATCATTCACCAGGAGCTGGCATTGGTGCCGCTGCTGTCGATTGCCGAGAACATCTTTCTCGGCAATGAAATCGCCACCAATGGCGTCATCGACTGGAAGCAGACTTTTGCGCGGACGAAAGGCCTGCTTGAAAAGGTCGGCCTCAAGGAGCCGCCATCGGCCCGTATTACCGATATCGGCGTCGGCAAGCAGCAGCTCGTCGAAATCGCCAAGGCGCTGTCCAAGAAAGTGCGGCTGCTCATCCTCGACGAGCCCACGGCCTCGCTCAACGAGACCGATTCCGATGCGCTCCTGAAGCTTTTGATGGAATTCCGCAAGCAGGGCATGACCTCGATCATCATTTCGCACAAGCTGAACGAGATCAAGAAGGTCGCCGACAAGATCACCATCCTGCGCGATGGCGGCACGGTGGAAACGCTGAACTGTCATAACGAAGACATCAGCGAGGACCGGATCATCAAGGGCATGGTCGGCCGCGATATGGAAGACCGCTATCCGCCGCGCGAGCCGAAGATCGGCGAAGTGCTATTGGAAGTCAAGAACTGGAATGTCTTCCACCAGCAGCATCGCGACCGCCAGTCCCTGCACGATATCAATTTCAATGTGCGGGCCGGCGAAGTCGTCGGCATTGCCGGCCTCATGGGTGCCGGCCGCACGGAAACGGCGATGAGCGTCTTCGGCAAATCCTGGGGTCACAAGATCGCCGGCGAAGTTCATATGCATGGCAAGCTCGTTGATGTCAGCACCATTCCACGCGCCATCGATGCCGGTCTTGCCTATGTCACCGAAGACCGCAAGCAGCTCGGCCTCGTGTTGAACAACAACATCATGCACAACACGACACTTGCCAATCTGAACGCCGTGGCAAACAGCGGCGTGATCGATGACCACATGGAGCGCAAGGTCGCGACCGACTACCGGTCGAAACTGCGCATCCGGTCCCACTCGATCTATCAGGAGGCGGTCAATCTGTCTGGCGGCAACCAGCAGAAGGTCGTCCTGTCCAAATGGCTGTTCACCACGCCTGAAGTCCTGATCCTCGATGAGCCGACCCGCGGCATCGATGTCGGGGCGAAGTATGAAATCTACACCATCATCAATCAGCTTGCCGCAGAAGGGAAGGGTATCCTGATGATCTCATCGGAAATGCCCGAACTTCTCGGAACCTGCGACCGCATCTACGTGATGAACGAAGGACGCATCGTCGCCGAGCTTTCGAAAGCAGAAGCAAGCCAGGAATCCATTATGCGCGCCATCATGCGCTCCGGGGAGAAACACTAATGGTCGCCGAAACCAGCGCTCCGAAAACCACGCCCTCCATCGGGGAATATCTGAAGAACAATATCCGCGAATACGGCCTGCTCGTCGCGCTCGTGGTCATCATGCTTTTCTTCCAGTATTTGACCGATGGCGTTCTGTTCCGCCCGGTCAACCTGACCAACCTCATTCTCCAGAACTCCTTCATCGTCATCATGGCGCTGGGTATGCTTTTGATCATTGTTGCGGGCCATATCGATCTGTCCGTCGGGTCGATTGTTGCCTTCACCGGCGGGCTATCGGCGATCATGCTGGTCAAATGGGGTATTCACTACTCGATCGTTGTGCCGCTTTGCCTGATCTTGGGCGGTCTCGTCGGTGCTGCGCAGGGCTATTGGGTCGCATACCAGAAGATCCCGGCCTTCATCGTGACGCTGGCGGGCATGCTCGTCTTCCGCGGCCTGACTTACGTAATCCTCCAGAATCGGCCGATCGGCCCGTTCCCCAAGGATTTCCAGTCGCTGTCGACCGGTTTCGTTCCCGACTTCCTGTATTTCCTCAATCCGCTGCCGGGCACGATCACCAACTTCTTCTCGCTCGTCGTCGTCGTGGCTCTGGTTGCTCTGGCCATCTACTACGGTCTGCGTGATCGCCGGACCAATGAAAAGCACGGCACGGAAAACGAACCCTTTGCCTTCTTTGCCGGCCAGATGGCAGTCATTGCCGGCGTGGCGATTTTCCTCGGCTTCCAGCTGTCGACGTACAAGGGCTTCCCCAACGTCCTGATCGTCATGGCCCTGCTCATCGCGCTCTATACCTTCGTCACCACCCGTTCGACGATCGGTCGCCGGATCTATGCGATGGGCGGCAACGAGAAGGCGGCAAAGCTCTCCGGTATCAATACCGAGCGATTGACCTTCTATACCTTCGTCAACATGGGTGTTCTCGCCGCTCTCGCCGGCATGATCATCGCGGCCCGCCTGAACTCGGCAACTCCGAAAGCCGGTGTCGGCTTCGAGCTTGACGTCATCGCGGCCTGCTTCATCGGCGGTGCTTCGGCATCGGGTGGCGTTGGCAAGATCACCGGCGCTGTCATCGGCGCTCTGATCATGGGTGTGATGAACAACGGCATGTCGATCATGGGTCTCGGCATCGATTACCAGCAGTTGGTCAAGGGCCTCGTGCTTCTCGCTGCCGTGTTCTTCGATGTCTACAACAAGAACAAGGGCTGACCGGTTCCGGCCGGCCCCGCGCATCGGGCTTGCCTGACTGCGTAAAACTATGCCGGAGCGTTTCTCGCCGCCAAGAGCGGGATGCTCCGGACCACGTATCATAACGAAAACGGCGGCGTTGCTGCCATGACGGGGAGCATGTGCCATGTCTCCCGATGGGTTGTTGTTGCCGAAAGCCAGCGCTGGACGCCGAGAAGACAGCCCGGATCTAGAAAAGGACAATGCTGTGCTCATTTCCCAGGTGAAGAACAACGATGGCTCGATCACGGTCGCCGTCCGTGAACAGGGCGAGGGCGCCCGCGCCGTGAAGGGTGCTGCCAGCGTCTACGCGCTGGCGATGGAAGCCGCCAATTCGGGCAAGAGCCTGAAGGCGGTTGTCGAGGCACACGGCCTTGGCGATGCCGTCGATCTTCAGGACGTCTATGCCAAGGGCAACTTCCTGCCGCCGATCACCCATCCAGATGACGCGCATCTGCATCTGACCGGTACGGGCCTCACCCATCTCGGCTCCGCATCGACGCGCGATGCGATGCACGCTGCCGTCTCAAAGGTGGAAGAGGGCGCCACCGATACGATGAAGATGTTCAAGATGGGTCTTGAAGGCGGCAAGCCGAAAGCGGGCGAAAAGGGCGTGCAGCCCGAGTGGTTCTACAAGGGCAACGGCAGTCAGACGGTAGCGCCGGGTGGCGAACTGGTCTCGCCGGCGTTTGCGCAGGATGGTGGTGAAGAGCCGGAAATGGCTGGCATCTACGTGATCTCCGACACGGGCGCGCCGTTCCGCATCGGCTTTGCCGTTGCCAACGAATTCTCCGATCATGTGACCGAGCGGGTCAACTATCTGTACCTCGCCCATTCGAAGTTGCGGCCCGCAAGCTTCGGTCCGGAAATCCGGGTCGGCGAAGCGCCTGCCGACATCCGAGGGACCTCGCGCATCATCCGCGATGGCGACGTCTTCTGGGAAAAACCGTTCCTGTCGGGCGAAGCCAACATGTCCCATACGTTCGCCAATCTGGAATATCACCATTTCAAATACGGCATTTTCCGTGCACCGGGCGATGTGCATGTCCATATGTTCGGGACGGCGACGCTGTCCTTCGGGGATGGCATCAAGACCGAGGCGGGCGATATTTTCGAAATCGAGGCGTCCGAATTCGGTCTGCCGCTGCGCAACACGCTGGCGATCGCCGGCGAATACGAAGTCGTGATCGGCCAGCTCTGATCCGCTCAAACATTTGACTGCGGGTGCCTGTCCCAGGGCGCTCGCTGAAACCAAGGAGGCTTCCAGCCTATGACACTCCATCACAACCTGATCGCCGGCGAATGGGTCGGCAGCAACGGTGTTGAAAACATCAACCCCTCGAACACCAATGAAGTCGTCGGCCTTTATGCCACTGCCAGCGCCGATGATGCGAAGACCGCGATTGCCGCGGCAAAGGCTGCGTTTCCGGCCTGGTCGCGCTCCGGTATTCTTGAGCGTCATGCGATCCTGAAAAAGACCGCCGATGAAATTCTTGCCCGCAAGGAAGAGCTCGGCAAGCTGCTCGCCCGCGAAGAAGGCAAGACGCTGCCCGAAGCGATCGGCGAGACCATCCGTTCGGCGCAGATTTTCGATTTTTTCGCTGGCGAAGCCTTGCGGCTGGCGGGCGAAGTGCTGCCGTCGGTTCGCCCGAACATCGGCGTCGAGATCACCCGCGAGCCGATCGGCGTCATCGGCATTATCACGCCATGGAATTTCCCGATCGCCATTCCCGCCTGGAAGATCGCCCCGGCACTTTGCTACGGCAACACGATTGTCTTCAAGCCGGCCGAACTGGTGCCGGGCTGCTCCTGGGCGATTGTTGATATTCTTCACCGCGCCGGCCTGCCGAAGGGCGTCCTCAACCTCGTCATGGGCAAGGGCTCGATCGTCGGCCAGGCCATGCTCGACAGCCCCGATCTAGCCGGCATCACCTTCACCGGCTCGACCGGCACGGGCAAACGGGTTGCCGCTTCCTCTATCGAGCATAACCGCAAGTTCCAGCTGGAAATGGGCGGCAAGAACCCGATGGTGGTGCTCGACGATGCCGACCTGACCGTCGCTGTCGAAGCGGCTGCAAATTCCGGCTTCTTCTCGACCGGCCAGCGCTGCACGGCGTCTTCGCGGCTGATCGTCACCGAAGGCATCCACGACAAGTTCGTCGCGGCCTTGACCGAAAAGCTGAAGACGCTGGTGGTCGACGATGCGCTGAAGGCCGGCACCCATATCGGCCCGGTTGTGGATGAGCGCCAGCTTGCCACCGACACGGATTACATTGCCATCGGCAAACAGGAGGGCGCCAAGCTCGCCTTCGGTGGCGAGACGATCACCCGCGAGAACCCGGGCTTCTACCTGCAGCCGACGCTGTTTACCGAAGCGACAAACCAGATGCGCATCAGCCGCGAGGAAATCTTCGGCCCCGTGGCGTCTGTCATCCGGGTCAAGGACTACGATGAAGCGCTCAGCGTCGCCAACGACACGCCGTTCGGCCTGTCGGCCGGCATCGCCACGACGAGCCTCAAGCATGCGACGCATTTCAAGCGCAACTCGGAAGCCGGCATGGTGATGGTCAACCTGCCGACAGCCGGTGTCGATTTCCATGTACCGTTTGGCGGCCGCAAGGCCTCCTCCTTCGGTTCGCGCGAGCAGGGCAAATATGCGGCCGAGTTCTTCACCGTGGTGAAAACCGCTTATACGCTGGCGTAACGACGTTTCCGGACTGGGCAAGGCCCGGTCCGCTCCCTCTTAAAGGACAAGGACTATGACGAAGAAAGCGGAATGGCCGCGCAGGCTGCGGTCCCAGGAATGGTACGGCGGCACGAGCCGCGACGTGATCTACCATCGCGGCTGGATGAAGAACCAGGGTTATCCGCACGACCTGTTCGACGGGCGTCCGGTGATCGGCATCCTCAACACCTGGTCGGATATGACGCCGTGCAACGGCCATCTGCGCGAGCTTGCCGAAAAGGTGAAGGCCGGCGTCTGGGAGGCTGGCGGCTTCCCGATGGAGGTGCCGGTGTTCTCGGCATCCGAAAACACCTTCCGCCCGACGGCGATGATGTATCGTAACCTCGCGGCTCTCGCGATCGAAGAGACGATCCGCGGCCAGCCGATGGATGGCTGCGTGTTGTTGGTCGGCTGCGACAAGACCACGCCGTCGCTGATCATGGCCGCGGCCTCCGTCGATCTGCCGTCGATCGTCGTCACCGGCGGGCCGATGCTGAACGGCTATTTTCGCGGCGAGCGCGTCGGCTCCGGCACGCACCTGTGGAAATTCTCCGAGATGGTGAAGGCCGGCGAGATGACGCAGGATGAGTTCCTCGAGGCGGAAGCCTCGATGAGCCGTTCGTCGGGCACCTGCAACACGATGGGCACCGCATCTACCATGGCCTCCATGGCCGAAGCGCTCGGTATGGCACTCTCCGGCAACGCCGCGATCCCGGGCGTCGATTCCCGTCGCAAGGTGATGGCGCAGCTGACCGGCCGCCGGATCGTGCAGATGGTCAAGGATGACCTGAAGCCCTCCGACATCATGACGAAGAAGGCCTTCGAGAACGCCATCCGCACCAATGCGGCCATCGGCGGATCGACCAACGCGGTCATCCATCTGCTGGCCATGGCCGGCCGGGTCGGCATCGACTTGACGCTCGACGACTGGGACCGCTGCGGCCGCGACGTGCCGACCATCGTTAACCTGATGCCGTCGGGCAAGTACCTGATGGAAGAGTTCTTCTATGCCGGCGGCCTGCCTGTGGTCATCAAGCGCCTCGGCGAAGCGGGCCTGCTGCACAAGGATGCGCTGACGGTTTCCGGTCAAACCATGTGGGACGAGGTCAAGGACGTCGTCAACTGGAACGAAGACGTCATCCTGCCTACTGACAAGGCGCTGACGCAATCGGGCGGCATCGTCGTGGTGCGCGGCAATCTGGCGCCGAAGGGCGCGGTGCTGAAGCCGTCAGCCGCTTCGCCGCATCTGTTGACGCATCGGGGCCGGGCTGTCGTGTTCGAGGACATTGACGACTACAAGGCAAAGATCAATGACGACAATCTCGACATTGACGAGACCTGCGTCATGGTCATGAAGAACTGTGGGCCGAAGGGCTATCCGGGCATGGCCGAGGTCGGTAACATGGGCCTGCCGCCAAAAGTGCTGAAGAAGGGCATTACCGACATGGTGCGCATTTCCGATGCCCGCATGTCCGGCACGGCCTATGGCACCGTCGTGCTGCACACCTCGCCGGAAGCAGCCGTCGGCGGTCCGCTCGCCGTGGTGAAGAATGGCGACATGATCGAGCTTGACGTACCGAACCGCCGTCTGCATCTCGACATTTCCGAGGAAGAACTGGCGCGGCGGCTTGCCGAATGGCAACCGAACCATGACCTGCCGACATCGGGCTATGCCTTCCTGCATCAACAGCATGTCGAAGGCGCCGATACCGGCGCCGACCTCGATTTCCTCAAGGGATGTCGTGGAAGTGCTGTCGGCAAAGACAGCCACTGATCTGTTTGGTTCGCCTAGAAAAGGGCCGGTTCTCCGGCCCTTTTCTCTCTATCGCGGCGTCTTCACGGGCACCCCGAGTTGGCGAGCCGCTGCCGCCAACGCTTTATCCTTGGTCGCGAGCGCAGCGCCTCTGCGCGCCGCAAGTTCAAGATAGGCAGCATCGTAGCTCGTCAATTTATGCGCTCTCGCAAGAGACAGCGTCTCGCTCCATGCTCTACCTGCGGTTTGCGGGTCCGTCTCGATTGGCATTTGAGCAATCAGGTCGAGTCTTTGAGCAATCTCAGAAGGTGAAATGCGTCCGCGCCGTTCAGCCTGTAGCAACACGTTTGCAAGCTCCAGATTGAAAAGCGAGGGAACGAGGCCGCCGTTTGCGATGACCTGCTGCGCAACGGCATCCGTTTCATCCGACGCTTCGTCGTCAAAGCACCATGCAAGCGCAATAGAGGCGTCAATGACAATTGTCATTTCCGGCCTTCATCCCGCAGTTCTTTCCATGAAATGCCGCCCAGCGTATTGGTCCGGCGCAGTTCTTTCAGCTTCTGAAAAGCCCTTTCAGGTGTCGACGTTTCAATGGATTCAGCGCTCACGAGCCGGGCAACCGCTTTTCCATGCTTGGTGATAGTGATTTCTTCGCCATTTGCCACGCGGTCTAGCAGCGATGAAAAGTGAGTTTTCGCTTCGAATGCACCGATCTTCGACATAGAGACATCTCCAGTTCTGGTTTGAAGTTTAAACCAGAACTGGAGATGCGTAAATATAGGTGTTGAGAGGTTGAGCTGTTACTGACTCTGCGTCTGGCTCTGCCCCTGCTGTTCGACGGTCACTGAAACTTTCAGCGCTTCGCTGGACGATCCATGGATCAGGCCGGAAATCGGTGCCGCGTCGCGGTAATCCAGCCCGCAGGCGATGCGGACATAGCGGTCGTCGGGGCACATCTTGTTGGCGGCATCGAAACCGACCCAGCCGAGGCCGGTGAGATGGACTTCGGCCCAGGCATGGCTTGCCGTCTGCTCCGGATGGTCTTCCATCATCAGGTATCCCGACACGTAGCGGGCGGGCAGGCCGAGCGTGCGCGCGGCGGCGATCATGATATGGGCGTGGTCCTGGCAGACGCCGCTCTTTTGCAGGAGAGCCTGCTCCGCCGTCGTTTCCGTGCCCGTCTCGCCCTGCCGGTATTCGACGGTTTCGGCGATGGTGCCCATCAAGGCATGCATCTTGGCAAGATCGGTATCGCCAGCCATCGCCTTGGCGAGATTGCGGATCGGCTTGGCCATCTTCGTCAGCGGCGTTTCGCGCAGATAGAGCCAGAGCGGCGCATAGGCCTGATGCACACCGTAGACGCCGGACTTGTCCTCGGTTTCCACCTCGCCCGAGGCGACGATGCGGATGAAGGTCTGGTCGCCGTTGACGCTGACCAGATTGACGCGGTTGCCGAAATGATCGTCGTAGCCGACCTCCATCTTGGCGCCCTCGACGGCGGTTTCCCAGCTGATGACGGTTTGCCCGGTCTGCGTCAGCGGCGTCAGGCGCAGGCGCTGCAGCGAATATTGCACCGGTTCGGCATAGGTATACTCTGTGGTGTGGCTGATCTTCAGACGCATTGGTCTCTCCCCATCCGAAGCTCAGTTGAACCGGTAACCATCGGATATTTCCTGTCCCAGACGGTTGTTGTGACTGATGAAATTCTCGATATACTCGTGCAGGCCCTGGTCCATCACATCCTTGATCGAATGATTGCGCAGCGACGACAGCGTTTCCTCCGCCGTTGCATGGGCCGCGTGGGCTTCGCCATATTCCCTTGCCAGATAGCCGAGATTGCTGACGATCTTGTCGTAGCAATAGGCGAGTGAGCGGGGCATGCGGCCGTTGAGGATCAGGAAGTCGGCGATGTTGGACGGTTTGTACTCCGCCTCGTAGACCCAGCCATAGGAGCGGTGCGCCGAAACCGAGCGCAGGATCGATTCCCATTGCACGTTGTCGATCGACGAGCCGACCTGCGACACCGCCGGAAGCAGGACGTAGTATTTCACGTCGAGAATCCGCGCTGTGTTGTCCGCCCGCTCGATGAAGGTTCCGATGCGCGAGAAATTGAAGATCTCGTTGCGCAGCATCGTGCCATGGAAAGCGCCGCGGATCAGGGCGGTCTTCTGCTTGATCGCGTCGATCGCTTCCGGCAGGTCCGCCGGCTTGACGCGCCGCGCCAGCATGGTCTTCAGATCCAGCCAGCATTCATTGGTGGCTTCCCAGGTCTCCCGCGTCAGGGCGGTTCGCACCATGCGGGCATTGTTGCGGCCCGAATCGATGCAGGACATCACGCTCGACGGATTGGCCTTGTCGCGCAGCAGGAAATCGATCGCATCGGCGCTGCTGAGATTCGGATAGAGATCATCGTAGATATCGCGGACACCGGAGCTTTGCAGCACGCCGTCCCAATCGTCTTCGGTTGCCTCCGAGCGGGTCAGCGACATGCGCAGGCCGGCATCGATCAGCCGGGCGCTGTTTTCGGCCCGCTCGATATAGCGGAACATCCAGTAGAGGCCGTTTGCAGTTCTTCCAAGCATGTGCATCAGTCCTCCAGAACCCAGGTATCCTTGGTGCCGCCGCCCTGGCTGGAGTTCACCACCAGCGAGCCGGCCTTCAAAGCCACGCGGGTGAGCCCGCCTGGAATGATCTGCACCTTGTCGGAAACGAGAACATAAGGGCGAAGATCCACATGGCGCGGAGCGATGCCTTTGTTGACGAGGATCGGCACGGTCGAAAGCGAAAGTGTCGGTTGGGCGATGTAATTGGCAGGGCGGGCTTTGAGCTTTTCGGCAAACAGCGCCCGTTCCTTCTTGGAGGCCGTCGGACCGACCAGCATGCCGTAGCCGCCGGACCCGTGCACTTCCTTGACGACGAGATCGGCGAGGTTTTCAAGCACATATTTCAGGCTGCCGGCCTCCGAACAGCGCCAGGTCGGCACGTTCTCAAGCAATGCCTTGCGACCGGTATAGAACTCGACGATCTCGGGCATATAGGAATAGATCGCCTTGTCGTCGCAGATGCCGGTGCCGGGCGCATTGGCAATGGTGATATTGCCGGCGCGATAGACATCCATGATGCCGGGAATGCCAAGTGCCGATTCGGGCTTGAAGGTCAGCGGATCGAGATAGTCATCGTCGACGCGGCGGTAGAGCACGTCGATCGCCTCATAGCCGCGCGTCGTGCGCATCTTCACCTTGCCATCGATGACGCGCAGGTCCGAGCCTTCGACCAATTCGACACCCATCATGTCGGCGAGGAAGGCATGTTCGTAATAGGCCGAGTTGTAGATGCCGGGCGTGAGCACCGCGACACGGGGCTTGCCGTCGCAGCCGGGAGGGGCAAGCGATGCGAGCGAGTGGCGCAAGAGATAGGGATAGTTCTCGACCGGGCGGACGCGGTTCTGATGGAAGAGTTCGGGGAACATCTGCATCATGGTCTCGCGGTTTTCCAGCATGTAGCTGACACCGGAGGGCGTGCGGGCATTGTCTTCCAGCACATAGAACTGGTCTTCGCCGGTGCGTACGATGTCGGTGCCGACGATATGGGTATAGACGCCGCCCGGCGGACGGAAGCCGATCATCTGCGGCAGGAAGGCGACGTTGCGCTCGATCAGCTCGCGCGGAACGCGGCCGGCTTTGATGATTTCCTGCTTGTGGTAGATGTCGTCGAGGAAGGCGTTGAGGGCGATGACCCGCTGTTCGATGCCCTGGGCGAGCTTGCGCCATTCACGGCCGGAAATGATGCGCGGGATCAGGTCGAAGGGGATGAGCTTTTCGGAACTGTCTGCGTGTCCGTAGACCGCGAAGGTGATGCCCGTCTTGCGGAATATGTTCTCCGCCTCCCGCGATTTGGCGATCAGGCGGGCCTTGTCCTGGGCTGCGTACCAATCATTGTAAGTCGAGTAAGGCTGGCGCGGGCTATTGTCCGCATTCATCATTTCGTCAAATGCCAACGGTGTGATCCCCTTTTTTGTCATTTGAGACCAACAGCAAGAGCAATGCAAGAAGCATGCTCAATCGAAGGCAAAAGAAATTTCGGCGCAAAAGCGCCGCTTTTTTGGGCTTTTCACCGGGCTTTTCGAAGGGGCATGCCGCGGTTTTCATCATGGAACACTGCCGCCGCCAGAGTTGGGCTATCAACCGGGCCAGTGGCCGGTCTCTGTCCAAATAACAGTGCTTAAAATTTGTGCGCCCGTTCGGTGCGGCTGCGGCGCTCATTGACGCTAAACATCAGGAATTTTGTTTTGACCATCATCCGACGCGGCCCTATCGCATTCGGTGACGATCAGATCGCATCAGGAAGCCAACATGACCCTCGACCGCCTGGCCCCGGCCATTTTCGTCCTGCTCTGGTCGACGGGATGGGTGATGGCGAAATATGCCGCTATCTACGCCGATCCGCTGACATTCCTGGTGATGCGCTATCTTCTCGCCACGCTGCTGTTCGTCGGCTTCTGCATGGTAACCGGCGCCGTCTGGCCCAAGACATGGAGGGCGGCGGGACACGCCGTCATCTCCGGTATCTTCCTGCATGGGCTCTATCTGGGTGCGGTCTGGTGGGCAATTGGCCAGGGCGTACCGGCGGCGATTTCCGGCATCATTGCCGGGCTGCAGCCACTGATGACGGCGGCCGTCGCGCCCGCCCTGATCGGCGAAAATCTCTCGGGCCAGCAGAAGCTCGGACTGATGCTCGGCTTTTTCGGGATCGCGCTGGCCGTCATCCCCAAGGTTCTGGCGATCGATACCGGCGTGACGCCGATCCATCTGTTTCCGGTCGTCATCAACGTTCTGGGGATGGCGGCCGTCACCTATGGCACCATCTATCAGAAACGGCACCTCCAGGACGGCGACATCCGCTCGACCGCGACCCTGCAATATGTCGGCGCCCTGATTGTCACCATCCCTGCGGCATTTTTACTTGAGGACATGCGAGTGATCTGGAGCGTGCAGCTGTTTGCTGCGCTGGCATGGGCGGTGCTCGGCCTGTCGATGGGGGCGATTGCGCTGCTGCTCTATCTCATCCGCCGCGGTCAGGTCTCGAAGGCCGCTTCGCTGATCTATCTGGTGCCGCCGCTCGCTGCCTTGCAGGCCTGGCTGTTGTTCGACGAGGCTCTGACGCTGCCGATGATTGTCGGCACGGTCATCGCGGTGGCCGGCGTCTATCTCACCAATCGCAAACCCGCCGCCGTTCCGGCATAAAAAAACGGCGGGTCGAGCCCGCCGTTCTTCATGTCAATTCACTATCGCGACAGGCTTATGCCTCGTCGCGGCGCGGCGCGTTGACGCGCTTGCGCTGGCCCTGGGCACCGGCGCCGCCTTCGCGGCTCTGGCCACCAGCGGCATTGCCACCACCATGGTTGCGGTTGCGCCATTCGCCCTGTTTGCCGCCAGGGCGTCCGTTGCGGTTGCCACCGGGGCGCTTGGCAAGGGCGGTTTCGTGGGCTGCCTGTGCGGCCGGGCCCTGACCCTTGCGATGCTGCTTCTTTGGCTCGCCGCTTGCCAAAAGATCGTCACCGGCAAACGGGCTCGGAGCCGAGCGCTCGGCGCGGTGCACGTTGTCGCTACCACCCTGCGGACGCGGACGGCGTTCCGCATGGCCATTGCCGGCCGGACGTCCGGCATTGCGGGCGCCGTTGCCGCCACGGGCACCCTTCGGGCGAGCGCGGTCAGCGGGAATTTCGCCGCTGGCAACTTCGATATCGATCTTCATCAGGCGTTCGATGTCACGCAGCAGGCGGATTTCGTCCGGTGCGCAGAAGGCGATGGCGATGCCGTCGCGGCCAGCGCGGGCGGTACGGCCGATGCGGTGAACGTAGGCGTCCGGAACTTCCGGAAGGTCGTAGTTGTAGACGTGCGTCACGCCCGGGATGTCGATGCCGCGCGCTGCAACGTCGGTTGCAACGAGAACGCGGGTCTCGCCGTCACGGAAGGCCTTGAGGGCGCGTTCGCGCTGGCCCTGGCTCTTGTTGCCGTGGATCGAAGCGACGGAGAAGCCGACATGTTCCAGATGCTTCATCAGCTTCTCGGCGCCATGCTTGGTGCGCGAGAAAACCATGGCACGGCCATCGGGGTTCTCGGTCAGCGTCTTCTTCAGGATTTCAGTCTTCTGGCTGGCACCCTGGACGAAGTGGACGAACTGCTCGACCTTGTCGGCCGCCTTGCCCGGAGGCGAAACTTCGACACGCTTCGGGTTGCTCAGATATTCGGCCGACAGATCGGCGATTGCCTTCGGCATGGTGGCCGAGAACAACAGCGTCTGGCGGTTCTTCGGCACCAGCTTGGAAATCTTGCGCAGGTCATGGATGAAGCCGAGATCCAGCATCTGGTCGGCTTCGTCGAGAACGAGATAGCGGGCCTGCGTCAGGGTGACGGCCTTGCGCGCAATGAGGTCGAGAAGACGGCCGGGGGTGGCGACAAGAATATCAACGCCGCGGGAAAGCTGCTCGGACTGCTTGTTGATCGATGCGCCGCCAACGACGAGGCCAATCTTGATCGGGGTCTTCTTGACGAAGTCCTTCAGGTTGGCAGCGATCTGGTTCACCAGTTCGCGGGTCGGAGCAAGAACCAGCGCGCGGATGTTGCGCGGGTCGGGACGCTTGCCGTCGGCCATCATCTTTTCGATCATCGGTAGGCCGAAAGCGGCCGTCTTGCCGGTGCCGGTCTGGGCTAGACCGATCAGGTCATGGCCTTCCATGACGAGCGGGATTGCTTCGGCCTGGATCGGCGTCGGCGTTTCGAACCCAAGGGTAGCGAGGGTTGAAAGCACGTGCTCGGAGAGGCCAAGGTCTTTGAAAGTGGTCAATGTCATACCTTTTCGGGGGCGCAAAACGAGATTTGCCGGAACTGCACCATGCGGTTCCGGTTTCGCTTCGCGTCAAGAACCCCGCGTGATTTGGGAACTTGTGGGTTGATTAATATCGTCTAGCGCATGCATCTTGCCACGGTTGGCAAGACATTCTGTGTTGCGCTTATCCTTCGTTACGGATCGGTTGGATCCCGCAGGGCTCGCTCACGCGGCGGCCGGAAGGTGACGCTGGGCCTCATGTCGTTGTTTTGCCGCCAAAAGTCAAGGGATAGTTTTTTGCAGATGCGAAGAGATCCGTGGATCATGGCATGACGAGCTGGAAATCTCCGCCTGCCAGAATGGCGCCATTGACGAGAACATCCAGCCGGTGGCCGCCGGAATAATATTGCCGGGTGGTGATGGCCCGCATTGCATGCTTTCGCGTCATCGTCGCGGTCTCGCCGGGAGCGAGCACCAGGCTTTTCCACTTGAAAACTTTTGGAGCAAGGCTGCCATTGGCTTTGCGATGGTGGATCGCATAGTCGATCATCACCTGCTGCGGTGACGCCGCCTTGTTGGCAATGGTGAGGACAAAGGCGAGGGCATTGCCGAAATCCACATGCGGGGTCTGTATCTCCATCGTCGCACCGATGCCGGAAAGCGGCGCAAAGCCGAAATTCGACAGCGCGGCGGCATGCCCTTTCTTTAAAAGCGTGCGCGAGGCATGGCGCAGCAACTGCCGTCGCTCGGGAGAAGCCGCTGCAATATGCTCACCGACAAACGCTGCGACCAGATCGGGATGATCCTTGGCAATATCGTTCAGGCTGTTGGCAACGGAGCGGCGCACATACTCTTCGGGGTCGTCCAGAAGGGCGGTGAGGATCGGCAGGATCGGCTGCGGGTCGCGCATCAGCGCCGGCAGGCGGATCGCCCAGGGCAGGCGCGGGCGGGTGCCTTCGCTGGCCAGCCGGCGGACGTGATGATTGGCGTCGGCGGTCCACTTGCCGATCGTTGCCAGCGCGCGGTCCTGCTCGGCGAGAATGAACGGGCGGATGCCGAACTCGGCGGTGAAATGCGGGGTCAGCTGTTTCAGCAATGCCAAAGACAGATCGAAATGGCCAAGGCCTTTCTGTGACACGAACTGGCTGACGGGCAAGAGCGCCCATCCGGTGACGCCGGGACGGCCCGATTGCGGCAGGCTCGCGGAGAGAACGGCTGCGGCCTGTTCGAAATCAACCGGTAATGTTGCAACGAGTGCGTCGCGAATCTGGGTGGCGCGCTGCATCAGTTCCAGTTGCGGCATGTCGCGGGTTGCAAGATCGACGAACCGTGCCGTGTCGAACTCCGGGAACGGCGCGGCGATATGATCGGCCATCGTCTTCACGAGTGCCGGATGCAAAAGGTTCTTCAGCGGTTCGGCCATGGTGTCGATCCATAATTTGATTCCCGTACACCATAGCCGCAGTTCTACCGGGCCTAAAGATCAGCTGAGATCAACAAGGATTATAGCGGCCTTCCGACCGGCAAGCTGATCTCGTCGGTGCGGGCTGCGATGTCGCACTGATCCTTCCCGTCAGAAGTCCGTCGGAACGCCGCCTTCGGCTTTCCGGCGGGCGACGAAGGCGTCCAGCTCTTCCTCGATGGCCGGATCGAGCGGGGGCTTTTCGTATTCGTTCAGCTTTTCCTTGAAGACGCGGTTGGCGTGATCGTAGGTCGTCGGCCGTCCGGCCTCGGTCCAGGTCTCGAAATTGCGCCAGTCCGACAGAATCGGAGAATAGAACGCCGTTTCGTAGCGGGCCAGCGTATGGGCAGTGCCGAAATAGTGGCCGCCGGGGCCGACATCGCGGACGGCATCGAGACCGAGGGCATCTTCGCTGACATCGAGCGGTGTCAGGAATTCAGCCACCATCTGCAGCATATCGACATCGAGGATGAATTTCTCGAAGGATGCTGTCAGCCCACCTTCGCTCCAGCCGGCCGAATGCATGATGAAATTGCCACCGCCTTGGGTGAGCGCCCACAATGACAGCGCCGATTCGTAGGCCGCCTGCGCATCGAGTGTGTTGGAGGCATTGGTATTGGAGGTGCGGTAGGGCACCTTGTAGCGGCGGGCGAGCTGTCCGCCGGCAATCACGGCCTTCATGTATTCCGGCGTACCGAAGGCGGGCGCTCCGGTTTTCATGTCCACATTCGAGGTGAAGCCGCCATACATCACCGGCGCGCCGCGACGGACCATCTGCGTGAAGGCGATGCCGGCCAGCGCCTCGGCATTCTGCTGCACGACAGCACCGGCGATCGTCACCGGCGCCATCGCGCCCGCCAGCGTGAACGGTGTGACGACGACGACCTGGTTGCGCGACGACATTTCAATAATGCCCTGCAGCATCGGCCCATCAAGGCGCAGCGGCGAGGATGTGTTGATGATGGTAAAAAGCGACGGCTCGTTTTCCATCTGCTCGGCCGAAACACCGCGCCCGATCCGGGCAATCTCGAGAGCGTCGATGTTGCGCTGCTGGCCGAGCGAATAGCAGTGAAAAACCTTGTCGGTCAGCTTCACCATATCGGAGAGGCAATCGAGATGGCGCACGGATGCGTGGATATCGATCGGCTCGACCGGATAGCCGCCAGTCGTGTGGATGATGTCATAGGATTGGGCGAGCTTGACCAGCTTGCGGAAATCCTCCTGGTTTCCGGCGCGCCGCCCACCCTCGCGGTCGGCGACAAACGGCGCCGAGGCGATCTGGGCGAAGACCAGATTGTTGCCGCCGATCGGGACATTTCGAACCGGGTTGCGGGCATGCATTGTGAAGCCCGAAGGAACAGACGCGATCATGTCCATGATCAGGCCGCGATCGAAACGCACCCGGTCGGTGCCGGGCATCACATCGGCGCCGGCAGCCTTCATCCGGTCGCGGGCTCCCGGCAGGATCACGTCCATGCCGATCTCTTCAAGAATAGTCAGAGAGGCGTCGTGAACGGCCTCAAGCGCGTCTTCCGATAGTACGGTGGATTTCGCCATGGTATTGACGAGATTGAGATATTTCGAGCTGCTGCTGCCCTTGCGCGAACGATCCGCGCCGCGGCCGCCGGTGCGGCGCCGGCGTTCCACCGGAGCTTCTGTATCGCTCGGGGCGGCGTGCGGAAATTCGTTTTCGCTCATGACTTTTCCATCGGTTTGGACAGGGGGTCATGTTGCAGATTCAATGCCCCAGAGGCGCCACCATTTGCGACAGCAAATCTCCCGAAAAGAGAAGGACAGTTTTGGGGCTGGTTTTTAAGCGACGCCGGATGTCGATTTCACGCCGCCGAGCATTTCGCGCTTGCTGCCGAACCCGGGCCTGCGCTCGACTGTAAAGCCTGCGGCCTGCAGGTTGCGGCGCACGAAACCGGCGGCCGCATAGGTCGCGAACGTGCCGCCCCCGAAGGTCTTTTCATAGGCAAGCCGCATCAGCTCCTGCGACCACATGTCGGGATTGCGTTTGGGCGCGAAGCCATCGAGATACCAGGCGTCGAATTCCTCCGAGAAATCGCGGACCCCTTCAAAAGCGGTACCGCAGATGACGGTGAGATGCATTCTGCCTGCGAAATCGATGTCGATACGGCCTTGCCGATGGTCCGGCCACTGAGTGCACAGCGCCAGCCGCTCGGCCTCGATCTCCGGCCAGCGCGACAATGCCCGGTCGATTTCGGATGCGCGCATCGGAAACCGTTCGAACGAGACGAAATGAAGGTTTGCCCGCTTAACTTGCGTCTCCTTCCATTGCCGCCATGTCTCGCAAAAATTGAGCCCGGTGCCGAAGCCGAACTCGCCGATCCGGAATGTGCCAGGCCTGCGCCAGCGTTCGGGCAAGCCGTTGCCTGCAAGAAAGACATGGCCGCATTCCAGCCGCCCGTCTTCGCGGCAATAAAAATGATCGCCAAATTCCTGCGAATAGGGCATATCGCCCTCGTGCCATTCAAGCGTTTGCCTGTTCGGGGTTTGCCCGTCCGGTGCGGGCGTTACGTCCAAATGATCGCGGGTCATGGCGAACCGATAATCTCCGCGTTCAAGAAGGTCAATCGATGGTGGATCTGTTGATTGCCGGTGGCGGCATCATGGGGCTTTGGGCAGCCGTCATGGCCGATCGGGCCGGGTTGAAGACGGTTCTTGTCGAACGCAACAGGATCGGCGCCGGTGCCAGCGGCGGCGTACTCGGCGCTCTGATGCCGCATATGCCGGACCGCTGGAATGCCAAGAAGCAATTTCAGTTCGACGCATTGCTGTCGATCGAGCAGGAAATCTCAGATCTTGAGGCGTTAACAGGAATGTCGGCCGGTTACCGCCGCTCCGGACGGCTGATACCGCTGCCCAAGCCGCATTTGCGCACGATTGCGCTGCGCCACGAGCAGGACGCGCTTGCCAATTGGAAGCAGGGACAGCGGCAGTTCTTCTGGCATCTGCAGGACGATGCTCCGATTGCTGGCTGGCCGCAGAGCGAAGCCATGGCCGGTGGCCTGGTTTTTGACACGCTGGCCGCCCGCGTCGATCCCCGCTTGTTCCTCGCCCTTTTGACGGCGGCGCTTGGCCCGTCGCGGCATGTGCGGATCGAGGAGGGGCGGGCACTTGCCAGTCTCGATCCGGCTGCCGGCAAGGCGATGTTTTCAGACGGGCAGTCCGTCTCTTTCGGTGCCTGCATTCTTGCTGGCGGCGTCGATACCTTCCGGCTTCTGGACGCGCTTGAGGAAAAACCAAGGACAGCGTCGAGCGGTGCGGCGGTCAAAGGGCAGGCGGCGGTGCTGAAAGCCGATCTCGATCCCGCCTTGCCGGTCATTTTCATGGATGGGCTCTATATCGTTCCGCATGACAACGGCCTTGTTGCCATTGGCAGCACCAGCGAAAACAGTTTTGCCGATCCCACATCGACCGACCAGCTGCTGGACGATCTCCTCGACCGTGCGCGCGCCGTGGTGCCTTTGCTTGCCGCTGCTCCCGTGGTCGAGCGCTGGTCCGGCTTGCGTCCAAAGGCGATCGGCCGCGACCCCATGGTCGGCCGGCACCCGGATCATTCCCGGCTCTATACCCTGACCGGCGGCTTCAAGATCAGCTTCGGGTTGGCACATCGTCTCGCGGCCAGTGTCATCGGCGAAATGGCGGGGCAAAGCGACGCGGCCTTGCCGGACTCTTTCCGTTGCGCCAGCCACTTTTCCCTGCTGCGTAACGAGTAACGCCGCTGCCTCCGAAGATGCCATGCCGTTCACGCGCAAAAGCCCTGCTCCGGTAAGCAGGGCTTTGCCGGCGGTTCAGGATGAATTACATCCAGTAAGGAGGCACGCCATAGTAGTCATAGACGCGGCGGCCGTTTTCCTTGTTCCAGTCGTACTCGTCGTCACCGTGATATTTTGGCGCGTTTTCCACCTGTTCGCGCGTGATGTCGGTGCGATAGCCGCCAAGGCTTTCGTCATAGCTGAGCTTTTGCCACGGAAGCGGATAGTGATCTTCGCCGATGCCGAGGAAACCGCCGAAACCAAGGACAGCGTAGGAAACGCGGCCGCTGCGCTTTTCAAGGATCACACGCTCGATCGAGCCGATGTGTTTTCCGTCCTGGCCATAAACGCGGGTGCCTTCCACCTTGTCGCTGGCGATCAGATCGTGCGTTTCCTTGATGCTGGCATCCTGGATAGTGCTGTCCTGGTAGGTCATGCTTCGTCTCCGTTTTTTGATGTTACTGCGGAGAAAACGAAGGAAAAGCCGGTTGGTTCCGCCCAAAAAGCGGCATTTCCGGGCAGGATTCCATTTTTGGGACGAACAGAGCGGAGGTCAACGGCTGCCGGCTGCGCCCATTCGTCATTGTGTCATGCAAATCACTTAACCCCGGCTTCAGAACGAGTTTTAACGGAGCGGGGCCGATGCGGTACGCTATTTATTTTACGCCGTCGATGTACGATCCCCTGTCGGTCGCCGCTGCAAGCTGGCTTGGCCGAAACGTCTATTCCGGCGAAGCCCCGGAAGCACCATCCATCGCTGGTTTCAGCCGTCAGGAACTGGCGTTTCACACGGCCGTGCCGCGCCGCTACGGATTTCACGGGACGATCAAGGCACCTTTCCGCCTGCACGATGAAACCAGTGAGCCGGCGCTGCTGAAGTCGCTGATGCACTTTGCCAGTACGATGAGCCCGTTCGAAATTCCACGGATGGAAATCGCGCGGTTGGGCGAGTTCTTCGGCCTCGCACCTTCGGCTCCCTGCGAGCAGATGAACCACCTGGCGGCGTCCGTGGTTCAGACTTTTGACGCATTTCGGGCACCGTTGAGCGATATCGAGATCGAGCGGCGGGACCCGGACCGGCTGACCGCGCCGCAGTTTTCCAATCTTCACCGCTGGGGCTACCCTTATGTGATGGACGAATTCCGCTTTCACATGATGCTGACGGGGCCGGTGAATTCCAATCTGAATGCGCGCTTCGAGACCGCCTTGCGTGATTTCTTCGAGCCGGTGATCGCCGATCCGCTCAAGATTTCCAGCCTTGCCTTGTTCATCGAGCAGGAGCCCGGCGCGCCTCTGCGGGTGCATTCGCAGCATCCGCTTGGCAAGCTCTCGGCGCATCGGCCAGCGCCCAACGCCAAAGCCAGCGCCACGGCGCTCGCCAATGCGTCGCGCATTTCCGAATCGAAAGCGGCTGTGGCTGCCCGTCTGCTGCAAGCGAGCTGTTGAGCGGCTGATGCCGTTCTGAATACTGAAGGTACGGCCTGTTCAACCTTTGGACAGAGCATTGCAGGCCACCATTTCGGCTTCGATTTTCCGGTCCCGGATGCTACCGTTCCGGCAAATTCGAAGGGTGATTTCATGACAGACCAATCCTATCCGCGTGATCTCGTCGGCTACGGGCGCAATCCTCCGCAAGTCCGCTGGCCGGGCGATGCGCGCATCGCGGTGCAGTTCGTCGTCAACTACGAAGAGGGCGGCGAGAGCTGCATTCTCGATAGCGACAAGGCATCCGAATCGCTGCTGTCGGAAATCGTCGGCGCGCAGCCATGGCCGGGCCAGCGCAATCTCAACATGGAATCGATCTACGAATATGGGTCGCGTGCCGGCTTCTGGCGGCTGTGGCGGATGTTTACCAGCCGCAATGTCGATGTCACCGTCTATGGCGTGACGCTTGCCATGGCGCGCAACCCGGAGGCGGTTGCCGCCATGAAGGAGGCCGGTTGGGAAATCGCCAGTCACGGCTACCGTTGGCTGGAATACAAGGATTTCTCCGAGGACGAAGAGCGCAAGCATATCCGCGACGCCGTGCGGCTGCACACCGAACTGACGGGTTCGCATCCGCTCGGCCTGTATCAGGGCAAGCCTTCGGACAATACGTTGAAGCTGGTCATCGAAGAGGGCGGCTTCGTCTATTCCTCCGACAGCTATGCCGACGAGCTGCCCTATTGGGTGCCCGGCCTTACGAAAGACAAACCGCACCTGATCATTCCCTATACGCTTGACGCCAATGACATGCGCTTTGCAACGCCGCAGGGGTTCAATTCCGGCGACCAGTTCTTTGCCTATCTCAAGGACACGTTCGATGTGCTCTATGCCGAAGGCAAGGAAGGCAGCCCGAAGATGATGAATGTCGGCCTGCACTGCCGCCTCGTCGGCCGTCCGGGCCGGGCAGCGGCGCTTGCCCGGTTCATGGATTATGTTCTCAGCCACGAGAAGGTCTGGACGCCGAAGCGCATCGACATCGCCCGGCACTGGCATGAACATCACATGCCCGAAGGTGGCCTTTGATGGCGGCGCGGGATGAGTTTGTCGCGCGGTTCGGCGGCGTGTTCGAGCATTCGCCCTGGGTGGCGGAGCGAGCTTTTGACACGACCCCGGATGTTTCGATGACCTCAGATAGTGTGCATGAGGCGCTTGTTGCGCCGTTCCGTGCGGCCTCGCATGCCGAGCGCCTGGCGGTTCTGAGGGCTCATCCGGATCTTGCCGGCAAGCTGGCAATCGCCGGCGGGCTGACGGAGGATTCCAAGGCTGAGCAGGCGGGGGCAGGACTGGACCGCCTGAGTGCTGCCGAACATGCGCGGTTTACCGGGTTGAATACCGCCTACACGAAGAAATTCGGATTTCCATTCATCATCGCCGTCAAGGGCTTGAACAAAGACGATATTCTCGCGGCTTTCGAAACGCGGATTGACAACAGCCTGGAAGAGGAATTTGAAACGGCGTCTGCGCAGGTCGAAAAGATCGCGCTTTTGCGTTTGCGTTCACTGCTTCCGGGAGAAGACAATGCCTGAGACCACACCGCCATGCCATTTCACGGCGGAACTGACGATCTGATGCCACATGTCCTGATGATCGAGCCGCTGACTCAAGCGGCATTCGCACCTTTCGGCACCGTTATCGAACCTGACCCGGAAACGATGAGGCTGATCAACGGCGGCTCGACCGAGCGGTTTCATGCGCTGGGACGGGCCGATGTGACCGGCGAGGACGCCCGCGTCATCATCAACATCTTTCGCGGCCAGCCGCGCAGCTTTCCGTACAGCGTGACGATGATGGAGCGCCACCCGCTGGGCTCGCAGAGTTTTTCGCCGATTGGCGGCGGGTCCTGGCTTGCCGTCGTTGCGCCGGATGAGGGCGGAAAGCCAGGATTGCCGCGCGTTTTTCTGGCGACCGGCGCACAGGGCGTCAATTACGGCCGCAATGTCTGGCATCATCCGCTGATGGCCGTCGGCGCGGTCACCGATTTCCTGGTTGTCGATCGCGACGGTCCGGGCAACAATCTGGAGGAGGTTTTCTACGACGAACCCTTCGTCATCGCCAATCCCTTCTGACGCACACGAGGTTTTCCATGAGCACGTCCGGCCGCCTGACCACCCATGTTCTCGATACCGCGCTGGGCAAGCCGGCCAAAGGCTTGAAGATCGACCTCTTTCTGATCGAGGGGGAAGGCCGCCGCCTGCTGCGCACGGTCGAGACCAACAGTGACGGCCGCGTCGATGGGCCGATGCTTGAGGGGGCGGCCTTTGCAGTGGGCACCTATGAACTTCTGTTCCACGCGGGCGATTATCTGCGCGCGACCGGCGCTGGCCTGGCTGAGCCTGCCTTCCTCGATCTGATCCCGCTGCGTTTCGGCATCGCCGATGCGGGTAGCCACTATCACGTGCCGCTGCTGCTCTCGCCCTTCAGCTACTCCACCTATCGCGGTAGCTGAGATTATTCCGCAATCACATCCCGGTTGATATCGCGGATATCTCGCTTGCCGCAGAGCGCCATGGTGATGTCAAGTTCCTTGCGGATGATCTCGAGCGCCGTGGTGACGCCGACCTTGCCGTTAGCGCCTAGGCCGTACAGGAACGGGCGGCCGATATAGGTGCCCTGGGCGCCGAGCGCTACGGCCTTCAATACATCCTGGCCGGAGCGGATACCGCCATCGACATGGACCTCGATCTGGTGGCCGACGGCATCGACGATCTTCGGCAGCATGCTGATCGACGAGGGCGCGCCGTCAAGCTGGCGGCCGCCGTGATTGGAGACGATGATCGCATCCGCGCCGGTGTGCGCCGCCATCTTGGCGTCCTCGACATCGAGAATGCCTTTGAGGATCAGTGGGCCGCCCCACATCTTCTTGATTTCCTCGACATTTTCCCAGGACAGCTGTGGATCGAACTGTTCGGCGGTCCAGGAGGAGAGCGAGGAGAGATCGGAGACATTTTTGGCGTGGCCGACGATGTTGCCGAAGCTGCGGTGCTTGGTCTTGAGCATCTGCATGCACCAGAGCGGCCGGGTTGCCATCTGCCAGATATGTTTGGGCGTGAATTTTGGCGGTGCTGACAGGCCGTTGCGCAGGTCCTTGTGGCGCTGGCCGAGGATCTGCAGGTCGAGCGTCAACACCAGTGCCGAGCACTTGGCCGCTTTGGCGCGGTCGATCAGGTTTTTGACGAATTCGCGGTCACGCATCACATAGAGCTGGAACCAGAACGGCTTCGCCGTCACCGAGGCGACATCCTCGATCGAGCAGATGCTCATGGTCGATAGCGTGAAGGGAACGCCGAATTCTTCGGCGGCCTTGGCCGCCAGCATCTCGCCGTCGGCATGCTGCATGCCGGTGAGGCCGGTCGGCGAAAGCGCCACTGGCATCGACACTTTCTGGCCGATCATCGTGCTTTCGAGAGAGCGGTTGGTCATGTCGACCAGCACCCGCTGGCGCAGCTTCACCTTGCGGAAATCCTCCTCATTGGCGCGGTAGGTACCCTCCGTCCAGGCGCCGCTATCGGCATAGTCGAAGAACATCTTCGGCACGCGGCGCTTGGCGAGCGCCTTCAGATCGCTGATTTCGAGGATTTTGGACATGGCACAGGGTTCCAACTCAGAGGATGGCCCGGCCATACCATGTTTCAGGAACTGTTGTTAATAGCGGAAGCGGCGAGAGGTAAAATTATTTTACCTCTCGTGCTCAGGCCGCAATGTCGATGATTTCCGAATGGGCTGCGTCCTGTTGCAAAAGCTTAATGGCGCGGATCGCGTCGTCTTTTGTTGCGAACGTTTCGGAGCGAAGTACGATTTCGTATGCCCGCAGCAGGCGGAACGAGAAAAGCCCGGCTGGATCTTTAACAATCTGGAATGTCAGTTGCGGTTCAACATGCATGTTTCGGGCTTGGTTCCGCGCCTCTTCGTCGAAAGCCGCAATCGCTTCGGCACTTGGCACGGCGATGGGAAAATGTTCGCGTTCATAGGCGTCTACCAGCGTCGCGATAACATCGAGTTGATCGCCCTTTGGTGTCCCTGAAGGCGCGCCCCAGAGCTCTGCGATGGAGTTCAGAGCCAGCTCATAATCCTCTGCAGATCGAATAGGCTTTATCTCAATCATATTGCACCTTTGCGGCGTCCAACCTGTCGTAGTCCCTATGACTGCCGATCCATTTTATCCATATGATCGACTTTTCGAAGTCGATCGCAACAATTAGTCGGTAATCGTTTCCCTTAATATTGAAGACGATACGCTCAGCGTTGACGATGCTTGCTGTCGCAAATGTCTGTTTTACATCGGCAGCATTGCGCCAGCGGGCCTTGTTTGCTCGATCGTACCACAGTTCAACGGCATCTTTAACGGCTGCATGATCGCGCCTGCCGGCCAACCCCTCAACAAACTGAAGCAATGTACGGCGTGCGATGATCCTCATGACACAGAGGAACCGATATTGAGCCCCGCCTTCGCCGCCACGCCCGCGACATAGGTTTCAACGATCGCCCGGTCGTCGCCCATGGTCTGCAGCAGGAACAGTTCGTCGGCAAGCGAGGTCGCCACCTCTGCCTTCAGCGCCATGGCCGGGGTCGCTGCCATGTTCAGCACGATGAAATCGGCATCCGTGCCGGGGTCGAGCGTGCCGATCCTGTCGGCAAGCGACAGGGCTTCGGCATTGCCGAGCGTCATGAAGTAGGCGGTTTCGAGCGGGTGCAGCCGTTCGCCCTGCAATTGCTGGATCTTGTAGGCTTCGTCCATGGTGCGCAGCATCGAATAGCTGGTGCCGCCGCCGATATCGGTGGCGAAGGAGACGCGGACGGGCTTTTCCCGGTTCATCAGCCGCCTCAGCGGAAACAGGCCGGAGCCGAGGAAAAGGTTGGAGGTCGGGCAGTGCACGGCGATCGAGCCGGTCTCACTCAGCACGTCCATTTCGCGCTCGGACAGGTGGATCGCGTGGCCGAGCAAGGTTTTTGGCCCAAGCAGGCCGTAGCGGGCATAGACGTCGGTATAGTCGACGGCATCCGGGTAAAGCGCGCAGGTGAAATCGATCTCGTCGCGGTTTTCCGAGAGATGCGTCTGCACGTGCAGGTCCGGGAACTCGCGCACCAGCGCTTCCGCCGCCGACATCTGTTCCGGTGTCGAGGTGATGGCGAAGCGCGGGGTGATGGCGACGTGGTTGCGTCCCTTGCCGTGCCATTGTTCGATGACGGCGCGGGTTTCGTCATAGCCCATTTCAGGTGTATCGAGCAGACCCTGCGGGGCGTTGCGGTCCATCATCACCTTGCCGGCAACCATGCGCATGTTGCGGCGCAGGCTTTCAGCAAAAAAGGCATCGGCGGAGGCCTTGTGCACCGAGCAATAGGCAACCGCCGTCGTTGTGCCGTGTCGGACCATCTCGTCGAAGAATTTTCCAGCGATGCGCTCAGCATGCGCCGTCTCCACGAAGCGGCATTCCTCCGGAAACGTGTAGGTGTTCAACCATTCCAACAGATTGGCGGCATAGGAGCCGATCACCTGCATCTGCGGGAAATGCAGGTGCGTGTCGATGAAGCCGGGCAGGATCAGATGCGGCCGATGATCGATTTCGCTGACATCTTCGGGGGCTTGCGCCTTCACCGCATCATAGCTGCCGCTGGCAAGGATCAGGCCGTTTTCGACCAGCAGCGCGCCATCGGTCTCATAGGTGTAGGCGCCGGTGTCATCGAGGCTCAAAGGGGCACGGTTGAAACTCAGGGTGCGTCCGCGAACGAGAGTAGCTGTCATTCTGTCTTGCCTTCCGAAACCGCGCTTTCGAACCATGCGGCCACAAGCTTGCGTTCGTCATTGGTCATGTCGGTGATGTTGCCGGGCGGCATCGCATGGCTGCGTCCGGCCTGGATATAGATTTCGCGGGCATGGGCCGCAATCTCCGCGTCGTTTTCCAGTGCCACGCCCTTCGGCGGCCGGTTGATGCCTTCATAGACCGGTTCGGCGGAATGGCACATGGAACAGCGCGTCGAAATCGCGTCTTTCACAGCCGGGAAATGGGCGTTGGCGGCAAACTGCTGGAAAGCCGGCGAGACTTCGGCCTTGTCCTCGCCGGTCAGAACCCTGGGCACGGTGGAAAGCCACATGATGACGATGAAGATCAGCAGTGTCACCAGCCAGGTCCAGGTCGGGCGTCCCTTGCGGGCATGAGTGGTGTTGAACCAGTGCCGGATCGTCACGCCCATCAGGAAGACCAGCGCTGCGATCACCCAGTTATAGGCGGTGGCGAAGGCCAGCGGATAATGGTTCGACAGCATGAAGAAGATGACGGGCAGGGTCAGGTAGTTGTTGTGCAGCGAACGCTGCTTGGCGATGGCGCCGTATTTCGGATCGGGCGTGTGACCGGCAATCAGGTCCGCCACGACGATGCGCTGGTTCGGCATGATTATGAAGAAGACGTTGGCCGACATGATCGTCGCGGTAAACGCGCCGAGATGCAGGAAGGCGGCGCGGCCGGTAAACACCTGCGTATAGCCCCAGGCCATGATGACAAGGGCGACATAGAGAATGCCCATCAACGTCCAGGTATTCTTGCCGAGCGGCGATTTGCACAGGAGGTCGTAAAAAATCCAGCCGATGGCGAGCGAGGCAAGCGAGATCGCAATTGCCGTGGTCGAGGAGATATCCAACACATGCCGGTCGATCAGGAAAAGATCGGCGCCGCCATAATAGACCAGACAGAGCAGGGCAAAACCGGACAACCAGGTGACATAGCTTTCCCATTTGAACCAGGTCAGGTGCTCCGGCATGGCCGCAGGTGCGACAAGATATTTCTGGATATGATAAAAGCCGCCGCCATGCACCTGCCACTCCTCGCCATAGGCGCCGGCGGGCAGGTGATCACGCTTCACCAGCCCGAGATCGAGCGCGATGAAATAGAAGGACGAGCCAATCCAGGCGATCGCCGTGATCACATGCAGCCAGCGAACGGCAAAAGCGAGCCATTCCCAGGCGATGGCGAATTCATACATTGAGGTCCCTTTCATGCTTCGTCTGCGCACCTTGCGCAAAAATGCACGGTGGGGGAAGGGGCGATGCGATCGTCCTATGCTATTTGGTAAAGCTGCGGGCCTCTGGATTGAGCTCACCCAAAATCCAGTCCCGGAAGGCGCGGATTTTCGGGGTGTTGCGGCGCGTGTGCGGATAGGCCAGCCAATAGTTGTGACCGTCGTTGCAGCGTAGTTCAAACGGCTGGTAAAGCCTGCCGAGAGCCACGTCGTCGGTGTAGAATTCCGGTGTCAGGATGGCCACACCCTGGCCTGCGACGGCCGCGCGTGCCTCAAAACTTTGGGCGCCAAGACGGCTGGTCGGCCTGCCCTCAAGATCCGGGTCGCTAACGCCCGCGGCTGCAAACCAGATCCGCCACCAAGGGTCCGCAGCGTCGATGATCCTCAGTTTCAGCAGGTCGCGCGGCTCGTGGATGCCGCCAATCGTCCCGGCGAGCGCCGGGCTCAGCATCGGCGTAAACTCGCTCAGCATCAACGGGTGACTATCGAGGCCGGGCCAGACCCCGACCCCGGACCGGATGGCAAGATCAGCCGCTTCTGCTGCGAGATCAATGATTTTGTCGCTTGTGATCAGCCGAACTGCGATATTCGGGTGGGCAAGTTGAAAGGATCCGATATTGCGTGCCAGCCATTGAGAGGCAAAGGTTGGCGTCGAGCTAATCAACAGTGCGCTGTTGACATCCCCCCGTGCAGACAGCACCGCCTCCTGCAGCATTTCGAAAGCTTCGGTGACACGCGGGGCCAGCCGCTGGCCGACATCGGTCAACACGACCTGCCGTGGCCGCCGAAGGAAGAGTGGCTCGCCGACATTCTCCTCGATCAGCTTGATCTGGTAGCTGACCGCCGTCTGCGTCATGCCGAGTTCGTTGCCGGCCTTGGTGAAACTGCCCAGTCTTGCCGCCGCTTCAAACACCCGAAGCGCATTCAATGGAAACTGTTTCGACATTTTCATGGATAAGTTCTCTTGATGCATGCAGACGGTTGTTCGATTGGAATTGGAGCATGTTTGCGCGCATGCTGCAATCACATTCAGAAAAACAACAGGTGCCGTCATGGATTGCCAAGCAATTGAAAAATATCAACCAATACCACAGACGCGCAAGGCCGGATGGCGCTTCTGGCTGGCCGGGCTGCTGGGTGGATTGCAGCCGACGTATCCGGCACTCGATCTCGAAGTCATGTCCGAATACATGAAAAGAGACATGGGTTTCATGGACGGGCGCGAGCCGCACCGGGATTCTGACCTGACCCGATAGATGCCGTTCACCGCCGGAGCATATCAGATGTTCTGGCGGTGCGATTTTAGCGAGCTGCGTCCAGCACGCCGCGTTCCAATTGTTCGAGATAGATGAATTCCGGTGCCTTGACGCCGGCCTGGGCGCGGATTTCGATGAGCCGGTCGGACTCGAAGAAGGCTCTTGCCGCATCCAGCGAGCGCCAGAGCGAGTAGTGGACGATCCGGTTGGGATCGGTGTCGTATTTCAGCACCTGATAGGCGATTTCACCCGCATCGCGGCGAATGCCGGCGGCGGCGTCGAAAATGGCTTTCCAGGCTGGATAATCGGCGACTTCGTGGATGATCAGAACATAGGGCATGATTTTTCTCGAAGAATTGGAAGGGCCGTGCGCCGGATTGTCCGCATCACATCATGCCCCTCGCGGGAATATAACAACGGGTGGTGAAAGGCGCGTCCTTGATGGCGTCAATCTCTTTTCCGAGTGGTTTTCCCGGCCAGGGATTGATGCCGTCGCGCAGCCACAGCAGGCTATCGAGCCAGAAACCGGTGGCATGGCGTTTGTGAAAAAGACTGAAATGGCCGATGCGATCCAGCCCAAGATCGGCGGGTGACAATGCCACTTCGAAGGATCTGACATTGCGGTAATATTGCAAGGCGCGGCGAATGGCTCGCGGCGTACCGATATCGTCATCCGTTATTCCGATGGCCAGAATGCCGGCGGTAACAGCGGCGAACCGCTGCAGAATATCCGGCCGGTCCTCGCGTGAATGGCTGAGTTCCATCCGAGCCCGGCGAAAACTCCAGTCTCTGGCCACCCCCGCCGGAAGGTCTTCCAACCAGCCGAGTGTCTTGCCGGGAAAATACCCGAACAGTGCCGTCAGGAGCGGCATGGTGATATGCCATTGCAGCAGAAGACGCAGGCGCCGGGCACGGGCATAGTCGCGCCAGTAGGCATACTGAGCGCCGACAGTCAGCATGCGGTCGATCGATGCTGCGTTATGGGCAAAACCGGGCAGGAAACCGCCGATGCTGTGACCGACGACCAACTTTGGGTCATCCGGTTTATGGGCATGGAGGAAGTCAAGTGCTGCGGCAAAATCCTGCTCGCCCCAATCCGCCCAGCGATAATTGCAGCCCCTGAGCGTTGCGGGCCGGGACTGGCCGATGCCGCGATAGTCATAGGTCAGCACCGTGAAGCCATGACCGGCGAGGAACCGGGCATAGGGGTGGTAATAACGCGCCAGCACGCCCGTTGCCGGGTTGATGACCACGGCACCACAAGGGCTGCTGCCATTGCTTGCCCAGAGATGACCGCCAAGCTCGATGCCGTCCCGGCAGACAATCCCGATGGGTTTTCCGTCCATCTCCAGCATGATCTTTCCCCGACGGTTTCGCTGACGTCACCGTAGGCGAGGGCATTGCTTGTGTATATTCACTGGTCGGTATACGTTGAGCCATGGCAACACCTGCTCTTTCAACCCGCGACCGCATTGTTTCTGCCGCTTCCAAGCTGTTCTACAGCGAGGGTATCCGTGCCGTCAGCGTCGATGCGGTGGCGGAAAAGGCGGGCATTACCAAGCGTACGCTTTACTATCATTTCGCCAGCAAGGACGATCTGATCGCCGCCTATCTCGACCAGCGTGATCAGCCCAATCTGGCTTTGTTCAAGCGCTGGTTTTCGGAAACGCAAGGCGATATCGCCGACAAGGTGAGGGGTATCTTTTTCAATCTGGCGATATCGGCAAGGCATCCGCGCTGGAAAGGTTGCGGCTTTCTCAGGACCTCGGCGGAACTCGCCAATATGCCGGGTCATCCGGCGATGAAGATCGGAGCGGCCCACAAGCGGCGGGTCGAGGACTGGCTGCACGGTGTCTTTGAGGCAGCGGAGTTCGGCGCGCAGGCCCGTATGCTTGCCCGGCAGACGATTCTGCTTCTGGACGGTTCCTTCGCCGTCGTCCTGCTGAACCGCGATCCGTCTTATATGGAAACGGCCGGCGAAGCCGTGCATGCGCTGATCCGCGGTTGCGCTGCGCGCCCGTAACGCCGCTACTGCGCATTCAGCGCGGCAAGGATCTCAGCCGCGGTCATGGCGGCAATCACCGAGGGGCGTTTGTCGCTGACGCTCTTGCCGACAATGGGCAGGACCAGCCTGCCGATCATATCGCCGTCCAAATTTTTCTTATTCGGCGCCGCGCTCGAGGAGCGTTTTGAGGCTGCCGACTGAGAAGTTCATTTCAATGGTTCTTTACGCTTGTCCTGTCCGCAGCCGCTCGACGGCCATCAGGATGCGTTCGGGCGTTGCCGGCGTGTCAAGCCGCGGGCACTCGCGATAGTCCGCGACGCTGGCAACGGCCATCGACAGGGCTTCCAGCACCGAGATCGGCAGCATGAATGGCGGCTCGCCGACTGCTTTCGAGCGGCCGATGGTCATCTCGGCATTTTCGGCCCATTCCGCCAGCTTGACGTTGAAGATCTTTGGACGGTCGGAGGCGAGCGGGATCTTGTAAGTGGATGGCGCGTGGGTGCGCAGGCGGCCCTTGTCGTCCCACCACAATTCCTCGGTCGTCAGCCAGCCCATGCCCTGCACGAAGGCGCCCTCGACCTGGCCGATATCGATGGCCGGATTGAGGGATTTGCCGACATCGTGCAGCACGTCCACCCGATCAACCATGTATTCGCCGGTCAGCGTATCGATGGAAACCTCGGAGACGGAGGCACCATAGGCGAAATAGTAGAATGGCGTGCCGCGGCCCGTATTGCGGTCCCAGTGGATTTTCGGGGTCTTGTAGAACCCGGCGGCCGAAAGCTGGACGCGGGCGAAATAGGCCTGCTTGATGAAATCGGGGAAGGGCACCAGTTCGTCGCCGATCTTCACATGGTTCGGTATGAAGGTGATGTTTTCCGGCTGCGTCTGCCAGCGCTCGGCGGCGAAATCGACCAAACGTTCCTTGATCTGACGGGCGGCGTCATGGGCCGCCATGCCGTTGAGATCGGAGCCGGAGGAAGCAGCAGTTGCCGAGGTGTTCGGCACCTTGCCGGTGGTCGTCGCGGTGATCTTGACGTTGGTGATATCGACCTGAAAACTGTCGGCCAGAACCTGCGCCACCTTGGTGTAGAGCCCCTGGCCCATTTCGGTGCCGCCATGGTTCAGGTGGATCGAGCCGTCCTGGTAGACATGCACCAAAGCCCCCGCCTGGTTGAAGGCGGTCATGGTGAAGGAGATGCCGAATTTCACCGGCGTCAGCGCGATGCCCTTGCGGATGATGCGGCTCGATTTGTTGAAGTCGATGATCGATTGTCGGCGGGCCTGATAGTCGGCGCTCTCCTCCAGTTCCGCGACGATGCGCTGGATGATGTTGTCTTCCACCTGCTGATGATAGGGCGTCAGATCCCGGCCGGAGCCTTTCTCGCCGTAGAAATTCAGCTTGCGGATATCGAGCGGGTCCTTGCCGAGCGCATAGGCGATCTCCTCGATGATCCGCTCGCCGCCGACCATGCCCTGCGGCCCGCCGAAACCGCGATAGGCGGTGTTGGAGACGGTGTGGGTCTTCAGGGGCTGCGAGGTCAGTTTTACATGCGGATAGAAATAGGAACTGTCGGCATGGAACAGCGCGCGGTCTGTGACCGGGCCGGAGAGGTCCGAAGAGTAGCCGCAGCGCGCCGCATAATTGGCCTTCACCGCATGGATGCGGCCATCGTCATCGAAGCCGACATCGTAATCGACAAGGAAATCGTGCCGCTTGCCGGTCGCGGTCATGTCCTCGTCGCGGTCCGGCCGGAACTTGACGGCGCGGTTGAGTTTCTTGGCTGCGACGGCAGCGAGTGCCGCAAACTGGTTGCCCTGCGTTTCCTTGCCGCCAAAACCACCGCCCATGCGTCGGACCTGCACGGTGACGGCATTGGAGGGAACGCCAAGCACATGGCCGACCATATGCTGCACTTCGCTCGGGTGCTGGGTGGAAGACCAGACGGTGATCTCGTCGTCCTCGCCTGGAATGGCCATGGCGATATGGCTTTCGAGATAGAAATGTTCCTGACCGCCGATCCGCATCCGCCCGGTGAGGCGGCGGGGGGACCGTTCCAGTTCGGCCTCGGCATCGCCGCGCGACAAGGTCAGCGGTTTGGTGACGACTTCGGCGCCGTTTTCCAGCGCGTCGAGAATATCGGTGTGGTGCGGCAGGTCGCGATAGGTGATTTTCGCCCTGCGGGCGGCGCGGCGGGCAATGTCGCGGGTCTCGGCAATGACGGCAAATGCAGGCTGGCCATGAAACTGTACAAGGCCCTCGGCCAGCACCGGCTCATCGTCGAGATGGCTGGGGCTGATATCGTTGGAATGCGGCATGTCCCTTGCCGTCAGCACGCAGACGACGCCGGGCGTCGCTTCGACTTCTGACAGATCCATGGCGACGATCTCCGCATGGGCGCGATCAGTCATGCCAAGCGCACCGTGCAGCGTTCCCGCCGGTTCCGGAATGTCGTCGATATAGTCGGCCGTGCCGGACACATGCTTGTGGGCGCTGTCATGGCGCAGGTTCGAATGCATGGAACCGGCGATGGTCTTGCGTTCCTCTAAGGTGGAGTTGTCCATCAGCAAGGTCTTTCGAAAATCGCGTTTACGCTTGTGGTGCGTGAAAAGAACCCCTCCCCAACCCTCCCCACAAGGGGGAGGGGGGTGATCGAGCTTGCCGTGTCTTTCTTTGACACTTTCGCTAGTGAAGCACTGAGGTGCGGCAAACGCGATCCGCTCCCTCCCCCTTGAGGGGAGGGTTGGGGAGGGGGCGTGTCACATTCACGGAACCGCGTCACGACACAGCCTCAAATCTTTGCACTTGCACGGGATGCCCGCCCGACGTTTCCAGAAAAAACCGCAACAACAGGTTCTTTGCCGTCAGCAGGCGATAGGCTGCCGTCGCGCGCCAATCAGTCAACGGCTCGTAATCGGCATCGAACGCCGCCTGCGCCGCAATGACGGTTTCTTCGCTCCAGGGTTTGCCGATCAGCGCCGCTTCGACATGGGATGCCCGCTTCGGCGTCCCCGCCATGCCGCCGAAGGCGATCCGGGCTGCGGCGACGGTGTTGTCGCTTTTGAGCGCGATGCGGAAGGCACCGCAGAGTGCGGAGATGTCCTCGTCGCGGCGCTTGGAAATCTTGTACACGGCGAAATGATCGTCTTTTTGCAAGTTCGGCACGAAAATGCTCTCGACGAATTCGCCGGGTTTACGGTCCTGCCGGCCGTATTCGATGAAATAGGCGTCGAGCGGCACGGTTCGCTGTCCGACTTTCGAGCGCAGAGTGACGCTGGCGCCGAGCGCGATCAGCGGCGGCGACGTATCGCCGATCGGCGAGCCGTTGGCGACATTGCCGCCGATCGTGCCCATGTTGCGCACCTGCTCGCCGCCGAGGCGATCGAGCATGCGGCCAAAGGCGGGGTAGCGGGCGGAAATGATTGAAAAGGCGCTGGAATAGCTGACGGCGGCGCCGATCAGGATGCCGTCTTCCGTCTCGCGGATGAACTGCAGGTCTTCCAGCCCGTTGATGAAGATGACCGGGTTCAGGTCCCGCATCTGCTTGGTGACCCACAGCCCGACATCGGTGGAGCCGGCAATGATGGTCGCCTGCGGATGATCCGCGAGCACGTCGGCAAGATCGGCGGCCGTGCCTGGGATGATCAGGGTGGCATCGCCGCTCTCCATGCGGATCGTCTGCGTCGAGCGGAGTGCCATGAGCTTGGTTGTTATCTCTTCGCGGACTTTGACGATCGGGTCGAACACTGCGTCGGGCCTTGCCTGTGCGACGGCTTGCGCCGCCTTGACGATCGGCTCATAGCCCGTGCATCGACAGAGATTGCCCTGCAGCGCCTTTTCGATATCAGCCCGGCCGGGATTGTCCTTTGACAGCCAAAGGCCATAAAGCGACATGACGAAGCCGGGCGTGCAGAAGCCGCATTGCGAGCCGTGATAGTCGACCATCGCCTGTTGAACCGGATGCAGCGTTCCGTCTTTTGCCGCGAGATGCTCGACGGTGACGACATGCGTTGCGTTCAGCGAGCCGGTGAACCGGATGCAGGCGTTGACGCTTTCATAGACGAGTTTGCCGTCCCAAAGCCGCCCGACCAGCACGGTGCAGGCTCCGCAGTCCCCTTCGGCGCAGCCCTCCTTGGTGCCAGTCAGCCGCTTTTCGAGCCGCAGAAAATCGAGCAGCGTCGCGGTCGGCTGCACGGCGGTCAGCGTAATCTCCTTATCGTTCAGTATGAAGCGGATGCTGCCGGCGGACTGTGTCATGCTGTCTCTTCTTATCATTTCGACTCTTGAAACTATGCCCAAAACCAGCACCGTGACAATTGTGTTTCTATCGTTGCCGCACGGCTTTTTGGCTGGCTGTAAAGACCGCTCTGCTTGCGTTTTGTTTTCGTTTGACATTCGTTTTTGTATCGTATTGAAGTTTTTTCAATGGCCCGTCGTCTTGAGGAGAGTGCGGGCAAAAGAAAATCCGGGAGGGGCAAGATGAGCGGATATGTTCTCGCAATCGATCAGGGCACGACATCGAGCCGCGCGATCGTGTTCGACAAGGACCAGAAAATCGCCGGGTCCGGGCAGAAGGAATTCAAGCAGCATTTCCCGAAATCCGGCTGGGTCGAGCATGATCCCGAGGAAATCTGGGACACCGTCGTCTGGGCGATCAAGCAAGCCTTAAACAAGGCCGGCATCACGGCGAGCGACCTTTCCGCGATCGGTATCACCAACCAGCGCGAGACGGTTGTCGTCTGGGAGCGCGACAGCGGCAAGGCGATCCACAATGCCATCGTCTGGCAGGACCGCCGCACCGCTTCCTATTGCGACAAGTTGAAGCGCCAGGGGTTGGAAAAGACCTTTACCAAGAAGACCGGCCTGCTGCTCGATCCCTATTTTTCCGGCACAAAGCTTTCCTGGATGCTCGCCAATATCAAAGGCGCCCGTACCCTGGGCTCAAAGGGCGAACTCTGCTTTGGTACGGTCGACACGTTCCTGATCTGGCGGCTGACGGGCGGCAAATCCTTCGTCACCGATGCGACCAATGCGTCGCGCACGCTGATGTTCAACATATCCACCAATGACTGGGATCGCGACCTGCTGGAAATCCTGCGCGTGCCCGAGGCGATGCTGCCGCAGGTTCTCGACTGCGCTGCGGACTTCGGCGTCACGGATGCGTCGATTTTCGGCGCGCAAATCCCCATCCTCGGTGTCGCGGGCGATCAGCAGGCCGCCACCATCGGCCAGGCCTGCTTCCAGCCCGGCATGATGAAATCGACCTATGGCACGGGTTGTTTCGCGCTTCTGAACACCGGCAAGGATATCGTTCGCTCGAAGAACCGGCTGCTGACGACGATCGCCTATCGTCTCGACGGCGAAACCACCTATGCGCTGGAAGGCTCGATCTTCGTCGCCGGTGCCGCCGTGCAATGGCTGCGCGATGGTCTCAAGGTCATCAAGTCGGCGTCCGATACCGGCACGCTGGCCGCCAGCGCCGATCCGTCGCAGGAGGTTTATCTCGTGCCGGCCTTTACCGGCCTTGGCGCACCGCATTGGGATCCGGATGCGCGCGGCGCCATTTTCGGCATGACGCGCAATACCGGTCCGGCCGAGTTTGCCCGCGCAGCCCTTGAAGCCGTCTGCTACCAGACGCGCGATCTGCTCGATGCCATGCACAAGGACTGGAAGAGCGACGGCAAGGAAACCGTGCTGCGCGTCGATGGCGGCATGGTCGCCTCCGACTGGACGATGCAGCGCCTGTCAGACCTGCTCGACGCGCCGGTGGACCGGCCGACCATTCTGGAAACAACGGCGCTCGGCGTCGCCTGGCTTGCCGGTAGCCGGGCAGGGGTTTGGCCAAACCAGAAGGAGTTTGCCAAATCCTGGGCTAGAGACCAGCGGTTCGAGCCGGCGATGGACGAAAAGACGCGCGCCGGTAAGCTGAAGGGCTGGCGCAATGCGGTGAAGCGGACGCTGAGCGCATAATCCGTGCTGGCGGTACTTTCAGGCAACCGTACCGCTGCAGGAAACACACCGTTTCGGCATAAGGCCTGTGCGATGACCTGATACGTGACTATTTGTGATGTCTAACAATAGCTTCGCCCCTTTGGGCTGATCAGACAGGCAGGACGTCATGGAACTCGGTCTTTACACATTCGGCGACGTTCATCCGGAGGCGCCGCAGGGGCGCGCGCCGGAAGGCGAGGAGCGGGTGCGGCATCTGATCGAGGAAATCGAGCTGGCCGATCAGGTCGGGCTCGATGTCTTTGGTCTGGGCGAGCATCACCGGCCGGATTATGTCGCGTCTGCGCCGGCGATGATCCTGGCTGCTGCAGCTTCGCGCACGAAAAACATCAAGCTGACCAGCGCCGTCACGGTGTTGAGTTCGGATGATCCTGTCCGGGTTTTCCAGCAGTTTGCAACGCTCGACCTGATCTCGAACGGCCGCGCCGAGATCATGGCGGGGCGGGGCTCCTTCATCGAATCCTTCCCGCTGTTCGGTTATGATCTGGAAGATTACGATCAGCTGTTTTCGGAAAAGCTGGACCTGCTTCTGGCGATCCGTGATGGCGAGGTCGTCACCTGGTCCGGCGAAAAGCGCGCGCCGGTCAATGGCCGTGGCGTTTATCCGCGCCCGGTGAATGATCCGCTGCCGGTCTGGATCGCGGTCGGCGGCACGCCGCAATCGGTGGCGCGGGCCGGGGCGCTCGGTCTGCCGGTGGCGCTCGCCATCATCGGCGGCGAGCCGGCGCGTTATGCGCCGCTGTTCGAGCTCTACCGCGAGGCCGCGCGCCGGGCCGGGCAGGATGCGTCGAAGCTGAAGACCAGCATCAATGTTCATGGGTTTATCGCCGATACCAATGACAAGGCCGCCGACCAGTTCTATGGCCCGCAGGCCGAGGTGATGAACCGTATTGGCCGCGAGCGCGGCTGGGGGCCGACCAACCGGGCGCATTTCAACCAGTCGATCGGGCCGAACGGCAATCTCTTCCTCGGCGATCCCGATACGGTGGCGGAAAAGATCATCCGCCACCAGAAAATCTTCAGGAACGATCGTTTCCTCCTGCAGATGGCGATCGGCCTGATGCCGCATGACCAGGTCCTGCGCGGTATCGAACTCTACGGCACGAAAGTGGCGCCGCTGGTGCGCGCAGCGTTGGCGCAGGAGAAGAAACAGACGGAAATCGCCTGACCTCAGTCATTTTCCCATAGCCGGTGTCTGGATCGGCTGCTTTCGGCTTGTTACATAAACAGCCGAAAGCGAGAGACGATGACACTCAACAATGATGAAGATCTGGAGCGGCTGAAGGAAATCGGCCGTATCTGCGCCAATACGATCCAGATCATGGCGGCGGCGCTTGAGCCGGGCATCACCACGGCGGAGCTGGACGCGATCGGCCGCAAGGTTCTGGAAGATTCCGGTGCCCGTTCCGCGCCGGAACTCACCTATAATTTCCCCGGCGCCACCTGCATCAGCGTCAACGAGGAAGTCGCCCATGGCATTCCCGGCGCCCGCATCATCCAGGCAGGCGATCTCGTCAACATCGATGTCTCGGCCGAAAAGAATGGGCTGTTTGCCGATACCGGATCGTCCTTCGCGGTGCCGCCGGTGAAGCCGAATGTCGAACGCCTCTGCCGCGACGGCAAGCGCGCCATGTGGGTGGGGCTCAACGAAGTAAAATCAGGAAAGCCGCTGGCCGCGATCGGCAATGCCATCGGCGCCTTTGCCAAGAAGAACCGCTATTCGCTGATCACCAATCTGGCCAGCCATGGCGTCGGGCGCTCGCTGCACGAAGAGCCGACAGAAATTGCCACCTGGCCGGACAAGCACGAGAAGCGCCGGATGAGCGAAGGCATGGTCTTCACCGTCGAGCCGTTCCTGTCGCTGGGCGCCCAATGGGCCGAGGGCGGCGATGACGAATGGACGCTCTACAGCGAACCACGGGCGCCGACCGTGCAGTACGAGCATACGGTGATTGTCACCCGCAACGGACCGATGGTCGTCACCCTGCCGGGGTGAACCTGTTCCATTCACGCCGCTGAACGGCACCATCAGATTTTGTCGTTTGTCATCACCATGCTGCATTGCAATAGGTAGGGCATGACCAAACCCGACCATGCGCTGAGCCAGAACCTTGCCCCGACCGCCCTTGCCGGAGCGATTGCCATGGCGGTAGCGATGGGCTTCGGGCGGTTTTCCTATACGCCGATCCTGCCCGGCATGATGGCAGGTCTTGGGCTTTCGCCCGCCGATGCGGGGCTGATCGCGTCGGCCAATTTCATCGGCTACCTCGTCGGTGCCGTCGCTGCCGGTTATGGCTGGGCAGCCGGGCGCGAGCGGGCGATCAGTCTCTCAGCACTTGCCGCGACCACGCTGTTGCTGATGGCGATGGGGCTGACATCGTCGCTCGTCCTGTTTTCCATCATCCGGTTTCTGGCCGGTATCGCCAGCGCCTTCACGATGATCTTCACCTCGGCGATCGTGCTCAGCCGCGGGCTCGCTGCCGGCAATCCGCATGTGCAATCCATCCATTTCGGCGGCGTCGGCATCGGTATCGCTGTTTCCTCGCTGATGGTTTTTCTCTTGCCTGCCCATGGGTTCGGTGTATTTGCGGGCTGGCAGGCGGCATGGTTCGGCGGTGCGATCGTCGCCTGTCTAGGCACGATCCTTGTGGCGGCCCTGCTGCCGTCCGGCCCTGCTTCCGGCAAAAACGCCGAGCGGGAAAAGCCGCTGGTCTGGACCCGGCCGCTGTTCGTGGTCACCCTGACCTACGGCCTGTTCGGCTTCGGCTATGTCATTACCGCGACCTTCCTCGTCGCCATGGCGCGGCAGGGCGCAACCGATCATACGGTCGAATTTCTCGCCTGGCTGATCACTGGCCTGTCGGCTGCAATCTCCGTTCATCTGTGGCGCCGTGCCGTGCCGCGGTTCGGGATCACCGGTGTCTATCTGGCTGGCCTGTTGGTCGAGGCTCTCGGCCTCATCCTCGCCGTTTCGCTGCCATCGCCCTATGCGCCGCTGATCGGCGGGCTGATGCTCGGGGCGACCTTCATCATGGTCACCGCCTATGGTCTGCAGATCGGCCGGACGCTTTCGCCGCAAAGCCCGCGCAAGGCGCTCGCCGTCATGACCGCAGCCTTCGGGGTCGGCCAGATCATCGGGCCGCTGGTTGCCGGCTGGCTGGCTGAAGGCAGCGGCAGTTTCACGGTGCCGACGCTGCTGGCGGCAAGTGTGCTGCTCTTTTGCGCCGCCCTGACCGGGCTGGAAATGCGCCGCATCGTTGCCGCGCAGGTGCCTGACCGGCCCCGTGATTAAATAACGGTAACATTAGCTTGACGTGATTGGCAGGTGAGGGCTTTTGCCCTAGGTTCGGCGCACTCACCATCAGAACCTTCGTCAAACGAAAGCGTCCGATTTGCTCATCTCCTTTTTTCCTCATCCACGCCTCTTCTTTCCGTCTGTCGTCATATGGTCGCTGCTGGGCATGGCCGTCTGGTATGCCGGCGGCCAGCAGTTCGGCGCGCTGGTTGGGCTTCCGCCCCTGCAGCCAGGACAGGACGCGGTCATCGGGGTTTCCGTCTTCTGGTCGGCACCGTTCCTCTGGTTCTATATCTATTACGCGATCATGGTTGCACTGTTCGCCGCATTCTGGATGACCTTCAAACCCCATCCGTGGCAAATGTGGTCCGTGTTGGGGTCGGCGTTCATCATCTTCAACACTTACTTCTCAGTGCAGGTCAGTGTCGCCCTCAATGCGTGGTACGGCCCATTTTACGATATGATTCAGCGGGCGCTTGCCCGCACCGACCCGATCCCAACGGAGATGGACATTTACGTTGGGATGATCGGCTTTGCGGGTATCGCCTTCGTTGCTATCACCATCGGTACATTAAACCTCTTTTTCGTCAGCCACTATGTGTTCCGCTGGCGCACTGCGATGAACGATTTCTATATGTCGCATTGGGATAAGCTCCGCCACATTGAGGGTGCCTCGCAGCGTGTGCAGGACGACACGATGCGCTTCTCTCGGACCATGGAGGGGCTTGGGGTGAGCTTCGTCAGTTCGATAATGACCCTCGTCGCCTTTCTTCCCGTGCTGTTTAAGTTCTCAAGCACGGTAACCGTGCTGCCTTTTGTCGGTGAAATTCCGCATGCACTCGTCTGGGCGGCTATTGGCTGGTCGCTGTTCGGCACGTTCTTCCTCGCGCTCGTTGGCATCAAGCTGCCGGGTCTCGAATTTCGCAACCAGCGGGTCGAGGCCGCTTATCGTAAAGAACTGGTGTATGGGGAAGATCATGCCGATCGTGCGCAGCCACCGACTGTCGCACAGCTTTTCGGCAACGTCAGGAAGAATTATTTTCGCCTGTATTTCCATTACATGTATTTCAATATCGCCCGCATCTTTTATCTTCAGGCCGACAATCTGTTTGGGACGTTCGTTCTCGTTCCCTCGATCGTCGCCGGCAAGTTGACGCTAGGCGTCATGGGGCAAATCCAGAACGTGTTTGGACAGGTGAGGGATTCGTTCCAGTATCTCGTCAACTCCTGGACAACGATCGTGGAACTGCTTTCGATCTATAAACGTCTGAAAGCTTTCGAAGCTGCGATCTATGACGAACCACTCCCGGTTATCGACCAAAACTACCTTCAGCGGCAGGCCGAAGAGGATGAGCCGGTCAAGGTTTAAGAGCAAATCAACACATCAAAAGGCGGAGCGATCCGCCTTTTTCTGTTTGGCGATGATCGGCAGCGCCTGCGCATAGCTGACGCAAGCGACATCCGGCTTGCCGCAGGTCTCGGTCAGGAACTGGTCGAGTGCCCGCCAGTAGGCGCCGCCGTTCATTTCGACAAAATGAAAGCCCAGTTGCAGCGGAATACGGTTGCCGTCGTACTCGTTCTGGAAGGCCTTGCGGTAGGCGTTCAGTGTGCGCTGTTCGAAGACAGCGCTGTCCTTGCGATTCTCGATGCCCATGGAATGGCGAACGAAGAGATTGTAGTCCATTCCGATCACTCGGCGCTGCTGCGGGCCTTCGGGAATGAGCGGCAGGCCGAAGCGCGGCAATCCATCCGCGGCGGACGGCCAGCCCGGTCCCTTGGTGACGAGGCTGGCATCGTAGGTGAAACCATCCTGCTTCAGCGCAGGCAGCAGACCATCGCTGAGAGAAAGATAGGGCGCGCGAAAACCCTTGATGTCATGGGCGGCGAAATCCGCCCAGCCTTGCGGCTCCTCGCTGGCGATGCCACCGGCCTTCCAGGCGTTGGCGAGTGCGGCATTGAATGCGGCGAATTCCTGTTTCCAGTCGCTGGCACTCCAGCCCTTGCCGTCGAAATGACCGCAGGCATGGCTGCCGATATCGTGACCTTCCTTATGGGCCTGCCAGATATGGCGCACACGGGTCTGGATCTCTTCGCGGCTCTGGGCGAAGCCGACATTGGAGCGTCCGGCCTTGTGGCCCGGCGCCTGATAGGCCTTGCCGCCTTCCGCCCGTGTCATCAGGAAGGTGCAGGAGAGGAAATAGGTGAAATGCGCGCCGGTGCGCTTGCCCATATCCAGGCTTTTTTCCCAGAGTTTGTTGTCGTGCGCGCCGTCGAAGGAGATGATGACGAGTTGTTTGCGCTCAGGCGGCACCGGAGGTTCAACTGCGTGGGCAAGTGCGGGAGAGAGGGTCAATGCAAGAGCAAGACCGGGCGCGGCGGCAAATCTGGGCATGCGGAAACCTTGGACGGCGAATGCGGGGTTGCGACCCCTGACCCAAGAATGCGGCAATCCTTTGATCGGGCTGGAAAACAGGCCACGTTACCGCTATGCGGTAATTCTGAATTCATAACAGTTGCGGGTGTCCTTCATGACTTTTCTCATTCTCGGTATCGTCATTTTCCTCGCCATCCATCTGGTCAAAAGCTTTGCGCCCGGTGTTCGCGCTGTGGTCGTCGAGCAGGGAGGCACCGGGCTTTGGCATGCCATTCATGGGTTTTGCGCCCTGTTGGGTCTCTGTCTGATCGTCTACGGCTTCGACGTGTCGCGGGCCACGACCGGCATGCTCTATACACCGCCGAAATTTCTCGCCCATATTGCGCTGACATTGATGCTGATCTCCTTCATCTGTCTGGCAGCGGCGTTCCTGCCTGCGGGCAAGATCAAGACTGCCACGAAACATCCGGCTGTTCTCGCCATCAAGATCTGGGCGCTGGCGCATCTGATGGCCAATGGCGAGGTCAATTCGGTGCTGCTGTTCGGCACGTTTCTCATCTGGGGCGTAATTTTGCGTATCTCGATGAAGCGCCGCTGGCGTGAAGGCAGCGTCACGCATCCGGTGTTCGTATCCTATAAACACGATGCCATCGCCGTGCTTATCGCTCTTGCCGTTTATGTTCTGTTTATCTGGAAGTTGCACGAAGTGCTGATCGGCGTTGCGCCGATTGTGATGGGCTAAACGGCGCTAAACTTGGCTAAATCGCGCTGCCCCCTTACAACGGCCTCAAAATACGGTAGAAGCGCGGAAATCTTTACATCCATCTTTGCAGGGAAGGCCGGGCAACCGGAACTTAGGAATGGCGAACCAGGACGACAGCTTTATCCGCGAAGTCAACGAAGAACTGCGCTCCGAACAGGTGAAAGCCGTCTGGACGCGGTTTGGCAGCGTTTTTATCGGGATCGCCATTTTGATCGTTGTCGGCACGATCGGTAAAGTCGGTTACGAATACTGGCACGAGACTTCGGCCTCGCAGTCGGGCGACGAATTCCTGGCAGCCTTGACGCTGTCGCGGGAAAACAAGACCGATGAAGCGCTGGCGGCTTTAGCCACCCTTGAGAAGGACGGCTACGGCGCCTATCCGGTTCTGGCGAAGATGCGGGCTGCAACCCTGCAGGCGCAGAAGGGCGATACGGCTGCGGCGGTAAAGGTCTTCTCCGAAATCTCCAAGGATTCCGCGCTGCCGCAGGCGATGCGCGATGCCGCCCGCATGCGCGCTGCGTATCTTCTGGTCGATACCGGCACCTACGAGCAGGTTTCGGCCGAGGCCGAGCAGCTTGCCGTGCCTGCCAACGGTATGCGGCATTCGGCCCGTGAAGCGCTCGGTCTTTCAGCCTACAAGGCCGGTGATATGGCCAAGGCCAAGACCTGGTTTCAGCAGATCGTCGACGATGCCGAGACGCCGCGCAATCTGGCAAACCGCGCCCAGATGCTGCTTGATTTGATTGCTGCCAGCGGAAAGGCGTCCTAACGGGGACGCCCAAGAAAACAACATTGGAGCATGACCGTTTCCGGGTGCTCTGAAGACAGGATTATTCGATGAACTTCACCGTCGCCATCGTTGGGCGCCCCAATGTCGGAAAGTCGACGCTTTTCAACCGGTTGGTTGGCAAGAAGCTGGCGCTTGTCGACGACACGCCGGGCGTCACCCGCGACCGCCGTCCGGGCGATGCCAAGCTTGTCGACTTGCGCTTCACCATCATCGATACGGCAGGCCTTGAGCAGTCCGGCCCGGAAACGCTGCAGGGCCGCATGTGGCTGCAGACGGAAGCGGCGATCGAAGAGGCCGACCTGACGCTGTTCGTCGTTGACGCCAAATACGGCCTGACGCCGGCCGACGAGACGCTCGGAAAAATGCTGCGCCGCCGCGGCAAGCCCGTGGTTCTGGTTGCCAACAAGTCCGAAGCCAAGGGCTCCGATGGCGGCTATTACGACGCCTTCACACTGGGCCTCGGTGAGCCCGTCGCTATCTCTGCCGAACACGGCCAGGGCATGATAGACCTGCGCGATGCCATCGTCGCAGCGCTTGGCGAAGACCGTGCCTTTCCGCCGGAGATTGACGAGCCCGATACCAATGTCGATCTGCGGGGCGAAGAGGACCTGGAAGACGACGATTACGAGCCGGAATATGATGACACCAAGCCGCTGCGCGTGGCGATCATCGGCCGTCCGAACGCCGGAAAATCGACACTGATCAATCGCTTCCTGGGCGAAGACCGGCTTTTGACCGGCCCCGAGGCCGGCATCACCCGCGACAGCATTTCCGTCGAATGGGACTGGCGCGGCCGCACCATCAAGATGTTCGACACCGCCGGCATGCGCAAGAAGGCGCGCGTGCAGGAGAAGCTCGAAAAGCTCTCGGTCGCCGACAGCCTGCGCTCCATCCGGTTTGCCGAATCCGTCGTCATCGTCTTTGATGCCACCATTCCGTTCGAAAAACAGGACCTTCAGCTGGTCGATCTCGTTGCCCGCGAAGGCCGCGCGGCGATCCTTGCGTTCAACAAGTGGGATCTGGTCGAAGATACCCAGGCGCTGCTTGCCGACCTGCGCGAAAAGACCGAGCGCCTGCTGCCACAGGTGCGCGGCATCCGTGCCGTGCCGATCGCCGGCCAGACCGGCTACGGTCTCGACAAGCTGATGCAGTCGATCATCGACACGGACAAGACCTGGAACCGCCGCATCTCCACCGCCAAGCTGAACAAGTGGCTGGAATCGCAGCAGATCCAGCATCCGCCGCCGGCCGTTTCCGGCCGCCGCCTGAAGCTGAAATACATGACCCAGGTCAAGGCCCGGCCGCCCGGTTTCATGATCTCCTGCACACGTCCGGAATCCGTTCCGGAAAGCTATATCCGCTATCTGACAAACGGACTGCGCGCCGATTTCGAGATGCCGGGCGTGCCGATCCGCATTCATCTGAGAGCGTCGGAAAACCCGTTCGAGAACAAGAAAAAGAAGCGGTAGAGGCTTGGCTGGATGTTGCCCTACCAGGTGATGAAGGTGGGGCTGTAGGCCGCTATCTTGCTGTCGCGCGTGACCAGGATCAGCGGCTCGGTGATGGCCTGTGCGATCAGCAGGCGATCGAATGGGTCGGCGTGCGGGGTCACTACACGCTCGGTTGCTGCCGCATGTTCAGCGGTTATGTCCAGGATGCGGCTTCCGGCGTTGGTGAAATGACGAATGGCCGCGTATCCGCTGAACGGTATGGCCTTGTCTCTGCCAACCATAAACTTGATTGAGATTTCCCAAATGCTGGCGGTCGAAATATATGTCTGATTGTCCGGATCCCTGAGAATGGCTTTGATTCTGGCAGACAGCATCTCCGGCGACGAGATCGCCCATATTGCCACATGCGTGTCCAGAAGAAGGTTCATTCGTCCTTCAACCCGAAAAGCCTGGCCACCTCCTCATCAAGCGCATTGAAATCCTCCAGCGACATCGGTGGAAACTGGCCTTCCAGAAGACCCAACCGCATTCCCTTTTTTTCAATTTGGGCTAGCGGAACCAGCCTTGCCGCCGGCTTGCCATCACGCGCAATGATGATCTCGTCTTCTGCGCCGCTTTCAACGGCGCTAACAAGTTGAGAAAGGCGCGTCTTGGCTTCCAGCATGTTGACCGTCGTCATCACAAATCCCCTTGGCTAAGGTTGACCAAGGGTAAGGCCGATGTCGAGAAATAGCAATATTTGATTACGCCGTCCCTGCCAGCTTATCCTTCGAGACCAGCGCGCCGTGATGCTGGATCACGGCCGCTGCCGTTTCCGCTGCAAACTGCGCTGCGGCGGTGGCGTCGCCATCGGCGGCATAGCGGGCAAGGAACGCGCCGTTGAAACTGTCCCCGGCGCTGGTCGTATCAACGATCGTTTCGACCTTGGCGGAGGGGACAAACTGGAGCGGCGCATCGCCGAAGCTCAGCGTCACGCCATTCGGTCCATCCTTCACGACGATGTTTTCAACGCCAAGTCCGCGATAGCGCGCGATCGTCGCTGCAATATCGGCATCGCCGAAATGCGCCGCTTCGTCGTCGAAGCTTGGCATGACGAGGCTGGCCGCGCGGGCGCCGGCCGAAATCGTTTCCAGCATAGAGTGCTTGTCGTCCCACAGGCGCGGCCGGATATTGGGGTCAAAGACGACGCATTTGCCTGCGGCCTTGGCGCGGCGCAATTCGGACAGCAGCGTCTCGACGGCTGACGGTGCCAGAATGGCGAGCGTGATGCCGGAAAAGACGATGATATCCGAGGCCTCGATGGCGGCGCGCAGATGACCGGCGTCGTCGGCAAGGGTCTTTGCTGCCGAGACCGAGCGCCAGTAGGAGAAGCTGCGCTCGCCGTCCTTCAGGTGGATCATGTAGAGCCCGGGCGAACGGCCCTCGACGCGGCGGATGCGGCCCGTGCCGACGCCGGTCTTTTCGATGAAGGCCAGCATCTCGTTTGACACCGTATCGGTGCCGACGGCGGTCAGGTAATCCACGGACCATTCGCTCGGAAGGAATAGCCGGGCATAATAGGCCGTGTTGAACGTGTCGCCGGCGTAGCCCTTGCGCAGCAGATCACCCTCGGCCTGCATCAGTTCCACCATGCATTCGCCGATCGAAAGCAGCCTGCCCGCCATGAATGTCTCCCCGTTCTTCACGCCCTCGCGACAGCGGAGATACGGCTTACAGGCGTGGAACGCAAGCGGCCGCGGTCATCGCGGCGGTTCCTGCCGTGCGGTGCAGATGGCCTGCGGCCATGCCTGGAATCGTCATTTTTGCACCGGCGCGCGGCAATCGCCTTCAACGGCCGGAAAGTCCGTTTACTCGCTCCTGCAGCAACGATACATCTTGCAGCATATCCTTGTGATCGCGGAGCTTTTTGATGGCATCTCCCTTGAAGTCCAATCCCGATTGGTGGCGCGGCGCGGTGATCTATCAGGTCTATCCACGTTCTTTTCAGGATACGACAGGGGATGGTCTGGGTGACCTCAAGGGCGTGACGCAGCGGTTGCCTTATATTGCCAGCCTCGGTGTCGATGCCATCTGGCTGTCGCCGTTCTTCACCTCGCCGATGGCCGACATGGGCTATGACGTTTCGGATTATTGCGATGTCGATCCGATGTTTGGAACGCTCGCCGATTTCGATGCGATGATGAAGACGGCGCACCAGCTCGGTATCCGGGTCATTATCGATCAGGTGATTTCCCACACATCCGACCAGCATCCCTGGTTCAAGGAAAGCCGCTCAGACCGCACCAATCCGAAAGCCGATTGGTATGTCTGGGCCGATCCGAAGCCGGACGGAACGGCGCCCAACAATTGGATGTCGATCTTCGGCGGTCCGGGCTGGGAATGGGACGGCGTGCGCAAGCAATATTACATGCACAACTTTCTGGGTTCTCAGCCGGATCTCAATTTTCACAATCCGGATGTTCAGGAAGCGCTGCTGGAAACGGTGCGCTTTTGGTTGAAGCGCGGTGTCGATGGCTTCCGCCTCGATACGGTGAATTTCTATTTCCATGACAAGGAACTGCGCGACAACCCGCCGCTGGTCTATGATCCCGATGCAATCGGTCTCGATGCGCCCGACGTCAATCCCTACGGCATGCAGAACCATCTCTACGACAAGACCCAGCCGGAAAATATCGGCTTCCTGCAGCGGTTTCGCGCCCTTCTTGACGAGTTTGGCGACCGCGCTTCCGTGGGCGAAGTCGGCGATGGCGCACGCTCGCTGAAAACGGTTGCTGCCTATACGAGCGGCGGCGACAAGCTGCACATGTGTTACACATTCGATCTTCTGGGGCCGGATTTTACCGCCACTCATATCCGCCGCTGCGTCCAGGCGTTTCAGGATGCCGTCACCGACGGCTGGGTCTGCTGGGCCTTATCCAACCACGATGTCACCCGTCATATCAGCCGGTTTACCCAGACGGTTGACGAGCGCGAGCGGGTGGCCAAGCTGGCGATCTCGGTGCTGGCAACCTTGCGCGGCTCAATCTGCCTGTATCAGGGTGAGGAACTGGCGCTGCCGGAGGCGGAGCTGCAGCTTGAAGACCTTCGTGATCCCTACGGTATCCGCTTCTGGCCGGCCTTCAAGGGGCGTGACGGGTGCCGTACGCCGATGGTTTGGGAAAAGGCGGCCGATCATGCCGGGTTCTCCAGTGCGAAACCGTGGCTGCCGGTGCCTGCCGAACACCGTCCGCTGGCCGCCGATCAGCAGGAGAAAGCCGGATCCGTTTTCGATCACTACAGGCAGACGCTCGCCTTCAGAAAGGCGCATGCACCGCTCTTCGATGGCTCGATGACATTCCTCGAGACCAATCAGGATATCCTGGCGTTTACGCGCGAGAAGGGCGGCGAAAAGCTGCTGTTCATCTTCAACCTGCACAGGGGCCCGCAAACCGTTGAACCGCCGAAGGGTGTGGTGATTTCCGAGGTTCTGCCGATGCCTGGCTTTGCGCCGCAGACCGTCGATGGCCAGATTGTGCTGGAGGCGATGGACGTGTTTTGCGGGCGGCTGGGATAAGGACGGCTCTGTTCTGAGAGCCGCGCCGTTTTCTGTCGAAACGTCCGTTTATGCGTTCAGCGTCGAGGGCGCTCCGTCCGGCAATCCCATTTCAGGAAAGAAGTGTGCGGCAAAATTGCGGGCTGCGCTGAGTTCGATATCGAGGCTGCGGGTAAAGGCGTCCGGGTGTGCTTCCGTCGCGACAAGGAGAATTGTGCTGGAGCGCGTAAGCCCAGCCAGTTCCTTGAGATGGCCGCTGCTTGCGACATGCAGCAGGCCCGCCAGGCCGGCACTACCGGACGGCGTGGTGTGGATATCTACTTCCCGCATGATTTCGGCTGCTTGCAAAAGCGCGGCTTCGCTGACAGGGACAAGCAACGGATTGTGCCGCGCAAGGATCGCCAGTGCCGCCGCCGAAGCCTCGCCGCAGGCGAGCATCTCCGCGCATGTGTGCAGCGCGCCTTCGATACGAACCACGCGGCCGGCCGCCAGTGCGGGTGCGACGCAGGCTGCCTGCTTCGGCTCGACAATGGCAAGCCTCGCTTCCGGCAGGCCCTCCGCCATGGCGGCGGCAAGGCCGCCCACGCCTGCCTGAATGAACTGATGGGATATGGTGTTACCGCTTGCCGCGAGTTGAACATTGATCTCGTCAGTCATCGTTGCGTAACCGGACATCACATCCCGGACGATCGGATCGTTCACATCGGAACTGGTGTCGGGCACGAGAACGCCGTCTACACCGGCGGCCTCGACGGCGGCATCCACCGCGTCATCATAGGTTCCGGCGACCCAGTGGATCGAGGCGCCAAGCGTCTGTATGCGGTCTGCGCGCGCTCGGGGAACACTATGGTGCAGGTAGATCGTCGCGGGCGCTCCGGCAAGATTGGCCGCTGCCGCCACAGCAAGCCCATGGTTTCCGTCGCTGGCGCAGATCAGTCGCGGAAGATCGCGGCGCATTTGCAATTGCGCAACAGGCAGTCCGGTGATGCGGGCCAAAGCGCGCAGGGCCGCCGTCATGCCGCCGAGGATCTTGAAGTTTCCAAACGGACGGCCGCTCTCGACCTTGACGAGAACATGGCCGACCCCGGCGCGGCGGGCGAGGGCCGGGCAATCTGAAAGCGCCGTTGCGTTTGCAGGAATCGGGATGTGAAAATGTGTCATCGGCAAACTATGGCGCAGCCGTGATGCGGGAAAACCGCGTTGATGTTTCCGGCGCGCAGAAAATCCGCAATTTTCAAGCTCAGTCGTCGTCCAGAGCAACGGGAATGACCAGTCCACGTTTGATGACGCCAAGCGCGACGTTGGTGGTGAAGCGGCGGATGTTGGTATTGTCGGTAATCAAGCGCGACATCAGCGCATCATAGGCATCGACATCGGGTGCCGTGACGATCAGGACGAAATCCGATCCGCCGGTGATGTAGAAGGCCTGCTGGATCATCGGCTCGTTCGCCAGCCAGCGGCGCAACTGGGCAAGCAGCTCCGGCCGCTCACGCTCGACATCCAGTGCGACGATGAAGAATGTCGGCCGGCCGACCTGTTTGGGGTCCACCACAGCAATATCCCGCTGGATAATCCCTGTTTCGCGCAGCCGCTTCAAGCGGCGCTGGATGGCGGAAACGGAGAGCGGTACCTTTGCCGCCAGCTGCTCAGCGGTCTGCGAAGCATCTTCCTGCACCAGGTTCAGCAAATGGCGGTCGAAGCGATCAAGGTTCATGGAGGCATATTACAAGCATAGAACGCGGATAAAAAGCGATTTGGAACCATCCTTCGCGGCAAACAGGCGCGGCCCTGCCTTAAAACTTGCCTGAATGGCCCGGAGCCTGCCGGTCCTGTTTTGTGCCTTGGGATTTATGCAAATGAAACTTCTGTACCAGACCCATTCGCCCTTCGCCCGCAAGACGCTGGTCTTTGCGCATGAAGTGGGTATCGCCGATCAACTGGTTGTCGAGCACCACGAGACAAGCCCGACAAATGCCAATACCGCGGTTTTCAATAGCAATCCGCTCGGAAAGGTCCCGGTTCTCTTGCGCGACGGCCTGTCGCCGCTGTTCGATTCCGATGTCATCTGCGCCTATTTCGATACGCTGCACGAAGGGCCGTCGCTTTTCCCAAAGGACGCCGAGCGCAGATGGGCGGCATTGCGCCTGCAGGCCCTAGCGCAGGATATGGCCTATGCAGGCATCGGAATTCGCTGGGAAACCGCCCGGCGTCCCGAGCATCTGCGCTATCCGGAATTGCAGGCAGGCTACGAGCGAAAACTCTTTGAAAGCTATCGCTGGCTGGACCGGGAAATCCAGAGCAACGACGCATTGCATATCGGCCATATCGCCGTTGCGACGACACTGGATTGGCTCGCTTTCCGGTTTCTTCCGTCCTTTCGCGCGCACGCCAACCTCACCCGCTGGTTCGATGCGTTCGCGCAGCGGCCGTCTATGTTGGAGACGCCGCTGTCGGGCGAGACCCAGGATTAGGGGGCTATCAGACTTTCACCCGATCAGCGCAAACTTGTCGACATCCACCAGCCCCATATCCGAAATCTTCAGATGCGGGATGACGGGCAGGGGCAGGAACGCCAGTTGCAGGAATGGCTCCTGCAGCGTTGCCCCGAGCGCAAAGGCCGCCTGGCGCAGATGATGCAGCGTGTCGCGCACGCTCTCATAGGGTTCGAGACTCATCAGGCCCGCGACCGGCAGGGAGATTTCTCCTGTCACCCGGCCGTCCTCGACGACGACGAAGCCGCCCTTGATCTGGCCGAGCCGGTTGGCGGCCAGTGCCATGTCGTCCTCGTTGACGCCGACGACGCAGATGTTGTGGCTGTCATGACCGACGGTCGAGGCAATGGCGCCCTTCTTCAACCCAAACCCCTGGACGAAGCCATTGGCGTGGTTGCCGTTGATGCCGTGGCGCTCGATGACGGCGACCTTGATGATGTCGCGGCCAAGATCGACACCGGCCTGATTGCCCGATGCCGGCAGTTTGTAGCGGCGGTGTTCGGTGATGATCTTGCCGGGCAGAACGCCGATGACGGAGGTCTCGCCTTCGGCATAGGGCACGCCGAAATCGGCGGCGTTGATGTGGCCTGCCTTGACGCTGTCGAGACCGACCGGTGCGACCGGGCGGCGTGTGGCAAACAGTGTGTCGTTGACGGGGCGTCCAGCGGCAAACACCATCTGGGCCTTGCAGCTTTCGAGGCTGTCGACCACGACCAGATCGGCGCGCCAGCCGGGCGCGACCAGGCCGCGGTCGCGCAGGCCGAAGGCGCGGGCGGCCGAGATCGAGGCGGCGCGGTAAACGGCGAGCGGCTCGACCCCTTGGGCGATCGCTTCGCGGATCATGTAGTCGAGATGACCTTCTTCAGCGATATCGAGCGGATTGCGGTCGTCGGTGCAGAGCGCCAGGAACGGCGACAGGCGTTCCGTCAGGATCGGCATCAGCGCGTGCAGATCCTTGGAGACGGAGCCTTCGCGCACCAGGATGTGCATGCCCTTGCGGATCTTTTCGAGCGCTTCTGCCGCCGTCGTGCATTCGTGATCGGTGCGGATGCCGGTGGAAAGATAGCCGTTGAGATCAAGGCCGCTCAACAGCGGCGCATGCCCGTCGATATGGCCGCCCTGAAAGGCGTCGAGCTTGGCAAGGCAGACCGGGTCCTTGTGGATGACGCCCGGAAAATTCATGAATTCCGCGAGGCCAATGACCTTCTCGTGGTCGCGGAAGGGCAAAAGCTTTTCGATCGGCAGGCTGGCGCCGGAGGTTTCCAGATGCGTTGCCGGCACGCAGCTTGAGAGCTGCACGCGAATGTCCATGATGGTTTCGAGTGCCGAGTCGAGAAAGAACTGGATGCCCTCTGTGCCAAGAACATTGGCGATCTCGTGCGGGTCGCAGATCACCGTGGTAACGCCATAGGGCAGGACACAGCGGTCGAATTCATGCGGGGTCACCAGCGAGGATTCGATATGCAGATGCGTGTCGATGAAACCGGGTACGACGATCTTTCCGGTGATGTCGATTTCCGTAGTGCCGGTATAATTGCCATAGGTGCCGACGATGCGATCGCGGCAGATGGCGATATCGGAAGCGACGAGATCGCCGGTGACCAGGTCGAAGAAGCGGCCGCCCTTGAGAACGATGTCAGCCGGAATACGGCCGGTGCCCTGATCGATCAGCTGTTCAAGTTTTTCGCTCATGGGGCCTGCCTTTTGGATTCTCGTCTGAAAATGCGGTTCGCCCTGAGCATAGAGGCTGATCGCCGTCATTGCACACCCAGATGCATAAAAACGCTGTTTGCTGCTGTGGATGGCGCCGGTATTGGCCGGCGATGTCAGTCCGTCAAATGAAATCGGGCGCCGAAGCGCCCGATCCGTCATGGGTCAATCTGTTTATTCGGCAGAGACGATCTTGCCGTTTTCCCACTTGTAAAGTGAGAAGCTCTGCGAGGTCAGGTCGCCGGTCTCGCCGTAGGTGACGTCGCCGATGGCGGTCTTGATTGGTTCACCGGTCTTCAGCGCAGCCGCAACGGCTGCGGCGTCTTCGGCACTTCCTGCCTTTTCGATGCCAGCCTTGAGCACTTCGACGGCCGCATAGGCGTTAAGTGTGAAGGCTTCCGGCGGGATACTGGCTGCCTGAAGGGCTGCAACCGCGGCCTTGGAGCTGTCATTCTTCAGGGCGTCGGCCGCATTGGTAAAGACCGTTCCCGCGGCGGAATCTGCGCCGATGGCCCAGAATTCGGTGTTGGAAAGGCCGTCGCCACCGATGATCTGGATCGGAGCGGAGATATCATGCAGCTGGCGCACGAGAAGACCGGCTTCCGGGTGGTAGCCGCCGAAATAGAGCACATCGACCTTTTCAGCCTTGAGGCGGGTGGTGAGTGCGCTCAGATCCTTGTCGCCGGGTGTCAGGGAATCGTTGAAGACTTCGGTGACGCCACCGGCGTTCAGCGTCGCCTTGAAGGAATCGGCGAGACCCTTGCCGTAGGCGCCCTTGTCGTTGAGGATGCCGATCCGCTTGTCCTTGAACTGCTTCAGGACATAGGCCGCCGCCACTTCCGCCTGCTGGTCGTCACGGCCGCAGGTGCGCAGGATGGTGGCAAGGCCACGCTTGGTCAGGTCCGGTGTCGTTGCCGTCGGGGTGACCATCAGGATGCCGTTTTCGGCCAAAACGTCGGATGCCGGCATGGCAACGCCTGACGTGACAGGGCCGACGACAAAGCGGATGCCATCGCCAACGATCTGGTTTGCTGCCGAGACACCCTGCTTGGGTTCGCCGGCGTCGTCAGCCAGCTTCAGCACGACCTGTTCGCCGAGAATGCCGCCGTTCTTGTTGATCTGATCGACGGCAACCTGTGCGCCGTTCTTGACCTGGTCGCCGTAAGCGGCGACGGGGCCGGTCAGCGGTGCGATCAGGCCGATCACGATCTCTGCATGGGCCAGCGGCGCAAAGGCCAGCGAGGCGGCGAGAGTGGCGCCCGTCAATGTCTTGAAGTTCATCTTGCTTCTCCTTTAGTGGGTTGGTTCCCCGCAGTGCCAGCGCCTCGGTTGCCGGGCGGGGAGGGTGAAACCTGCCAGCCGGAAAGCAACTCCAGTTCCGTTGAGGTGTCCGTCTTCTTTGAACGGATCGATCCCATGCTTCTCGTCTATGAAGCTCCCCATGATTCCGCAAGGCGATTTTTTAGGCAATCTGCAAAATAATTGTTCAGATATTACACCAAACGGGGCCGAAGCATTTGCCTCGACCCCGTTTGGGTACCGTTCACGATAGAATATTGTTCTTTTATGCGTTGGCGATCAGCACCTTGCGGATACCATCGACGAGTTCGTCGATCTCAGCCTTGGAGATGATCAGCGGTGGCGAAAGGGCGATAATATCGCCGGTTGTGCGGATCAGGTAACCGCTTTCATAGGCCTTGAGGAAAGCCGAGAAGGCGCGCTTGGTCGGTTCCCCGGCAATCGGCGAAAGCTCGATCGCGCCGATCAGGCCGATATTGCGGATGTCGATCACATGCGGGCAGTCGCGCAGCGAATGCAGTGCATCGCCCCAGTAGGAGGCAAGCTCGGCGCCACGGGTGAGCAGGCCTTCGTCGCGGTAGGTGTCGAGCGTGCCCAGCGCAGCTGCGCAGGCGATCGGGTTGCCGGAATAGGTATAGCCGTGGAAGAACTCGATCATGTGCTCCGGGCCGCTCATGAAGGCGTCGTGGATTTCGGCGGTGACGAACACGGCGCCCATCGGGATGACGCCGTTTGTCAGGCCCTTGGCGGTGACGATCATGTCCGGCTTCACGTCGAAGTATTGTGCCGCAAACGGCGTGCCGAGGCGGCCAAAGCCGGTGATGACTTCATCGAAGATCAGCAGGATGCCGTGTTTCGTGCAGATTTCGCGCAGTTTCTGCAGGTAGCCCTTCGGCGGGATGAGCACGCCGGTGGAGCCGGCGACCGGCTCGACGATGACGGCAGCGATGGTCGAGGCATCATGCAGCGTAACGATGCGCTCCAGTTCGCTGGCAATATCGCCGCCGTGTTCCGGCTCGCCCTTGGTGAAGGCGTTCTTTTCCAGCAGATGGGTGTGCGGCATGTGGTCGACGCCTGACAGCAGCGTGCCGAACATCTTGCGGTTGGAAACGATGCCGCCGACCGAGATGCCGCCGAAATTGACGCCGTGATAGCCACGCTCGCGGCCGATCAGGCGGGTGCGCGAACCCTGACCCTTCACCTTGTGATAGGCCAGCGCCACCTTCAGCGCCGTCTCGACCGATTCAGAACCGGAATTGGTGTAGAGCACGTGCTCCATGCCGTCGGGGGCGATGTCGATCAGGCGGTTTGCCAGTTCGAAGGCCTTCGGATGCCCGAGCTGGAAGGCCGGGGCATAGTCGAGTTCGCCGGCCTGTTCACGAATGGCCTCGGTGATCAGCGGGCGGCAGTGACCGGCATTGACGCACCAGAGACCGGCGGTGCCGTCGAGCACCTGGCGGCCGTCATGCGTGGTGTAATGCATGTCCTTCGCCTTGACGAACATGCGCGGTTCTTTCTTGTACTGCCGGTTGGCTGTGAACGGCATCCAGAAGGCGCTGAGGTCATTGGGTGTGGCATTGAGGCGGTTCGACATCGTGTTCTCCGTGGCGTTTTTATCTCTGGCGGCCAAATCCAGTTGGATATGGTTGAATCTTTACCTGATGGTCAAACTATCAGCGCGCCTTTTTCGGTCAAGTCGCGGCTCGCATGCGGGGAAAAACAGGACTTGCAACCCTGTCTTCTTCGAAGTTTAACCTGTTTGGACGACAGTGGCGCCGCGTTTCCGAAACATGGGCTCAGGATTGAAATCTTGCCGAAATTTCCAAACTGCCTGTTGCTTGCGTTCTTCGTATGCCTGTCCGGGCCGGTAAAAGCCGCAGACCTGATCGCGGATGGCTCCTTTGAAAAGGGACAGGACGGTTTCTGGGCTGTCGGCGGGGTTGCTCTGTCGCGTGAGCGCGGCAGGCTCTGCGCCGATATCGAGGCTGGCGGACAACCCTGGGACAGGCTGATCGGTGTCAACGACCTGCCATTCTCCGCAGGTAAACCCTACCGCCTGTCGGCGATATTCGAAGCCGAGGGAGAGCATGCGTTTCCCGTCGTGATCCAGCGCAACATAGAGCCCTGGACGGCGCAAGCGTCTTTCGAGGCGAACGTCAAGGCAGGCAAGACCGAGTTTTCCTCCGTGTTTACTGCGTCGGAGGCAGAGCCGGCGCAAATCATCCTCCAATTGGGTGGGGCGAAGAAATCCTGGCGGCTTTGCCTGGATGATGTCGTCATACGGGAGGCCACGGCTGAAGAGGTCGATGCAAAGACGAAAAATGCCAGCCGCGACCTGCCGGCATTGGTCAACCAGACCGGTTATTTTCTCGACGGGCCCAAGCGGGCGACGATCCTGTCGGATTCGGCTGAGCCCCTGGCGTTCAAGCTTGAGGATGCCGACGGCGTGATGGTCGGCGAGGGGCTGACCTCTCCTGCCGGTTTCGATCCCACTGTGGGCAGCAAGACGCAGATCGCCGATTTTTCAACGCTGACAAGTCCCGGAGACGGCTACCGGCTCGTTGTCGATGGCAAAACGAGCTACCCGTTCTCCGTCGGTCATGACGTCTATGGCAAATTACGGGTCGATGCGTTGTCATGGTTCTATCCGCAGCGCAGCGGTATCGCGATCAGGGGGGATATCGCCGGTGATGCCTATGCCCGGCCTGCCGGTCATGTCCAGGACAGCCCCAACCGTGGGGATACGCAGGTGACCTGCCTGACCGGCAAGGTGGCCACCAAACTTTACGGCAAGACCTGGACCTGCGACTACACGCTGGATGTTTCCGGCGGCTGGTATGATGCCGGCGATCAGGGAAAATATGTGGTCAATGGCGGCATTGCGGTGGCGCAACTGCTTGGCACGTTCGAACGCGGACTGAAATACGGCAAGGGTGCATCGCCGGTGATGAGCGACAGCCTGTCGCGTATTCCCGAAAACGGCAATGGCGTTCCGGATATCCTCGACGAGGCGCGCTGGGAACTGGAATTCCTCATGAAGATGATGGTGCCCGACGGACAACCGCTCGCCGGTATGGTTCATCACAAGGTTCACGATACCAAGTGGACGAATGTGCCGATGCTGCCGCATCTGGACCCGGAATTGCGGGCGCTGCATCGCCCATCGACCGCCGCGACACTCAATCTTGCGGCCGCAGCGGCACAGGGAGCGCGGCTCTTTGCGCCCTATGACGAAGCATTTTCAGAGACGTTGCTGGCTGCCGCGAAAAAGGCCTGGCTTGCTGCCGCGTCCAATCCGGTGCTGTTTGCACCGGATTCGGACGGGCTGCAGGGCGGCGGCGACTATAGCGACACCGATATTGCCGACGAAACGTATTGGGCGGCCGCCGAGCTTTACATGACCACGGGAGACGCGCGCTACCTGACGGCGTTGAAATCCTCGTCCTATTGGGCGGCGCCGGTCTTTTCCGCCATTGGCGCCTTTCACTGGCGCAACGTCGCGGCGCTCGCCCGTCTTGACCTCGCGCTTTATGGCGACAATCTGCCGGAGGATGACCGGGCGATGATCCAGGCGTCGGTTGCGTCCGCCGCCAAGGCCTTCTTGAGCCTGCAGCAGAAGGAACCGTTCGGGCATATCTACCGCCCGGCCGGCAATCGCTACGACTGGGGATCGAACCAGCTCATCCTTCAAAACATGATCGTTGTTTCGGCCGGCTACGACCTGACGGGCGAGCTGACACTACTCAACAGCGTGCGGGAAAGCATGGACTATCTCTTCGGGCGCAACGCCATGAACATGTCCTATGTGACCGGCTACGGCAGTGCCTTTTCAAAGAATCAGCATAGCCGCTGGTATGCCCATCAGGTCGATAACACACTGCCCAATCCGCCTGCCGGCACGCTGGCCGGCGGACCGAATTCCTCGCTGGTCGATGATATCGCCAAGACACGCCTCAAGGGATGCTGGCCGCAAACCTGCTACGCCGACGACATCATGTCCTGGGGCACCAACGAAATGACGGTCAACTGGAACGCGCCGCTGGTCTATATCGCGTCCTTCCTGGCGGATGCGCGATGAACGGGCAGACAGGCATCGCCTTCATCGGCGCGGGGTTCGTTGCCGACTATTACATGACGACGCTGGCGAACCACCCTCAGCTACGGCTGGCAGGCGTCTGGGATAGCGATTCCGTCCGGTTAAAGCAGTTTTGCAGCTACTGGAAGGTTCGCCCCTATGCCTCTGAAGCGGAATCGCTTTCAGATGCTGACGTCACCATCATCGTCAACCTGACAACGCCGGAAAGCCATTACGCTGTCAACCGGGCAGCCCTTTTGGCCGACAAGCATGTCTATTGCGAAAAGCCGCTGGCGATGACGGCTGAGGAGGCGCGCGAACTGGTTGCGCTCTCAGCCCAGAAGGGCCTTGTGCTTGCAGGGGCGCCCGCCAATGCACTCAGCGATGCCCGTGCGCACTGCGCAGATATTCTTGCTTCCGGTATCATCGGTACGCCGCGCCTTGCCTATGCCGAGATGGAAGATGGCCCGGTCTTTCATAACAAGTGGCAGGACTGGCGCAGCCGCTCAGGTGCGAAATGGCCGGCGGTTCACGAGTTTGAAATCGGCTGCACGCTGGAACATGCCGGTTATGCCGCAAGCTGGCTCGTCTCGCTGTTCGGCCCGGTGGCCAATGTCGCGGCTTTTTCGGCGCTGACCTTTCCAAACAAGGGGCCGGGCACGGAAAATCTTGTGCTTGGTCCGGATTTTTCCGTCGGCTGCCTCACGTTCCGGTCGGGTCTTGTGGCGCGCCTGACAAGCGGGCTCGCGGCGCCACGCGATCGTTCCCTGACGATTGCCGGTGACAAGGGCATGCTGGTGGTGCGCGATCTCTGGGACAACCGTTCACCGATCCATGTTGAGCTGGCAGGCGCCAAGCGGCCGCTGCTGCATCGGCTGGTCGATCGCCTGGAATGGCAGTTTCAGCGTAAATTCCCTTTTCGCCTCACTGCCGGAACGCCGGTTGCCTATCCACATCGTGCCGCGAAAAACACCCTGCCTGCCTATCCCTCGCAGATCGATTTCGTTCGTGGAATTGCAGCGCAGGCGGACGCGATCCGGGACGGCACGCAGCCGTTCTTTGCCGGCGAGACCGCGCTGCATCTGACGGATATCGTCCTCGCGCTTAATGCCGGCAAGCGGGACCACGCGCCAGCCGGGCTATGATGGCGGCTGATCGAGGATGGTTTCAATGATGCCGAGCGCTTCGGCGCTGGCGCTGAGCGGTATCCGGCTTTCTTCTCGCCTGCCTTCCCGGATAGCCTTGCTCGCAGCTTGTATTTCGAATTGAAGGCCATCGCCGGGGAATCCGTATTGGCGAACCGTCAGACCGGGCAGGGGCAAGGCGCGGGCAATCCTGCCAAAGGCACGCGGCAGGCGGCCGGAACCGGGCGGCAGCGCAAGATGGTGAACCATCCGGTTTCTTGTCAGGACGATGCGGCTTGCCCGTAGGAACGGCCCATCGATGACGAGGCTGCCGGTTTTACCCTCAATGACGAAACGATTGCTTCCGGTGCGGTCGAAGCCGCAGGCAAGCGATGCCTTGAAACCGTTATAACCGAGACCGATCGTTGCCGACATATCGACCCCGGTCGATGCTGCTTGCCACTTTCCTGTGATCGTGCGGGGGGAGCCAAACAGCGCCAGCGTCAGCGCGATCGGGTAGACGCCGAGATCCAGCAGAGCACCACCGCCAAGGGCTTTCGAGAAAAAACGGCTGTTGCCGTCGACCGTCTTGGCGTAGGCGAGTTCGGCGCGGACGGCGGTGATGGGGCCGATTGCATGGCCGGCGAGGAGTTCCCGCACGCGGGCGACCGCCGGCAAAAACAGCGGCCACATGCCTTCCATCGCAAAGCACTGGTGCTGCTTTGAAAGGCCGGCAAGAGATCGGGCCTGCGCTGCGGTCATGGTGACCGGTTTCTCGATGAGGACAGGCTTTCCCGCCGTGATCAACGCACGGGCCTGATCGAAGTGCGCGGTGTTCGGCGTGGCAAGATAGACGGCATCGACCTGTGGATCGGCGGCGAGGGCATCGATGCCGGGAATGATGCGAAGTCCGCCGAAACGCTGTGAAAACGTCGCGGCGGCTTCCGGCGTCCGCGCACACACGGCTACGAGCTGAGCGTTGCCGAACAGCCGGATATCTTGGGCAAATGTGGCGGCGATGCTGCCTGTCCCCAGCACAGCCCATCTGAGTGGTTCGGTGGGGGACTGATTGTTGGCTGAGGTTTTCATGAAGCGGATACTGCGGGCCAAATCTCAAAGACGCGTAAACGCTGGCTTAGCCGCATGAAGCATGGCGGCTTTAACCGCGCATTTCCGCAAAAATTGATGCTGTCCCGGAACCAGGCGTGCGCAACAAAGCTCAGCGAGATAGCCGTTGGAGCACGGCGGTCATCTCTCAGCGGAACATGAGCACATGTTTTCAAATCCCGCGCGGAACGTCCAGCGGGGTATAAGACAAGACAGGGGCCGGCAAGCGGCCCCGATCTGTATCAGGCTGTACGGCGCTGCGCGATCTTTTCGATCACGCCAGTTTCCTCGCCGTAGATTTCCTTCAATGTTTTCAGAACTTTAAGGACTGCATCTGAAGAGCTTGAATAATAAATGGTCTGGGCATCCCTGCGGGTTGTGACCAGATTTTGGGCACGCAATTTCGAGAGATGTTGCGACAAGGCGGACTGGCTGAGGCCGACCTGGTTTGCCAAAGCACCGACGGCCATTTCCTCGTTCACCAGTGAACTGAGAATCAGCAACCGTTTTGGATTAGCCATAGCCGACAGAAACTCCGCGGCTATTTCAGCCTTGCCGTGTTTCTGAGCAGAGATCGTTTGCATTCCGTACTCCATGCGAGGTTCACATCACGCTTGGTTATGATTGTGAATGCGTAATAATTAGACGTGATGAATAGAAGGACAACTGCCTAGTGCGAGAAATCGGGGTAGTTTGATTGAAGTTAACGGTAAAGTTTTACAAGTGCCGGCCGTAATTCCCCGCCAGATTGCAACGGGGCGTCATATTCCAGCCGTTTGAGCTGATCACCGGACGCCAGATCGACACCACCAGCGTCAAGGCCGCAGATTCTCCAGCCGGTGCCTTTTGCCTTGCAATAGAGTTGAGCATACTTGCTCGCTGCGTCAGAATGGTCGGAATTCATGTGTTCTATCGCGCCCGTTTCCATCGCTGCGAGATCGTCGAGCGCCGGAGAACGGATCATCAGATATTCACCCGTCAGGACATAGGCCCGCCCGAAACCGCCGTTCAGGCTGGCCTTGAGCGGGGTCAGACGGAAAAAGGCGAAATCCGGAAAATCGACATAGAGCTGGGCTTTCGGATGGCGGCGGATGAAGCGTTCACGGATACGCGTATGGGCGGCGCTGTCGCGGCCGACCTTTTCGGCCTCGCACTGGACCGTCAGCCGCGCATGAGCAAGAGGATCCCCCTTGCCGGCTTCGCCTGTCAGCAAGGAGCAGCGGATATCGGCGGACAGGGCCTGCGTATGCGTCGAAAGGGCGGATACAAGGATGACCGGCGTTCCGTCGATATCGATGCCAAGCAGCACACGGCTGACGAACGGAAAGCCGCCGCTCTCCGGCTCGATGACTGCGATCGAGGCACTGCGGGCCGACCGCAGCAGCACGCGGGCAAGCTTGCGCGCCTCGTCGTCGGTTTCGCGCAGAACGGAAGGTTTGTCGGCCATGAGGTTAACCTCTCGTCTTGAATTCCAGACGCCCGGAACTTTGCAGTCCGGGCGTCTTTCATAAGAACATCATGACGGGAATAGTCAACTTTTGTTGCGATGCCTTGTCAAGCCTTCCACGACGTTTTGCGCATTGATAGTCCCGACAATGGCGCCGTTATCGACGACACCGATGCTGCCCGGCTGGCGCGACATGGCGTCGAGGATGTCGATCAGCGGCGTTGTCAGCTTGGCCGTTGCCGAGACGCCGGCCGGGCCGTCGCTGCGGTTGACGCCCCGGCTCATCACGTCCATGGCCGTCAGCATGGTGATCGGGTTCATGTGCTGGACGAAATCAGCGACATACTGGTTGGCCGGGGTCTTGACGATATCCTGCGGCGTACCGCACTGGATGATGCGGCCGCCTTCCATGATGGCAATGCGGTTGCCAATGCGGAAAGCCTCGTCGAGATCGTGGCTGACGAACAGAATGGTCTTCTTCAATCGCCGCTGGAATTCCAGCAATTCATCCTGCAGGCGTGTGCGGATCAGTGGATCGAGCGCCGAGAACGGTTCGTCCATCAACAGGATCGGCGCGCCGGTGGCAAAGGCGCGGGCAAGGCCGACGCGCTGCTGCATGCCGCCGGAAAGCTCCTTGACCTGCCTGCCGGCCCATTTCGTCAGGTTGACAAGTTCCAGCTGTTCGGCAACGCGCGCCTTGCGTTCCTTGTCCGCCACGCCGGCAAGCTCCAGCCCGAAACCGACATTGTCTTCCACCGTGCGCCACGGCAACAGCGCGAATTGCTGGAACACCATCGAGACATCGTGCATGCGGAAGTCGCGCAGCGACTTGGCACCGGTCTTGTATGGGTTGATGCCGCCGTTGCGGGTCTTCACCTGCACTTCGCCGCGAACGACCGGCGCCAGGCCATTGACGGCGCGCAGAAGGGTCGACTTGCCCGAGCCCGACAGTCCCATCAGCACCAGAATTTCGCCCTCGGTGATGGTCAGCGACGCATCGGCGACGCCAAGCACAAGTCCGGTGGCCGCGCCGATCTCGTCGCGGGTCTTGCCCTGATCGACCATGGCGATGGCTGCTTCCGGCTTGTTGCCGAAGATGATGTCGACATTCTTGAAAACGACGGCTGCGGTCATGCGCCTTCTCCTTCATCGGACGAACGGAACAGGCGGTCGAGAATGATCGCGAGGATGACGATACAGAGGCCGGATTCAAAGCCCATGGCGATGTTGACGGTGTTCAGCGCCCGCACGACGGGAACGCCGAGACCGGCAGCGCCGACGAGCGCGGAGATGACCACCATCGACAGCGACAGCATGATGGTCTGGGTGAGCCCGGCCATGATCTGCGGCATGGCAAAGGGCAGCTCGATCTTGCGCAGCACCTGCGAAGGCGTCGCGCCGAAGGAAACAGCCGCTTCCACCAGCGACGGCGGCGTCGAGATAATGCCGAGGCGGGTGAGCCGGATCGGCGCGGGAATGGCGAAGATGACGGTGGCGATCAGCCCCGGTACCATGCCGAGGCCGAACAGCACGAGGGCAGGGATCAGGTAGACAAAGGTGGGGATGGTCTGCATCAGGTCGAGGATCGGCCGCATGACGGCATAGACCCAGGCGCGGCGGGCCGCCGCGATCCCCAGCGGAATGCCGACGGCCATGGAGACGAAACTGGCTGCCAGAACCAGCGCCAGCGTCTCGGTGGTTGCTTTCCAGTAGCCGAGGTTGATGATCAGCAGCAAGCCGAGCAGCGTGAACAGGGTGACGCCGATCGAACGCCGGAACCAGTAGGACAGAGCGGCGACGATGGCCACGACGATCAGCGGGTGCGGGGTCTGCAGAACCCACAGAATGACATTCACAACGCCCGCCAGGACAGCCGAGACCTGGTCGAAAAAGCCGGTGAAATTGGTGGTCAGCCAGGTGAAGAAACTCTTCGCCCAGCCACCGATGGGTATGCGTCGATCAGGGTTGGTTAGCCATTCCACGGGAAAATCGCCTGGTTCTCGGAGCCAATGATAGGAGCGGAAGCGCGGGACATGCGCTTAAAAAAGGCGGGGACTGAGCCCCGCCTTGATCAGCCGGTCAAAGACCGAGCGCGGCCTTTACAGCAGGCAATCCTTCCCCACCGTCCTTGGTGGTAACGCCCGCGAGCCAGGGATCGATCGCTGTCGGGTTGGCCTTCATCCACTCGTTCGCGGCCACTTCCGGATCCTTGCCGTCGTTCAGGATCTTGCCCATGATCTCGTTTTCCATCGGAAGCGAGAATTTCAGGTTGGTGATCAGCTTGCCGACATTCGGGCACTCGGTGGTGTAACCGGCGCGAACGTTGGTGAAGATTGTGGCTCCGCCGAGGTTCGGTCCGAAGATATCGTCGCCGCCGGTGAGATAGGTCAGCTTGAAGTTGGAATTCATCGGATGGGGCTCCCAGCCCAGGAAGATGACCGGCTGGCCGTCCTTTTCGGAACGGGCGACCTGCGCCAGCATGCCCTGCTCAGAGGATTCGACAACTTCGAAACCCTTCAGGCCGAACGTGTCCTTGTCCGTCATGTCGATAATCAGGCGGTTGCCGTCATTGCCGGGCTCGATGCCGTAGATCTTGCCTTCGAGTGCATCCTTGTGCGCGGCGATGTCCTTGAAGTCCTTGATGCCAAGTTCAGCACCCTTGGCGTTGGTTGCCAGCGTGTACTTGGCGCCTTCCAGGTTCGGGCCGAACGATTCGACCGATTTGTCGTCCAGGAAGGGGCGAACGTCGGCTTCCTGTGTCGGCATCCAGTTGCCGAGGAAGACGTCGATGTCCTTGTTCTTCAGCGATTGATAGGTCACCGGAACGGACAGAACCTTGATGTCCGTCTGATAGCCGAGGCCCTTGAGGATCGACGCGACGGTCGCAGTGGTCGCGGTGATGTCCGTCCAGCCGACATCGGCGAAGCGGACGGTGCCACAGCTTTCCGGCTCGGCAGCGTAGGCGGATGTCAATGCGCTCAGCGATACGGCCGCGGTCAGCATGAATTTCAATGTCAGTCTGGTCATCTTGATTATTCCCCTGCCTTTTGATTTTAGCCAATCACCAAATGTCCGCCAATTCAAGCGCCCTGGTGTTAGCCTAGAGTGTATTGGGACATTTGCCGGAGACGCCCGCGTAAAACGACGTGAGATGTCGCATTGCTAATGTTCCGGCCTTTGCTGTCGATTTTCTGTGACTTTCGCGCTCGCGCTCTGGTCTTCCTCGCTGCGGTCTGTTCATGAACAATTGAAAGCATACAGAAGAGGACGCCATGGCAAAACTGTATTTCAGCTACGCGACCATGAACGCGGGAAAATCGACCATGCTCCTGCAGGCATCGTACAACTATCGCGAACGCGGTATGCGAACGGTCATCCTGATTGCAGCATTCGACGACCGGGCGGGCATCGGGCGCGTGTCCTCGCGCATCGGATTGAGCGAGGACGGCATCGCGTTTACGCATGCCGACGACCTTTACGCCCTGATCGAGCGCATGCACACGGAGGAGGCGATTGCCTGTGTCTTCGTCGATGAGGCGCAGTTTCTCGGCGAGGATCAGGTCTGGCAACTGGCGCGCATCGCCGACCGGATCGGCATTCCGGTGATGGCCTACGGTTTGCGCACGGATTTCCAGGGCAAGCTGTTTCCCGGCTCGATGGCGCTGCTCGCCATTGCCGACGAGATGCGCGAAGTCCGCACCATCTGCCATTGCGGCCGCAAGGCGACCATGGTTGTGCGTCTGGATGGGGGCGGGAATGTCGTGCGGGAAGGGGCTCAGGTCGATGTCGGCGGCAACGAGAAATATGACGTCTATTGCCGCCGTCATTGGGAAGACAAGATGAACGAAGCGTGAGGCAGGCTATCGCCGGGCGGGCAGGCCGTGCCATGATGGCGCCGTTGCGTCCGCGTTCCTGGAAATTGCCCATGCCTTTGTCTGTCAGTTTCGCTTCATTCAGCCTCTTCCTCTGTCTTGGAGCAAGTCTTGCCCACGCCGCCGGAGACGCCGGGGCAGGTGCGCAGGTCTTCAAGAAATGCGGCGCCTGCCACACGGCGAGCGAACCGATGAACCGTGTCGGCCCCAGCCTGCTGGGCATCGTCGGTCGTCCGGTTGCGACGTTCGCTGGTTACAATTTTTCCAGCGAAATGATCGCATTCGGGCAGGATGGCAAAGTCTGGGACGAGGAGAGACTGTCGGAATATCTCATCAGCCCCAAGGCGATGGTTCCCGGCACCAAGATGTCTTTTCCGGGGTTGAGAAAACCACAGGATATCGAGGATGTCATCGCCTATCTGAAGACGGTGGCGGCGCAGTAAAAAGTGCCTTCGCTGGCCGGTGCAGGCCATCAAAACTGCCGCTTGTTTAAAATCCGCGTATGGGCCACTTGTGCTTCAATTTACCGCTCCCATTATATAAGCTGATGTCACGATTGAATAATTAAGCTGCGCGGCGCGTCTGCGCCTGAGCAACCAGGGGGAAAACTGATGGCGACACTTCAGAATTTTGAGAGCGAAATCGAGAAAACCCGCGGCATCGTTGAACAGATGCGCGGCAAGATGAACCAGTCGGCCGTCGTGCTCGACCAGTTTGCCAAATCCGATACGAAACTGGGCGACGCGAATTTCGACATCGAGAATGCCCGCATCCAGGATGTCATCAACCAGCAGAAGGTGATGGAAGGCAATATTGCCGACCTGATCATCGGCCTGGAAGACGCCACCAATGTCTTCGGCTCCGAGTTCGAGAGCATGAAGAACTATACCGGCTACGAAAAATTCATCGGCATCTTCTCCAAGCAGAGCGCCCAGCGCATGCGTACCGACCGTGTGCGCAACATGTCGCTGGCCGGCAACCTGCAGGAACTGCTGTCCAAGTCCGACACCATCGTTGGCATCCTGAAGGAACAGAAGGGTGTGCTCGACCAGCGCTACAAGCCTTCCGAGGCAAGCCTGCTTCAGGTGATCGAGCGCCGCAAGGCCACGATTGCCAACCTGCAGGACACCCAGAAGCGGATCGAGGAACTGAACCCGATGCTGATGGATATCGAAAACAGGATCGCCGCCTCGACAGACCAGATTGCCCGCACCCAGCTTGAGGGCGAGCGTTCGGTTCTGGCGACGGAATACAACGAGAAGCAGGCCAAGGAGCAGGAACTCCTGGCTGAAAGCCAGACATACGAGCGTTACACCTCGATGTTCCAGACCTTCGTCGACAGTCTCAACAACCAGATCGCCGCCCAGAACACGCTGATCAACAAGCTGACCATCGATACCGAGCAGCGCATCGTGCTCTACAAGGCGCTGGAGGATTCCTTGAAGACGGCGGCCCAGCAGGATGTCGCCCACAAGATCAACACGCTCGGCAGCCAGGTTGATACTGCAGCAGAGGAAACCATGGCGGGCATTGGCTCGGCCTCGCAGCGCCATATCGGCGACCTCCTGGAAATGCACGAGAAGAACATGCTCTCGACGCAGGACATCCAGCGCCGCAAGAAGCTTGCCGACGATGCGTTTGCACGGCGGTTCCAGTCTGTCATGGACAAGCATAATTCGGCGAACTACGTGAAGCAGTAGTGCTGCGTATGTCCGCGGAAGATCATTTCAAAATGCCCCTCACCCTAACCCTCTCCCCGCAGGCGGGGAGAGGGGACGACGGAATTTGCCGCATCTCCCTTCGCCCCGTTCACGGGGAGAAGGTGCCCGGCAGGGCGGATGAGGGGCAACGTGCCACATGCTCTGTGTTGCTGCGAGGCAACCCATCATGAACGCTGCATCCGAAGGGGCCGTCGGTCAGTATTTCGCCTCCATCCGGGCAGCGCTCGGCGGGTTGGAAATTTTCCTGGGTGACCGCAATTCCCCGCTCTACCGCGATACCGCTGTGGGCGAGGTCGTCATTCCCTACCTATCGCGGTTGAAGGCGTCGTTTTCCTGCTGGGAAAACCGCATCGGCTTTATCGAGCAGTTCCGCATCTCGCGGGCCGAAAGCGGGTTTCCGGTGTTCCAGAATGTGCTGGAACTGGAAAATGACCGTCAGTCTGCCGAAAAGCGGCTGGCCGGGATTCCGGTTGCCGATGCCCTGCGCCAGGAAATGGCCGACTTCATCCTGCGGCAGAAGGTGTTTCCGGCTGAATTACAGTCGCGCATGGCCGAACGGCTCTATCTTGAGCAGCTCGGCAAGGGCGATATCTTTTCACCCTTCATCATGCCCGAGACGATCCGTGTCGGCGTCAACCCGAAGACCATGCGGCCCTATTATGTCGTCAGCTGGGGTGCCTTCGACGGCGCAAACACGTTGCCGATGGTTTACATGTCGGTGATCGAGGATTCGTCCGAAAAGATCATCAAGCTTCTGGTGATGCCGGACGGCAAACTCAACCCCGACACGGATATCCCGCTGCCGATCGGCGGCTTGCTCAATCCGGAGCTTGCCAGCCGTTTCGACGATTTTGCCCTGAAGAACAGCGCCTATTCGCTGACGCCGGTGACGATCGCCACCAATCTCGACAAGGATTTCGAGGACCTGCATCCCAAGCAGCTGCGGCGGATCGTGCTCGGGCCGTTCTATTCGGCAGGGATTACCGAGAACAATGCCAAGATCAACGACATCCTTTCGAAGGTCCGCAAGAGCGAGAATGCCTGGCTGTTGACGTGGACCGTTCAGGAAGTGTTCTCCAAAGCCGAGCGTCCGGCCCAGCGCGGCTTTTTCTCGTCGACGCCGGCATCGGAAGAATTCCATATCGACACCGATAATCTCGAGGCGACCCGCATGGGTGTCAGCTCCTATGAGAAACATGCACTGGTGCCGCACGATGCCTATCAGGCGCTCTATGCCGCCGGCGATGCGGCAGCGATCTTCGGTGACTACAAGGTGCATGTGATTTCCGGAAACCAGGTCATCAGCGAGGTCTAGTAGATTGAGCAGGTTTCTGATGCTTAAGTCATGGTTACTTAGTGCGTTTGCGCTTCCGATGGCTTTTCAGCTTCTGGTCTCAATAGATGAAAGACTGAGTTTCGGTCCCCTTCTTGAGAGGGCGGTCCTACATTTCCGTGAAGTTTCGATTGCTATCTGGTCTTACGTCGCTAATTTCGTGGATATAAATGTTATCGGTATCGAGGGAATTCTGACTTTCTACGTGATTTTACTATTAACTTGCTTGCGGTCAGGATTTCTGATCGTAGATCAGGACCGATCAATATATAAATTTTCATTGGAAGCATTTAGTCAGTCCTTAATAGTTTTGGCATTTTCCTCAGTTTTTTCAGAAGTGGTTTGGAGTGATCTCCTTGTTTTTCTAATTTTTTTCGTAGGGTTTTTATGGTCGTCTTATTCATTCCAGCGTGAAATGATGCATCCAATCGTCGCGTTTTCAGTAATAATATTGAGCTTGGCGTTTGTGTACGTTTTGGGGACATTTTGGCCCAATCCTTCCCAGTATATTAATAATCCATACGAGACCGCTCTTTGGGGTGCCCTTGCTGTAAGTGTAGGGGTAGTAAATAGATCTGTTGGAGTGTCGAATTTGTTCTTCACTCGTGCATTGGTCTTTGCTTTAGGTGTTTTTATGATCGATTTTCTTCACACGAAGCTTATCCCGACGATCGATGGTTTTTTGAAAGGGGCGGGAGCATGATACCCACCGCACTCACGACGCTGCATGAAGACGACATCGCCAAGCATCAGGCGGCGGCGCAGGCGCTGGTGACACGGCTGATCATCCTTGAGGCGGACGATCCGGCGGCCGGTACGACGATTGCCGGCACCGGCCGGCGTTTCGTTTCCACGGTTTCGACCGGCGGCCAGCGCCGCACCCGCGAGGTGGAGCTGACCAAGACGATCCAGTCGGTCCGATCCGCCGATCCGCTGATGTCGCCCGCCCAGCACGCGCTGCTCTTCCGCTCGCGACGCGGCCTGCAGGTGGCGCTGGCCGTTGCCGATGTCTTCGCCCGCCAGACCAATCTGGAAGGCCTGCAGTCGCGCAATGCGACAGCGCCGCTGTCCGGAGAGGATGCCAGCCAATTCAAGGCGCTGCTCTCGGCTTCCGCCTATATCACCGCCTTCACCTTCGCCGCCTATCTCGGGGCGACGCTTGCGGGTGAGGGCGAGCCCGTCGAGGATGGAGCCGAGCCTGATTTCCTGTTCGATACGCCGCAGGATGCATTGAAAGGCATGATCTCGGCGCTCGACAAGACCATTGCCGGGGCGCCGGATGATGCGGCCTTGACCAGCCGGGCGCGGGCCTTTGCCCGGCTTGCCATCGAAGGGTTGATCGGCCGCAAGGCGCGCTTCACCGGGCTTGCCAGCTTCGAGAACGTCCATATCAGGCTTGATCAGGACGATTTTACGCTAAACGGTTTCGATGTAGCACCCGGCGCCAAGCGCAAGCCGCTGGTGATGACCTTCAAGAAGCCGGAAGAGATCATCGGCAACCACATTGCCAAGTATCAGGCGTTAAAACTTGCCAAGATGCTGATGGCCTATGATTTCGACCGGCAGATGAATCCGTTCGTTGAGCTTGGTGGCTTCCTCTTCACGTTCATCGGCGACGGCATGCCGGGGACCGGCAAGACCATCCTGATCCAGATGCTCGCCGGCCTGCTCAACGACTATTGTGAGATCGCCGGCTACGCCTTCCACTACGAGAATTTCGGCGTCGACCAGATTTCGTCCTATCAGGGTAAATCCGGCCAGAACTGCAAGGAATTCGTCAACAACGTCATCAATCCGCGCGCCATCGGTTTCGGCACGATCGACGATGTCGATCAGGTCGCTGCCAAGCGCTCGGACGACCGCGCATCGGCCGGCCAGCACGAGGTAACGGCGGTACTGATGGAAAGCTTTGCCGGAGCGTCCACGGTGATCCGCGGCAACTGCACCTTCGGCATGTTCTCCAACTACCCGGAAAACGTCGATGATGCGCTGCGCCAGCGCGCCGGTGCCCGCTGGCTGGTCGATGGGCCGCAGTCGGAAGGGGATTATATCGATATCTTCGCCATGCTGGTCGGCAAGAACCACACGATCCCGCTTGGAGAACACCAGCTGTTTGCCGGCCAGGAAATCAGACAAGCCGTCTCGCAATCCTATGCCGAACACGCCCGTCCGAAGGAAGAGGGATTGCTGGCCGTCTGGGAACGTCATGAAAAGCAAGAGGGCAAGATCGAGACGCTGGCCGATGTCGGCTCCTACCTGCATAGGATCAAGGAGGCGGAACCGCGCTTCACCGGCCGGGCGATCAAGAACATCACCGATGCTGTCAAGATGCGGGCGATGGACGTGGACCTGCCCGACGACTGGTTTGCGACGCCGCAAGCTTTCATGCACAAGGCCTATGACGAGAAGAAAGCCATGATCGAAACCCTGCGCGGCCCGATCACGCTCGACATGGTCATGCAGGAAATCAACCGTTACGCCGACAGCGAGTTCCGCTACACCGATAAATCCGACGATGCGGCCGTCACCGACATCATCCGGCGCGAACGCCAGCGCGAGAAGGCGATCCGCGAGATCGAGGCAATGAAGGCAGATGGGCGGTGGCAGGGGTAAAAGTTAGCTGTTGGCGAATTTTCTTGTCTGCGCTTGGGCACTTATACTAGGATGGCGATGCGTATCATATATGACAAGGAGGCTGTTAAGGCCCTGGCACGCATGCCTGCAACGGATGCGAGACGGATACGGCAGAAGGTGCAACAGTATGCCGAAAATCCCGCGTCGCTCGCCAATAATGTCAAGAAGCTGCAAGGTGTCGATTATTATCGTCTTCGGGTCGGGGACTGGCGGGTGATTTTCACGGAAGACGGATTGATCATTGATGTCATCAGGATCGCGGGTCGTGGAGACGTCTACAAGGGTTTGGAGCCATGAATACTCCCGTTTCTTTCACAACACCCAATGGCGAAGAGCTGGTTGTTCTAAGTCGTAACGATTACGACCTTCTGCTCAGGCAGTCAGAACTTGTCGAAGATCTTGAGGATTTGCTGGCAGTAAAGGCCTACGAGGCCAGGCGGGCGGCTGGAGAAGAGGACCGTATTCCTGCAGAATTCGTGGATCGCTTGATCGACGGGGAAAACCCGGTAAGGGTCTGGCGGGAGGTTCGCGGGCTCTCGGCCAAAGATCTGGCGGCTGCTGCGGGAATTAGCGCTGCCTATATTTCTGAGATCGAGACGGGGAAAAAGGAGGGGAGTATTTCCGTGCTGAAGGCAATCTCCAAGGTTCTTCGCATCGACCTCGACGACCTGGTCTGGTCCCGCGACGAAGCACAGCCCCAAAATGGCTGATAAACCGGAAGTCGCAGAACACGCATGAAACGCCTCCTTGAAGCCGAACTGATCTATGGGCGCCTGCTCGGCATTTCAGAGCCGCACCTGATCGCGCGTTACAACAAGGCGCTTCAGGGCTTTGGCCTGCGCCCCACGGCTCTCCAGTCGTTTCAGATCGACATGACCGGGTTTTCGCCGGAGATTGCCGATGAGCTTGGCGATCGCGATTATCTCGATCCGAACCGCGTCAATCGCCGGTTCATCATCATGACGCCGGATCAGGAGGAACTGCCGGTCGTGCATACCAGCTTTTCTAACACCGCCGGGCTGATGCACGAGTTTTTCGGCGCCAACAGGCGGGCGATCAATGCGGTGACGATCAAGGATGCGCTCTACGGCGAGATCGAGGACTCAGTCTCTGTCGTCAACGATATCGACGATCTGCTCTCGATCAACGAGGTGCGGTTTCGCGTCCTGTCGGCCGAAGACATGCTGGGCAAGGCCGCTGAATTGCGTTCGCTTGTCGACCGGTTGAAAACCGTACCGACGGCCTGGGCCGACGATGCGCTGCTCACCCGGATGGTCGATCTGGCAAAAGTCACCGGCGACATCCGCGAAAATGCGCTGGTGCCGGACAAGCTGGTATTCCGCCATGATGCCTTCTGGGCCAATCATTTCGGCGGCGTCTATGTCTTCCTGGATGAAAAGACCACGACGGTGATCTGCGATCCCTCGGTTCCCGGCTTCCGGCGCTCCAGACCCTGGCAGGTCGGCTATATCAGCCTGTCGGACCATCAGCGCATCTACGAGTTCCTCGCCTCGACCAACCGGCTGCAATTGCCGCAGGCTTCCTGGGTGCAGGACAGTGGCCTCTATCAGCACCGGGCCGACATGATCCTGCGCGGACTGGTCAATCAGGCGGACCCGGCGACGGATATCAATGCGATCGACGCGATCTGGCTGCAGACCTGGATACACCGCAATTCTGCACTGGTGTCCTCGGATGGCACCTATCCATTCCTGCAGACCATGCTGCGCACAGTGCTTGCGTCCGGCACGATCAAGATGCAGGACGTTGCCCCGGAGAACCGCTTTCTGCTGGTGCGCGCCTCACCGGATCATCCGGATCAATGGCTCACCAACCGGCTGATCTCGCAACTATGCTCCAGCGATTTCGTCTCCCGCTTCGTCTTTGACAAGCAGGGGTTTTATGCGGCCTATGAACATTACAGCGAAAAGTTCAGGGAATATGTTGTGGCGACACTGACCAGCACATATCTCAGGGACAAGGCGGCGTTCCGAAAACGCCTTTATGGCCTCAAGGAGGATACGAATAATGCTTGATCCGATCGTTGCGTTTTTCCAGCGTGTGTTTGCAGCGATCGGCCGGGGAGTTGGCCTTGCGGTGTCCTTCGTCCTTTACCCGTTCATGGCTGTTGCCAACTGGTACAGAGGCCGTGCCTGGATCATCAAAGGCCCGATCGGCCTTGGGCTCCTGCTTTTGATCGCACTCTATGGCTATTTCATCTGGCAGACGCAGGCCTGGACCAATTTCGATCCGGATTATCCCACCCGGTACAAGCTTGCCGAGCGCAAGAATGACGCAGGTTTGCCGGTCAAGGCCGCCGCTGGCCAGACGGCGCCGGCCAATGCCTGCGAGCGCTCCGCGATGGTCGATGTGACCGCCGATCTGATCGACTACAATGTCAACCAGAATGCCTGGATCTCGTCGATGGTCCTCTTCAAGGCCGGACTGTTCGGAATGGATTGGGACCGCACGCCATGGCTCGACAACAAGGCGTCGTTCCAGCGCGGCGTCAACGAGGCGGTGCGCCGTACAACGGTCGAACTGGTCGATTCTCTGGTGCGCATGCGCGGCACGTCCGGCATCAATCCGCAGCTGCAAAGCGTGCGCAGCAAGATGCAATACGAGGAAACAAACTGGTATTTCGGCCTGTCGCCCTTCGGCTTCCTGACGCCGACGCCGACGCAATACCGTGCCGCCTTGGCAGACCTTCGCTCGTTCAACGACCAGCTTGCAACGTGCGCTGCAACCTTCGATGCCCGCGCCGACAATTTCCTGGAATTCATGGATCGCGTTTCAAGCTCGATCGGCAGCACGTCCGCCATGCTGCGCGAGCGTTCCGAGAATTTCAATGGCGGCTGGTTCGACACGCGGGCCGATGACCGGTTCTGGTTCGCCTACGGCCAGCTCTACGGCTACTATGGCATATTGTCGGCAGCCGGCGCAGACTTTGACGGGGTCATCAACCAGCGCGGTCTGGCGCCGATCTGGAACGAAAGCATCAAGCAGATGCGGGCTGCCCTGCGCATCCAGCCGCTGATCATTTCCAACGGCCAGGAAGATGGCTGGATCATGCCTACGCATCTGGCAACGCTCGGCTTTTATGTTCTCAGAGTGCGCTCGAACCTGGTCGAAATGCGCGATATCCTGGCACGTTGAACCTTTCGTCAATTTCAAGACGGAAGAACACTGTTCTTCCGTCTTTTTCGTGCGGTTTTGCCGAAAACCGTGCCGGATTTTGTGACTTTTCGCATCTGCCGCAAACAAAAGGATGGAAAGCGCCTTCGGTTCACGCTCATATGCCCTCAGACCAAGAAAAAGGTGGAACGGGAGAGACACCATATGGCCGACGTGAAGTCCGATATCGAAATTGCCCGCGCAGCGACGAAAAAGCCGATCCTTGAGATCGGTGCCAAGCTTGGAATTCCACCCGAACATCTGCTTCCCTACGGCCATGACAAGGCAAAGATCAGCGCCGATTTCATCGCCCAGCAAAAAGGCCGGCAAGACGGCCGCCTGATCCTGGTGACGGCGATCAATCCGACGCCGGCCGGCGAGGGCAAAACGACCACCACGGTCGGTCTTGGAGACGGGCTTAATCGTATCGGCAAGAAGGCGGTTGTCTGCATCCGCGAGGCATCGCTTGGCCCCTGTTTCGGCGTCAAGGGCGGTGCTGCCGGTGGCGGTTATGCGCAGGTCGTGCCGATGGAAGACATCAACCTGCATTTCACCGGCGATTTCCACGCCATCACGTCCGCCCACAATCTTCTGTCGGCGCTGATCGACAATCATATCTACTGGGGCAACGAGCAGAATATCGACATTCGCCGTGTTGCCTGGCGCCGCGTGATGGATATGAACGACCGTGGTCTTCGTCACATCGTCGGTTCGCTTGGCGGCGTTGCCAATGGGTTTCCGCGGGAAACCGGCTTCGATATCACAGTTGCCTCCGAAGTGATGGCGATCCTGTGCCTCGCCACCGATCTCAAGGATCTGGAAAAGCGCCTTGGTGACATCATTGTCGCCTACCGGCGCGACAAGACGCCGGTTTTTGCCCGCGACATCAAGGCCGATGGGGCAATGACCGTGCTGCTGAAAGACGCGATGCAGCCGAATATCGTCCAGACGCTGGAGAACAACCCGGCCTTCGTGCATGGGGGCCCGTTCGCCAACATCGCACATGGCTGCAACTCGGTCGTGGCGACGACGACGGCTCTCAAACTTGCCGATTACGTCGTCACCGAGGCAGGCTTCGGCGCCGATCTCGGGGCGGAAAAATTCTTCGACATCAAGTGCCGCAAGGCGGGGCTGAAGCCGGATGCTGCGGTGATCGTGGCGACGGCCCGGGCGATGAAAATGAATGGTGGTGTCAAGAAGGAGGATCTTGGCCAGGAGAATGTCGAGGCCGTCAGGAAGGGCTGCTCCAATCTCGGTCGCCATATTCAGAACGTCAAGAAATTCGGCGTGCCGGTGGTGGTGGCGATCAATCATTTCACGCTGGATACCGAAGCCGAGATCAAGGCGATCAAGGATTATGTCGCCACGCTGGGAGCGGAAGCGATCCTGTGCAAGCATTGGGCGGACGGTTCCGCCGGCATCGAGGATCTGGCTCGCAAGGTTGTGGCGCTGGCGGAGAACGGCCGCTCGCAGTTTTCGCCACTTTACCCGGACGATATGCCGCTGTTCAAGAAGATCGAGACGATCGCCAAGGACATCTACCATGCCGACGCCGTCATCGCCGACAAGTCGGTGCGCGATCAGCTGCGGACCTGGGAAGAGCAGGGCTATGGCCATCTGCCGATCTGCATGGCCAAGACCCAATATTCGTTCTCGACCGACCCGAACCTGCGCGGCGCGCCGACCGGCCATACCGTCCCGGTCCGCGAGGTGCGGCTATCGGCCGGCGCCGGCTTCATCGTCGTCATCACCGGCGAGATCATGACCATGCCGGGCCTGCCGCGTGTCCCGTCGTCGGAGAAGATTTTCCTGAATGAGGACGGGTTTATCGAGGGGCTTTTCTAGGGGCTGTCCGGAGGATCGTGGCGATGCGCGGCGATCCTCCGGAGGTACCTTCTCAGCCATAGGGACCGAGGAAATCGACCTTGCCGACGGCCACGCCCTGGTTGCGCAGGATGCCGTGGGCGGTGGTGACGTGGAAGAAGAAATTCGGCAGGGCAAATTTCAGCACGTAGTCATCGCCGGCAAAGGTGAAACTGAGCTTGCCGAATGTGACGGTGATCTCCCTGGTGTCGCTGTTTTCGAGATCGGACGGTTTGACGGTCTCAAGATAGGCAATCGTCTTGGCGATGCGTTCGCGAAGTTCGCCAAAAGTCTTTTCGTCATCGGGAAAGCTCGGAGCTGCAGTCCCGGTCAGGCGGCCGATGGTATTCTTCGATGTATCGCTGACGCGCTGAATCTGTGCGGACAGCGGCAGCATATCCGGGGCAAGCCGTGCGTTGAACAGGTCTTCCAGCGGGATCTTTTTCTGTGCCGCGTGAGACTCGGCCTTGTCGAGAAGACCGGCCAGAACGTTTAGCCCGCGGATGAAGACGGGAACCGACAATTTGAACATGGAAACGGGCATGAGGGAGTTCCTTGTCACGGGGAGCGCTGCCTGCATCAGGGCGTGCTCCGCAGATGGGGTGCGATCATGCCGTAGGCAAGGTTCAGCCGTGTCCTGTCTTGCTGTTTCAACTCGAATGAACGGTTCGGGAAGCCGGTTGCCGCAGGTCAGGCATGCCCGAAGAGTGGTTACCGGCAGTAACGGTACCCGCCCTTGCGCTCGATGACGTCGAAATGCAGATGGTTCTCGTGGGCTTCGTCGCTGCCGGGATCGAGCACGGTTTCGAAATAGAGGCAGCCGGTCGCCGTCACCGCGCGCTGGAAGGCACCTGCCAGTGTCGAATCCTCGTCGCGCGGCTGGATCTCGATCGACTTGCCGCTCTTGAAGGTGAAGGAGGCGATGTCGATGGCATTGCCGCGCGCATGTTCGGAGATTTTTCCGGTTGCGGCATTGTTGCGCAGGCGGCAGATGTAGCTTGAGGCCTGGTTGATGGTGGTAAGCTCCCCTTCGGCCTCGAGCGCCACCTTGGCTGCGGGCAGAACCGCATCCTTGGTCCATCGCGCCAGTTCGAGTGCTGTTTCGCAGCGCATCTTGCCTTCCGGTTTCAGCGCGATGCCGGGCAGGACTGTCTGTAGCGTCAAGGGCTTGTCGATTCCGCAGCCCTTGCCGTCGTCGATCCGTGCCTCCTCCTTGAAGACGGCGCCGATCTGGTTCAGGGCGGCAAGGCAAGCCGCATACTCCTTCTCATCCTCCGGCTGGATCGTCAGCACTGGTTCCGGTTTCGACTGCGGTTCAACGGTTGCCGGCTTCTCGTCTGCCGGGCTTTCGCCGCTGGAAGGCGTCATCTTTTCTGCCGCCTTTTCATCGTTCATCACATCCGGCTTTACCTGCGGTTTCACAGTCTTCTCCGCCGGTATTTCCGTTTCGGCCGTTACCGGTTTTTTCTGCGGGACGGGGCCGTTTTCAGGCAGGCCGGCGCCTGCCAGCAGGAGCATCGACAGGAGGGAGGCGAGGAATCGAAGAGGCATGAAAAGTCTCCGGTTCTGCCGGGGGCGGCAGGGGCTCGAATTCACAACGCATTTGGGCAGGAAAGGGTTGCATTGCAGCCGCCAGGTGCCGGATCGTTGCCAAATCGAAACACTTGGCGGTGGGCAAGTCGGAATCTGACAAAAGTAAGACAATTATTTGTTGACAATAAGTGTCATGTTTTTTAACCGATGCATACAAGCAGTCCCTTGCGGCTGCTCTCCCGATGCTTCGACGCCAATACCCAGCCAGCCCCTTGAGCGAATGCCTCAGCAGCCAGCCCGGTGACTTTATCAAAGGATTGATCCATGATTACCCGGCATCACTGCGCGGCCCTGTTGGCATGCGTGGCGTTTTCTTCCGCTGCTCTCTTTCCGCATTTTTCGTTCGCACAAGACGCCCAGGCAACGGCCGTCGAGGCGGACGGCGGTGCGACCACACTGAAAAAGATCGTGGTCAAAGGTCCCCGCCGCGCAACGGCGGCGCCGGTGGGCAGTATTGCAGACACGCCTTTGGCGACCCAAATCGATAAGAAGACCATCGAGGCGAAGCAGGTCACGGATCTCGATGATCTTGGCCGCAGCGTCGATCCGGGTATCAATGCTTCGCGGGCCGACGCTGGCATCAATCTGCGCGGTCTTTCCGGCCCGCGCATCGTGACGGTCATTGACGGGATCCCGATCCCCTATCTTTCCAACAGCGTGCGGCAGGGCGCTTTTGCGACGATCAACGCGAATGGCTCCGGCGACACGTTTGATTTTTCGTCCTTGTCAGCACTCGACGTCGTGCGCGGCGCGGACTCAAGCCTCGGCGGTTCGGGGATGCTCGGCGGCGCCATCGTGCTGCGCACGCTTGAGCCGGAAGACCTCATCGGCGAGGGCCGCGACTGGGGCGGCATCGTCAAGTCGGTCTACGACAGCGAAGACGACAGCCTTGCCGGCTCGATTGCTGCAGCGAAGAAATTCGGCAATACCTCGGTTCTGTTTCAGGGCGGCTACCGTAAGGGCCATGAACGCGACAGCCAGGGAACCGTCGATAGCTACGGCAGGACCCGCACCGAGGCAAACCCGGGCGATTTCGATCAGAGCAACCTGCTCTTCAAGGTTCGCCAGCAACTTGAAGGCGGTCATCGCATCGGTCTGACGGCAGAAAACTTCCGCCGCGATGGGAGTTTCGATCAGAGGACCGAGCAGGGCGCGCCCCGTGCCTACGCCATCGGTGACTACAACAGCTTTGAAGACCGTGCGCGCAAGCGCGTTTCGCTCGACTACGATTACGAGGCATTGTCCTCCGACGAAGCTTTCCGCGTTGCGCGCGCCACGCTCTATTGGCAGGAGGTGGAACGGGCTTCCGGTTCGGGCGGCCGCACCACTGCCAATGTAGCGTACGGCCGCGACAATTCGATCAGCAACAAGACTTTCGGCTTTAGCGGCAGCGCTACCAAGGAGTTCGAATATGGCGGCTTCGATCATTCGGTAACTGTTGGTCTGGATACGGCCCGCTCCAAATGGAGCCAGTACACCTGGGCTCTATGCCCGACACCCGCCACTTGCCCGACTTTGAACAATCAATCGGAAATCCCGAATGTGACCAGCACGACCGTTGGCGCAATTCTGGAGGATCGCATTTCCATGGGCGAGAGCGCCTTCGCCCTGACGCCCGGGCTGCGGTTCGACTGGTTCGACTACGATCCCTCCACCGGTGGCGGTTTCCAGAACAATACCGGTGCTGTTCGATTTGGAACACCGAAGGATCGCGACGGTGCACGCATTTCACCGAAGCTGCTCGCCACATATGATGTGACGCCTGATGTCGAGTTGTTCGCCCAATGGTCGATGGCCTACCGCGCACCGACAGTCGATGAACTTTACAGCCGCTTCTACAATCCGCGCGGCAACTACGCCCAGCTCGGCAATCCCGACCTGAAGCCGGAAACCGGCAATGGCATCGAGATTGGCACCAATTTCGATACGGGTGGCCTGAGCGGGCGCGTTGCGGCATTCCACAACACCTATGACAACTTCATCGATACGGTCACGACCATCGAACCGACAGGGTTCATGGCAATCAACTATACGAATGTGAGAAGTGTCAGGATCTCCGGTGTTGAGGTCAGTGCTGTCAAGACCTTCGACAATGGGTTCAATATTCATGGTTCGCTGGCCTATGCCTATGGCAAGAACGACGATACCGGCAAGCGCCTGCGTTCGGTCGCTCCCTTCAAGGCGATTATCGGTGCCGGTTACAGCCAGGATACATTCGGGGTCGATCTTTCGATGACGGCGTCTTCCGCAATGCCGGATGACGGTGCCGCCTCGACTTTCGACGCCCCGGGCTATGGCATCGTCGACATGACGGGATGGTGGTCGCCCGAAGCCGTCTCTGGCCTTCGCGTTCAGGCCGGCGTCTACAACATCTTCGACAAGAAGTACTTCAACGCACTGGGCGTCAGGGACGTCAATCTCACTGCGGCCAGCGCGCAGCCCCGTGACTTTTATTCGGAGCCGGGCCGGACATTCAAGATTTCGCTGACACAGCGTTTCTGACCTTCCGGCTTGCAGACAAGCGGATATTTGGGGAGCGGCTCGGTACGGCCGCTCCCTTTCTGATTCGAAAGATGTTGACAAAGTGCATATGCACATATAGATAAATAAGACCATGAAACAGCAATCGTCCATCACCCGCTGCAATGGCTTTGCCATTCGTCAGGCTGCCCGTTTCGTGTCGCAGCTTTATGAGCGGCACTATGCGCAGGCAGGGATCACGGCGGCACAGTTTTCTTTGCTGGTCTACATTGCCGAGGTGGAAAAGGCCGGGATGGCCGAAATCGCCGAGGCAATGGTGATGGATAGGACGACGCTGGTGCGTGCGCTGAAACCGCTGGAGCGCGATGGTTACGTCATCAGCGAGCCGGAAGGCAAAGGCTCGCGAAAGCTGCTGATGCTGCTCTCGGAAAAAGGCCGGAAAAAGCTCCTAGAAGCGGAGCAATGCTGGCACGCTGCGCAAGCGGAGTTTGTGGACCGCGTGGGAGCGGAGCGGGCACAGCAGTTGCGGGAGATGCTTCTTTCCATCTCCGCAAGTACGGTTCCCTGACAACGGACAACGGCCGGAATTTCACCGGCTTTTTTACGGTTCAATATAGTGCATATGCACATTAAAGGAGTGAAGACTATGACCCAGAAAATCGAAAATGCTGTTGCTCTCGTCACCGGCGCCAATCGCGGTATCGGCCGGGAATTCGTTGCCGAACTGCTCCGGCGTGGTGCGAAGAAAATCTATCTCGGTGCCCGTGATCCCGCTTCGCTTGCCGATCTCGTTGCTCTCGATCCCGCCCGTCTCGTACCGCTGAAGCTTGACGTGACCGATGCTGCCGATGTCGCTGACGCCGCCAGGATTGCTCCCGACGTCACGCTGTTGATCAACAATGCCGGTTTTGCGGGCGGGCAGGGGGTCATGTCCGCACCGGATATTTCCATCGCCCGGCAGGAAATGGAGGTGAACTATTTCGGCGTGCTGGCGCTGTCGAAGGCGTTTGCGCCCATTCTTGCCAAGGTGCCGCAAAGCAGCATCGTCAACGTCCTGTCCTTCTTGTCTCTGGTGACGCTGCCGTCGGCCGGGACCTATTCCGCCTCGAAGGCGGCGGGTCTTGCCGCCAGCCGCTCCATCCGGGCGGAATTGCTGAGCCAGGGCACGCAGGTTGTCGTCACCATGCCGGTTCAGGTCGAGACCGATATGGGCCGCAGCCTGCCGGAACCGCGCCTCAAGCCTCTGGATGTCGTCAGTGAAACGCTCGATGCCGTCGAGGCTGGCGTCGAGGAGGTTTTCCCGGGCGAACTGACCCGCACTGTCGCCACGGCCTTCGCGGCGGATCCGAAGGGCGTGCAGGCGCATATGTCCACCCGGCTGCCGGCATAATGGGCCAAGGGGTGCGGCGGAAATCGCGCCTCCATTTTTCCGCCGGCGCCCGCTTGCACAATCCGCTCTCTCACGCTAACAATTCCGCCATGACACAGGCACGCAACATTGCAATCTGGTGGTGGGTTCGCTAAAGCGGCCTTGACCAGTCATGCGTGATTGAGACGATAAGCCGCCCGGAAGTTTCGAGGCGGCTTTTTTGTATTCGGGCCGCAGGAAATGACGGGCCTGAACGGAGCGACAGATGGCGACGACAATTCTTGCAGACGGTGCGGAAGCCTATACCACCAAGGGCGGCATTTCCGTCACCCGCCGGCGGCGCGAGGCCCCTTATGGCGACGCAATCTCCAGCTATGTCGACAGGCTCGACGAACGCCGGGGCGCAGTCTTCTCCTCCAACTACGAGTATCCGGGCCGCTACACGCGCTGGGATACGGCGATCATCGATCCGCCGCTCGCCATCTCCTCGTTCGGCCGCTCGCTGTGGATCGAGGCCTATAACGAGCGCGGCGAAGCACTGCTGGAGATGGTCTCGGCGCATCTGGCCGGTGTTGCCGATATCACGCTCGGAGCGGCCACGGCCCGCCGTCTCGATCTCACCATCAACATGCCGGACCGGGTCTTCACCGAAGAAGAGCGCTCGAAGATGCCGACGGTGTTCACCGTCCTGCGCGCCGTCACCAACCTGTTCTATTCGCAGGAAGATGCCAATCTCGGCCTCTACGGCGCCTTCGGCTATGATCTGGCCTTTCAGTTCGATGCGATCGAGCTGAAGCTGAAGCGTCCCGACGACCAGCGCGACATGGTGCTGTTCCTGCCTGACGAAATTCTCGTCGTCGATCACTATGCCGCCAAGGCCTGGATCGACCGCTATGATTTCGCCAGGGACGGCAAGACCACGGAAGGCAAGGCGGGCGATATCGCGCCGGAACCCTTCCAGACTGTCAATAGCATTCCGCCGCATGGCGACCATCGTCCCGGCGAATATGCCGAACTCGTCACCAAGGCCAAGGAAAGCTTCCGCCGCGGCGATCTGTTCGAGGTGGTTCCCGGCCAGAAGTTCTACGAGCGCTGCGAAAGCAAGCCGTCGGAAATTTCCAACCGGCTGAAGGCGATCAATCCGTCGCCCTATTCCTTCTTCATCAATCTGGGCAATCAGGAATATCTGGTCGGCGCCTCGCCTGAAATGTTCGTGCGCGTCTCCGGCCGCCGGATTGAGACCTGCCCGATTTCCGGCACGATCAAGCGCGGCGACGACCCGATCGCCGATAGCGAGCAGATACTCAAGCTGTTGAATTCCAAGAAGGACGAATCCGAACTGACCATGTGTTCGGACGTCGATCGCAACGACAAGTCCAGAGTCTGCGTACCCGGCTCGGTCAAGGTCATCGGCCGCCGCCAGATTGAGATGTATTCGCGGCTTATCCACACGGTCGATCATATTGAGGGCAGGTTGCGCGACGACATGGATGCCTTCGACGGTTTCCTGTCGCATGCCTGGGCCGTCACCGTCACCGGTGCACCAAAACTCTGGGCGATGCGCTTCATCGAGAGCCACGAAAAGAGCGCGCGGCTCTGGTATGGTGGTGCCATTGGCATGGTCGGCTTCAACGGCGACATGAATACTGGATTGACGCTGCGCACCATCCGCATCAAGGACGGCATTGCCGAGGTGCGCGCCGGTGCGACCCTGCTCAACGACAGCAACCCGGAAGAAGAAGAAGCCGAAACCGAACTGAAGGCATCCGCCATGATCGCAGCGATCCGCGACGCAAAATCCGCCAACAAAAGCGGCGCCGGCCGCGATGTCGCCCCGGTCGGTACCGGCGTCAACATCCTGCTGGTCGATCACGAGGACAGTTTCGTCCATACGCTGGCCAACTACTTCCGCCAGACGGGCGCAACGGTCACGACGGTCCGCTCGCCGGTGGCCGACGAGATTTTCGATCAGGTGAAGCCCGATCTCGTCGTCCTGTCGCCCGGTCCGGGCAGACCGAAGGATTTCGATTGCAAGGCGACGATCAAGAAGGCGCGTGCCCGTGATCTGCCGATCTTCGGCGTGTGCCTGGGCCTTCAGGCGCTGGCCGAAGCCTATGGCGGCGATCTGCGCCAACTCGCCGTTCCCATGCATGGCAAACCCTCGCGCATCCGCGTGCTGGAGCCCGGCATCGTCTTTTCCGGTCTCGGCAAGGAAGTCACGGTCGGCCGCTATCACTCGATCTTTGCCGACCCATCGACCCTGCCGCGTGATTTCATGATCACGGCGGAAAGTGACGACGGCACGATCATGGGCATCGAACATACCAAGGAGCCGATCGCAGCGGTGCAGTTCCACCCGGAATCGATTATGACGCTCGGTGGCGATGCCGGTATGCGGATGATCGAGAATGTCGTGGCGCATCTGGCCAAGCGGGCGAAGATCAAGGCTGCCTGAGCGACCATGCACGCCGGTTGAAAACCGCCGCGCCCGCAATGGCGCGGCGGTTCTTTTTATGGAAATGAGGACCAGCAATGCGAACTGACATTCAGGGAAACAAGGCACAGCGCCTGGCGTTCTGGGGCATCCCGCTGGCAATCGCCGTGCTGGGTCTGAAGATGCTCGCCTGGTGGGTGACGGGTTCGGTGGCGCTATTGTCGGACGGCCTGGAATCGATCGTCAACGTCGTTGCCGCCATCGTCGCCTTTGCCGTCATCGGCTATGCCGCCAAGCCCGCCGACGCCGGCCATCCGTTCGGCCACTACAAGGCCGAGTATTTCTCAGCTGTTATCGAAGGCGTGCTGATTGTCGTGGCCGCCCTTCTGATCGTCGCTGAAGCCATCCCCGCCATCCTGGCGCCGCGCTTGCCGGAAACGCCGGCGCTCGGTCTGGCGATCAACCTTGTGGCGGGTGCGATCAACGCGATTTGGGCCTATACCCTGATCCGGGCCGGGGCTGCCTTGCGCTCGCCTGCATTGACGGCCGATGCTCATCACATCCTTTCCGATGTCGTCACCTCCATCGGCGTCCTTATCGGGCTGGTGCTGGCCATTCTGACCGGTTATGCGGTGCTCGATCCGCTTCTTGCGGTGGTCGTTGCCTGCAACATTCTGTATCAGGGCTGGAAGGTTATCGCGCGTTCGGTCGATGGACTGATGGACAAGGCTGTTCCGGCCGAGGAAGAGGACGCGATCAAACAGGCGATTGCCGCCAATGCGGCGGGTTCGCTCGGCGTGCACGACCTGAAGACGCGCGAGGCGGGGGCGGCAATCTTTGTCGATTTCCACATGGTCGTTCCGGCAGCCATGCCGGTGGGGGAGGCGCATGACATCTGCGACCGCCTTGAAGATGCCATCCGCGAGGTTCACGCCGGTGCCAAGATTGCCATTCACGTCGAGCCAGAGGGCGAAAAGGCCCATGGCATTCGCGTCAAAGTCATCGAAGGATTGAGATCATGACAACCACAGACGTCTCCGGGCTGTCGCAGCTCGGGCAGAATGTAACGGCACCGCAGAGCCCCGAAGAGGCGGTGCTTGAGCGAGTTCCGACCAGCCATGCCGGGACGGATTTCGTCGTCCGCTTCACGGCGCCGGAATTCACCTCGCTCTGCCCGATGACCGGCCAGCCGGATTTCGCCCATATCGTCATCGACTATGTGCCGGATGGCTGGCTGGTCGAATCGAAGTCGCTGAAACTCTATCTGCACTCGTTTCGCAACCATGGTGCGTTCCATGAGGATTGCACGCTCGATATCGCCAAGCGTGTCGTAGATCTTCTGGCTCCTAAATGGCTGCGGATCGGCGCCTATTGGTATCCGCGCGGCGGTATCCCGATCGATGTCTTCTGGCAGACGGGCGCTCCGCCGGAGGGCCTGTGGCTGCCGGACCAGGGCGTGCAGCCTTATCGCGGACGTGGTTGAAACGAAAAACGGCGGGCTTTTGGCCCGCCGTTTTTCGTTGATGCGATGAGGATCAGTTGAAAATCAGCGCCAGTCCGGCGAATGCGGTCATGCCGCCGAGAAGGCGCGCAATGATACGGCCGAAGGACAGGCGGCTGATACTGACGCCAAAGCCGATACCCGCAATGTGCAGCAGTGCGGTTGCGATGACGAAGCCGGCGCTGAAGGGCAGGGCACCGGCAGCTCCCAGTTCGCCGCCATGGGCATAGCCATGGAACAGGGCAAAGACGCCGACGACGGCGGCGCACGCCACGGTTTCCAAACGAACGGCCATGGCGACCAGCAGGCCAAGGGCGACGACGGAGGCGAGAATGGCGGGCTCGACGAAGGGCAGGTGGACGCCGGCCATCGCCAGCGCAAAACCCAAGGCCATGGTGCCGATAAAGGCTGATGGAACCACCCACAGGGCGCGTCCGCCGATCTGCGCTGCCCAGAGGCCGACGGCAACCATCACGAGGATATGGTCGAGACCGGACAGCGGATGGGTAAAGCCCGCCAAAAGCGACCCGTGTTCGGCGGGATCAAGATGGGCAAAGGCCGGTGCGGTCGAGGCGGCAAAGCTTGCTGCGGCGAGAAGAAGGCGTCTTTTCATTGTGGTCCTCACTGAAGGGCGGGGAATGTGGGAGGCATCCCCGCCGGATGCGAATTCGTGACCTAAGCATCTTATTTGGCGATTGATCGCTGTCCATACGGCATTTGCCTTAACTGGCGTCTTTACCATAGCCGCAGGGTATTGCGGATTGGGCTTTCATCCGCATCCGCTTTTGTTGCATTGTTTTCGCAGTCGAGTCGCCTTATCTGACAGCGGCAGAACATTTGAATTTATTTCGCGGGAGAGTTCGCATGATGAACGAAGAAGACGACGACAAGGCAAAGGAATTGCCTTTGGGCAAAGAGACTGAGGCGAATCTTTTCAAGTCGCGCTCGATTTTCATCTACGGCCCGATCAATCAGGAACTGGCGCAGAAGGTCTGCTCGCAGCTCGTGGCGCTTGCCGCCGCCAGCGATGACGATATCCGCATCTTCGTCAGCTCCCCGGGCGGACACGTCGAATCCGGCGATTCGATCCACGACATGATCAAGTTCATCAAGCCGAAAGTCTGGATGATCGGAACCGGCTGGGTCGCTTCCGCCGGTGCGCTGATCTACGTATCGGCTCCGAAGGAACGGCGCATTTGCCTGCCGAACACCCGCTTCCTGCTTCATCAACCCTCCGGCGGCACGCGCGGCATGGCGTCCGACATCGAGATTCAGGCCCGTGAAATCATCAAGATGAACGAGCGGCTGAACAGGATCTTCTCCGAGGCCACAGGCCAGCCGGTCGAAAAGATCGCCAAGGACACGGATCGCGACTACTGGCTCTCCGCCGAGGAAGCCAAGACCTACGGCCTCGTTTCGCGCATCGTGACATCGGGCGCCGATATCTGAGGCTGTCTGATCGTTGAACCATCTAAGCCCCGTTGGTTCGCCCAGCGGGGTTTTTTCTTAAGAAACTGCGCTTAACGCTCTGGTATCGATGAGGTTGTCAACGGTTCTTCGGGATGGTTGGAGCCGACGCTTGGCTTCAATGGAACGAGGTCCATGACCGCCTTGCCAAAGCGGGTAATCGTGATCCTCTCTCCGGCTTCGGCACGGCGAGCGAGCTTGGAAAACCTGTCCTTAGCGATGCTAATCGGGATTTCGCTCATGCGGGTGTTGTAACTGCATTTGGCATATTCTCAATCGGGTCGAAGCTCCTGCGCTCGCCTTTTTCGACGCACCTCTCTTGCCCTGAAAATTATCTGCAGCTATACAGCTCTCATGTTGAAGACTGGCGCCATCATCGTCGAACAGGCTACCCGCGGGCAGATCGCTTTTGCGGAGCGTTCGCGCGCCTTCACCTCGCTTCTTCTTCTCGGCCTTACACGCGGTTGCCGGGTTCTTTGAAGGAGCGCCCGGTGGCCGAAAGCCCACCGGCCCCTGCTCCTTGCCTTCCCTGAATTCCAGAACCGAAAAGAACCCAAGAGCCAGCATTTTGCCGTCGCAATGCGACCGTCGATCGGTTATTGCATGCGGGCTATGCGCCTCACAGATTGAAGAGAAGCCGCAATGATCATGAAGTCCCATACTGTCAAGCAGGGCATGCCCGAGGCTGCGGTCAAGTATCAGCCCTATCCGCAGATCAATATTCCCGACCGGACCTGGCCGGGCAAGACCATCACCAAGGCGCCGATCTGGTGTTCGGTCGACCTGCGCGACGGCAACCAATCGCTGGTCGACCCGATGGGTCACGATCGCAAGGCCCGGATGTTCCAGCTGTTGCTCGATATGGGCTTCAAGGAAATCGAGATCGGCTTCCCGTCGGCCTCGCAGACGGACTTTGACTTTGCCCGCTGGTGCGTCGAGGAGGGTAACGTTCCCGCTGATGTTTCCTTGCAGGTGCTGGTCCAGTGCCGGCCCGAGCTGATCACCCGGACCTTCGAATCCCTGCAGGGCGCCTATAAGCCGATCGTGCATTTCTACAATTCCACCAGCGAGCTGCAGCGCCGCGTGGTGTTTGGCAAGGACGTCAAGGGCATCAAGCAGATCGCCACCGACGCCGCCAAGATGATTGCCGACATGGCCGCCAAAGCCGCCACGTCGGAAATGGGGGGCTTCCGGTTCGAGTATTCGCCGGAGAGCTTTACCGGCACCGAGCTGGAAGTCGCCTTGGAAATCTGCAACGCGGTTGCCGAGATCATCCAGCCGATGCCGGATAACAAGCTGATCCTCAACCTGCCCTCGACCGTCGAGATGACGACGCCGAACGTCTATGCCGACCAGATCGAATGGATGTGCCGCAATCTCGACAACCGCGAAAACCTGATCATCTCGCTGCATCCGCACAATGACCGCGGCACCGGCATTGCTGCGACCGAACTCGGCCTGATGGCAGGTGCCGACCGTGTCGAAGGCACGCTGTTCGGCAATGGCGAGCGCACCGGCAATGTCGACGTGGTGACGCTGGCGCTCAATATGTTCACGCAAGGGATCGATCCCGGGCTTGATTGCTCCGATATCGAGCGGATCAAGGAAGTCTACGAATATTCCAACCAGATGGTCATTCCCGAGCGTCACCCTTATGTCGGCGAACTGGTCTATACGGCCTTCTCCGGCTCGCACCAGGATGCCATCAACAAAGGCATGAAGGCGATAAAGGTTGCCAACAAGCCGCTCTGGGAAGTGCCATATCTGCCGATCGATCCGCAGGATGTCGGCCGTTCCTACGAGGCGATCATCCGCATCAACTCGCAGTCGGGCAAGGGCGGTATCGCCTATATCCTGCAAGCCGACTACGGCATCAACCTGCCGCGCAACCTGCAGGTCGAGTTCCGCGAGGACATCCAGCGCATCACCGACGAATTCGGCAAGGAACTGCCGTCGAAGGCGATCCATGCCCGTTTCATCGAGCGTTATGTCGATCAACCTGACGCGCGGATCAAGTTTGTCGATCACCACACCTATCCAGTCGGCGAGCACAAGGGCGTGCGTGTCGTTGCGGCAGAGATCACCGACAAGGGCGAAACCAGGCGGATCGAAGGCAAGGGAACCGGCCCGATCGACGGCTTCATCAATGCGCTGTCGATTTACCTCGGCATCGACATCTCGGTTGCCGATTATTCCGAGCATTCGTTGCAGCATGGCTCGAACGCCGCCGCCATCGCCTATGTCGAGGTCGAATATCCCGGCGGAAAACTGTTCGGTGTCGGTATCAACACCAATATCGTCGCGGCTTCCCTTGAAGCCATCGTTTCGGCAGCCAACCGGGTTCTGGAACTGAAAGCGAAATAATCCAGCCGTTTACGCAGCTCGTTGAAAGAGCTTGCTCAAGCAAAAAGGGCCGCTTCCCGTGGGGATGCGGCCCTTTGCATGGATAAAGCCGGCTTCAGATCGCAGTCGAGACCGAGGTCGCGAGTTGATGAAGGTTGGCATCGGCCGAAGGGCCGACGACAACATACGACGCGCCGGCCTTCTGCCAGGAAATCATCGCGATGTCGTCGCGCATGCTTTCGGTCATTTTCCCGTCGGCCGTGCCGGGGGCGCTCTTCAGAAAGCAAATTGCAAAGACGTCGCCATCCTCGTCCCTGTACATCAGCTGCGCAACCGGCTTGCCGGCCGCGACGAGCAGGCGGGCACCCTCGAAGGTCAGGCCATCGGCGGTCAGGTTTGGCACCGAGAAATTGACGCCGACGCTTGAGGCCAGCCAGCTCTCGATTTTGCCATCGCCGGAGGCCGCAACCTCGACCAGATGTTCCGCCGTCTGGCGGGAATAGATGCGGTGATAGTCGGCGATATCATCCAGCCAGGTGCGGGCAGACGCCATGTTGAGCGATTGCGCACCGTCATTGCCGGTCTTGCCGATGATGAAGCCGGTGGAGCCGCCGACCAGCAGCAATGCGACCGAAGCTGCCAGCGCCCGCGGCCAGACCCGCAGCCTTGTCTTGCGGGGCGCCACGGCAACGACGCGCTCGGTCTTCGGATTGACGCCCGGGCCCTGTTTGATCCGGCGAACCAGCGACAGCGGCACCGGATCGTGAAGAAATTCCTCGAACGCCTTGTTGCCGAAAGAATTTCCGGCCTGCAGCATGTCAAACACCCGCCGGGCGTCGTCATCGCGCGCCACCAGTTGTTCCAGTTCCTTGCGTTCCGCTTCGTTGACTTCGCCGTCGATATAGGCCGACAGGCGAACGTCGAGCGGCAGACCTTTCGTGTTTTGCAACGTTCAGGCCCTCCTTTCCGTCGTCTCAGTGATCATTGCGGCCAGGCGCAGGCGCGCGGTCGAAAGCCTGCTCATCACGGTGCCGATCGGTATCTTCAGGATCTCGGCCGCTTCCCGGTAGCTGTGTCCCTCGATATTCACCAGCAGGAACACGCTCGCCAGCCCTTCCGGCATGGAAAGGATCATTCTCTGAAGCTGGTTGGCATAGACAGCCTTTTCTCCGGACGCCTCGATCGACAGTTCATCCTGCTCGGCGGCATCGACCGTGCCGCTGCCCGTGCGCACCCGGCGCTTTCTGATCTCGTCGATCCATAGATTACGTGTCATCGCGTATATCCAGCTTTCCAGCCGCCCTTCGCCGTTCCAGAGATGGTTGCGGGTGATCGCACGCTCGCAAACCTCCTGCACCAGGTCATCGGCATCAGCTGCATTGCGCGTCAAGGTCATCGCGAAGCGGCGCAACTTGGGCAGTACACTGACCAGGTCCCGTCTGAATTCGTTCGATTCTGCCGCTGGACGCATTGCTCTTCCAAAAGAAACGTTCCGGATCGGGATTTTATTCGTCCGGTCGAAATACACGCCGGTTGATATGAAACATTTGGCCCTTGGTCTGCAAGTCGGCAGCGGGCGGGAAGAGCATATTTTGCCACATCCGTGACGGTTCTCAACGTCAAATACGAGGCCGGGCAATGTCTTAGCAGAGCCCGGCCTGATTGTCCTCAATACTGGCGAACGCCGCCGAGGGTATCGAGCAGGGCGCGGTAGGCCCAGCTGTTTTCGCCGCCGCGATCGCGGATCTCGATCAGCTGCGCCTTGGCTTCCTCGACCTTGCCCTGTTCCATCAGTGCCTGGCCCATGTAGGAGCGGGCGAGGATATAGTTTTCATCGGCCTGCAGAGCCCGTTTGTAGAAGCTCATGCCGAGTTCCATGCGCCCGGCCTTGCGGTTGGAATAGCCGCGATAGTTGAGGATGCGGGCGCTGTTCTGATCCTTGACGGCGTCGAGGACCTTGAGCGAGTTTTCGTACTGGCCGGCATAGGCCAGTTCGCGGGCCGCCTTGAACAGGATATCGTCGTCAAGCCCGCTCTTCTTGGCGTCGGCACATTCCTTCTTGCCCTCGTCCCAAACCTTTCCGTCCTTGCACTCGATGGAGGTTTTGGTCTTTGCCGGCGGCTCCGTCGTATCCTCGCCCGCAGCCCAGGCCGTCTGGCCCAGTGCAAAGAAAGAGGCGGCTGAGAACAAGGCGATCATTGTGGTCTTGCTGTGGATCATGGTCATCTCCCGGGCTGAAACTGATACCGGCAAGCCGGATTTTGCGTGGCATCTTGCCGATGCCAGCATTCTCCTTCTTACGGTCAGCTCTTTAGGACGGATGACCAGCGCCGAATATTTCGCGAGCATAGCGTTTTTTCGGCCCTTGGCGAGTAACGATAGGGCGATCAGAGCCGGGTGGTTTCGACCAGCGTGACGGAGCGGCTGTCCATTGTCAGTTCGAACCGTTCGCGGATCACGTTCCAGTGTCCCGGGCTGCCGGAGATCGAAAACAGGTTGAACCCGGCTGGCGGCTTTTTGCCGCCGCGGCCCTGCGAGGCCGAGGCGATGCCGACGACAGGCACCGGTTTGACTTGGCCTTTGAGCGAATAGACCGTGTTCAAGTGCGTATGCCCGTGCAGCACCAGCTCGGCGCCGCCGGCAGTGATCGTCGCGGCAAAGCGGCGGATGCCCAACATGCGCTTGTGCATGGAGGTCGCTCCGCGGATCGGCGGATGATGGATCATCACCACGCGGAACAGGCCGGCTTCGCCTGCTGCACGCAAAAGATTGACGGTCTCGCGCGCCTGGCGGCTGCCGAAGTAGCCGCTGGCGGCAAAGGGCGGGGTGGCGACGGCGGTCGAGCAGCCGATCAGCGCCACAGGGCCGCGAACACGCAGATACGGATAGCAGTGGAAATCCTCGTTCCACTCCGCCGGTCCGCGCTCGCCACGCATATAGGGATACCAGGCCTTGGTGGTCTTCTCATAGGCTCCCGGCACATAGGCATCGTGATTGCCGGGTACGATCGAGATGTTTTCCGGCTCGCCCGCTTCGCGCAACCACTCGGTGACGACCTCGATCTCGCGCGAAGAGGCGAGATTGACCAGATCGCCGGTGATCGCGAGATGATCCGGATCGATCCGCTCGATCTCATCCATCAAGGTGTTGAGCGTGTTGCCGACGAGGTGATTGCGCCGGTTGCGGTGCCAGTTGACGAAGCCGGTAATGCGTTTGGATGCCAGTTCGCGGAAGGAAAGATCGGGCAGGGGGCCGAGATGGATGTCGGAAATATGGGCGAGTTTGAACATCCTTCGTACCTAGCGCATATTCCTGAAAAGGGGAATCATTCCGGGTGTTTTATCCTCGGCGTGACAATCACGAAAGGAACCGGATCGGCATGAGCGAGACGCCGCCGGAAATGCGCAGCTGGAAAGCACGGCTGATCACCCGCGTGGTGCACAGCTATTTCGCTGTCGCGCGCGGCATGACCATAGGGGTTCGCGCCGCCTGTTTCGATGACGAAGGCCACGTTTTCCTGGTTCGGCACTCCTATGTGCCGGGCTGGCATATGCCGGGCGGCGGGCTGGAGCGGCGCGAGACGGCGTTACAAGCGCTCGTCAAGGAGTTGCGCGAGGAGGGAAATCTGGAAATGAGCGGCCCGCCCGAGCTTTTCCATGTCTATTTCAATCGCCAGACCAGCAATCGCGACCATGTCGTCTTTTATCGCTGCCGCAATGTCCGGCAGGTTTCGCCGAAGAAACCGGATATGGAAATCGTCGAGAGCGGCTTCTTTGCGCTAGATGACCTGCCTGCGGGGACGACGCCCGCCACGCGGCGGCGGCTGGCGGAACTCTCGGGGAGCGCTCCGCCAGCCGAATTCTGGTAGTCAGGCGGCCAGTTTTTCGCGGCCATGCGGTGCGTCAAGGGCGAGCACTGGCCCAACGGGCACGACGCCGGTCGGATTGATCATCGTGTGGCTGCGGTAATAGTGCTCCTTGATATGGCGCATGTTGACCGTCCCGGCGACGCCGGCCACCTGATAGAGGTCCTGCAGATAGGCCTGCAGGTTCGGATAGTCGGCAATGCGGCGGATGTTGCATTTGAAATGGCCGACATAGACCGGATCGAAGCGCACCAGCGTGGTGAACAGCCGCCAGTCCGCCTCGGTGATCCGTTCGCCGCTCAGGTAACGGCGGGTCGACAGGCGGCCTTCCAGTTCATCCAGAACCTCGAACAGAACCGTGACGCTCTCCTCATAGGCGTCCTGCGCCGTGGCAAAACCCGCCTTGTAGACGCCATTGTTGACGGAGCCATAGATATGCTCGTTGAGGGCGTCGATTTCCGATCGCAACGCCTCCGGATAAAAATCCTCGTTCGAACCGGTCAATCCGTCGAAGGCCGAATTGAACATGCGGATGATCTCCGAGGATTCGTTGGACACCATCTTGTTCTGCTTTTTGTCCCAGAGCACGGGCACGGTGACGCGGCCAGAATAATGCGGATCGGCCTTCACATAGACCTGCCAGAGCGCCTGCGACCCGAACAGGTGATCGACGGTGCCGCCGATCTCGTTCTTGAATTCCCAGCCCTTCGACAGCATCAGCGGATCGACGATCGAAACCGTGATCAGGTCTTCCAGCTTTTTCAGCTTGCGGAAGATCAGCGTGCGATGCGCCCATGGGCAGGCAAGCGATACGTAGAGATGGTAGCGATCAGCCTCGGCCTTGAAGCCACCTTCGCCTGACGGACCGGCAGAGCCGTCCGCAGTGATCCAGTTGCGGAACTGCGCCGCCGCCCGCTTGAAATGTCCTTTGGTTTCCTTGGTGTCGTACCAGACGTCCTGCCAGACGCCATCAACCAGCATGCCCATCGTCAATCTCCTGCGGCAGGAGCGCCGCTTGCCTGTGAATTCATGGATCCATAGATAGCGTAACCAATCGGCGCATATAGTCCGCAAAAGCTGAACAGTGCGTTTTAGGCTTTGACGCGGCGCATTTTTCTGCTATCCGGCCAGACAGAATTTTTCTAAACACGGATCGAAATTGATGTTTTTCCCGGGAAGCCCACGACGACGCTGATGCTGCAAACGCCCTTGAGGGCGAAGCCATCATATTTTTGTCTCGTATGCCCGGTTTCCCGATGTTCATGAAAAAGCACGATCTCGTCTATCTCACCGAAGACGCTTCCCACGACGCAGCCATCGAAATCATCAATGAAGAAGCCTTCGGCCCCGGACGGTTTGCGCGCGCCGCAGCCCGTATCCGCGAGCAGGGGCCGCACGATCTTTCTTTGTCTTTCGTCTGTGCCGATGATGGCGAAACGATTGCATCCGTGCGGATGACCCCGGTGATGGCGGGCTCGATCAAGGGCCATCTGCTCGGCCCGCTCGCCGTTCGTCCGTCGCACAAGAACCGCGGCATCGGCCGCGAACTGGTGCGCATTGCGGTCGAAGCCGCGCGGCGCAAGGGCGCGCAATGCGTCATCCTGGTCGGCGATCCACCCTATTATCAACCGCTCGGTTTCGAGAAGGTCGCCTATGGCGCGCTGACTTTTCCAGGCCCGGTCGATCCAAACCGCGTGCTGGTCGTGCCGATGACTGAGGGCGTGCACGCGGGCCTGAAGGGCGACATCCGCTGGCGGGCGTGATTTCCGCGCCGGGAATTATCGGCGGATAACGCCGCCCGCTTCCCAATTCCGCCACAGTGACTGCCAATATCCCGGCCATCGCAACCGGGATATTGTCAATGCGTCTCCTGCCCGCCGTCTTCGCCTCGCTTCTCCTTGCCACCTCCGCCTCCGCCGCCGATCTCATCCAGTTCTGGGACAAGCCTCAGCATGGCGGCAACAGTTTTAACCGGCTGCCGCCGGATCAGGCCTATTTCGACGCCCTGAAGGGCTACGGTGCCACCTGGGTGCGGCTGTCCTACGACAAGTGGAAGCCGGCGAAACGCGACTTCATGATCGGCGATGCCGACAAATATCAGGGCATTCCGGCGCAGGATCTTGCGACGCTGAAGGCCACGCTCGACCGCGCCGGGAAGGCAGGTTTGAAGGTGGTGATCACGCCCCTGTCGCTGCCGGGCATGCGCTGGGCACAGAACAACGGCAACACATTTGACGGCCGGATCTGGCAGGACAAGGTCTGGTGGGAGCAGACCGCCGCCTTCTGGAAAGATCTCGCCACGGCGCTTAAGGATCACCCGGGCGTTGCGGCCTACAACATCATCAACGAACCGGCGCCGGAAAAGAACAATGGCGTTGCCGAACATGGCGGCACGGATGCGATGAAGACCTGGTATGCCCAGCAGGCCGACACCGCCCGCGACCTGCCGGCCTTTTACGATACGGTGATCAAGGCCATCCGCGAGGCCGATCCCTCGACCCCGATCATGGCGGACGCCGGCTGGTATGCGGCGGCCGATGCCTTCAGCTATTGGCCAAAACCGCTTGCCGACGACAAGGTGCTCTACAGCTTTCATATGTACGAACCTTATGCCGCCACCAGCGCGCCGAACATGAAGCGGGACAAGCCCTATGCCTATCCGGGCAAGGTGCCATTTGGCGAAACAGAAGAAACGTGGAATCGCGAGCGGGTCGCCGCCTATCTGCAACAGCCGGTCGATTGGGCCGACAGCCATAATGTACCCCGCAACCGCATGGTCGCCGGCGAATTCGGCTGCATGCGCCGCTGGGAAGGCTGCAAGACCTATCTCGAGGATGTGCTGACGTCGCTCGACGATAACAAGCTGCACTGGGCCTTCTACAGCTTTCGCGAGGACAACTGGGATGGCATGGACTACGAACTCGGCTCGCAGAAGGTTCACTGGAAATATTGGGACGCCATCGACGAGGGCAAGCCTGATCCGGTCAAGCGCAAACCCGGCCCGGAATTCGATCCGATCCGGAAACGGCTTTAAGTTGAGACTGATAGCCTGGCTCTAAATTCCTCCGTCATTCCTGTGCTTGTCACAGGAATCCAGCCACGGCGCGTCTGCGCCGTGAGAGGACGGTTACTCTGCTTTTAGGAAGAGTCTTGCGCGCCGCGGACGCGGCGCACTGGATTCCTGTGACAAGCACTGGAATGACGGAGACGATGATGGCCTGTCAAAACGGCAAGCGCAGACAAGAGCCGTGAAGGCTATCGGCACCCCTTACCGCCCCTCGCGATGCCAAGTCGCCGAGAGCACGAGCAAGAGAGCAGCTAGTCCAAGGAATCCCGCAAACAGCGATAGCGAGTTGATCCCCTTCAGCACCGTCTCGTCGGTCATGCGCAGTGCCATGCGCTGGCCGTCGGCGGCGCGGACGGTGCCGCGCACGGGCAGGATCTGCGGCACATCGACCGGCCCATCGGCACTGGCGAGGCGCTGTACCAGTCCCTTGGTCTTTTCCGCCCAGGGAGCCAGCGTATCCGTGGTCGAGATCGTCGCCTTGAACTCGGGCGCATCGACGCTGCCGACATGGACCAGCGTGCTGAGTTCGCCATTGGTGACGTCGAAAAGGCCGGTCTCGGTGGTTCGGACGCTGGCCTTGTAGAGGCCGGGTTCGCCTTCGTTGAGCGCGATCTGCTCGGTCTTGCCGGAAGGAAAGGTCAGTGTGGCCGCGCCCGGATCGCCGGCGATCGTCTGGCGGGCGATTTCCAATGTCCGGCCCCTGACATGCGCCGTCAGCGCTTCTTCCTCCAGCGCCGGTTCCTGCATCAGCCAGTGGGCGGTGCGGCGATACAGCGAAACGCTCGGGCCGCCGCCTTCAAAACCACGCGCCCAGAGCCAGCCCTGGTCGGAAAGCAGCATGGCGACGCGGCCCTTGCCGACGCGGTTCAACACCAGGAGCGGCTTGCCGTCGGCGGCCTGCATGACTGTCTGGCCAAGCGGTCTGTCGACATCCACCGTGCGGAACCAGCGGCCCCACTGCGGCGGTTCGCTGTCGGCGCCTTCAAGCCCCCGGGTGACCGGATGTTTCTTTCCGTCATCCGACAGCCGCGGATAGAAGGCTTTTTCGTTCATCAAACCGGTGGGGCTTGCGGGCAGCACCGCCGACAGCGGCGTCGTTGCGATCGAATCGCCGCCGGCATGTTCGGGGCCTGCGGCAATCAGCAGGGCGCCGCCGTTTTCGACATATTGGGCGATGTTGTCATAGTAGAGGATCGGCAGCACGCCGCGATGCTGGTAGCGGTCGAAAATGATCAGATCGAATTCCTCGATCTTTTCGACGAACAGTTCGCGAGTCGGGAAGGCGATCAGCGACAACTCGTTGATCGGCGTGCCGTCCTGCTTTTCCGGCGGCCGCAGGATGGTGAAATGCACCAGATCGACGGCGGCGTCGGATTTCAACAGGTTGCGCCAGGCCCGTTCGCCGGCATGCGGTTCGCCCGAAACCAGAAGCACGCGCAGGTTTTCGCGGATGCCATCGATGACGTGGACGGCGCGGTTGTTGGCCTCCGTCACTTCGCCGGCGACTGGCGCCACGGAAAATTCGAGGATGTTGTTGCCGCCGCGCGGCACGGTGAAGGCGAAGGGCACATCGGTGCCGGGTTCCGTCATTTCCGTGGCGATCTCGTTGCCGTTCAGGCTGACGGTGACCTCCGCCGTGCCGCCGGGCGCCGTGCCATCATCGGCGATGCGGAACGTCACCTTCTGCTCCTCGCCGACAATGCCGAAGCGCGGACCACTGACGATCTCGACGCGGCGGTCGAATTCGTCGGGTTTGCCGGTGATCAGGCCATGGATCGGGGCGTCGAAGCCGAGTTTTCGAGTAATTTCCGGAATGTCATGAATCTGGCCGTCTGTTATGAAGATCGCTCCGCCGACGCGGGCGGGCGGCACATCGGAAATCGATGTTGCAAGCGCCGTAAACAGATCTGTTGACGGCGAGGTGCTCATGGGATCAGTCTTCGCTTCAACGATACGCGGTTCGATCAGCGGTATTGTCGCCAATCGGGCCTTAAGGCGCTCGATGGCACGGTCAGTCTGCGAACTGCGCTCGCCATTCCACTGGCTCTGGCTGCGATCGACGATGATCGGTACGATCGTGGAGAGCGGGTCACGTATCTCCACAAAAACGGATGGGTTGGCGATGGCGAGCCCGAGTGCGGCCAACGCGAGAGCGCGCAGCCAAGCGCCGCGCATACGTCGCCATAAGCCATAGCTTATCAGCAGTACCGCAGTCGCCAGGAGCGGAATAAAAAGGAGCGGTGGGAGTAACGGGGCAAAGCCATAGGTCATCGGTCGGCCCTCATTGTCCCAGCCGTAGGAGCAGATCCGGCACGTGCACTTGATCTGCCTTGTAGTTACCGGTCAGCATATACATGATGATGTTGACACCGGAGCGGAAGGCATACTCCCGCTGCATCTCGTCTGGTGGCACGGTCGGTAGTATGGGGACACCATTAGCATCGACCGCCCAAGCGCCGGCAAAATCGTTACCGGTAATCATGATCGGTGTCACGCCGTCGCCACCTCGCACTGCGCGGTCACCCTGTTGTTCGTCGCCGTTGGATGGCGCCTCAACCCATAATTTACCGTCCGCATAGCGTCCAGGGAAGCTGGAAAGAAGATAGAATGCTTTCGTCAGGACATGATCAGACGGGACAGGCTCCAGAGGCGGTATGTCGAGATCGGCCAACATGGCCTGAAGCCGTTGCGTGTTGGGGCTGTCTCCCGCCGTAGAAGGGAAAAGCGAGGAGAATTCATCCCGCGTGTCAAAGAGAACCGTCCCGCCGTTGCGCATATAAGCGTCGATGCGGGTCATCGCCCTACTGTTGGGCATCTGCGCCGTCGCCGAAACCGGCCAGTATATGATAGGATAAAATGCCAATTCGTCGGTCTCAAGGTTGATGCCAACGGGTGGGCCGGGTTCCAGCGCCGTGCGGTAGGTCAGATAGTTGATCAGTCCGGTGAGCCCCTGTTCGGAGAGCCGATCGACGTTCTTCTCGCCAGTGATGACATAAGCGAAGTGGGTTGTATCGAGCGCCTGCAACGACTGTTCATCGTTGGCTTGCATATCCTGGGTGCGTGCATCCGTCGGCGCAAACATCGCTAGAGCAACGGTCGCGAGAACAATCGCCGCAGCCGGCCCCACGACCACCCGGCGGCGCCATACGGTTCCACTGGTTAAATACACCATGAAGGCCATGTCGATGATGAATAACATAAGAGCAAGGGCGAAAAGATGCGGCCGAGTTGGGAAGGGGCGCACTCCCTCCAGTCCTTCTACATTTTCACCTACAAACGCTCCTTTGATGGATACCAGTTCCGCTCCTTCGTGGAACAGATTGTTGGCCACGAACCCATCTTCCGAGCCGTAAAGTCCGGGTGGGTTATCTGTGGACACCGTCGGAGTAACTCCGGGGAGGATTTCGAGTGGACGTGCGCTGCCAGTCTCGGTTACGAGTGCACCTTTTGCGTTTAGCAGGCGATAGGGCGAAAGGGTATGACTGCTGCTTGATTGCCCTCCCATGACGCCGGTGGCGCGGGAAAGCTGGATCGTGCGGCGAAGCATATCCACGAACGAGCCAGATATGGGCAGGTTCGACCAATTCGGATCTGCACTGACGTGGAAAAGTACAATGCGTCCGCGTCCGCGTTCCGCCGTGGTTACGAGTGGTGTGCCGTCGGCAAGATTGGCCCAAGTGCGTTCTTCTAAATCAGGCGTCGGCTGTGCGAGGACTTGGCGTTTCACTAGGACGTCGCGCGGGTACTGTAAGCCAGCGTATGGGCTGGCCGACGGATAATCAGCCAGCGGCTGCGGCTGCGACCAGGACAGCGCACCGCCGAGGGCGCGCTCGCCTTGCCGTAGGATGACCGGAACGAGGGGATCGTCTGTCGGGGCTGCGGCGAGCCGCGGACCGGCAAAGCGCACGAGTATGCCGCCGTTCTCGAGCCAGTGCGTAACCAGTGGATAGCTTTCATCGGGCAATCGGCCGATATCGGCAATGATCAGAACCGACGGATTTTGATCGAGGAGCTCGACAATTGCCTTTGCAGTCGATTCTTCACGGGGTTCAATCAAGTCAGCATGAGGCTCCAGCGCGCGTTTGATGTAGTAAAGCGGCGATAGCAACGGCTGCGACTGATGGACTTCGCCACTGAGTAGCGCGACGCGCCGACGGCGGTTGCCATCATCGAGGAGTAGGGTTCCTCCAGCCGTTGACTGACCATCGATCGTCAGGCGCGCAAAGTCATTGCGCAGCTCGAACGGAGCCTTCAGCAGGACATCTGCCGTCGCTGAACCCGGAGCAAAGCGAAGGTCGCCTTCGGAGATGGGTATGCCGCGGATGTCTCGTGCGACGACATGGTAGGCGCGGGGCTCCCTTAGCGGAAGCCGCGTCGCAGTGATCCGCATGCCTTCTGTCTCATTGGTTGCCGAAGTGAGGCCGATGGCACTTTCTGCGTTGCCTTCGATCCGCCGTACGTCGGTTGCGCCGATGCTTGCAATCTGTTGCATCGTTCCGTCGCTTGTTGTTTCGATACCATCACTGACGAAGACTAGCGTACCGGGCCGCGTGTCCACGAGTGCGATCTTCATCGCGGCAGTCGCCCTGTCGCGTTCCGCCATTAGAGGTTGAGGCTGAGAAGCTGCGAGCCGCTCGCGGGCCACCGCCGCAGAATTGGGCCGCGGGTCGTGTTGACTGTCGGTCGTAAAGGTTAGTGAAACGGCGAGATCTTTCGCTTCCGCGTCATTGATAAGCGCAGCAACGGCGTCGACGCGCTGCTCCCAATCCGTCGACGTCGCCCAGCTGTTGTCGATCACCAGGGCCAGCGGGCCGTTGCCGGCTAGCGTGTTGGTGCGCGGATTGAACACCGGATCGGCGATGGCGAGAATGATGGCGGCGGCCATCAGCATGCGCAGCAGCGTCAGCCACCACGGGCTTTTCGACGGCGTTTCCTCGCGCTTCAGGACGCTGGCCAGAATGCGCAGCGGCGGAAACACTTCGATCACCGGCTTCGGCGGCGTCATGCGCAAAAGCCACCAGATCGCCGGCAGGGCAACGAGGGCGGCAAGCATCAGAGGATTGGCGAAGATGAACGGCAGGAAGCTCACAGCTGGCCTCCATGGGTAGCGCGTCCGGGCATGCCGGAAAGATACATGTGCACGGCGACCAGTGCCTCGGAGGCGAGGTGGTCCGTGCGGTGGGGGGTAAATGTCCAGCCGAGATGGCGCAGGTTTTCGCCAAGGCTGTCGCGCCGTGCGATATAGGCGCGGCGATAGTCGTCGCGGACTATTTCGGCCCGGCCGGCGGTCAGCTTCTCGCCGGTTTCCGGATCGGTGAATTCGGTGCGGCCGGCATAGGGAAAGCTCTCTTCGGCCGGGTCGGCGATCTCGATGACGTGGCCGCGCAGGCCGCGCCTGGCCAGCGGGCCGAGCTTTGCCATGATCGTATCGGCCGGATCGAGGAAGTCGCCGACCAGCACCAGGTCGCTGGCACCACGGATCATCGCCGTCTGCGGCAGGCCGCCGGAAAGCGGCGTGTGCATCAGCGCCGTTGCCAGCCGTTCTGCGGCGTTGCGGGCCGAAACCGGCTCCATCACGCCGGGGCAGCCGATGCGCTCGCCGGAACGGGCAAGGATTTCGGCCAAAGCCAGCATCAGCACCAGCGCCCGGCTTTCCTTGGAGACCGAGCCGAACTTCGACTTGTACATCATCGACGGCGACAGGTCGGCCCAGAGCCAGACCGTGTGGGCCGCTTCCCATTCGCGGTCGCGCACATAGGTGTGATCGTCGCGGGCGGAGCGGCGCCAGTCGATGCGCGACAGGCTCTCGCCGTCGCTATAGGGCCGGAACTGCCAGAAATTCTCGCCGATGCCGCGCTTGCGGCGGCCGTGCCAACCGGAAATCACCGTATTGGCGATGCGCTTTGCTTCCACCATGCAGTCCGGGATCAGCCGGGCGCGGCTCTGCGCACGGGAAAGCAATTCTCCGGACGGCGTCGGCTCGACGATTTGGCCTATGGCAGCCATTCATTGTCCCTTGGCTTGCTTGACCAGACTGGTAATCACATCCCGAACCGACATGCCTTCGGCACGGGCTGCGAAAGTCAGCGCCATGCGATGCTGCAGCACCGGTTCGGCAAGCGCCATGATGTCATCGATGGATGGTGCCAGCCTGCCGTCATAAAGGGCGCGGGCGCGGGCGCACAGCATCAGCGACTGGCCGGCACGCGGACCGGGGCCCCAGGCGACGTTCTTGTCGGTGGCGGCATTGCCGTTGCCGGGGCGAGCCGAGCGGACCAGTGCCAGGATGGCATCGACGACTTTCTCGCTGACCGGCATCTGCCGGATGAGGTGCTGGACATCCCTGAGCTGGGCGGCGTCGATGACGCCGCGTGCCTCGGATTCATGAACGCCAGTGGTTTCCAGCAGGATCTGCCGTTCGGCCGCAAGCTCCGGATAGCCGACATCGACCTGCATCAGGAAGCGGTCGAGCTGCGCCTCGGGCAGGGGATAGGTGCCTTCCTGCTCCAGCGGGTTTTGCGTCGCCAGCACGTGAAACGGCTGCGGCAGGTCGTTGCGCTGGCCGGCAACGGTGACGTGATATTCCTGCATGGCCTGCAACAGCGCCGACTGCGTGCGCGGGCTGGCGCGGTTGATTTCGTCGGCCATCAAAAGCTGGGTGAAGATCGGGCCGGGCACGAAGCGGAACGACCGGCGGCCGTTTTCGTCCTGGTCCATGACTTCGGAACCCAGAATATCCGACGGCATCAGGTCAGGGGTGAACTGGATGCGGCTGGAATTGAGGCCAAGCACCGTGCCGAGCGTCGTGACCAGCTTGGTCTTGGCGAGGCCGGGAACCCCGACCAGCAGGGCATGGCCGCCGGAAAGCACCGCCAGCAGCGTCTGTTCGACGACGCTCTCCTGGCCGAAGATCACCTTGCCGACCTCCTGCCGGATCAGCGCAATCTCACTGAGCGCCTTTTCGGCCGCAGCGATGATCGCCTTGTCGTCGGCCGCGCCGTCTGTCGTTCTCATCACACCCATTGTCTGTCTCCAGTGGCCGGCAACGGTGCCGAATCGCGAAAAGCGCGCTTTTCGTCTCTGTTTTTCAATCTATGCTCCGCCCGGTGGCTGACAAGACGGGAGCAACGCACTATCTCGTGAGCCAGTGCTCGATAAAAAGCAAGAATAGGGCCAAACGGGACGGAACGATGGCGGATGCGGAAATACATCAGGCGGGCGATGCGGCAGGACTTGCGGCGCTGATTGCGCGCGCGGCCGGGCAGACGAACGGTCAGACCAGGGGATTACCCCCTGTCGAGCGGTGGAATCCGCCGTTTTGCGGCGAGATCGATATGGAAATCCGCGCCGACGGCACCTGGTTCTACATGGGCACGCCGATCGGCCGGCAGCCTCTGGTCCGTCTGTTTTCCACGGTTTTGCGCAAGGACGAGGACGGCAAGACCTATCTTGTCACGCCTGTGGAAAAACTGGGCATCCGCATCATTGACGCGCCGTTTGTCGCCGTCGAAATGAATGTGAGCGAACGCGGCGGCATGCCCGTCATCACCTTCCGCACCAATGTCGGCGATGTCGTCGAGGCGGGCCCGGACCATGCGCTTCGCTTCGTCGTTCACGGTGAGAACAGCGAACTGAAACCCTACCTGCATGTGCGCGGACGGCTGGAAGCGCTGGTGTCCCGCGCCGTGATGTACGATCTGGTGGCGCTCGGCGAGACGGCCGAGATCGACGGGACCCAGATGTTTGCCGTCCGCTCCGGCGGCGTGACCTTTGCCATCATGCCCGCCCAAGAACTCGAAGCGCTGTCGGCATGACGGGCACATTGTTTACAGCCGACGATTTTCGCCGCCGTGCGCTCCGGCAATCGGGCAGCCCTGCCGCGGATGCCTGGCGGGAGCATGGCGACTTTCTGCTCAATCCCGAGACGGTGCCCTATCTCGAAACACTGACGTTAAAAGATGCGGCCGTTCTCATTCCGGTGATCGACGATGGCGACGAGGCGCGGGTGATTTTTACCCGGCGGACCGCGACGCTGCGCAAGCATTCCGGCCAGGTTGCCTTTCCGGGCGGGGCGATCGATCCGCAGGACGATACGCCGGAGCGCGCGGCTTTGCGCGAAACCGAGGAGGAAATCGGCCTCGATCGCCGCTTCGTCGAAACGGTCGGCCGGTTACCCTATTACATGGCCATGTCCGGCTTTCGCATCACCCCGGTCCTGGCCGTGGTCCAGCCCGGGTACGACCTCATTCCCAATCCGGCAGAGGTTGACGCCGTCTTCGACGTGCCGCTCTCCTTCCTGATGAACCCCGAAAATCACGGCCGCGGCCAGGTGACCTGGAAAGGCGCCGAGCGGCATTTTTACAGCATGCCCTATGGCGAGCAGCATATCTGGGGCATTACCGCAGGCATCGTCCGCATGTTGTATGAAAGGCTTTATGTATGATCTCCGTTGCCGGTGAGGCCTGGTTTTCGGCGCCTGCGCTGACGCGCATTTTCGATCTTCTCAATGCCGATGGCGGCGAGGTTCGTGTGGTCGGTGGCGCGGTGCGCAACAGCCTGATGGGCCTCGCTGTCGCCGATATCGACATGGCGACGACACTCCTGCCGGACGTGGTGGTTGCGCGTGCCAAATCGGCCGGTATCAAGGCGGTTCCGACCGGCATCGAACACGGGACGGTGACGCTGGTCATCGATGGCAAGCCCTACGAAATTACCACCTTGCGCCGCGACGTCGAGACGGACGGCCGCCGTGCCGAGGTCGCTTTCGGCACCGACTGGACGGTGGATGCCGAGCGGCGCGACCTGACGATCAATGCGCTCTATGCCAATGCCAAGGGCGAGGTGATCGATCTTGTCGGTGGTCTTGCGGATATCGAAAAGCGCACGATCCGCTTCATCGGCAATGCCGGCGAACGGGTGGCCGAAGACTATCTGCGGGTGCTGCGCTTCTTCCGCTTCTTCGCGCATTACGGTTCCGGCCGCCCGGATGCCGACGGTTTGCGCGCCTGTGCGCAGGCTCGGTCGAAGCTATCGGCACTGTCGGCCGAGCGTGTCTGGTCCGAACTGAAAAAACTGCTTTCGGCGCGCGATCCGGGCCGGGCCCTGCTCTGGATGCGCACCTCCGGCGTGCTGACCGAAATCCTGCCCGAAAGCGAAAAATGGGGCATCGATTCGATCCCCGGTCTGATTGCCGCCGAGCAGACATTCGGCTGGCGGCCCGATCCGCTTCTCAGGCTGGCATCGATCGTTCCGCCGGATACAGAGCGGCTGGATGCGATGGCCAAGCGGCTGCGGCTGTCGAAGACGGAAGCGGCCTATTTTGCCGCCTGGACCAAGGCGCCGCGTTTGCCCGCCGAGATCGCCGACACCGCATTCGACCGGCTGCTTTACCGCAACGGAGAGAAGGGATTGATGACGGCGCTCCGGCTTTCGCTGGCCTCCGCGCGTCAAAAATCAGAAAACGACCCGTCGCAGTTGCCGGAAACGGCCAGGCTGCAACGGCTGCTGACGCGGGCGGAGAAATGGCAGAAACCTGTATTCCCGCTGACCGGGGCGGATGTTCTGGCCACAGGCATTCCAGCCGGGCCACGGGTCGGGGACATTCTCGGCCAGCTTGAGGACAAATGGGTGGATGGCAATTTCAATGCCGACCGGGCAACGCTGGTTGCCCGGCTTCAATCGCTGACCTGAAACTGACGATGGTCCGAAACTGACGGCTGAGGCTCAGGCGACTTTCGCTTCCTCGACGATGCGCGCCTTGATGTTGTCGACCATGTTTTCGCGAATCAGCGTTTCTCCATGCGTCGAGCGCATATGTTCCACGGCACGCCGCACGACTTCGGCGTCGCTGCCTGCGTGGGTGTGCCATTCGCAGCCGGGCACGAGGGTCCCACATTCAAACAATCGCATGATTCTCCTCCTTGCGTTTGCGCATTCCGCCGGGACAGGCCTCCGGTCCGCCGGAATGAAGCGAGTATAACCGAAAACCGGCTCCATGGTTCCGCAGATTGTCCCTTTGCGTTCACATTATCGGCCACATGTCCTCTTTACGCGCCCGTTTTCCAAACGCGACATGGCCATAAAGCTTCCTTTTCAGGGTCACATTGTCGCCCGATCCATCCACAACCCTTGGGGCCGGGGTTCGCCCCTTTCGGAAAGGACGGTGAAAACCGTCTTGAGACTGACTTAAGGAAGGACACGCATATGACCATTCGCCACATGCCGGTTGCAGCCCTGACCGCTGCCGCTCTCAGCCTGATCGTCATCAACTCGCCGGCCTTTGCCCAGGGCGCTACCGAGCCGCAGGCAACCCAGCCGGTGCAGGGGGCGGCACCCGCCGCCATCAGCGATAAAAAGATCGAAGCCTTCGCCGTCGCCTATCTGCAGGTCGACAAGGTGCGTCAGGACTATGCCGCCAAGATCGGTGCCGAGAAGGACGCGACGAACAAGCAGAAGCTTCAGAACGAAGCCAACAAGCAGATGATCAATGCGGTCGAAAAATCGCCGGACATGTCGCTTGATGAATACAAGACCATCATTACCGCCGCGCAGACCAATCCGGATGTCGCCAAGAAGGTGCAGGAAAAGTTGAAGGTCACCACCACCGCGCAATAATTCCGTTGACCGCGGAGCAGGGCGGGTTCGGTCCTGCTCCCCAACCGATTTCCATCAGAAACCGCTATAGAAAACCCCGGCTTTGATGTTATGCCTTCGTCTCCCTGAGACGTCCGCAAAGGCATGCCCTCCATCATGAGCTCTTCTCTTCAGCAGGAACTGATCGATTCGATCCGCAACATCGCGGATTATCCGAAGCCCGGCATCATGTTCCGCGATATCACCACGCTGCTCGGCAATCCCCGCGCCTTTCGCCGGGCGATCGACGAACTCGTGCATCCCTTTGCCGGCACCAAGATCGACAAGGTCGCGGGCGTCGAAGCGCGCGGCTTCATCATGGGTGGCGCGATGGCGCACCAGATGTCAGCCGGTTTTGTGCCGATCCGCAAGAAGGGCAAGCTGCCGCACGATACCGTGCGCATCGCCTACAGCCTCGAATACGGCGTCGACGAGATGGAAATGCACCGCGACGCCATCACGCCGGGCGAAAAGGTCATTCTGGTCGATGACCTGATTGCCACCGGCGGCACAGCCGAAGGTGCGACCAAGCTGCTGCAGCAAATGGGCGCCGATATCGTTGCCGCCTGTTTCATCATCGACCTGCCGGAACTGGGCGGCCGCAAGAAGATCGAGGCGCTGGGCGTCAAGGTTCTGACGCTGATCGAATTCGACGGCCACTGAAGCAGCGGGAAAAAACACATGGTTTCGATACGCGATGCGCTCAGCTCTGCCGCTGACGAAGGGATCATCTCGGCCGCGCAGGCGGAAAAGCTGGTGCCGTATCTTCTCGCTGCAAACACCGGTGCAAGCGACGGAAAGCGTGCCGCCTCCGGCAAGGTCCTGCTGGCTGACGATGCGCTCGAAGCCGAAGAAAGCGAACAGCCGCGTTTTGTGCGCGGCTTTCACGATATCCTGATCACCATCGGCGTCATCGTAGCGCTGGCCGGGCTATGGGGCATCGGCAGCCTTTTTGCTGTGCTGCCAGCCATCGTTATCCTGGCCGAAATCCTCATCCGGCGGCAACGTCTGGCGCTTCCGGCGGTGGCGCTGACGGTGGCTCTCATCCACTGGACGGGCCTGTTTGCCGTGCTGGTTGTCGATGCCGCTGTGTTTGATGGTCTCGACACCCTAACCCGCGGGCTTTTGGTGCTACCAATCTTTGCCGCGGTTCTCTCGATATTTTACTGGAGATACCGTGTGCCGCTGGCTCTGGCCGCGGCACTACTGTCGCTGTTCCTGCTGGCAATGGATATCGTGCTTGTCCTGTTTTCGAAAGCCTTGGGCTCGAGCGACATCATTGCCGAGCATACAGGACTGGCTGCGAGCATTTTCCTGATCAGTGCGCTCGGCCTCTTTTCAGCAGCGATGTCCTACGATATCGCCGATCCTGCCCGCAAAAGCCGTCAATCCGACGTGGCGTTCTGGCTGCATCTCGCTGCCGCACCGGCGTTGCTCTATGCCATGCTCTCGTTCGTCTTCCTGCGCAATGTCTCCGGCGAATGGTGGGGAGACGCGACGTCGCCCGGGGATGCGGCCGCTGTGCTTGCGATCGTCATCGTGTTCATGGCCATCGGCCTGATCATCGACCGGCGCGCCTTCGTGACTTCCGGGCTGCTGTCGCTCGGACTGGCGATCTGGACGATCCTTCAGCGGGGTGGTGTGGATTTCAGCGATTATTTTTCCGTCACCGTCCTTGCCGTCGGTGTCGTCGTGCTGCAGATCGGCATTTTCTGGCAGGTGCTGCGGCGGGCCATCGTCTCGGTCCTGCCCGCCGGCATCACGTCGCGCCTGCACCCGGTCAACCGGCCAAGCCACTGACGCCGGGTTTTCTCAGGGAAACTCGATGACCTTGCTCTCGAACCGGATGACCGGCTGGCCATCCTGGTTTTCGCCTTCGCACAGGATGGTGTTGATCCGCCATCCCGGCCGCGATTCCAGGTCCTTGGCAGCGACGAATGTGACCGAGTAGGTGATCGTGTCGCCGGCGAAGACCGGCCGCAGCCAGCGCATGTCGCGAAAGCCGGGCGAGGGGCCAAGTTTTGGTGCCACGATACCGTCTGCCGCCAGCCGCTTCATTTCCCTTGACCAGTAGGGAACGAAACACTTCATCCAGCTTGCACAGGTATGCCAGCCCGAGGCACAGAGCCCGCCGAACAGCGAATGCCTGGCCAGTTCCGCATCGAGGTGAAAGGGCTGCGGATCGAATTTTTCGGCGAACTGGATGATGTCTTCGGCCGTGAAGATGACCGTGCCGATGGTTTCCCGCGTGCCCTCCGGGTGGAGGTCCGAAAGCCTCATGCGACTGCTCCTGTCGTTTGGCAGCGGATCATGTTGGCGTAGTCGCAGATCGCCACGGTCTCACCGCGCTGGTTGGTGACGACGGCTCGGAGCCGGACGATGCCGATCCCAGGCCTTGAGCGCGAGACACGCGCCTCGACGACCGTGCAGCTGCCCGACAGCATATCGCCGGCAAGCACCGCCCGCTTCCACTCCATGCTATCGACGCCGGGAGAGCCTTCCGATGCGGTTTCGCGGATATAGCTGTCGCAGAGCATGCGCATCATCATCGCGCTGGTATGCCAGCCCGACGCCGCCAGGCCGCCCAGGATGCTGGCCTTGCCACCGTCGTGCGACAGGTGCATCGGCTGCGGATCGAACTCCGCCGCAAAGGCGATGACATCCTCGGCCTTGACCTCGACCGGTTTGAAATCGAACCGCTTGCCGGCCGGAAAATCTTCGAAATGAAGCATGGCTGATCGTCCTCCAACGGTGACGTTTTAGCATTCGCGGCTGTCATGGGAAATGAAAACAGGACGCGGCCGCGTGTTTCCATGGTTGCCACTCACGGCTGGAATGGCAGGTCCTGACCGTTGATCTTCACCTTCTTGTTCTCGTCGACAACGATGTTCCACATCTGGCGGCCATCCGGCGCCTGCTTGGCGAAGCCCTTGACCATCAACAGCATGAAGGCCGCCTGGCCAAATTCCGGCACTGTCGCAGCGTTCTGCTGCAGGTAGGAAATCGTTTTGTCGAAATCCTTGGCATAGAGCGTCAGGTCGGTGTTCTGGCGGCCCTGCTGTTCGGGATAGACGGTGGTCGTGCCCGAGAGGCTGAAGTCGTAGACGGCGGAACGGGCCGAAACCTCGTCATACTTGATCGTCATGGTGCCGCCGGGCAGGAAGATACGGCCGGCCTCGGTCGATTGTTCGTCGGTCAGCGGCTTGTCTGCGTCGAAATTCGCGTGGTCGATGAAATAGGTGATGCCACTGGCAAGATTGAGGTTTTCCAGCGAGATGCGGGTCGTCACAGTTTCGGGCAAAGCCGAGGTAAAGGCAAGCGGGACCAGGCCCGGCGGCAGCGACGGCTTGTCGACAGTGATACCGAAGCCGACTTTCGCTCCATCCTTCAGGCCATTGCTATCGATGGTGTAGCGCAGGGTTTCCGCGCCATAGGTGCCGGTCGGGGTTGCGACCTTGAGATTGGCAACCTCGATCGATTCCAGCAGGTTTCCGAACATCGGCAGGTTGGCGCGGACCAGCGACTTCAGACGCACCTGCTCGGTCGCCAGCAGTTTTTCCTTTTTCACATTGTCGAGAATGAAGAAGATCAGATTCTGCAGGGGGCGATAGGTGAGCCCGTTGAACGCGACATCCGCGGTCACGCTGTCGGCGGATAAATCCACTTTCATCTTGGCGGGGTCGATGATCGTCTCGGTAAAGCCGTTCATCGCCATGTTGGACCGGATGTCGACGGTTTCCGGCGTTGCGCGCGCCGCATTCATCGTCGATGTCATCGATCCGAACCGTGCTTCGACCGATTGCTGCGGCGACGTAGAGGTCACGATGATGCCGTTCGCCGACATGTCGGCGGATTTGAAATAGAGCAGATCGGGATCGACAATGCCTTCTGAGCGCATGGCGTCGATCTTGTAGGTGAAATCGGTCTTTTCGGTTCCCGCAGTGAACTGTCCCTTCACATCGAGGTCGGCGGCCTGGGAGAAATGCCAAAGCCCGTCTTCCATCGGCCGGATCAGCGACAGAAACGGCTTCAAGCCTGACACGCTGAAGGTTTTTGGGTCCACATCCTTCAGAAGCACCGCCGGATCGAAAGTTAGCTCGTAGTCGGCGGTACCGGGGCGAACCGTGATCAAACCGGCCTTTGCCATATTCTCCGGCAGGTAGGAAGTGAATTTCTGCTCGAGTTCCTGCGCACCCTGATGGCTGATGTCCGCGGCCTGCACCGATTGGGTGGCAAGGGCGGTTGAAAGCAGAAGGGCAGGAAGCAGGCGCATCGAAAACTCCTCAAGTGATTGCGAGGCAAACATATAGCCGATCGCGCCAAGGGCAAGCGCCATGGCCGCCGCAAAACGCCACAGACGTCAACGCCGTTCGTCAAAGTTAACGAACGGCGTTGGCATGTCTTGAATTGTTTGTCGCAGGCGCAGCCGTTGGAGGGCTGCGGGCTTCGTTTAGGTGTTGAAGCGGAAGTGGATCACGTCACCGTCCTGGACGACATATTCCTTGCCTTCGTCGCGGGCCTTGCCGGCTTCCTTGGCGCCGCTTTCACCGGCGAAGGCGATGTAATCATCATAGGCGATGGTGAAGGCGCGGATGAAGCCGCGTTCGAAATCGGTGTGAATGACGCCGGCGGCGGCCGGTGCCTTGGTGCCGCGCGGTATGGTCCAGGCGCGGGTTTCCTTGGGGCCGACGGTGAAATAGGTGATCAGGTCGAGCAGCTTGTAGCCGGCGCGGATCAACTGGTCGAGACCGGCTTCATGCAGGCCGAGCGCTTCCAGAAATTCCTTGGATTCCTCTTCCGGCAGCTGCGCCACTTCGGATTCGATCGCCGCAGAAATCACCACGGTTTCGGCGCCCTGCGCCTTCGCCATTTCTTCGACGGCCTTGGTATGGGCGTTGCCGGTTGCCGCGTCGGCTTCGGCGACGTTGCAAACGTAGAGAACCGGATGGGCGGTCAGCAGATTGAGGCCCTGCAGCACCAGCTTTTCTTCCGCATCAAGCGTCGGCAAAAGCGTGCGCACCGGCTTGCCGTCCTGAAGCAGCTTCAAGGCAGCATCCATGACCGGCAGCAGCGCGACCGATTCCTTGTCCTTGGAAGCGGCGCGCTTGCGCGTCTGCTCGGTGCGGCGCTCCAAGCTTTCCAGATCGGCGAGCATCAGTTCGGTCTCGATCGTTTCGGCGTCACCAACCGGATTGATGCGGCCTTCGACATGGGTGATGTCGTCGTCTTCAAAGCAGCGCAGTACATGCACCGTCGCATCGACTTCGCGGATATTGGCGAGGAACTTGTTGCCGAGGCCTTCACCCTTCGATGCGCCACGGACGAGACCGGCGATGTCGACGAAGGAGATGCGGGTCGGGATCAGTTCCTTGGACTTGGCGATATCAGCCAGCTTGCGCATGCGCGGATCGGGCACGGCCACTTCGCCGGTGTTCGGCTCGATGGTGCAGAACGGGTAGTTCGCGGCCTGCGCCTGCGCCGTCTTGGTCAGCGCGTTGAAGAGAGTGGACTTGCCGACATTCGGCAGTCCGACGATACCGCATTTGAAACCCATGGTCTTGAAACCTGTCCGATCGAATTCTGTTGCAGTGCCTTTTGCGGAAACTTGCGCCGAGGTCAAGTCTCAGACCGGCTTTGCTGCCTTTATAGGGGAGATGGCGCCCGGGCGCATCTTGTTTGAAGCCTGTTTGCGATGCACAATGGCGGTTTCCACCACTCCCTGTCTTTAAAGGGCGGATTTCCGATGGCGGACAACGACACCAGTCTCAAACCGAAAACGGCGGTGAAGCCGAAGCCGGAAAGGCCGAAGCTCTACAAGGTCATCCTGGTCAATGACGACTACACGCCACGCGAATTCGTCATCATGGTGCTGAAGGCGGTGTTCCACATGAGCGAGGAGACCGGCTACAGGATGATGATGACGGCGCACAAGATGGGCGTCTGCGTCATCGTCGTCTGCGCCAGGGATATTGCCGAGAGCAAGGCCAAGGAAGCCACCGATCTTGGCAAGGAAGCCGGCTTTCCGTTGATGTTCACGACGGAACCGGAGGAATAGGCCGGCGGCTTGCTCGCCTCAGATTTCGGGCGGACGCCTGATCTGAAAGCCGGTCTTGTCCTGCGTGAACCCGCATCCCTCATAGAATGCCAGTGTCGCTTGGTCCGTGGAGCCGGTCAGAAGCATGACCTTGTAGCAGCCCTGTTGCCAGGCGGACGCGAATGCGTGCCGGATCAGGGCTCTTGCATGGCCACGCTTTCGGTATTCTGCGTGTGTGACGACATTTTCGATCAACGCATAGGGCGCGCCGCCGCGGGTGAGGTTCGGGATCACCACCAGCGTCACCGAAGAGGTCAAGGCTTTGCCCGAGACGCCGATCAGCACGGTCATACCCGGCTGCGCGATAATCCCGGCGAAACGCTCGGTTGCAATATACGCCGGTATCTGCGGATCGTCCGCATTGAGGTGCCGGTAGAGGGCAAGCAATGCCGGAAGGTCGCCTTGCACTGCCGGGCGGATGCTGAAATCTTCGCTCGGCACGGGCCTATTCGCCTTTGTTGCCGAACAGCTTCTTCAGCATGTCGGCCATCGGTCCGGTCGTAGGCAGGATCTTTGGCTGGGCGCTGTTGCGGGCCTGGCGGATATGCGATTTTCCAGCCGGTTTCGCCGGTGCCGGTTTAGGCTCCGGCTCCGGTTTGCCGCCCGTGGCGAGCGTCAGCTTGTTGAGAAACTGCGAATCCTCTGATTTCACCAGCATCCCGGCATTGTCGGCAAGTGCATCCAGCAGCGGCTCCAGCCAGACCCTGTCGGCCTTGGCGAAATCGCCGAGCACATGGTTGTGCACCTTTTCCTTGGAGCCCGGATGGCCGATGCCGAGGCGCAGGCGGCGGTATTCCCGGCCGCAATGGGCATCGAGCGACTTGATGCCGTTATGGCCGCCATGGCCGCCGCCGGTCTTGATCCGCGCCTTGCCCTGAATGAGATCGAGTTCGTCGTAGATCGCCAGAATATCCTTCGGTTCCAGCTTGTAGAAGCGCATGGCTTCGCCGACCGCCTCGCCCGACAGGTTCATGAAGGTCTGCGGCTTCATCAAAAGCACCCGTTCGCCGCCGATTTCGCCCTCCGAAATCAGCGCCTTGAACTTCTTCGACCAGGGCGAGAAGCTGTGGCGCCGCTGGATCGCGTCGACGGCCATGAAGCCGATATTGTGGCGGTTGCCGGCATATTCGGCGCCGGGATTACCGAGACCTGCGAAAATCAGCATGGATGTCACTCTACCAGTCGGACAGACCTGTCTTGCACCGCGTTGACGGCCGGATGTCAACTGTTTGCCGTGCGCCGGCACATAATTTCCGGTCTGACCCTATGGCTGTTGGCGTTCCGCAGATCACAGGAGATCCCGGCATGGGTGGTTCAGATGAAGCGCCTAACGGTCAGAGCGTATTCCGTATTTGGCGAAGATCCGGTCCTGCGTGCCGTCGGCGATGAGCTTTTCGAGTTGTGCCTGCATCTTCTCCACCATCGCATCCGGCAGGCCGAGGTTACAGGCAAAGCCATAGAGCTTACCGTCAAGCACGAGGGCGGATTCAAGCGGTGCACCCTGATCGCGCATCGTCTCGAATGTCTTTTCCGAGGTCATCATCAGATCGATACGCCCGCTCAGGAGCTTTTTCGCCGTCGTTTCCATGTCGGCCGCAAGATCGATCTTGGGGAAATCGTGGTTTTTAAGATAGTTGGCGGAAAAATCCTCGCGCTGGGTTCCAACGGTGAAGCGTTTGGCCTCTTCGATATTGGCCGGGTTGGCGCCAGAACCTGCCTTGCGCACCATGACCATGCGATCGACAAGCAGGGGCTCTACCCATTTGAAGCGCTTGTGCCGCTCGTCGTCATGTCCCGTGGTGAAGACGCAGGTCCAGGGCTGATTTTCCGCAAGCGACAACGCCCGCGCCCAGGGAAGGATTTCAAGGGCGTAGGGTGTGCCGACCGCCTTCATCATCAGTTCGGCCTGCTCGACGTTGGCGCCGCTGATGACCCCGTTTTTGCTGAAATTGTAGGGAGGATATTCCTCCGTCAGCAATCGCAGCGTCTCCGCATGCGCTATGCCGGAGAAAAGGAAAGCGAGTGCGAACGTGACCTGTTTCATACCCATTCTCCCTTTATCGTCTCGATCATCCGAGACTGGTGGCCTTGGCTTCTGATTCCATTTCCAGCATCAGCAGCATGTTCTCGATCGGCATCGGCCGGCTGAAGAGATAGCCTTGACCATAGTCGAGGCCCAGTTTGCGCAACAGTTCCCATTGCTCCTTGGTCTCGATGCCCTCGGCAACCACGGTGCAACCCATCTGGTGGGAGATCGTGCGGATGCCCTTGATCAGCATGCGGCTCTTGCGGCGGACGTCGGCGGTTCCAGTCGTCAACGACCGGGTGAAGGACTGATCGACCTTGACGATATCGACAGGGAACCGGTTGAGATAGCTCAACGAAGAATAGCCGGTGCCGAAATCGTCGAGCGCGATGCGGCAGCCGAACTCGCTGAGTTGCTTCAGGACGGCATGAATGTCCGGATTGTCGGCCATCAGCACGGCCTCGGTGATTTCGATGACGATGCGGGCAGGGGAGATATGGTGCTTGAGCAGCAGTGCTGCGAGCTTGTGCGGCAGCGTCTCCTCGAACTGGAGCGGCGAGAAATTGACCGCGAGATAGGTGGTCTCGGTGCCTTCCAGCTGCGTCAGGCGGGCGAGATGGCCGATGGCCTTTTCCAGCACGCGCTCGCCGATGCGGGCGATCGAGCCGGTTTCCTCGGCAATGCCGATGATCCTGGCAGGCGCAAGGATGCCTTTTTCCGGATGGTTCAGCCGCATCAGCGCCTCGAACCCGGCAATGCGGCCATCGCCGAGGCTGACGATCGGCTGCAGATAGGCTTCGAACCAGTCTTCCTTGAGGCCCGCCTCGATGTTCTGTTCCATCTCGTGGCGTTCGCGGGCCGTGTCGAGCATGCTGGTATCGAAAAGCTGCATGCCGTTTTTGCCGTCGCGCTTGCGGGCATACATCGCCATGTCGGATTTCAGCAGCAGTTCGGCCGCGTTCGCCGCATGGTCAGGGTAAAGGGCGATGCCGATACTCGCGCTGACCGAAAGATCGGCGCCCTCGACGAGGATTGGCTGGTGCAGGCTGGCGCAGATCCGCTCGCCGATTTCGCTTGCCAAGGCCTCGACGTCTTCGGCGTTGACCAGGATGGCAAATTCATCGCCGCCCAGCCGCGACATCGTATCGCCGGGGCGAAGCGTGGTGCGGATGCGGGCAACGACCTGGCGCAGCACTTCGTCGCCGGCGGCGTGGCCGAAATTGTCGTTGATCCATTTGAAGCGATCGAGGTCGATGAAAATGCAGGCCAACTGCATGTCGTTCTCGTCGGCATGACGGATGGCTTCGTCAAGGGCTGCTTCAAACCCCTGCCGGTTGAGAAGGCCGGTCAAATGGTCGGTGATCGCCTGGGCGTGGTTGCGGCTTTCGGCCTGTTTCAGTTCCGTGACGTCGGTCATGACGGACAGCGAGAGACCGCCGCGTTCGCCGCTTGTGGCGCTCTTCATCTCAAGGATCAGCACGGTCATGGTTTCACCGTTCGCCTTGACGAAAGGTACGGTGACTTCGCAGATATTGACATGCGTCGTGTTGCCGTTGCCGCGGCGTGCGCGATAGGTTTCGTGCCAATGTTCGTCGACGAAATCGGTAAAGACACGCCCGATGACGTCGCTGCGGGCATAGCCGGTGGCAATCAGCCAGTAGTCGCTGACGGCGGTGAGGCAGTTGGCCGGATCGAGCGAGAACAGCATGGATGGGGTGAGATTGTAGATATCGGTGGCGCGGCTGTGGGCAAGCTTCAGCTCGGTCTCCTCGCGCTCCAGCTTGCTCTGCATCTCGTTGAAGTTTTGGGCCAGTGCGCCCATCTCGTCGTCCGAGGTCCAATCGACATGGTGGCGCGAACCGAGCCTTCGGGTGGCTTCGATGGCCGCCGTCAGGCGCATCAGCGGCCGGATCACCGTCAAGCGGTTGCCGATGATGGCCGAGGCGAAGACGATGCCGACGGCCACGATCAGGATCCCGAAGATGCTCAGTTCATCCCGGCTGAAGCGCGACAGGAGGCCGGGCGTGGAAACCCATATCTCAAGGGTGCCGACGGTTTTCAGTCCGCTCTGGGAGTTGTAGAAAATCTCTTTTCTCAGAACCGTGCGCGGCAGGCTGGTATCCACCGGCCCGGCCGGGAGGCTGACGGAGATCGATTGGGAACTGTCCTTGACCTGCACGAACAGCATGGCGGCATCGCCGATCAGCGATTGTGCGATCTGCTCGACGCCGTCCGTGTCGAAATCCCAGAGGGGCTTGGCAAGCGCATGGGCGCTTGCCTCCATGAGGACCTGCGTATTTTGCAGACTGTCACGGGCAACGCGCTCTGACGACAGGGTCAGAAACAACACGATCAGGGGGGCGACGAAAATGAGCATCGCACCGCAAACGATCGCAATAAAACGATTTTCGACAGAGTGCATCATCGAATGCACCCGGTCGCGTGACCAATCTTACGTCCCATTAGGATTCTCGTACACTGAAGCCGGAAAAATCCCCCGCCGACAACTCATCACGAAAATCTTAAATGTTGCTGAAACATCGGGACGAAAACTAGGGCCATGGCGGCACCCTTCAATTGTCGTGAGGCGATCGAAGGACAGCAAAAAGCCCGCTTCACCGGGTGAGGCGGGCTTCCAATCCAGGCCGTCAGGCCGGAATTCTTACTCGGCTACTGCTTCTTCTTCCGTCGTGCCGCCAGCCGGCTGCGCGATGGTCGCAATGGTGAAGTCGCGGTCGGCGATAACCGGCGTCGCGTTCTTCGGCAGCTTGATGTTCGAGATGTGGATGCTGTCGCCGATCTTGAGGCCCGACAGGTCGGCCGTCAGGAATTCCGGAATGTCGTCGGCCGGAACAACCATTTCGACTTCGTGACGAACGATGTTCAGAACGCCGCCGATCTTGAGGCCCGGGGACTTTTCTTCGTTGACGAAGTGAACCGGGATTTCAACGGTGACGACGCTGTCCTTCGAAACGCGAAGGAAGTCGACATGCATGGTGAAGTCACGGACCGGATCCAGCTGGTAGTCCTTCGGCAGGACGCGGATCTTCTCGCCGCCAACGTCGATCGTGGCGATGGTGGTCATGAAACCACCGGCGTGAATCTTCTGGGTGACTTCCTTCGTGGAGAGGGCGATGGAAATCGGTGTCTGCTTGTCACCGTAGATGACTGCAGGAATAAGACCGTTGCGGCGAAGTTCACGGGAGGACCCCTTACCAACCCGTTCGCGCGTTTCGGCCTTGAGCTCGTAGGATGCGTGGCTCATGGTCGTACCTTTCTGGTGTTTTTGGAGAGCTCATCCGCTTATCTATAAAACGGGATGAACCGAGACGTTTGACCGTCTCATCCGCGTTTGCCTCCAAGGGTGTCTGCGCGGACGCGCGTCCATAGCCGAGAACGTCCGCAATTGCAAGCAAAGCCCTACTTTGCCGGCAAACGCTTCGTTTCGCCTGAAAACCCGCCTGAAGGTGGCGATACAACCTTATCTGCACGCAGCGCGTGATATCTTTCAGGGCTTGATAACCGTCAAATCACTGAAATCCGACCGCGTTAACCTCTCTTAGCTCTTGCATGGCAGATTGCGCATCAGTTCAAAACAGGTGCCCAATGCTCAAGGTTCTTTCCTGCATCGCCACAGATCATAACTATGGTTTGCTGTCGCTGGCTACTCTCGTCTGCGTTCTCGGTTCCGTTCTGACCATGCGGCTCTATGCCCGTGTCAGGCGTACGGTGGGTGTGCAGAAGCTGAACTGGCTGTTTCTGGGCGGCACCATCGGCGGCTCGACGATCTGGACGACGCACTTTATCGCCATGTTGAGCTTCAGGCCATCTCTCGCTCATGCCTATGAGCCGATCCTGACCCTGGCTTCGCTTGGCGTCGCCATCGCGATCACCACACTGGGCTTTTCCGTTACAGCCATGCGCAAGACCGGCCCAACCATCGAAATCGGTGGCGCGATCGTCGGCGCAGGCATCGCCATCATGCACTACATGGGCATGATGGCCTACCAGATCGCCGGCCGGATGGAATGGGATTTCACCTATTATGCCGCTTCGATCCTGCTGGGTGTTGGTTTCGGTGCTCTTGCCACCAGCCGGATTGCCCGCCCGGTCACGCGTTTCTGCAAATATGGCGGTGCTGTCGCGCTGATCCTCGCCATCGTCACCATGCATTTCACCGGTATGGCTGCGATCACTATCATGCCGGATCCGATGATCCAGCCGTCGGCGGCCCTCATCCCCGACAATCTGCTGATCATCATGGTCATGGCGATGATGTTCCTGATGCTGGGCCTCGGCGGATCGACCTACATCATCGATCTGCATTCCAGTCATCTGGCGGCCGAACGGTTCCGGCATCTCTCGCTGCACGATCCGCTGACGGCCCTGCCGAACCGGGTTGCCTTTGGTGAACACCTTGACGAGATCATCCGCCGCCAGAAGGACGACACCGCGCGGGTTGCCGTCCTGTCGTTTGACCTTGATCGCTTCAAGGATGTGAACGACGTGCATGGCCATGCGGCCGGCGACGCGGTTCTGCGGACAATTTCCGAGCGGATGTCCCAGATTTTGGGTGACGGAGAATATGTTGCGCGCATTGGCGGAGACGAATTCGTTGCGCTGACCTCCAACTTCTTCATGAAAAATGAAGCAAAAACCTTCGCATCGCGACTGATCGCCGAAGTCGGCAAGCCCGTCGAATGGCAGGGCAAGACGCTTCTGGTCGGCACCAGTGTCGGCATTTCACTCTTTCCTGTCGATGCGCGCACACCCGAGGAGCTTCTGGCGCAGGCGGATCTTGCCATGTACCGCGCCAAGGCTGCCGGGTCGAACTCGATCCGGCTCTATGAGCCGTCGATGGACGACGCCGCCAGAAATCGCAGTGTTCTTGCCATGGATATGCGCCAGGGCATCGAACGCAACGAGTTCGAACTCTATTACCAGTACCAGAACAACTCGCTGACCCGAGACGTCATCGGTTTCGAAGTTCTGCTGCGCTGGCATCATCCGGTGCGCGGCATGGTGCCGCCGACGGAATTCATCCCGATTGCCGAGAAAAATGGTTTCATCCACGAACTCGGCGACTGGGTCCTGTTGACGGCATGCCGTCAGGCGGCGTCGTGGGAAAACCCGATCAAGATTGCCGTCAATGTGGCCCCGGCCCAGCTTGCCGATACGAATTTTCCCAACCGTGTCAGCGAAATCCTGCGGGAGACCGGTCTCGACGCTGGCCGCCTGGAACTGGAAATCACCGAATCGGGCATCATCGCCGACCAGCAGCATGCTCTTCACATCATCCGGCAATTGAAGCTGCTCGGCGTCAACATCGCCATGGACGACTATGGAACGGGCTATTCGTCGCTCTCGACGCTACAGAATTTCCCGTTCGACAAGATTAAGATCGACCGCGCCTTCATCGATGGCGTGACCAGCAACCGGCAATCGGCTGCCATCGTCCGCTCGACCATCATTCTTGCCCAGAGCCTGGATATCCCGGTGCTGGCGGAGGGGGTCGAGAACGAGGAGCACATGGATTTCCTGCGCAGCGAAGGCTGCCTGCAGGTTCAGGGATACCTGTTCGGCCGGCCGATGCCGCGAAGCGAGATCGAGCATGTGGTGAACAATGCACCGCTGCTTCTTCCGCCTCCGGCAAGCAAAGAAGAAGAGACCTTGCACCGGGACGATCAGTCCGAAGCGGCCTGATCAAGCCTCAACGACCACGCAACTTTGTGAACCGGGCAAGGGCTAGCATCAGGCCCCCGGCCAACAGACCCCAGAACGCGCCTGAAATCCCGGCGAAACTGACGCCGGACGCCGTCACCAGAAACGTAACGGCGGCGGCTTCCCGGCTGTCTGGTTCCTTGAAGGCGGCCATGGCCGAACCGGCAAAGGCGCCGATCAGCGCAAGGCCTGCAACCGCCTGGATCAGGATCGGCGGCGCGAGGCTGACAAAGGCGGTCACGGTTGCTGCCAGAAGCCCGAAGACGATGTATCCGCCACCGGCGACAATGGCCGACCAGTAGCGCCGGGACGGATCGCGATGGGCATCCTCACCAGCGCACATGGCCGCAGTGATTGCGGCCAGATTGACCGCATGGCCGCCAAACGGGGCGCTCAGCATCGAAAACAGGCCTGTGGCCGCAAACAATGGTCCGGGCTGTGGCTCGTAGCCGTTGACCTTCAATACGGCGATGCCCGGAATGTTCTGCGAGGCCATGGTGACGATGAACAGGGGCAGCGCGATGCTGACGAGGCCGGCAACGGTGAAAGCCGGGGTGACCCATTCGATATGCGGAACAAGGGTTTCCGAAAGCCGGGCCATGGCGCTGGCGGGTATGTCGATACCGAAGGCAAGCACCGCGATGAAGGCGATGAGCGCTGCCGGGACGGCAACCAGCCGGTTGATGCTGCCGACGATCGCCCAGGCCAGCACGATGGGCAGGCCGAACAGCGGATTGAAGGCGATGGCCTTGACCGGCGCAAAGCAGAGCCCGATCAGCACTCCGGCAAGCATGGCATTCGCCAGTGCCGCCGGGATCGCGGCGACGGCACGCCCCAGCGGTTTCCACAGTCCCGCAACGATGATCAGCGCGCCGCAGATCAGGAAACCGCCGACGGCCGTGTTGAACCCACCGGCCACCGCACCGGAGCTTGCCAGAAGCGCGGCACCCGGCGTCGACCAGGCAATGCTGACCGGCAGCCGCGTGGCGACGCTGAGCACGATCGCACACAGGCCCATCGATACCGACAATGCCATCAGCCCGGATGCCGCCTGCGCTTCCGTTGCGCCGACACCGGTCAATCCATGCAGCACGACGGCAAAGGAACTGGCAAAGCCGACGAAAGCGGTGAGAAGCCCCATAAACAGGCTCTGGAGAGAGAATTCGCGAAGCATTGTGCGGGAAACCATGTTGCGGGGAGACCTCTTGCGGCAAGTCTGCCCTATCACATCGTGATAATGGCGCAATACCAAGCGACCATGCGGCCGGCAAAAGCCGCTTTGCCTTTGACCTTCGTCCGGCTGGACCTTTCTCCGGGAATAAATCTATAGTGATATCAGCGTCAGCTTTCTGGGAGACGGCCGGTGAATCACTCCGATCACGTTCATTCAATCGCGCAGCATGCGTCGGCGGCGGCCAGCTCTCCCGTGGCCGCTTCCTGGCGCCGTTGCCTGACCGTGCATGGCCTTTCGCCAGAAGAGGCCCGGTCGCCGTTGCGGCTTTCCGAGCAGGAATTCCGGGCGGCGCGCGAAAAATCAGGCCACCTGATCGAGGAGGCACAGGGCGAACTGGACCGGCTGTTTTCGACGGTTGGCAAGGCCGGGTGCTGCCTGCTGTTGACCGACGAGAACGGCATTGCGCTCGAACGGCGCGGTGCCGCCGGTGACGACAGCGATTTTCGCGGGCTTGGCCTCTGGTCCGGTACGGTCTGGAGCGAGGCGAGCGTCGGCACCAACGGTATCGGCACGGCAATCGCTGACGAGCGCGCCGTCGTCATCCAGCGCGACCAGCATTTCTTGAGCTGCAATACGGGGCTTTCCTGCGTCACCGCCCCGATCCGCGATCATCTCGGACGGGTGGCCGCCGCAATCGATATCTCCACCTGCCGCGACGATGCCGGCGAAATGGCCATGCTGCTTTTGTCGCAAGCGGTTCGCGATGCCGCCGCCCGCATCGAGGCCAATCTGTTCCGCCGCGCCTTCAACGGCGCGCGCATCCTTTTGGTGCAGGCCGACATCAGGAGCAGCCCGGCGCTGATCGCTATCGACCGCGACGACCTCGTTCTCGGCGCCACCCGCGCTGCCCGTCTCAAGCTCAACCTCGACGACCGGATGATTGCCAGCGGTGTGCCCGCAGCCGATCTGCTGAACGAAACCCCGGCCGGGCAGGGCGAGGACTTGCTGGATGCAGAACGCGCCGCCCTGCGCCGTGTGTTGTCGCGGGCCAATGGCAATGTGTCTCTGGCTGCCGATACTTTGGGAATCAGCAGGGCAACACTGTATCGCAAGATGAAAAAGCTCTCGGTCAATTGAACCGCCCGGCGCGGCCGTTGTTATTCTTGTTGCGTTGCAGCACGTTTGTTGCCGTTCGCCTGTCGCACATCTGAAACACTTGACGCAGCCGGCGGACACTCTGCCTCTAACGTTCCGGCCTGTTCCGGCGCACCTTTCTTCCCGGCAGATGTTGGAGTCTGTTTCAGGAGGAGAAATCATATGTTGCATCAGAAGATCGTCGAGAACCCGTTCAAGCAGAAGTATGGCAACTATATCGGTGGCGATTGGCGCGAGCCCGTCAGCGGCCGCTATTTCGACAACACCACCCCGGTCACCGGCGGCGTGCTGTGCCAGATCGCCCGTTCCGAGGCTGCCGATGTCGAGCTGGCACTGGATGCCGCCCACGCCGCCAAGGAAAAATGGGGCCGCACGTCCTCGACGGAGCGTGCCAACATCCTGATGAAGATCGCGAGCCGCATGGAAGACAATATCGAGCTTCTGGCCAGGGCCGAAACTTGGGACAACGGCAAGCCGCTGCGTGAAACCATGGCCGCCGATATGCCGCTCGCCATCGACCATTTCCGCTACTTCGCGTCCTGCGTCCGCGCTCAGGAGGGAACGATCGGCGAGATCGATCACGACACGGTCGCCTATCATTTCCATGAGCCGCTCGGCGTCGTCGCCCAGATCATCCCGTGGAACTTTCCGATCCTGATGGCCGCATGGAAGCTCGCTCCGGCGCTGGCCGCCGGCAACTGCGTCATCCTGAAGCCCGCCGAGCAGACACCGGCGTCTATCCTCGTCTGGATCGAGCTGGTCGGCGATCTCCTGCCGCCCGGCGTTCTCAACATCGTCAACGGTTTCGGCCTTGAGGCCGGCAAGCCGCTCGCCACCAACCCGCGCATCAACAAGGTGGCGTTTACCGGCGAAACCTCCACCGGCCGGCTGATCATGCAATATGCCAGCCAGAACCTCATTCCGGTCACGCTGGAGCTGGGCGGCAAGTCGCCGAACATCTTCTTCGAAGACGTCATGCGCGAGGACGACGACTATCTCGACAAGGCGCTTGAAGGCTTTGCGATGTTCGCGCTCAATCAGGGCGAGGTCTGCACATGCCCGAGCCGTGCGCTGGTGCATGAAAAGATCTACGACCGTTTCATGGAAAAGGCGATCAAGCGTGTTGCTGCGATCAAGCAGGGCAACCCGCTCGACATGTCGACGATGATCGGCGCCCAGGCCTCCAGCGAACAGCTGGAAAAGATCATGTCCTACATGGATATCGGCCGCCAGGAAGGCGCCGAGGTCTTGATCGGCGGTGAGCGCAACACGCTTGAAGGGGAGTTGGCCGGCGGTTTCTACGTCAAGCCGACGGTGTTCAAGGGCCACAACAAGATGCGCGTGTTCCAGGAGGAGATTTTTGGGCCGGTTGTCTCGGTGACAACCTTCAAGACCGACGAGGAAGCGCTCGAAATCGCCAACGACACGCTCTATGGCCTGGGTTCCGGCGTCTGGAGCCGCGATGCCAACCGCTGCTACAATTTCGGCCGCAATATCCAGGCCGGCCGCGTCTGGACCAATTGCTACCATGCCTATCCGGCCGGTGCGGCCTTCGGCGGCTACAAGCAATCCGGCATCGGCCGCGAAACCCACAAGATGATGCTCGATCACTACCAGCAGACCAAGAACATGCTGGTGAGCTACAGCCCCAAGGCGCTCGGTTTCTTTTGATTTTTTCCTTCTCCCCGCAAGCGGGGAGAAGGTGCCCGAAGGGCGGATGAGGGGCCGCTCGAGCTTGCCCCTCACCCTAACCCTTGTAACTTCCCTTCGTCCGTATTCGGCGCTGTAATGCCGGTTGCGGTGGCGGATGGAAGACCGTTGCACCTTTGGGACACCAAGCCCGTGGGAGAGCAAGGATCTGCGTCCGCCGTTCCATTGA